>Ga0315289_10003542_pt1 | contig 23587 bp, 17 predicted proteins | sample YL17G11_40_MG_FD_203452 | JGI IMG/M metagenome (GOLD analysis project Ga0315289, IMG submission 203452) | Sediment microbial communities from Yellowstone Lake, YNP, Wyoming, USA - YL17G11_40 | ecosystem: Environmental > Aquatic > Freshwater > Lake > Sediment | place: USA: Wyoming | collected...
GACCGCCCCTCCAGCATCAGCGCGCCCAGGAACTCCTCCAGCTCCCGCTCGTTCGACTGCCGATCCTGCCGCTGCTTTCTCGCCATCCCTGCCTCCCTTCTCGCTTCGAGCCTACTTCCGATAAGACATTGGGGAGGATGTTGGCCAGATTATGCAAGCGAAAAGATCGCGCTCTGTCGCGTTGGCCAGACGCCGCTACCAACGGGATGGCGCGCCACCATGGGCCACAAGCCGCCGCGGCCCACCCCACGGCAGCCCGGTTGCGGCTCAAACCGCGGCCTTCCCGGCCGGTTCTGCGGAATGTGCCCGAGACGGCGCACGACGTTGGCTTCAGGGCCGTGGTTCGCAGGCAGGTGGAGGTGTGGGTGCAGTCCGTCGGCCGAGCCCACGCCCGTCGCCGCTGGCCCGCCCCAGGCCGCAACGGAGCCCTCCCAGCTGCCTTTCAGTGCCCCAGGAACCACTCATGTTCTCCTTGACTAGTCGGCCCAGAAGAGTGATAGGTATGCAAACGGATGTGTGCACAGAGGCCAGGCGAGATGGGCCAGACGCAGACGGCGAGCAGCAAAGCAGAGAGCTACACCTGGGGTGTCGAGATCGAGTGCTTCCTGCCTCAGACCAAGGTCCAGGAACTGGGCATCAGCGTGGGCAGCTACCACCACGGACACCCGCTCCCCTACCCGTTCCCGCAGGGATGGACAGCCGAGCGAGACGGCAGCTTGCACAGCAGCCGCCCGGGTTACGTTCCCGTCGAGATCGTCAGCCCGATCCTGAAGGGCCGCACCGGCATAGAGCAGGTCAAGCAGGTCTCGCGAATCCTCAGGGAGCTTGGGGCAACAGTCAACCCATCCTGTGGTTTCCACTGCCACATAGGGGCCGAGGGCGTCGCCGGAACGGAGTTCGCGGCGGTCGCCGAGTGGGTGGCGAAGCTCCTCTACCACGTAGCGATGCACGAGACCGCTCTCTACGCCTCGACCGGAACGCGCCGCCGAGAGAACGGCGGCTACGCCCGCAGCATCAAGGAGCAGAAGAGGGCGGCCGACCGGGTGCGCCGCGCCCCGAAGCCTCGCAAGCAGGAAGCCCTCCGAGATGCGGTCTACGGGCTGGCCCGATACCACACCCTCAACCTCACCAACCTGTTCACGCACAAGGCGACGGTCGAGTTCCGCGCCTTCGCAGGGACGGTCGAGTGGGTGAAGATGGTCGGCCACATCTGCACCTGCCTCGCCCTCGCCGAGCGGGCCACCGAGCTCGCCAAGATGGACTGGGACGCGCTGGCGAGCGAGCGCACCTATCACGTCCGGGGGCGGGGCCTGCGTGAACTCAACCGGCTCTTCTACCTGACCGGGTGGACCATGGGGCGGCGCAACGTGGGCGAGCCGCAGGTGGAGATGGCTGGGTGGGTCGCCGACCTCGGTGACCTGAAGCCGGTGAAGGCCGAGCTTCGCAGACTCGCAAGGAAGTACGATAGAGAAGCCAAGCTCCAGGGGGCGGCGTGAGATGTGCGGGGTCTTCGGATTCGCCGGGAAGCTCACACGCCAGGAGTGGCAGACGGCCCATCGGCTGATGGTAGAGCTGGCGGTCGCCTCCGAGCAGCGAGGGACGGACGCGGCCGGGTTCGCTGCGCTCACCACAGGCGGCGAGTTGCTGTGGCAGCGGCAGCCTGGGCCGGCGTGCGATCTGTTCCGCAGCCCCGACTTCGCAGCACTTCGGCGCCGGAATGTGATGACGGCGCTCGGCCACGCTCGCCTCGCCACCACCGGCGTCCCGGCGGTCAACGGCAACAACCACCCTCACCTCGCCGGCGACTGGGTGCTGGTGCACAACGGCTTCATCCCCACGCACGAGGAGAAGGCCGCCGCCCTTCGTCTGCCGTTGAGGTCACAGTGCGACTCGGAACTCCTGGTCCAGGCGCTCGCGCACTATGGCGAGGCCGAGGGGCCGAACACGTGCCTGGCACTCGGCGGCAAGCAATCGGTGCTCGCCATCAACACCAGGACGCGGCGGATGTTTGCCTGGACCAATGGCGAGATGCCACTCGTGGCGTTCCGGGTGGATGGACTGCCGGGCCTCTGGTGGGCCTCGACAGAGGAGATCGCGCGGGAAGCGTTGGCGGCAGTCGGCCTGCAAGCGCGCTTTGCAGAGGCGAAGCCGGGCCTGGTCTACCGGATGGAGGTCAGCTATGGGCAAGTGGTGATCGAGACGCAACGGGCAGAGGTGGCGAAGCGATGACACAAGAACACCCCGACCGATCTGAGCAGATCTGGCAGCGCGTACGCCGGGTCATCTTCGACGTGATTCATGCCGTCCTGGGGCCGCCCCCACCGGACGTAGCGCGGAAAATCGAGGACGTGCTGCGTGAAGCGAAACGAGACTGGGAGGAAGGACAGCAATGCCAAGACGAAGCCGACGAGACGCCGTAGCAGAGCGGACATCCGCCCGTCTGACCGAGCAGGCCGACCGCCGCCGTGAAGCCGCCCAACGAGGCGCCCAAACGCGGAGACAGCGTCGCCAACAACAGCAAGCCGAGGCACAGCCCCAAGCCAGGGCCGAAAGCCGCACACAGCGCCACGTGGCGCGCCGTTCGCGGCAACGTACGCACCCCGACATGCTCACCGTCGCCATCCGCGGCCCCCTGGCCGCCAAGATGCGGGAACTCGCCGAGACCACCGGCATGAGTCTGGCGAAGCTGCTGGGCGACATGGTGCTCGCCTACGAGGGCGAGGTGCAAGGCGGCTACGAGCCGGGGACGTCCCTGGCTCGGTGGCGGGAGCAGGCGGGCGGGTCGGAGGCGTAGACGGCGGCTAGCCTGAAGCCCGTCGCACGGCAGCCGGGTGGCGACCGGTCAGACCATCGAGCGCGGCAGCAGTTCCATGGCCCGTAGGCTTCTGAGTGTTCTGGAGGCCGGACTGCCTTCCGTCTCTGTCAACCAGTCTCGCCGAGCAGGTCGCGTGATGGCCACGCAGAACACCAATCCGTGCGTCGAGCGAACCGGGCTGCGCTCTGGACACAGGCCGCGAGCGAGGGGTACGCGAGCCTTCCTCGCATACCTCTGTCGCTCTGTGCGTCGGATGACGAGCCTTTGGAGGCAGCCCTCGGAGATGGCCAGATGGGACTTTCTGATGCTGTCCGCAGGGCCTCGGTCGCAACTGGACATTGTCCGCGCTGCCGCTGGACCACCGAACGGCTACCTGCCACCGGCTTGTGCGACTCTGCTAGAGAGAGGACTCGCCGCTGGTGTCGATGACCAGCGACCTGCGATGAAAGGTTGATGCTGTATGTCGTATGACCAGGCGAACAGGTCGAGCACCTACAGTTCGGGCTTGGTGCGTGACCCGGTTGGGACCCACACATCACGTACCATCATGGTCCAGCACCTGGCAAGACTGCTGGCGGCGACATCACCTGAAACTGGATACGAAGAGATTCGAAGTGCCGTCCTTGAGCGGAACGTGCTGCAGCGCCCGAACATGGCCGGACGAACAGAGATGCTGCGCCGCCTGCGTGAGCTGTACGGACTTGATCCTCACATCGTGATCTACAGAGGCCTCCGTGTCCTCTGGGAGTGCAGTCCGGCGGAGCAGCCCCTACTAGCCATGATGTGCGCTCTGGCTCGAGACCCGGTCTTGCAGGCGTCGGCCGGCCTCATTCTGAGCACGCCGTGCGGGCAACCAGTCGACAAGCAGGCGATGCAGGATCATCTATCGAGGGCATTCCCTAGTCGCTACAGTGCGGGGGTGCTTGCTGGCATGACGCGTCGGATTCTCTCATCGTGGACACAGTCAGGTCATATTGTCGGGCGAAGCTCCAAGGTCCGGGCGGCGGCGCCTGCCGGTCCTGCCGCAGCAGCCTACGCTGTGCTGCTTGCCTACCTGGAGGGCGCGCGAGGCAACGGCATATTTGACACCATGTGGGTGCAGGTACTCGACGCCGACAACGCGGCGTTGCATCGTCTGGCCGTTGACGCGTCCCGCCGAGGCTGGATAGACTACTTCCGTGCAGGAACCGTGGTTGAACTGCGACCAAGCGGTATACTGGCCGAAGCCGTGCACAAGCTGAGAGGGGACCATGTCCAGAGTCCGGCTGCTCCTTGATGCCTACGAGCGTCGCGTGCAACTGCCCTGGCAGCAAGGCCTGTCAGGGCGTGAGAAGGTGTGGTTCTGCATCTATGAGCCGCGCGACGAGAGGCGTCTGCGCATGCACCTGCCGGAGTTCGAACGGGTCACGAGAAAGGCGGGGCGTCAATGGGGATCTGCCTTCGATCTCGCGACCAAGTTCGAGGCCTGGCTCGCATCGCAGGAGTACAAGGAGAGCTACTTCGAGGAGCCGGAGCTGCTCGGCCCGGCCCTAGACGACTTCCGAAACCAGACGGTTACGGAGCTTCGGGTACTCCTCAGCTCAGCGGATGAGGACAGCGTGACTCCCGTGATAGGTGTAGGGTCACTGTTCGGCATTTCGAGCGTGTCGAAGCTGATAGAGCAGGTCACAGAGAGCATACGAGGACGCCTGCTCGTCTTCTTCCCCGGTAGCCGGGATGAGTCCAACTACCGCTTGCTCGACGCCCGGGACGGGTGGAACTACCTCGCCGTTCCCATCGAGGCCGAGGAGGGATAGCCGGCATGCTGAACAGAGAGGTGTTCTCCAGGGACCCGACGGCGTACACACTGCCGAACGACGGCGTGGCCAAAGTGGGGCCGATCCGCGACGATCATGCCTGGGCCGTCGCACGCTACGAAGTCGAGAGTTTCGTCTGCGAAGGGGCCTACCGCGACGGACTGCGGCGCGTGCTCGACGCCTACCTGGCCAATCTGGGTCAGCCTACCCAGCGGGCCGTGTGGGTGCATGGGTTCTACGGCAGCGGCAAGTCCCATCTCGTTCGCATCCTAGACCTGCTCTGGCAGGACGTCCGGTTCCCCGACAGCGCCACCGCTCGCAACCTGGCAAACATCCCCGATGATATCGAGGATCACCTCAGGGAGCTCACCACTGCTGGGACGCAGCGCGGTGGGTTGTGGTCAGCGGCGGGGACGCTCGGATCGGGAAGCACTTCGGATGCGAGAGCCGCCATTCTCGGAGTTGTGCTCCGGTCAGCCGGGATTCCCGAAGACGTGAACCTGGCCAGGTTCGACCTCTGGCTGCGTCGAGAGGGCTGGCGAGATGAGGTCCGGGAGGGACTTGCCCAGCAGCGGCGCGACTACGACCGCGAGCTGAGGAACCTCTACGTATCCAAACCACTGGCTGAGCAGATCCTCCGGATGAACCCCGGCATCGCGAATAGCCCTGCAGACATGCTGAAGCAGATCAGGCAGCAGTTCCCTCAGGTGCGCGAAGTCACGACTGACCTGATGGTGGAGACGATGCAGCAGGTCTTTGAGGCGGTCAGTACGACGCCGGGTAAGCTGCCCTGCGTTGCGCTCATTCTCGATGAGCTCCAGCAGTACCTCGGTGACAGCCACGAGCGGACCATCCTGGTTCTCGAGGCGGTTGAGGCATGTGTCAGCCGCTTCCAGAGCAACTTGCTGTTCGTCGCTACGGGGCAATCGGCCCTCACTGCCACGCCCATCTTGCAGAAGCTCCAGGCGCGCTTCACCATTCACGTTCCGCTCCAGGACAAGGACGTGGAGACTGTTCTGCGCCAGACGGTGCTCCGCAAGAAGCCGACTGCGGAACGGGAACTGGCCGGGGTGCTCGATCACGCCAGGGGTGAGATCGACCGACACCTCGGGGGTACGCGGATGGCCGCCCAGAGCCACGACGCAGACCTGCTGGTCGCGGACTACCCCCTCTTGCCCACCCGAAGGCGGTTCTGGGAGCGCGTGCTAAGGGCCGTGGACACCAGCGGGACAACGGCACAGTTGCGTACCCAACTGCGACTGGCATTCGAGTCAGCCAGGGCGATCGCCGATGGGGAACTGGGGCAAGTCGTGGGCGGGGACTTCATCTTCGACCAGCAACGAGCCGTGCTACTCCAGACATCTGAGCTCCTGCGCGAGGTGGATGAGCGGATCGCCGCCCAGGACGATGGTTCAGAGGAGGGCAAGCTGAGGGCGCGCATCTGTGCCCTTCTCTTCCTCATCGGAAAGCTCGATCCCAGTCTCGGCCTGCGTGCGAACACTGATACGCTGGCCGACCTCCTCGTGACTGACCTCACTGCTGGCAGCGTAGCTCTCAGACAGAGAATCCCGGCGCTGCTCGACTCCCTCACGGACCAAGGGACTATTGCACTCGTTGAGGACGAATACCGCGTTCAGACGCGGGAGGGGGCCGAGTGGGATGCCGACTATCGTCGCCGCCAGGCCCGGCTGCGAGGGGACGATGCTGCGGTGAGCAGAGAGCGACAGCGCAGGTTGGAAGAGGCCGTCAGACAGGCCCTCAACGGCATGAGTCTCACGCAAGGAGCCAGTCGCACCCCTAGACACTTCGATCTGCACTTCGGGCCGGCGAAGCCGGCCGTCGAGTCGAGGGTCCCCATCTGGGTTCAGTCAGGGTGGGACATCAAGGAAGCCGACTTTAGGCGTGAGGCTGAGGCGAGCGGGGCGGACAGCCCGATCGTGTTCGTGTGCCTGCCTCGACTGGAGGCCGATGATCTTCGCCAGCAGATCGCCGGTGCGCTAGCCGCGGCCGATACGGTGGACCAACGTCCGGTTCCTACAACAGAGGACGGGAAGGCTGCCCAGTCCAGCATTCAGACACGCAGGAGCAAGCATGAGGAGTTGATCGGCGAGATACTGGGGCGCATACTGGACGAGGCAAAGGTGTTCCAGGGAGGTGGCAGCGAAGCCCAGGGCCTCATGGGGCTGCGCTCTTCGGTCGAGCGCGCCTGCGAGGCCGCTGTCAGCCGCCTGTTCCCCAGATTCTCCGAGGCCGACTCCGGGCAGTGGGACCGCGTCATCGAACTCACGCGGAGAGGAGCTCCTGACGCCCTGGGGGCGGTCGGATATGGCGGAGACGCGGCCCGTCACCCGGTCTGCCATGAGATCCTCCTCTTCCTCGGACAGTCGCCCCTCCTTGGCAACGACATCAGACGCCACTTTGAGGCCCCCGAGTGCGGCTGGCCGAGGGATGCCATTGACGCATGCTTGCTCGTCCTGACCGCGACGGGCTATCTGCGGGCTAGGCAGGGCGGCAGAGTCGTCGCTGCGTCCGACCTAGACAGGACGAAGATCCAGCGCACTGAGTTCAGGCCTGAGCAGAGAGTCATCTCAGCGCAGGATCGCATCCAGATTCGCGGTCTCCTGCAGAAGGCCGGGGTTGCCTGCACTCCAGGCGATGAGGCGGCGAGGGTGCCCGTCTACCTTGACCGCATGTCCGAGCTTGCCCGATCCGCTGGCGGTCCTCCACCTCTCTCGGAGGCGCCATCCATAGCTCCTCTCGAGGAGATGCGCGGGCTGAGCGGGAGCGAGCAGCTTGCCGCGATATTGGAGGCGGGAGACAAGCTCACTGAGTGGTTCAGCGCGTGGACCAGGGAGAGGGAGAACGCGGGCCAGCGTCTACCGAGGTGGGGCATCCTGGGGCGCCTCGCCGAGCACGCGGAGGGACTCTCCGTTCGGGCTGATGCCTCCTCGGAGATGGCAGCCATCACCGAGCGGCGCAGCCTGCTTGCGGAGCCAGATCCAGTTCCCCCCGTTCTTGCCAGGGCGTCGAGTGCCTTGCGCGAAGCTCTCTCGGACGCCCGCAAGCGTCATGCCCAGGCGTTCCAGGAGGGGATGCAGCACCTCGTCGCCAGCGAACCCTGGCAGAAGCTGCCGGAGGAGAAGCAGCAGGCCATCCTCAGTTCCAGGCAACTCGCAGCTCCACCAGAGCTGAGCATTGGTAGTGAAGATGACCTCCTCCGCGAGCTCGACCGGACCCCGCTCTCGGCATGGGGCGACAAGACAGCCGCTCTGGCTCAGCGCTTTGCTCTTGCTCTCGAAGACGCAGTCAGGGAGATGGAGCCAAGGGTCCAGACCATACGCCTCGAGAGCTCGGTCATCAGGTCCGAGGCCGACCTGGACGCGTACCTCGCGAAGGTGCGCAAGCAGGTGCTCAGTGTCCTGAAGAAGGGGCGGCCTGTGAAGCTACCATGAGCATCGCGGACACCTCCACCAGGAATGAGCTCGAACGAGCGGTCGTCCGCGCTCGTGAGCTTGCGGAGCAGGCCGTCGCTAAGGCTCTGCGCGCTCTTGCCGTGGAGGCACGCGAACCTCGAGCCGCCATGACCGCCGAGGAACGACGCCTGAGGGTTCAACTCCGAGCAGTCGGAAGGCGACTCGGCGGCCACGCGGATCTCGCACAAGCCTGTGCCTACGAGCACTGGCACCGCATGCTCTTCGCCCGTTTCCTCGCGGAGAACGGCCTGCTCCTCCATCCCGAGCACCGGGTGCCTGTGACGCTCGAGGAATGCGCCGAGCTGGGCCGTGAGTCGGGAGAGCCGGATCGCTGGATGGTGGCTGCCCGTTTCGCTGCCCACATGCTGCCGGGCATCTTCCCGCAGGATGACCCGCTGCTCCAGGTGCGGCTGGCGCCTGAGGATCGGCTGCGGCTGGAGCAGTTGGTGGAGGGGTTGTCGCAGGAGGTGTTCACCTCCGACGACGGACTGGGATGGACCTACCAGTTCTGGCAGACCAAGCGAAAGAAGGAGGTGAACGCCTCCGGGCTGCCGATGAAGGGCGCCGACCTGGCGGCGGTCACGCAGCACTTCACCGAGCACTACATGGTGCAGTTCCTCCTCCAGAACACGCTCGGCGCCTGGTGGCTTTCGCTCCATCCTGATAGCCCGCTGAAGGGCGGGTGGGCTTACTACCGGCCGGAGGTGGAGCACGACTTCTCCGCCTGGCCCCAGACCGCGGCAGAGGTGCGAATCATTGACCCCTGCTGCGGCAGCGGACACTTCCTGGTGGAAGCCTTCGCCATGCTGCTCGGGATGCACCGGGAAGAGGGGCGAGCGGCGACCGAGGCCGTGGAGCTGATCCTGGGGGAGAACCTCTATGGGTTGGAGATAGACGCTCGCTGCGTGCAGATCGCGGCCTTCGCGCTGGCGCTGTCTGCGTGGAAAGTGGGCTACCCGCTGGACCGGGAGTTGTCGGTACCGAACGTGGCCTGCTCGGGGTTGCCGCTGGGCGCCAGTGAAGACGAATGGCGCGCGCTGGCAAACGGCGACACCGACCTCGACCACGCTCTGGTCTCGCTCCACGGGGCGTTTGCCAACGCGGGGGAGATCGGCAGCCTGCTCGACCTCTCCGAGACCACACAGACACTGCCGTTTGCCGACACACAGGTCGTGCTCGACCACCTCACCAGGGCACTGCGGCGGGAGCGGAATATGGCCGACCCAGTGGCCGGGGTGTTCGGCAGCTTTGTCAATGGGGGGCTGCGAGCGCTGGAGACACTCCGGGGGAAGTACCATCTGGCGGTGACGAATCCGCCGTTCTTGCTGAGGGACAAGCAGAAGGATGTACTCAGGGCGTTCTGCGCGTCCAAGTTCTCTGACGCGAGGAACGACCTTGCGACCTGCTTCCTCAGTCGCTGTCTAGCGTTCGTACCGCCGGGGGGTTGCGCATCGCTTGTGGTTCCGCAGGGATGGCTGTCTCTTGACACCTATGAGCCACTGCGTGTCCGTCTGCTCAAGGCCCAGCGCTGGCTCTTCGCGATGCGCCTTGGCCCCCACGCGTTCGAGACCATCACGGGCGAAGTCGTGAAAGTCTGCTTGCTGGGCATTAGCCGCAGTCCAACTTCGGTAGACTCGCGGTTCCTTGGGATCGATCTGTCAGAGGAACCAGAGCCCAGCACGAAGGCACGGAGGCTGGCTGGTCCCGCGCTACAGCTCCGGCAAGCCACTCAACTTGAGCACCCCGACGCGCGGGTGCTTCTCAGCGACCTCAAGTTCACGGGTAGGGCACGCCTGGGCGACTACGTTGACTTCGGCAAGGGTAGCGTGAGCGGGGATCGCGCGCACTACCTCAGGAAGTTCTGGGAGGTGGGCGCGCCCCTATCAGGGATCTGGCGTAGGTGGCTGGATACGCCGGCCGCCACACATCCATGGCAGGGACGCGAGCACGTCGCGCTGTGGGATGTCGGGGGCAGCAATCCTGAAGCCGAACGAGGGGCATGGATACGGGGACAGCGCGTTTGGGGCAAGAAGGGCGTGGCCATCGGCAAGATTAACCGCGCCGCTTGCACTCTGTACGATGGCACAGTTTTCGATGACAACATCGCCGTGCTCTGTCCTCACGACGAGGACCATCTGCCTCCGCTGTGGGCATACTGTACCTCCGAAGACTTCCGCACGGCTCTGCAGACGCTTGACCCCAAGCTCAACGTCACTATTGGGACCTTCGTGAAAGTGCCCTTCGACCTCGCCCACTGGCAGGCCGTTGCCGAGAAGGCGGGGCCGTTGCCACAGCCACATAGCGAGGACCCGACGCAGTGGCTGTTCAAGGGCAACGTGAAAGGAAGCGAGGCACCGCTGCAGGTGGCTGTGGCCCGCTTGCTGGGGTATCGCTGGCCGGAGCAGCCGGAACGCGACGAGCTGAGCGGCCTGGCCGACCCGGACGGAATCGTGTGTCTGCCCGCGGTGTTGGGCGAGTCACCCGGCGTTGACCGGCTGCGGGAGGTGCTCAGAGCCGCCTGCGGTGACGAGTGGGAACTGCACACCGAGCAGGACCTGTTGGGGCAGGTGGGACATGGGGGCAAGACGCTGGAGGCCTGGCTGCGGGACGGGTTCTTCGGGCAGCACGCGAAGCTGTTCCACAACCGGCCCTTCATCTGGCACATCTGGGACGGCCGGCGTGACGGCTTCTGTGTCTTGGCAGGTTACCACTCGCTCGACCGGGCGAAGCTGGAGAAGCTCACGTATAGCTACCTTGGCGAATGGATCTCCCGCCAGCAGGCCGGCGCCCGGGACGGTACACCTGGTGCCGAGGCGCGGCTGGTGGCTGCTCAGGATCTGAGGCGGAAGCTCGAGCTGATCCTAGAGGGCGAGCCGCCGTATGATATCTACGTCCGCTGGAAGCCACTCGACCAGCAGCCGATGGGCTGGGAGCCCGACCTGGATGACGGGGTCAGGCTCAACATCCGGCCCTTCGTGGCCGCCGGTGTCCTGCGGTCGCGTTTCACCGTCAACTGGAAAAAGGACCGCGGCCGGAATCCCGATGGCGCCGAACGGATCAACGATCTCCACATCACCCTTGAGCAGAAGCGCAAGGCGCGGGAGAAGGCCGGGTGAGCACGACCTTCCTCGACGAACTTGTGTCGGCTCTGAAGAAGGCGGCTACCTACAACGGCAACGACATGGTGGCGCCGGCCGCGGTGCTTTGGCCAGACCGAAGCCGAGAGTGGGAGGCGGTGGTCCCGGAACTGCGGCGGCACCTTCCCGTTCTCACCCTCGGGGATTATGACCCCGAGAACTTGACAGGCCCTGCGATCTGGATTCGCTGCATGATAGGCCGGACACTGCCTCAGGCGGACTGGCCGGAGGAGGTCACACCGGTCATCTACCTGCCCGGATATTCACGTACCGACCTGCGTGCGGTCGAGGACTGCCCGGAGCCGATCCGTACACTCGCCGAGTTGCAGTACCGCGGCGTCATCTGGAGCCAGAAGAACGGCCGGGACTGGACGCTGGTCGCGTTCCTGCAGTCAGCGGACGGGGGACTCAGCATTCCAGTGGCCGGCGACACTGCAACCGCTGAGGCGTTGTGTCGGGCGGCGGCAGCGCTCCTGGCGGAGCCGACTGAGCGGCTGCGCGCCAATGTGCCGCTGCGGGCGCACTTCCTGAATGAGTTGCTTGCGCCCGATCTCGCGAAGCAAGTGCTGCGCTGGATGGATGAGCCTGAACGCGAACGCGCCGGACTTGGCTTGGAGGCATGGCAAGCGTTCCGAGAGCAGTGCCGGGGAGAGCTGGGCTTCGACCCGGAGAAGGACGGCGTTCTGGTGGCGGCCGAGTTCCTTGGGAACCAGGAAGGCTCCTGGGTCAAGGTGTGGGAGAGATTCTGTGAGGCGCCGCACAACTACCCGCAGATCCCTGGCTTGCTGCGGCGCGCCGGACCTGAGCAGATCGCGCTCGTATTCGAGAGAACCCCGCTGGAATCATGGCCGCAGGACAATGAGATCCAGGAGCAGGCCCTCCGCTCGGACCTGTTGGAGTTAGCGAAGCAGCAGCCTGACGAAGCCCGCAAAGCCTTGAGCAACCTCGAACTGAGGCATGGGTGCCGGCGTGCATGGGTGTGGGCCAAGCTCGGTGAGGCGCCGCTGGCCATGGCGCTGGGGCAGCTGGTCCGCCTTGCTGACGCTACTTCGGTGCCCCTCCGGGGCGCGTCGATTGGGGACATCGCTGAGAAGTACTGCATCGACGCGTGGCAGGCCGACTCGGCCCTTCTCGGTGCCCTCGCCGCTGTGACGAACGCGAGGGATGGCGACGCCGTGGCCGCCGCGGCCCGTGTCTGCTACGAGCCCTGGCTGCGGGAGACCTGTGAGCACTTCCAGGAGGTCTGGCGGATCGAGTCGCCTGACACGCAGGTGAGGCCCGCTGATCGCGCTCCGGGACTTGTCCTGCTCTACGCGGACGGGCTGCGCATGGATCTTGCTCACGCGCTGAGGGACTGTCTGGTGCACGCTGGCTATGAGTGCTGCTTGAGACATCGGCTTGCACCTCTGCCGACCGTCACCTCTACCGGCAAGCCAGCCGCCTTGCCGGTGATGGACAGACTGAGACCGGGGCCAAAACTGTCACCACGGCTGGGAGAGGAAGCCGAGCTCAGCTCTCTCGGCCTTAGGAAGCTGCTGGAGGAGAACGGATTCGCGTTCCTGTCTGCCGACGATACCGGAGACCCGTCGGGGTGTGCGTGGACCGAATGCGGCAGGCTAGACGAGATCGGACACATCGAGGGCCGTCACATCGCCGCCCGTGCTCAGGACGAGGTCAGAGTCATCCTGCAACGAGCAGACGACCTCCTCAAAGCCGGGTGGCGCGAGCTGCGGATCGTGACGGACCACGGCTGGCTGCTACTGCCAGGCGGGCTGCCGACTCGGAACCTGCCCGAAGCGGCGACCGAGATCCGAAAAGGCAGGTGTGCGCGTCTCAAGCCAGGCGCACGGGTGGACTGCCAGACCGTCGCGTGGCATTGGGACCCGGATGTTCACATCGCTGTCGCACCCGGCACTGCGTGTTTTGTTTCGGGCCACGAGTTCGAGCACGGAGGCATCAGCCCTCAAGAGGTTGTCATCCCTGAGATCACGGTCCGCCCCGGTGCTGCGCAGGTGCAGCTAGCGTTCGTATCGGCGAGGTGGGTAGGGATGCGCTGTCGCGTGAGGCTGAGTGGCAGCTTCGCCGGTGTCATGGTTGACCTACGCATCCGCGACGTGGATGAGGTATCATCGGTGGCTGCGGAGCCGAGGCCCGTGGACGAGGACGGGCAGGCAGCTCTGCTCTGCCCGGACCAGTCGCTTGAGGGGACGGCGGCCGTAGTTGTTGCCTATCGCCGAGACGCGCCCAGCAGGCCCTTGGCTCGGAGGCCGACCGTGATAGGAGCGTCGGAAGATGCCTGAAACCACGCTTGACCGCCTGGATGAGGTGGCCGCGAAGGCCTTTGAGGGCTTCGTCGTGCGAAAGGATCTGGTGCGAAGCTTCCAGGGCCAGTACGCGGTGCCAACCTACGTCGGAGAGTTCCTTCTTGGCCGTTACTGCGCCACCACCGACGAGCGGGAGATCGAGGAAGGTCTGGAGGTTGTCGAGCGTCAGTTACGTGAGCGAGTGGTGCGGGCCGGCGAGGAGGAGTTGTTTAAGTCAACCGCGCGGGAACGCGGTTCGGTCAGAATCATCGACCTGGTGACAGCACGGCTCGATGCCGCCACGGACAGCTATCTCATCACGTTGCCCACCCTGCGTCTCTCGAATGTGCGCACCTCTCCCGAGCTCGTCAATGAGCATCAGCGCATGCTTACGGGCGGCTTCTACGCCGAGGTCGAGGTCGAATATGACGCGTCCATTGCCCAGCAGAAGAACGGGCGCCCATTCGGAGTGATCAGCCTGCGTCCGATCCAACTCAGCAAGCGCGAGGTGCTGGCTGAGCTATCGCGCGGCCGTGAGATGTTCACGACAGAGGAGTGGAAGGAGTTCCTCATTCGGAGTATCGGACTGGAGCCCTATGCTCTGTCTCCGAGGGCGCGCGACATCATCCTGCTCCGCATGGTCCCGTTCGTCGAGCGCAACTACAATAACGTCGAGCTCGGCCCGCGCGGTACTGGGAAGAGCCATCTCTTTCAGCAGATCAGCCCATACTCCCATCTCGTAAGCGGCGGAAAGGCGACGGTCGCCCGTATGTTCGTCAACAACGCAACAGGGCAAAGAGGCCTGGTCTGTCAGTATGACGTCGTCTGCTTCGATGAGGTCAGCGGAATCAGCTTCGACCAGAAGGACGGCATTAGCATCATGAAGGGGTACATGGAGAGCGGCGAGTTCAGCCGCGGTCGGGAGAGCATCCGAGCCGAGGGCAGCATCGCTATCGTCGGCAACTTCGAAGTGGACGTGCAGCACCAGCAGAGGATCGGTCACCTGTTCGGGCCTCTCCCCCCTGAGATGCGTAGTGATACCGCCTTCATGGACAGGATTCACTCCTACCTTCCAGGATGGGATGTCCCCAAGATGGAGAGGTCCCTTCTCACCGATCACTTCGGCCTCGTGAGTGACTTCATGAGCGAGTGCTGGGCCCGGCTGAGAGGCCAGAGCCGTCTGTCGAAGATCGGTGAGCGGATCAGCTTCGGCGCCGCTCTCAGCGGTAGAGACACGAATGCAGTCCGCAAGACAGTGAGCGGCCTCCTCAAGCTCCTGCATCCCTCCCCCGAGTCCGAGATAGCCGATGAGGACATTGAGTGGGCTGTTCGTCTTGCTCTGGAGTGCAGACGACGGGTTAAGGAGCAGCAGAAGCGGATCGGCTCAGCCGAGTTCCGCAATACGATGTTCAGCTATCGCATGGGGCCGGATGCGGTGGAGCAGTTTGTGGCCACACCTGAGCTGCAGAGCGCGAACGAGGTCGGGGCGGACCCGTTGCCACCTGGGCATGTCTGGGCCGTCAGCCCTGGTGGACAAGATGAGGGGAGTGGGCTTTTCCGTCTTGAAGTGAACGACGCTCCTGGCTCAGGGCTGCGGCTGGCAAACGTCCAGCCACCCGGCCCGCTCCGCGAGAGTGTGACCACCGCGCACCAGAACCTGCTTGCTCAGGGGCGCCAGCTGGTGGGAGATCGCGATCCCAAGTACCGAGAGCTGACGGTTCAGGTAAGGGCCATGGATGCCCCCAAGCAAGGCGCTCAGCTCGGCGTCCCTCTGTTGCTCGCATTCTGCAGTGCCATCCTTGCGAAGAGCTTGAGGGGCGGCCTCATTGCCATCGGAGGGATGACCATTGGTGGGTCCCTGGAACCGATTCACAACGCCGTCGACGTTGCCGAACTGGCGGCCGAGAAGGGCGCTCAGATACTGCTCCTGCCGATCTCCTGTCGCCGCCAGCTCAACGACCTTTCCGACGATGTCGCGGCCAAGCTCACGATCTCCTACTACGTTGACGCTAGGGACGCGCTGCTGAAAGCGCTGGCAGACTGACCGGAGAGGTTGACATGAACCAGATCCTCTACGACATGTGCAGGCAAGCGGCGCGGGAGGAACGCACCATCACCTATTCGGAGGTGGGAGCGAAGATCGGCCTGGACATGGGGAATGAGGGCGAGCGGTTCAAGCTCGGCCAGTTGCTGGACGAGGTGTCCCGATACGAGCACGCGCAGGGTCGACCGGTGCTGTCAGTGGTCGTGGTCCACGCTGACGGCGACGGCAGGCCAGGCGATGGGTTTTTCACGCTCGCCCGTGAGCTTGGCAAGTTCGACGGGGTCGACAAGGACGCTTTCTTCTTCACCGAGCTCAATGCCGCGTACGCGGCGTGGAAGCGGTGAAGGTGGCCTGCTGCTGGTATCAAGTGGGCCTGCGACACCACCTGGGCACTCGCGACTCCGGCTACTCCCCGGCATGGAGTCACTGCTCGGGGCTCCGTCGCGTACGGCAGCAGCCCCATCTGGCATCCGCACTCGCGGCAACCAGCTGGCACAGACCCCGACCATGGCCTGGTCTACGCCTCCGGCTCTGGAGTGGCCCACACTGCCAGCAATAGAGTGGTGTACGGAGAGCGACTGCGGCTTACATAATCGCTCCCTGGGCATCTGCACCTCCTCGCTCTCAGCCAAAGAGGCCCAGCTACCCGATGCTTGGTCGATTATCCCGCGTCTAGCTCCACCCCGCCCGGTGATCGGCTTCGCCCGGAATCACCGCGCACTTTGGATCGGAATCGATGGTTACTCTCGCCCGGAATACGCAGGCAAGGCTACGGCGGTTTCACGGCGAATTGACCACCACACCCGGGATCGGCACTTGAAAGAGCGTCTGTCATGGCGGTATCATGGGGCCTCGACATGCGCAATGCGCAGCACATCGTCGGCACGCGCAGTGGTTCCGCTCTCACGGTGGCGTTGACGGAGCGGGCTTCCCCTCCGCCACCGCTGCATCGCGCAGTTCGGCTAGCTGCTCGAGGAATTGCGACTTGTCCCACTCCAGCCATGAGGGGCATCGCTGAGAGCGGGGTTCGGCCCAACGTTCCCGCCAGAAAGCGGTTATCTCCGCGACCTTCATATTATGGTAGCGAGGTCTTGCGCAGTTCCCACGTAGGAATGCCCGCGCATTGCCTGCCAGTGGCACAACGAAGACTTGCCGCCTCACTCCGTGCTGCAGTAGCGCGTCGGGCTTCAAGCCGAGTTCTACGCAAGTCTGACGGATGACTCGGATTCGCCAGTTGGGTCCCTGTCCAAAGCGGTACCCTTCTGCATAGCGATGTCCACAGTCTGCGAGGAAGCGCACCATCCGTCGAAACAAGCATTCGTTGATGTGGAAATGCCCATACCCTTGGGTGAACCAGCTTCCCACCGAGTCTCGTTCCGCATCCGTGATGTACTTGACGCTGCCTGGGATCGATAACCGGTTGTACACGGACGAACGACCCAGCGCTGAGGTAGTCGTCAGCAGGACTAGCCGAGCGTCCTTCTGTTGTCCGCTTATCAACCCCTCTGTCCCAGCGTATCTCCTTCGGAACTGGGCACAGACTTCGCGCGAAGTGGCGAGAAGGGCTACCAGCTTCCCCCCGAGAATGAGGCTGTATGGGGGCAGTGAGCCGAGGACAAAGGCGTCCATCACGTGTACCAGCCGTTTCTTCCTGTCCTCGGAGCACCACCCGATCCACCTGTCGCGCGGTCGTAGGTTGAATACGGGGTCCGTCAAGCCGATGATGCCGACTAGCTTTCCATTCTGCTCATCCCTCACTAGGAATCTCATCCGACGCCCGAATCCGGCGCTCACCGGTACCGACCATGTGAGTGTTGCAGTAGTGAAGAGCAAACGCTCCTGAGCGGAGCTCACTGGAATCAGCCTCGGCTCAATGCGATCCACCCGGACCTCGCCGGGAGAGGCCAGGCTGTCGTCCAGTACGCTGATCCGGTCGTGAATCGATCCATTCAGGGACGCGAAGCGGAGGAGTCTCTGGTTCCGATGCAGGCTCCGTATCTGAGTCTTGCCGAGGGAAGCTCCCGGACCAGGGAGGCTCTCCACGACACTCTCAAGCTCCCGACGTAGTGCAGCGTCGGGAACCCTCGCCAGCGTTGGCTGGACGGTCTGTCGTGTTCTGCGCGTCATAGCTCTGATGATAGGTCACGTGGCGAGTCGGGTCAACCAGACTCCTCGTCTGAGGGGGAAGCTCGAGACAGCAAACTTCCCCAGTCGAGGTGCGCTGAGTCGATCCGCAGCGGGGTGTCGCATTTGGCCTCGCCGCTACCAAGTCCGTCGTGGGTCGAAGTAGAACGATCCCCCTGCCCCCTCGGAGTACTTCTCCGGGTAGAATCTCTCAGGCGCAGAGAGGACAATGCGTACCTCAGGGTGCTCGTCGCAGTACTTCCATAGTCCGACGGTCTGCATCTTGCTCCCAAGGGCAGCCACAAGCGTGTTCTCCGGACCGCCCTGGCTACTGCGATCCAACGTTAGTCTGAGGATGTGGTAGGTCGCAAAGGGTGACAGCGTTGGGGCGACTTCGACTGTGTCCGAGTCGCGGTCGTATAGGTCGTAGTTGACCATCTCTAGGAGGCGAAGACGCCACTGTAGCTCCTCGCGGACCGGCTTCCCCAAGACGAAGATCCTGCGGTTCACCTCCAAGGGACCCAGTATCGCGGCGGTCCGAACTCTCTTGAATGTTGGGAACACAACTAGCGTGGTAGGAAGCTGCGGTGCCAGTTGGCCGCTGAACTCCGGAACTCTCATCGGGCTGTAGCTCCCACCGAACATCAGGGGTGCCTGATCGAAGTCCTGTTCGGCCAGCGCGAAGAAGCCGTCCTCGAGCGTCTCGCACTCGAGCGCTGCGGAGATGTCTTCCTTGAATGGCCGGTAGCGCTCGGCCTCAGTGTACAAGATCAGCAGGCGACAGCCTGACATCCGAGCGTAGGCGAGAGAGCGCAACATTACCAGATGTGACATTCCGCTGATGTCGAGCAGAAGGACAGTCCTTTCGCTGTCGTCGGCCTTTGGCAACCACTCTGGTAGACGCGGCATGTCTGACGCGTCTTCCGCCGTGACTGCCTGGGTGCTGCCGGTCAGATCTTCGGCCATGCGGAACATCTTCTCGAAGTTCCGGTCGTTTTCTCTGATGCGCTGCCCTTCGTCGTAGCGTAGGATGATGGCGCCTCGCAACGGGAGTCTAAGATTCAACATGGCCTCCAGCGTGGCAGGTGCCCTGTCCTCGAAACCCGCGATTCCCAGATAGACTGCATCCTCGAGACAGCAGACTTCTGGCAGAAGCGACAGTTCCTGCACTTCTTCGCACATTCCACGAGCCTCCTTCTCTCGATCCGACAGCGTGGCCCGCTAGCGGAACTCAAGAGCTACGGTGACACGCACCTCCTCATGTCCATAGTCCATGCGCCATCACTCTAAGTCCTCATCGTCGAAGAGTGTTTCCTGCTCGGCCTTGTTCGCCTCTGCCTCTTCCTGCTTGGCCTGTGCCTGAACGAAGGCACTAGGATTGGAAAGGAACTTCACAAACCCTGTTGCCGTCCACGGGAAGGAGTCCCGATCATTGAGGGAGGTCGGAGCGGCGGGAGCGAAGAGACGTCGATAGAGGAGAAGTAACGTCACGTCACCTGTGTTTGATTGAGTGCCAGGGCCGTCGATGAAAACGCCCTGCCTGACGAGTTGCCGAAGCAGATTCTCCCACTTGTCTGGCAGGACGCGGTCTCGCTTCAGTTCGATGCTAAGATACTCGCCCGGCCGCTCCTCCTCTCCGACTGGAGCGCCCAGCAGTTTCATCTGGGATAGCTTGCCGAACCGCTTTGCGACCTCATAGAGTATCTGGCCGTAGTCATATACTGCTTGGAGGCAAAGCAGTTCCTGTCTGGCATACTGCCGTATGCGCCTGTTCTGCAGGTCCTGTCGAACCGGACCATCCCCATTTCTGTCGGTGAGTACCTTGCCCACCAGATCGATGACATAGCTTATGTCGCCCGTGCAAAGCTTCGTAACCGTCTCGACTCCATGGTAGTTCAAGGCATGTAGTTTCCTCTGCCGTTTCAGCTCACGGATGTGCGTGGCGAGATCATCGCCGTACTCACCATACGACGACCCCCCGAGCAGTTCCGCGAGCGTGCCCTGAAAAGCACTTGTGCTGATGCTGAAGCGTCGCCTGAAAACGTCATCCAGGAATGCCCGGCAGACTGCAAGCTGCTCGGGCATTGTCCGACGCGCGTACTCCCAGCCTAGGTTGATGCTTACGAACTCCCTATTGGGCTGATAGTCGACGCCCCTCAAGTCCTGTCTCGGCACGCTCATGCCATGCGCGGACACCCAGAAGACATGCTCCGGTACCGTGCCGAAGACCAACGGGAGAAGCGCGCGCTGCATGGGCTCCGGGACTATCCCGCTGGAGAAATCATCGAGAAGGAACAGAATGCGTTTCCCTCGGAATGCCTCGCAGTGCTGTACTAGCCATCCGGAGGTTTGCCTCAGAGGTCTCACGGTCGCGAGGTCAGCTGGAATGCTCTCTGTGGGAAGGTCATCGCGGACAAGCCGCTCCAGCAGACCCCCGACGCGGTCCCGAACGGACTGCAGGGGAGCGGCTCCGCCGAAGCCGTTGCTGGCAGCACCCGCGGGGAGGTCGCTAAGCATGTCAGACAGCACTGAAGACAGCTCTTGCTCGTCCGAGCGCGACAGCAAGTCAAATCCTTCAGTTGCAGCCCACATGAGCGAGTCGGCAACTTCGAAGAGATAGAGAAGGTTGAGGAAGAGCGCGCTGAGCCTAGGGGTCTCCGCCCATTTCGGGCTCTCGCCAGTGCCAAGATACAGGTGGAAGCTGAGTCGGCAGGAGGCAAAGAAGCCGACATGTGGACTCTCATTCAGCCGTGACAGGCGATCCTCGATGCTTTCGTGCTCCTCCCGCTTGCTGAGAATGGTGCGGAGCCTTGCATGGAGCAGGATCATGGTCTTCCCGCATCCACGAGGACCGGTCATCACCAGAGGCTGCTGAGCGCTGACTATGTCCGTCAGCCATGGGAACCTGTCTGAAAACAGCGTGGCCACGTAGGAGTCGTCAGGAAACGTGAGCGCATTCGTGAATGCGGAAGCCGACTCCAACTGGGGCGGTTGCCAATGTCTAGCAGAGCCAGAGAACTCGCGCAGGCGCTTCACTCGGTCGACTACGTCGGACGCGGAGGGCCGACGTTCTGGACTGTCGTCAAACGTGTCCGCGAACGTCCGGTCAACATTCCGCATGAAATGGCGTTCCCGGGAAGTATCTGGTGCGCCGGTCTCCCGAATCCGGGCCACGATGGTCTGGAGGTGACGGCCAAACCATTGGGTGTCAGCCATCTGCTTGACTGCGGCCGGATTCCCGAATACTGCAGATCCGAGGTCCACTATCTTCAGCACCTTAGTGATCGAGGGATCGCGCGCGAGGTCAGTCTCGTCAGCGTCTGCAACCAGGATATTCCGGGCCTGCAAGTCATTATGCCAGAGACCCCTGGCCTCCAGCCGGGTCAGGGCGGCCCCGAGTTGCAGGGCTATGCCGATGAAGTCATCTACTCTTAGTGAATTCGTTGCCACGAAGTCGTCAAGAGCGACAGCGCCCCCAACATACTCCATCACGAGGAAGAAGTGTCGCACTTCCTTGCCGAAGAGGACAATGGTCTTCTCTCCAGCATCGTATAGGTCAGCAATACTCGGATGGGGGCATGCGGTCTGGTATCTGCTTACCTCTTCATAGAAGTCCTTCCCATGAGCCGCGTACAGGGTCTCAGGCACAACCTTCAGCGCGACGTCTCTGCCGATCCGATTCTGCGCATGGAGTACATAACCGTAGAAGCCGCGTCCGCGTATGCTCCGCGGTCTGAAGCCTTCGAAGTCCGCCTTCAGGAGCATCTCGCCAACGTCAACAGGATTTCCGCAGCTGGGACAGCTGTCTGTCAGGTCTGACACCTTGCCTTTGCCGCAGAAGAAGCACCCATACTCTGCCATCGCCAAGCCTCCTAGGCCGGGTGAAAGCTTACAAGCCAGCGCCCACGTGAGTCTGGTGTACGACCATGGAATCGAAGAAGTCGCGACCGAGGTACCCTACCAGGAACCCTAGGATGAATCCGCCGTAGATGTCCTCGACAACCACCACCGGCTGGGCGCCGAGGCGCCTCCCAGCCATGACGGTCGCCACTACGGCTAGCACAGCACCGGCTAGAGACTGGAGTGCCAAGTCTGCGATACCAGGCCGCGAAGCTTGCCACGAAAGCGCGAGCTTCGCGAGGACGCCCGCCAGGCTCCCGAACAGCGCCCCGATAACAGGAGCAATCGTCCTCGTCCGCGTCGCCAAGGCGATCTTCGCTGCCTGCCGGCGAGAAGTCATCCCAACTGCATACGAAACAACGACCTGCAATTCATGCTGCTCCGTAGATGCGAAGAACCACTGCTTTGTCCTGATGTTGAACGAATGAACTAGGGTGTCTCCTGGCTGCAGCCTTATGGCGCCATCGGCCGCGTCCTCTGTTGCGTCGAGGCGTTCGGACGGGCGTGAGTGGTCGTCATCGCTCCCGCGATCAATTCCCCTGTCTTTGCTGACGAACAGAAACTTAGAGGGCATCATGACGCGCACGGCTAGAATGTCGATGGGACAATCGTAGGGATTGGCGACATAGGCCACAAGTGTGAAGACAGCACCAGCAGTCGGTTGAGGCTCCGAAAGCCGGCACTCTATGTCGAGCAGACCCAGACGACTTGATTCCTGCTGCATGTTCCCCTCTGATCCAATTGCTCGTGCCCTTCACGCCAAGCTAGCGAGGTTCGGCGATGGGGCGAACTGCCCAACGTTACCAAGTCTTCTGCTATCGAGGTTCTCGGCATCTCTTTGACCCGGAAGGGCCCATAAGGGCACCGGAAGGCTTCCGAGACCACTCCGGGCCTCAAATCTACTAGGCAAGCCCCAATAGGCTGCCGGCTGGAGACCTTGCTGCCCGATCTTGATCTATCCTGCATAGTGTTCTTCGTCTCTGGCCACTCTGGTTCCTGCTCAGCCAGGTTCTTTTCGGGCCGGCCTGTCCCCCCGAAGAGTGCTATCCGGGTGCTCGGACCGATGGCTGAAGCCCCATCGCAGCAAGTGCGGAGGGCGCGAACAGGGCGCGGGTGTTAGGTCGGCTCGGGACGCCGCTTGAGCAACGCAGATGACGCCCTGCGCCCGACGGATGAAGGTGAGACAGCTGGTGTCACGCGGCGGTGGGACTGAGGCGAGCGCTCCGGGGTATGCCGCCGGACGAGGGAGACGGTTCGATTCCCACTCGGTGAGGAAACTGCGCTCATCCCCGAAACCGGAACGTCGTCCACAGAAAATGAGTGTTTGTGGATGGGTCTAGTTTCCTCCAGGACAGCGAGGACAGTGACCCATCTCCGAAACCCAGACCTCGTCCACAGCGGGTGAACGCTCGATCTCGGGGATAGACTCGTCTGCCGACACTGGCCGTCACCGGGCAGTACAGGGAACAGCCTGTTCTTCGCGGCTCACCATGATGTGGATCGGTTGGCCTCCCTTATGTCCGACGCGGGTGGCCCGCAGACGTGAGCCCACCCGCATGCAAGTCTGTCATCGTGTTCATCCTCCCTCCGTTGGAAGTCGAGAAGCCGCCAGCATCTGCCAACGCCTCCTCGGTGCCCTGCTTCCTCTGTTGCTACAGCTGACAGGAAGGCGCCGCCTCCAAGAGGGGCCGCGCCGAACTCTCCCTGCCTGCGTCACCCCAAACCCACCAACAGCGCCGACCGCCCCCAGGTGGTATCCCATATGCGCAGTCCGACGAAAGTGATCGCGTATTCCGATCGAAGGCGACCGCGCGTTCCGATCCGAAGTGATCACTGATTGTGGTGGGAGCGAAGCGACGACGCGGGGTCGTTCACTTGGTCTCTTTTGTACCTGTTTTTCCGTCCGTCGGCAAGGGCTTGTGACGCTTTCTCATGGATTCCCCTTTCAGCGTGATGGTGTGGGCGTTGTGTACCAGGCGGTCCAGGATGGCGTCG
>Ga0315289_10003543_pt1 | contig 23586 bp, 34 predicted proteins | sample YL17G11_40_MG_FD_203452 | JGI IMG/M metagenome (GOLD analysis project Ga0315289, IMG submission 203452) | Sediment microbial communities from Yellowstone Lake, YNP, Wyoming, USA - YL17G11_40 | ecosystem: Environmental > Aquatic > Freshwater > Lake > Sediment | place: USA: Wyoming | collected...
TCACGCATGATACGAGGGCAACGGGCCTGCGATCCAACTCGACTAGGTGTACTTTGTAGCCTTGGTCTTCCAACTGGAATTCCCAGTCAGGATCAAACTCTTTCCCAGGCACCACAACAACAAACCCATAAGGCTTAATGTCTCGGATGTCGAGGAAACGCTGCTTCAACTCTTCAATACCAATCATACATGTTTCACCTAATGGGTTCGTACATTATCGTTAAAACTGTTCAATTCGTCGTAGAAATGCCAGATCTGAGGCATTAAATAATGAATTTCGTGTTCAGAGGGACAGAACCATGTCCAATTGTCATCGGAGGTTTGTCTTTTTCCTGTTCTAGCGTAAAACAGGGTGCGCGTATTGTCGCTTTTGTGGGCGATGAAAAGAGCACAATTTGGATATCGTAATTTGCATTCGACTTTGGTCGTTTGGATTCCTTTCTGTAATTCGTAGTTGTTGTGAACATTCAAAATCGAGTTGGGAATGTCTGAAAATTTCATTTCAATTCCTTCCTGAAAACTAAAATAGTATCATGGTTGATGACGGTTGAATTGCGAGCCTTAGCACGTGCCATTGCCAATCCCATACGTTGCCCGCATGTCTCAGGTTCCCAGGTGCGAATTTGTTTGATGATTTTATCCCATAACGTGAAATATTTTCGACCTATGACTGAAAATTCACTTTCGAGGTCTAGGAGTCCGTCTTTTCGCATGTTGCCGACCATTATGGCTAAGAATCTGCCTTTCTTCAGAATGCGTTTGCATTCAGCGAAAATTCTATCAACTTTGTCGAGGAAGTTTGTGTAAGAGAGGCGGCTTAGATCGTCTGGATTATTCTCAGTGTATTCTATCAGTTTCCAATATGGAAAATGGGCAAAAATGAACCCTATACTTTCATCTGGCAATCCAGTTTTCTCAGCATCTTTTTCAGTGATGTCATCACGGACTTTGCGAATGTCGAAAGCGTGGATTTGACTGAACCCCATCTTTTGCGCTACATCTATGAAAGTGCCGCTGCCTACCATCGGGTCTAAAATAGCTTCATTTTGGGAAGCGTAATGTGAAAGCAATCCGTAAATGACCGTTGGAGTGCAATTACCGTGAAAATCGCTAGAACCATACCCTTCGGGGCGCGTTTCTTCAGCCGTCCACGTAGATAGGTCAAAATTGAAGGTTTCAAAAGTCTTGCAGTCTGCAAGAGTTCGGGGCGTATGATGCTCTTTTTTGTACTTTTCAGGTAAATACCGCGAAACTGTACTTTCGTCAACATCTAGAAAATCCGCAAAAGGCTTCAGTCCTTTCCACTTTGTTTCCTCAGCGATTTCCGTCAGAACCTTTTGACGATCAATCACCTTACGATGCCAATTTGCATGGTGCTTAATTTTGAGCCGTTCTATCTCGTCTTTAGTTTGAATTGTAACCTTCTTCCAGTTCGGGTCAGCTTTCAGTCGCGTTCTGCCATCTAGTATTTCGCCACTAGCTTCGTCGACTAAAACGGGATAGAGTTGTCCAATATCATCAGCAGATCGCTTCAGACTTGCAACAACTGTCTCTTTCTTAGACAGAAACTATGCCTCCAGGCGGTGTTCGATTTTGCCGTCACCACGCTTCACATGGATAAGTCTAAATTTCTGTTGGCATTCAGGGCATTCCCAGGCGAAGCCAGTGTCGATTTCCTCGCTCTTCAACCGCGGTTTCACGGTAGGGCTCGGAACAGATTCCTTACCTGGTTCATGCATCTTCGGAATGGATTCCCTAGTCTTCTCAGGTTCCAGTTTCATGCCATCAGCGTACAAGACCTCGTTTTCGTCCTCTTCAACCGGCTGCCCCTGCCTCTCTTTGATTGCTTCTTCCAACACTTCCTTCCCAGCAGGCGATTCCAGGAGCTCGCGGGCCTTGCCAACCGTCATATCTTGAGGCTTCAGAGTTGCAGATGATACAGTTTTGTCCATGCCTAGTGCAAGCCTTGCACTAGCGAATTGCTTAGGTTCCTCGCCCTTCAAGTCAGAAGGAAGGTAAAGATACACTGTTCTTTCTTTCCAACCTAGTTCTTCGGCAAGTCGCTTCACGTCCCAACCGGTGAAAGAAACAATCTCGCGCAACAACTGGGTCTTCTCTTCCGGCGGAACATTCCTTCGTTCATTCGCTATCAAACGAGCCTTAGCCAGTTGCACCGGATCCTGCACACTGTCAACCTTGTATTTTGGCCAGTTAGGGTCTGCCTTGAGCCGGTGAAAACCATCAATGACATTGTTATCGGCGTCGATCAGAACAGGATAGAGAGACCCGATCTTTTTCGAGGACCCTCGAAGTGACTGAACATCTTCATCTTCACTGAGAGCTGATATTGCGAGGGCGCTGCTTTGAGAGATCTCAGGGGAAGGTTGCTTAGGGCTCGTTTTAGGTACCGACGCAGGTATACTCTGAGGTGTAGACGAGGGCTGAGACGTTGTGGCCTTCTTTGCGAAAGGTCCTGCTATCTTCCACGCACGAGCCCCCTGGAGATATCCTTCGCCGCCCAAATCCTTCGTAAGCCTGCATAGCGTGACGAAGTCGGGTTTGTCAAGGAACTTTTTCGCTTTCAGTTTCGCCCAGAAATATCCGTCTTTGTCTTCCGACACGTCAAAGAATTCTTCAACGGTGACAAGTTTCCAGTTGAATGTCTCCGCAATCTTCTTGGCAAAGTCTGAAGGGAGCCGTAAACTCATTTCGGTCCCTCTGTCAGTTTCCGTTGCGGATCGTGAATTTTCAAAGAAACCATTCTGCCAATCGGATACGAGGTGAAGAGAGATTCATTGTCAGTTTTCAACGTCAACTTGAAACTGATTTCTTCGCCTCCGATGTTGTTACCGACGAGGGTTACGCTGAACCAAGGGTCTTTCTTGTCAGTTTCGCCGTGGCTGTGACCTTTGACTTGCATGTCAACCTCGATCATGATTCGCGCCTCGCATTCGTGCATCTCTTCAGCAAACACCGGTTGCCTGGATGAGGCGTGTATCGAGGGGGAAAATCGCCGCAGTATTTGACTGTGCAAAGAACCTTCAACCGCTTCTTCGGCGGTAGACGGCGTTTTTTGCCGTAGAGAATTTGATCCGCGTACCGGCCGCCGCGAGTCAACGTGGGAACCTTACCCATGTCCATGCTTTACGCCTCCAATTTGATGTCGTTCTCTTGCAGAAGGCGACGGATCTGAAAGGCGAGTTCACGCAGAACTTTCGACGGCTTTTCCGCTGACACCCTCTTTTTCCTCCACACCAAAGACCTGACGATACTTGTCGTTCACGAGAAAACGAACGAGGTCCGCACCGCCTTCAACACCAAAGTATTTTCGCAGGGCATTGAATTTCTTCAGAAGGTCAGTTTCGAATTCAACACGCACCTGCAATTTGTCTTCCGCCATATTTGTAACCTCTTGTAATTCAGGATTACAGAGAATTACTATATAAGGTTTTTCTATAATAGGAAACCTGAAGTTTTAAGAGCTAGACGTTACGCATTGTTACATAGACGCACTATGAACGAGAGTAGTCCACCGCAGGTCCGTGTCGTATTCGAGGGAGATATGCGGAAACGGTTTGAAGCTATCAAGGACCACTATGGAATGAAAAAGAACGCTGATCTTGTTCGACTATTGATTACTCTGAAATATGAAGACCTTGGTTTGGGTCCTGAACTTCCTCGCTTCGAACAGATCAACAGTGACAACGAGGGAGTTAAGATTCATGACAGAGAATTACACCGTGTTGTTGATGTTTTCTTTAAACCTCAAGGAATAAAATGCGGGTATGATCAGACAGATGACTGCGTGCATGTAGATTTTGCCCTGTCATTGCCAGGAGTCAAAGAATTAGTCAGAAAACGACGAAAAGAAGGTTGGAAACTTCCAGATATATAGGAGGCATGAAAATGATGAGGAACATTATCTTAGTCGCGGTGTCTTTTGCTGTAATCATAATCGTTTTTCAGGGACTCGCGGTTGCATCTACCGCTTTGAACATAAAATTTGGAACGAAAAGTGCGACCTTCGACAGTCTCGGTTATCTTCACATTTTTGGAGAAGTAGAGAATATCGGAAGTCAAACCTATGAGTATGTGAAAATCACAGGTACATTCTATGATGGTGGCCATGTCGTCATTGCCAGCGAATACACGTTCACTAAACTCGATCAGGTTATACTAGGACAAAAGAGCCCATTCGACCTCTTCATAATGAATGAGGCAACGTCAGCAGAAGTTGCGAGTTACAGTTTATCATTGACTGCTGACATCACAAACGCAAAGCCGCCAGGTCTACAGATTCTTTCTCATAGCAGTTCAATTGATGAACTCGGATACTTAGAGATCGTTGGAGAAGTCAGAAATGTGCGAATCGGTTCAGCTTCTTATGTAGAAGTAATTGGAACCTTTTACGATCAAAATGGCACTGTAATAGGGTGCGATTATACGTTCACAGACCCCTCAGACCTATCAGGCGGCCAAACCGCCCCTTTCAAAATGACATTCATGTATGAATCCCTTTCCACTGACATTTCGACGTACGCGTTGGTAACTCAATCAGTCGAATACTCAATGATTCCAGAATTCTCAACGCCTACTCTTCTCGCAGTCCTGATTACTGCAACTCTCGCCGCCGCTATCTACAGGCGAAAACACGCAAACTTTCATACTGTAATTACGAACTCTTCGTGAGTTTACATATTCAAATCATAAAGTTTGAGGGAAAAAAAAGTTGGCAACCATAACAGAGGCGCATCCACGAATCCTGCAGTTGAAAGCAGTGGTCACCAGGCAATATAAAATCCAGGTAGCGGCGCACCCGGACGTCATGTTATGGCTTGATAAAGTGGGCTACAAGACTAGGCCTGGATATCTGACAAACCTCTGTTACTATCTGAAGTGTGTTGGCATAGAGGATCCTGGGGCTCTCCTGGATCTGAAAGGGCAGGAAGACGTGAAGCGCCGGTGTTTCCCGGCTGAACGCCTCGCCGAAACCTGGCATGCCCTCGCGCGCGCGAGCCTTTCGGATGCGCAGATTAAGAAGGTCCTGGACGCGGTCCGCAGCTTCTATAAACGAAATCGAGTGGAGCTCATCGATGTGCAATGCAGTTATAAACCCAGGGCGAGAGGCGAGATCACTGATGAAAACTTCAGGGTCTTCCGGGAATCGTTTAATTGGGTTGGCAAAATCCTATTCGACTTCCTGCTCAGTGTCCCTTTAAGGGACGGACAATTTCAGAAATGTAAGAACTGCGGCCAAGAATTCTTTCCCCGTTGGAGAGACATTAAATCGTATCCGAAAATCGAGGCGTACAGCCCTTTTACGATCAGGCCTGAGAAAGGCCACGAGAGCGATCAATATCCGGAAGGCCTTATGCAAGTGTGTTTCTTGACTGAGTCAGCAGCGCGATCGTTGAACCTGTACCGCGAGATTAAGCAGCGAGCTCTCGGACGGGATTTGAACCCGGGAGAGTATATTTTTACTCATCAGAAAAGCCATTGGGGACCCAGGCATATCGCGCCGATTACGCAACCAACTGTTGAATCCTTCTTCCAGGACGCTTCGGAAAGAGCTCATCAGGACATTTCGCCGCACACGTTGCGCGCTTGGGTTAATACCGTTCTGATCACCCGGGGCATTGAAAAGACTTTGAGAGATCTCTACCTCGGGCACACGTGCAGTTATGAACAGGGCTATATTATGCAGTTGATTCCGAAGTGGCAACAAACTTTCAGAGAAGCGAAAGCCATGGAACACCTGGACCTCCAGGGTAGTATGTTAAGTCAGAGTGAGTTAGAATCGAAGTTGCTGCGCCTCGAGGAGCAGGAAGAAGAGATCAGGAAATTGAGAACTGAGTTGCATGAAGTAGTGAATGAAGAGGATTTGAAAGCGTTCAGGCAATTTTCAAGGCTCATTCAAGAGGGAAAAGTCAAGATTGTTCGCAACGGTGATGTATAGCATAGATGTATAGCATAGATGATAAGCAGGATGTATAACATGTCCTTGCCGAGGGTCCCTAGCTTTCGCTACTCTTCAGTTAAGAGTGCATAGAAAAAGAGATGGGGGAAAGAGGCAGAAAACGCCTATGCCACTGGCTTCGCTACCAACTTCAGAATAACCTTTCTGAAGATGTCTATGACAAACAGCAACACAACACTGTACCGGACCGGTATGAATTGGGCGACAAGGATCATGAGGGGTTCATAGTAGAAGAAGGTTTCACCGAACTTGCTCAGGCTAAACGTGTCGTTGATTTTGAAGACTTTCTGCATGAAACCGCTGGCAGCGCCCACGATAACCGTTGCTAATAGCCCTACGAAGGCGGGGTTCTCAAGAATCTTGTTGGCGCCGTTGCCCAGGTTTCCAAGAGCCTCAAGCTGGATCATGTTTGTCCAGATCAAGACTTCAAGGCCGAGGAAGACGGCGGCAATGACGAGTATGATGAGGGCAAGGTTGCTGTTCACTGTTTTTCCACTCACTACATTCACCTCCCGTGACTTGGAAGCCCGCAAACCCAGGCGGAAAAGAGAAAGGAGATAGTCGTCGGAAAGGGAATGACGGGTTTGCGGGCCGTAGCCGCTCTCAAAGCTACCAGGAATAGATTGTTTCAACAATCGACTGAAGATTCTTCGCGATCATATGAAGAATTGGATAACGAATATGCTTCGCGTTGGGGTCAACGCGGATAATCATGACGTATGGTGTTACGTGCAATAAAGGGGGAAGTTTGCCGAAGGCCACGCGGCGCAATCGGCATGCAAAACCGCTGAAATGGTTACGTTTGAGTTGGTGTCCGCACAGATAGTTGCAGTTGGGGCATCTGTCTTTGCCATCCTTATTGACTTTCACTTTGAAATATTGGAAGATGTCGTGGGTTTCGATGTCTTCGACTAGCAGGCTGCCAGGTGCTGCCCATTTCAAATAGACTTCACGAAACTGACGAGGCTTCTGCAATCTATTATGACACCCATGTTGTGCTGTTGTAGCATAAATGACATTGAGAAGACGCGCCAGCCGTGAGAATGCCGCCTACCGCGTTTGACATGGCAACGTTGCTCGTTACAACGACATAGTCTACGCCTGTTCCTTCCTGTATTCCCCATGCATCGTTCGAGTTCCAGGTTCCGCCTGTTATTGTGCTATAGTCCGTGTTAATCATGTAGACGCCGCTGCCGCCGTTTCCTGTTCCTTGGCATGAAGCTAACGTAATTTGATAGCAACCGCCGTAAAAGCCCCAGCCGTTGAATTGTGTGGTTACGCTATCATAAGCCCAGCAGCTGGCAAATTCCAGCCTATAACATGTAGTTGTAGCGTTCCAGCCATCCCACGCGTTGGCACTTGCACGACCATTGTTTCTTGCCCAGCAACTCGAAAACACATCGTCTCTTGCGCTGTTGTAGAATAGCCAGCCGTTGTATCTGCCGTCTTCAGACGTGCAATCTACAAAAGTGCAGTAGCAAGCCGCGTCTGGACCGACAAGGCAGAAGCCCGCGTTGTCCTGTGCCACATTGTCTTGGCCGCAGGCAAAAGCTTTCATGAGGGCAAATTTCGTTGATGTACATTTAATGTAGTAGCCGCTTCTGTCTGCAAAGCCGACTTCACAGTTGAAGACATAATGATCCGTTCCTGCCAGGTACATGCCTCGTCCGCCAACGTATTGAACGTTGATATTCAAAATGTAAACGACTCGAGTGTCACCTGTTATATAGATGCCGCTTTCCGCAGTATTCTTGATATGCAAGTTTTCAAGGATATGGCAGGCATCCCAACTCACATAAGCCGTGTCAATATGCACGCCGTCGCCCACACTATTTGATGCGTAGGTACCATCGATCATCAAGTCGGCAACACGACAGTCTTTGACACCTGAACCTGAAATAGTTACGACATCGACGTTTGCGCCTGCCGCCAATTTTATTATGCTTGCTTTGCCTTCGCCCACAAGTTCCTGATTACTGTATTGCAGAAGGATTGTGGGGCTTGTTGTGTATGTTGCTGCACGCAAAAACACTCTGCCGCCGCTCGTCAAATTGTTAAGGGCATAATTGATGACTGTGCCCGAGGCTGTGTTGTAATAGTCTATCTGACTCGTGACGCCGTTAACCATGTATGTTGCTGTTGCATTCTTGAAGACCACGTAACTTGCGGTTATGCCTTGGGTCGTTCCTGCCGGACCCGTGGCGCCACCGAAGGTTGTACCGTTCGTCATGTACAGATTCGTAAGATACAGATTTGTGAAGGAGCCACTCGTGGCGTTAACCCAACCTGCAACGATGAGTCCGTTACTACCATAGACCCTTATGAATCCTGCAGAGCCTTCCTGGACCATCTGCGTACTTGTCAAAGTCAAGCTGGTATTATGAGTGCAATCCTTCATGTAGAGAAGGCCGGAGGTCATGTTGCCAAGTGCATATTGTTCTACGAGGGTTTTGTTTGTGCTGTAGTATTCGAGGCGTCCTGCCCTATCGTCTGTACCATTGATTAGGCAGTAGTAACTGTCATGTGGGGCTATGATGTAGTTGGCTTCTTTCACCATTGCCGAAACCGTGCTGTTTATGGGAATGTTGAGCGTTTCATTGAGCAGTTGCTGTTGAACTTCAAGATAGTCAAGTCGCGCTTGAAGGTCCAGGTTGAGGCTGATGTCGACGCCTTGCCGAGCCGCCCATCCAAGAGCAAGAATTACTCCGATTATCAATAGTCCTGCTACTACTTTCTTTTTGAAACTAGCCTTTAGGAAAGAGTTCGCTATTCCGTTGAGATTGATTCTTTCTTTTTCAGTCATGTTTTTCTTTTTTCTTTCCGCCTACACCAGGCAGCCTTGAACAACCTTATAATCTGACAACTGCGATCCACCCGACCTCTTGATCCCAAAACAGCCGGATGACTTTGACGTTTTGATCCGTGTGAAACACTTTCTTGCCTTCAGCGCGCGCGATGGCTACGACGTCGCCGACGTCCTTGAATTTGCCCTGATCGTCCCGGATTACGAGAGCCTTATCCACTGTTTTCAGTCTTCCTTCAAAACGAGATAGAGGTCAAAAATCCTGACAACGCCCTCGTAGGTTACGGTGACTGCAAGCAGGTACACGTCTTCGTTAACCTGATGCAACACGCCTTCGTCAATGACAAGAGCCAATTCGCCAGACGTCATGTCAGTTTGAAGTTTCTTCGCGGAACTGTCTGCCCACGCCACATTATTTTCCACACACCGCAACGTCCAGGACTTGTCTTTTCGCTGAGTCAAAAGGTCATGTTGGAACGCCCCGTTTTTCCAGGCGTCAACAACAAGTGTGTCTGCAATGTCGTCTTCTCCCAGGTTGCTGTCTTCAACGGTCAAGGCGTAACCGCCAAGCGTTGATGTCATACTGTCGGCGCCTCTTCACAGACCACTTCAAACTCTCGATAACGGCTTGAAACGTTCGTTCCCGAAGGATACAGCAGCCGGGCACCCCGGACTTTCACGCTGCAAGTCACTTGATGCAAAATGTTCAGGGCAATAATCAAGGTGTAAGACGTGTCTACCTCTGCCATTGCCTGCAACGTTGGAACGATGCTGCTTGCCCAATCAGTCTCATACTCGAAACAGTCCAAAACCCAGGTGCGATAACCACCATGAATTCGAAGGTTGTTAACAGCTTTTCCAGCCGAAGAATCCCAACCCTTCCACTCAGAAGTAATCAGTTGCTTCGTCTCATGAAACCCGTTATCGCTGATGTTCAGGGAAATGCCGCCAAGAGTCACCGTGTAAGTGCCCGGCGGAACAGGAGGCGCCACACCGTAGCATATGAACCTGAAGTCAACCGCGTCAAAACTCATTCCACTAACCGATAGAGTAAACTGGGTTGCCGTGATCGAGGCATAATCAATGTAGGCGTTCAAGCCAGCAAGAGTATTTTTCGCCTGAACCCAAACAGAGGCAGGCGTCGACGCAAAACCATGATTCACAACAACACTCGTGCTGCCTGCGGGCACGGTTGCGTTTCCCTCTCCCAATAAACTCATGTTTTTGCAGATAAACTGGAAACTATGATCCGCATCCACGTCCATGCCGCTGATGTACACGGTGAGTTGTGTTGCCGTGATCGTGGCATAGTCAACCCAGCAGTCACGCCCGCCCAAATCGTCTTTCATGCGTAGCCAAACGCTCGAGGGCGCCGAACCAAACCCATGAAGAACAGTAACAGACTCAGTTCCGGCAACAACTGTGGCCACGCCGACAATTACGTTGGCAGGATCTGCTATGAACCATCTGAAAACGTGGTTTACAAAGTCCATGCCGTTTATGCGAAGGGTAAAGGTCGTATTGTTTATGTCAGCGTCAGGAATGTACCAGTTGCGCCCGGGCAGATCGTCTTGCGGCTGAATCGTGATGTTCGTGGGTGTTGAACCGTATCCATGGACGACTGCGATGCTTTCGAACCCGGCGGTGACCGTGCAAGTGCCTTCACAGACCGTCAACTTTCAAGATCCACCCCTATGAACTGACTGAAGTCGAAACGTTCCAGGAGGGGGACCCTGTTTGCGCGGATCTCATTGATGATTTTGATAATAACCAGCTTCACATCCTGCACCGTGAGTTGGCGCCCGAGGAATTCGCGGATCTGTTTCAGTCTTTCGCGCACTTCGCTGTACGAGATTTTCACGGTGAAAGATTGCCCGCCCTGGTCGTAGTCGAAGAGGAAAACGATTTCGCTGTTTTCCGTGAGAACCTGCCTGAGTTTTATCATCTTTCGTCTAGTCCTATCAGACTTATGCAGCCGCCGAGGCCGTTCACGATCACCGTGACTGAGGTAGCGTCGACAAGTTCGAAAGTGTAGGTGTGCGCAAGAATGCCCGTGCCCGAGGCCGTACTATAGAAATCTGTCGTATCTCCATAACTGACGGCGCGGACCTTGCCGATGTAACTGTTCTTCGTGGGATCTGCATTGAGAGGTTCAAAAACCAAATACAAGGTGCTGCCCTGCGAGAAATTGAGCGTCATAGGCTCATTGTCGATTCCGGCAAGCAACCAGGGACATGCGAATATGCTGATATGAACGACAGTAGCAGCATTGCGTTTTGTAATCGTAATTGTGTGAGGTAGGCCTACAGTCTTCGACTGGAAACAGTAAGCATATGCTGTCTCATTTGAGCCGGTATCCTGGATTCTGACTGTCCAATTTTGTTGGTCCCCATCAAAAAAGTCAAAGGCAACAGCAACTCCATTCACCGAAACATCCCCGACATTCTCAAAATTCGTCTGCGCTCCCGGAGTGTAAGCCCAAACCATAATCGCCCAGATCGCGTTTTTCAACGTGCCAAAGAAACTTGGCGGACTCCGCTGCGCGATCGTCAGACTGACCGGGACTGAATAAGCGGCCAGGTTCGAGTTTTTCGTATCGCTGAATTTGGCTTTTCCAAGCTGAAAATTCGAGATGTGCCCAGTGTCAGCGCCAACATTCTTTTGCTCCATCTTGACCATATGCGTTCCAGCAGCCACAAACGCGAGTCCCGTATATGTTCCGGCCACATAGCAACCGTGCGCGTAGTAACTCCCAATTTTCAGTCGATAAGCACTTTGCGTGAGACCAATGACAAATGTGAAGACGATGAGGCTGTCTTCCGACAGGGTGATGTTGCCGTACTCGTGAATTGTCCCCCACGCCGCATTATTCCGCGTGTAGGCGGTCGCGACATCGATGAAGTTCTGTTCGCTGGCCAGTTGCCGGACTTGTTCAGTGTAAACCATCAGCTTCCAAACCTGATTCTTTTATGCGTCGACGAACCGCCTACGCTGCTGTTTTCTACTAACACGTTTTTCAACCGGCGTTCAATGAGACTGGCAGCATATTCTGCTGTGCGCCGGTCAACTGAGCCTTGAACAGTCAAATTGATGGTTATGTTGTTGCCGAGGCCTCCGCCTTCATTGAGGGGTATGACGGCTTCGGGTCCTGATTCGCCGATCATGGCCAACGTGGGCTCTCTGACTATGCCGCCTTCCGCGAATGCTTGCCAATGTGTCTGCGGCTTAGGCGGCTGAACCGTAACTGTGACAGCAGTTTCAAACTTGCCAGATGCTATCTTGATCGCCTCTAGGATATCCATGGTTTCAAGTTTCTTTTTCAAAGCCGCCATTTTATCTGTGGCACAGTCCTTGAACTTCCCAACTGTATCCTGAGTCTGGCCAGTGAGGTATTCCTTTGCAGCGTCTGACAGGTTGCTGAAAGCGTCTGTAGCTCCTCCGGTCAGGTCCTGCAATTTCTTAAGCGTCTCATCCAGCCCTGGGAATTCAAGGGGTGTTGCTGCAATGCCCGTTGTGACTGAAGTCAGGAAGTCGTCAACAAGGTTTTTCGCGTCTGAAAGCGTGAGCTCGAACTTCTTCGAGATTGAGAAAAGGTAGCCCGTTGCCAACTCGAGGTTGCCAGCTGAAAAAGCCTTCTGATATTCCATAGCCATCTTTTGGAAAGCCTCAGAACTCTTCGCTTGGACAATGTTGTATTCCTCTGTGACATCGCCGAGTGTCTTAACGAATTCCTCGTTGGTTCCCTTCACCAGGTCGTACCATTCAAGATAAGCAGACGCCAGTTTGTTTGTTGCCGTAGCTCCTTCATTGAATTTGCGAATCAACCTATCTGACGTAGCAACCAACCCGTCGCTTTCAGCCTTCAACCTGGCAACATCAGCGCTCATATCATGCATGACAGCGTTCCAATGCGAGGCCATGTATGAGATGGCAGCCACCAAAAGCGATATGCCGGTTAAGAGTGCTCCGATCGGGCCTAAAGAAATCGTCGCTGTGATGCCCATTGTCTGGAGAGCCGTGCTCAAATTTGCTATTGCGCTTATGGCCGTGGGAATTACGCTGACGGCATACTGCAGGATCATGTTTCTCTGGTTGTCGACGCTCATCCTGGCTCGTTCACTGGAAACTTCAAGGCCCTCTTGGGCAAGAGCCAAATCTTTCCCCGCCTCAATCGCGTTTTCACTGTTGGCGCCGAATTTGCTGATTGCCGCAGTAAGTCGGTTCTGTGCGTCATGTACTTTTTCAGCGCTTCTTGCCATCATGAGGTTTGCCCGGTCAACTGCGACGCCGCTGTCCATGATTCTGTCGAGGCCGACATACAAGCTGACTGCGCTCTGGGCGACGGAGTTGAAACTCATGAGGAGACTTTTCGAGTTGCTGCTGATGTTGTTCATGACGGCGCTTATTCGGTCGACTGCGTTGAAGTTGATGTTGACGTCGCCGCTGCTACTGTACGTTATGTTCGTGTCACCTTCTTTTATGGTACCATTTTACCCATGCGATTAAGGCTTCAAACTGGAAGATTGTTAACTCGCCTATTTCTTCGGGGGTGTATCCGAATTCTTTTGCGAGGACTCCGATCCATTGGGCGGCGGTGTTGTTGCGGATCCAGGCGTCGAGGTTTTCGGTACTAAAAAAGGTGTTAACGCGTTGAGTATTCCGTTGACTTCAACGACATCCCAAGCTTTGATTGATTCCAACGTCAGGTCGGGATAGGCTTTTCTCAGCATTACCCAGAGGACAACGTACCCTTTCTCGTTCTTGTCCTGGCACTTGTCCAACTCTTTGTTGTCGTTGAGCGTCCATGCTCCAAACTTGACTGTACGGTCCAGTGAAGGCACGTACACCTCGCGAAGGATTTTGCTGTTGCGTGTCAGTTCCGAGGGGTCAAACATGTAAACTGCTTTCTCGGTTTCTTCCTGTTCCCTGGCTATTCGCCTCTCCATTTTCTCTTTAAATTCTTTGCTCATTTTTTACACCTAATGAATTGACATCTATCCCAAAGAAAATGGGTTGTTAGACTGTTCCGAGGCTGATGCTGTCGCCTTCGCCGTCTAGGCCTTCCATGACTACGCCTTCCGAGTCGCCTGACACTTGTGCAGCGTTGAATTTCACGTTGTTCAACGTGATTTTCGCGTCGCCCGTGCTCGTTGAGCCTGTTGGATAGAATATGATTGTTGTGACGATTGTTTGAGCGTTTGCGATGGTCAGATAGGTGTTGTCGATGTACATTTTGTCGATGTGCACCGTGAACGTTTGGTTGCCCTGAGCAAGCAACGCCGGCGTTGAACTTCCTATCTTGTACTTCTTAATGATTGGCGAGTCTATCTTCATTGTTATGCCTGTGCAGAAGCCTATTTCCACGCCGATTGCCGTGCAGACTTTTCCTTGCCTTCCCAGAATCGGATATGTATTTGCCGTTTTATTTCAACTCCTATTTATAGTTCGTTTCGTCAGTCAAGCCCAATGTTTGAGCGTGGCTTTTGACGTCGAACCTAACAAGCCATAAAGCATTGTTAGTCCAAGACAACTCGAGGAATTCTCGTTTGTTCCTGTTGAAGTACCCTCTGGAAACAGTGGGGTAACTGAGGCACCATTGCACCTGATTCCAACGTTGAAACTCCTCGAATGTGAGATCCTGAATCGCCTGGTCGAGCTCGTCGTGAATAAGAAAATAGGTGAGAGCCAACCACGCCCGATAATACCGGTCGATATCGCCTATGAAGAGAAAGAGTCTTTCACTGAGTTGCAGGAGATTAAGGAAATTGCGGTCCTGAACGCCTTTCACGGTTTGCCTGGGAACGTCGTCGTAGTATCCGCAGTAACAGTCAAGAGCATAAGCCTTGTACAGTTTCTTGTACACGCGTTGCAGCATTTGTTCTTGAGGAAAGAACGCTTCGCCCGAGGCGGTTAAATCTGATTTCGAGGGAATAACTTTCAAGAGAACGCGGACCGCAAGGTTGATGAAGGTTTTGACTATGTGAAGTTTGAGCCAGCGCTCTTGAATCAACTTCGTTTTGAGACACCTTTTTATGCTCTTGAAACAGCTTTTTCCTGATTGAAGAGAGAGGTTTTTCACGCTCTTCAATGGGGATTTTCTTGGTTGAAGGGCACAAGTCTTCTATCGGTTCTGCAACAGCAACGTAGTTCGAAGCGTGACTTTGCTTCCTGCGAGGACCTGATTGGTTTTGCCCCATTCCGTACCCACTGTCACACTATCGCCGTCGACGGCGACTACCTCGCACTGCTGAACTTTGCCACTGAGTTGCGGGTTCGCTTTCAAATCTACAATAACTGCTTCAGCAATGGCTTGAACGCTCTGTTCCGGGAGATCTCCCGAGGCGGCGGCGTCGATTGCTATGATGTGGAAGTCTTGAATCCAGTTTTGTTGACCGTAGGTTACGGTTTTGATGGGTCCGCCTTTCCAGGTGACAAAGATTATGGGGTAACTTCGGCTTAGACTTGTGCCGTAGAATATGTTAGCGTCCGTAACGAGGGCGTGAGTCGTGCCTGCCTTGAGAATCGCAATAATTGCGTTTTGAATGTCTTTGAGAATTGTCAACCCAGCAACCTCATCAACCGTTCCATAGCCATGTCCACGAGTTTAGGCCCTGCCTCTTCCACTGTTTGCTCAATGAAATGGTAGCCTGCGGTGCCAGGGTGATTCACGTATTTGCTGAAGATTGTTTGCCCTCCGACCTCGAATTTCAATGCCTTTCCAGTCCTGGGGAAAATCATGTGTGGCCTCGTGCCCTGATCTACATAGGTGGCGTATGGCGCGGTAACCGTGACTTTGACGCCTTCGGCGCGGCCTCTTTGCTGCTTGGTGATGCTGTTGACGAGCCAGCCTGTTTTCACGGGCATTTTCGACCGCAAGGTATCTTCAATGAATATGCCTGCTTCGTCGAGGAAGGCAGCACGTTCAGAAGGATAACCTTTGAATTTGGATAGAAGTGAGTCGACGCCTGAGGAATCAACGATTATTTGAATGCTCATTGACGCTCACGCGTATTCGTTTCGGAATATGATTTGGAAGTCTCCTTTCGTTGGAAACGTCATTTTTGTGGTGTCGGCGAAGGTGACTTCAAACTCGCCTTTGCACCTGCAGAACCCGTCTGACCCTAAGGTTACGGCTGTGTCGGTTGCTTCCCAATCATAACGGACTACGCCGCTTGTTGCTGGGGCGACTATAACGGCTGCTTTGTTGATGAGGATGACGCCGTCTTTGCTCATGTGGAACTTCACGGTTGCGCCTGTTAGGTTGACTGCGGTTCCGTCTTCGTATTGGAGAGTTGCCAGAATTGAGGGTTGCCTGTCGTTTTTGACCATGTCAAATTCAGTCAAGTTCAACTTCTCCTTTTTCACCGTGCAGCGTAACCGCGCCTTTGTTGCCTTCTAATGTGACGTTGCCTTTTTCGCCTGTTAACGTGACGGGTTCGCTTCGGATGACTAAGACTGTGATGCTTGAGGATTGTGCGCCTGGAACCTGCTCTTTCGCGATGATGTGGGGGCTGAAGTAACTCATGTTAAATCACGATTCGAGGCGTGAAGTGTGGGAAACGTTTGGATGGACCTTTCGGTTTGGGGAAGCGGTTGCAGGCGCTGAACAGCATGTTACTCGTCAACATTGCCACTATTGTTTGAGGAAGCGCCGAACCTTTCTTAACGGTTGGACCGCCTGCGGTTTCTGTGCAATCAGCATGAACATCCAACTCATGTGCGGCTTCATCTGTGTGGGCGCCAAATGGATCTGAGGCTCCGTTTGAATACGTGTCGGCGTTATACATTCTGGCTCCGCCAGAAGTGTTGCATCCGATAAAGTTGATGTAGGCTTCGCAGATGAAACCTAAGTGATAATGTGTGCCGTTTGAAACGGATGGTTTAATTGTAAACGTGAAATTATGCCAACTGAAGGCGGCTTCACTTGCGGGGATATCCAGTTCATCACTGCTTCCGAGTAACGCGTCTGGCTCGCCTGCGTTGTCGCTGTAGACAATGGCTTTTCCATGAACTATACCGGGGTCAGCGTGTTTGAACCAGATACTGATTGTGTCAATGATTCCTGTTCCAGTGCTTTGGAAGCGGCTGACTTCCTTATTGTTAGCTAAAAGGTTCGTGTAATGGGTATCTTCGGTTGTTCTGCCGAAAGTGAATGTACCCATCTATATCTTGCCGCCCTCGATAATAGGTGTTTCACTGACGCTCCAAAACGCTTGGTCAATGTTGCCCGCTGTCTTAGCATTGCTCAGAGCAGCGACAATAGCATCCCGCACAGCATTCTTCTTGGCTTCAACAGTGCCGATGTCGATGGCAATGCTCATGGTGTACTTAATCGCCGTTTCACATCACCTCTCAATAATACGTTACGATCAGGAAAGTTTGAACAGTGCTGAACCTGAGATGGTCAACGTGGGTTTTGCCGTTTGTCCACTGGAAATTGTAGGTTTTGTTGAACGCTGCAACCTGCCCTACGATATCGTGATCGCCGATTACTGCCCCGCCGCCTTCCCTCGTTGAATCCGCAATGCTGAACATATGGTCAACGATGCTTATGGCATCCACATATGAACCTGCCGCCGACTCTTTCACCTGAATATGTTGCGCACCGTCGACACCTATGACGCCTGCAGCTGTAGCTTCCTTCATCATAAACATGAACCCCGCATACACTGCGACGATCGTGCCCGTAATGTTGGGCAACACGACGCTCGGCATTGTTTCGTTGGCTGCAACCGCGTGCAAATCAACCGTTTCCTGCGGCGTACTGAACCACGTACGTGTAACCACGTGATTCGCGATCCTATCCAAGTTTGAGGCTCTCCCCGAAGTGAGCCTTCCAGTCAACGTGTCAATGTCTGCAGGAATGTTCGCAGCGTCAAGTTCCGTTAGCCTTGCGGACGTGCAGACGCTTGCCAAGGCAACAGCACCAGCCGAAAGGTTATCCAGGTATCCCGCGCGCGCGTTTGTCCAAGTTGCTGAAGACAATGCTGTTGCTGCCAGGGCTACGGCGCCTGCGCTCAAGTTGTCGAGGTATCCAGCTCGAAGCGCAGTTAGGCGAGCAAGAACTGTTGTCATGTCAGCGGCAAGCGCGACAGCGCCTCCAGAAAGATTATCAAGATACCCAGCTCTCAAGGCTGAAAGTCTCGCTAAAAGAGTCGCTATATCCGTTGAGATTGCCGTCGCCGGATTGCCAAGGATCCCGTATAAACTGCCAAGAGTTGAACCGCTCCCGTCGCCAATATCGGCGAGAATCGCTGTTTGATTTGCCAGAGTTGCATCTCCCCCTCCAACTGCGGCAGCAACGACGTTCGGCATTATTTGCAGTGTGTCGCCGGCTGTGGGTGTGGCGGCAAGGGATGCTCCGACCGTTACGAATTTGGTTGTGCCGTCGTAATCTGTGATTCGGCGAGCTTGTCCTCCGACAGCTGCGCCGCTTGTGAAAACTAGAATCATGTCGTTGTAATGGTCGTTTGTTGTTTCTGCAAGGTCCGTTTTGAACGTTGTATTATTGTTGCCAGCGTCGGCGACAACCACTCCATTAGCAACGTATGTTCCGCGGTAGATTTGAAGCAAATAATCAAGATAGCCAGCTCGAGTAGGCGTTAACCTTGAAAGGACCGTGTCTATGTCGGCCGGAAGATTGGCTGCTGCGAGCTCAGCAAGTCTCGCCTCTGTGCATACTGAGGCAAGGGCAACGGCTCCGGCTGACAAGTTATCGAGATATCCAGCTCGAGCAGCTGAGAGACGAGTCAGGATCGTTGCCATATCTGAATTTAAGGCTACGGCTCCAGCACTGAGGTTATCCAGATATCCAGCGCGCAGGGCTGAGAGTCTAATGAGTAAAGTGTCGATGTCTGCCGGAATATTTATTGATCCAAGCTCGTCCAAGTAGCCGGCTCTTGCTGCGCTTAAGCGACTGAGAAGTGTCGCCATGTCAGCGTTGAGTGCGACGGCTCCTGCTGAGAGGTTGTCTAAGTAGCCCGCTCGAAGTGCGGTCAGACGAGTGACCAAGGCCTGCGTGTCTGTGTAGAGGTCGGCTTCTTGTCCTCCTCCGACCTTGAAAAGTTTAAATGGATAATGGATCGTGTAGGCTCCGGCGACAGCCCAAACCGTCACGTATTCAGTTGCAGTTCCAAACGTGAGGTTAGTGACTTTGTACAGTCCGGTTGCGCCGAGTTCAGCCACGGTGAGGCTGGTTGAGGTGCCATCACTGATTTTGTAGAGCGTGCAAGTTGGTGCGAGACCGGTTTTCAAGAGTCCGGTAGCTGTGTCCGTGATTGCTACGAGGTCAAGAAAGCCTTCTGAAGCTTTGATTCCCATTTAACCAACTTCCACGTTTACCAGGCTAATAGTTTGCTTGTCCAACTTTGAATGCGCCGCTTCCCTGGCGCGATTTGTTTTTGAAGTCTTGCACCCTGTTCCAGAGCCAGTTGATCATGGCTACCTTGTCGGGTGCCCCGCTGAAAGTGATCGGACCAATATTCGCGGTCCAACCGGTGCTTGAAGTGCCTGTGACATCAAAATAACATTTGATGGCTGCCAGGTTGCGGATTGCTTCTGCTTCTGCTTCGTTTGCACTTGTCTTGTCGATTGAACTTCCGATCTGGTCGCTCAAGTATTCGGTTGCTTCAGTGATGTATTTCTGAACGTCACTGTCACCTATGCCTGAGTCGCCCGTGCTCGTGAGGCCTACTCGCTCGCGCACGGTAGCTGGATCCAGAGTTACGTTGACCATGACTTTCACGTTCTATTAATTGGGAAACTAGAAAAACACTAACAAAAGGGGATTCTGAACCGAAGATTTCAGCTTGTTTATGAGACGCCTGTTAACTCGCAGATCGACGTTGCCCGTTTAACACGGGGCGTAATGGCTTCGTAGATTTTCAGGACCGTGTTCATGTCTTTGTCTTGCCACCGGTTCGTCGTGATGTCCTGTGCAATGCCCATGACAAAATTGTCAGGGCCAGGTTCAACAACTAGAACAGAGGTTATTGCGCCTGCGCTTGAATAGAGACTGTCACTGACAAAGACCTTGCCTTGCCCACCTGCACTCAGCATTTGAAGTATGCTTTCGCGTACGAGTTGATCAGTGTTTGTTGCCAACTGTCTAAGTCGGGCGTTGAGGGCTGATCTTAGGATCATTGCGTAAGGACCATAGTGACCGTTGGCTTCGAGTTTTGCGATCGCTGCGCTTACGTCGGTGTAGATGTTGGCGATAGTGCCCCATGTGCCCGCAGTTGCCTGCGTTTGACGGCCTGTTGCTGTGGCTAGGCCTTCTATTGCGAGAGCCATCCATCCTGTGTATTGACCTGTGAGCAACAGTTTGTCTTCTTCCTCAGCGATTTGGCGGGCTGCATTTTCAATGTTAATTGTGTCAAGCGGAATTCCTCCGTTCCGGGAGCTGATCAGGTCTCTCCAGAACAGCATTACGCTTTTGCTGAGTATCGGAACTTTAACGTCTGCGTTTGCCAGGATAACGCGGTCGAGAGATTGGTCGAGGCCTTCCATGCTGATTTCTGCTTGACTCATATCCGTCTGTGTGTAGGCTCTCCAGGTGCGGTTTCCTACGTTGCCAAGGTTCATAGTGTCAAATAGTTGTCTGCCCACGAGTGTGGGTTTCATGGTGGTGATTATTTTGGTGTCTAAGAACTTGATTTCCTCGTCGGTGAGTCCGCCTATTTCTAGGCCTATTCTGCTAAGTCGATTCAACATTGCTAGAGCGCCACCATTACGTCTGCGTCGGGACCGCCTGCTGCAACAGTGCTCATTGCCATGCCAAGGGTTACGTCAGCTGCTGCTGCGCTTACCTTGACTTTGCCGTCTGCTGCCGGCACGAGTTTCTGTCCTGGTGTGCATCCTGCTGCTGCACTTGCGAATGTGCATAGTACGATGCCGCCCTGTCCTGCGAGAACGACGCGGCATGAGTCACCGATTGTGGGAACTGCCGTTAATGATCCGTCTGGTGTTTCCATGAGTACGCCGATGGCTGCGGCTGAAGCATCTCCTGACTCTTTGACTGCGCCGTCTGCGGCGTCGTAGATGACTACGCGTTTTGGAAGCATTTTTGCGACGGTAGCGTTGGCTCCCACTTTCATTTCAATTATCATGTGGGGGCCTTGGACGAGAACGCTGTTTGCCGGTTTAACTAGGTATTGCGGCATGGTTATTCCTTCCTCTTGAATGCGAACAGTGAACCCAACGTGATGTTGGGCGCGGGGTCTTCAGTGCTCTCAGTACTGAAGGTGATTGGTTTCTTGATTGCAGGCGGAATCATCTGTCTGGCCGTGTTTAGGAAGGCCTGAAGTTCAGGTGTGGTCATGTGGGCGAGCTCGTCGTTCGAGAGTTTGCTTATTGCCTTGACATCAGCAACAAGTCTCCCTCGCAACTGACTCTCCATCATGTCATTAGCCTTTCCCAACTCGTCTTTCAGCAACTTGTTTTCTGCCGTAAGACTTGTGACTTCTCTTTTCAACGCTTCAATCTGTACGGCTGCTTCCTCGTTTGCGATTTTAGCTATTTCTTGGGCGTCTTTCACTGGATCTGGTTTCTTGTTCGGATCTGCATTTACAATTGGATCTGCCATGTATTTTTCCTCATTTCAATTTCTAGATGTCACGATTAGTGACTGTGACGAACCCTCTGATCTTCCGAGGTATCTGCAATCAGCTTTTCAGTTTTCAGAATCAAATCGCTAGTTGCAGGTGGTGAAACCTCGTTTGAGGGCTGATGATCCGGGGTGAGGGTTTCAACGGCTAATTGAGTGACCAGCTGAAGTGAATCGGTGCTGTGTTTGCTGAACCATTCCTTCGCCTTCTGCATCGTCCAACCCTGGTCCTTCTTGAAAATGAAGCTTTGATCATACCACTTGCCCGTTTTGTCTTTGCACACGACGAGACTGAGCCCTTCATTGATAACCTTAGTCCGGCAAGTCTCTGCTTTCGTGGCGTCACCATGGCCGCTGCGGATGCTGTTTTCCGTCTCTTCCCAGGGGTCGTTTCCAATCTTGATTTCACTCATATCCACGCTTAACCCGCACAATGGGCTCGGGCAACGACCTTTAGGCACGCCTACAGCAACGTGGTTGATAACAATGTCACGTTGGACGAAATCGTATTTTTCGCTCTTGAATTCCCCCGGCGTCCAGTCTTCTGCGTAGATGAAGCCGATGCTTACGTCTTTGAGTTTGCCGCCTTTAACGTCCTGGATAAACTGAGGGGTATTCCGGTCTTTGAAAAGGTGCACTTCACCTGAAACAAGAGCTTCTTTGTCGTTCCAGGTCACGTTTGTTAGGCGCCCTGAAATCTCGCTTGGTTTACTCACGAGCATTTGGTCGGGGTGTTTGCCGCTGACGATCCAGGCGCCGTCGAAGGTGAAGAAGCTTTTCTGAAGTTCCTCTTTCGGTCGATAGGCTTTTCCCTGGGAATATGGCAATACGCATTCGCGGGCTATTTTCGCGGGGATAACGAGTTCTGTGTCTGTTTCGATTACTTTTGTGCTGTCGATTTCGAATTCTACGGTTCCAACTTTCATTTCAATTTACCTCGTGACTATGACTAAGGATAAGGATGGACTTTGCTTTCGCCCGTCTTCCTATTTGCTAGGTTCCAGAATTCCACGCGATCAGTAAAATGGACTTCAAAATGCAGGGAGGGCTCTGTTCTCTTGATGATCTTCAGAACCTGGTTTTTTGCGTCTATCATAACTGTGAATGAACAGTCCGAAATGTTAGGCTGTCCCTGTGATGGTGATTGTGAAGGAAAAACTTGTTATGGCCGCCGTGGCAGCGCTAGTTGAGACTGAAAGAGTGACGTTGGCCTGAAGACTGTTTCCAACAGGAATAACTGCACCTTCCCTGTTCCAAGTCACAGTCACGTAGATAGACGCGTTTGTCGGAACCCATGAACCTGTTGTCATGTTCAACGTTATGGCTGCGTTGCCATCGTTTTTCAGGTACATTGTTTTCTGAGCGGACCCGCCGGGATCTATCGTCCCCCAGTCATAAGTGGTAAGCGTGATTGTGCAGTTGCTGTCTTGCCATGCGCTAACGCCGACAGTCTTGATCGCCGCAGTGTTTGAGATAGTCCTCGTTGCCACTAGAACCGCATATACACTGACTATCAACACGGGCACTAAGATAAGCGCCAGGATGTACTGAGTTCTTTTGTCCATTTACAAAACCGACTTTTTACTCTGTGAGGATATCCCAATGGCAACGGCAACTTACGTGAGCTGGGATTCGAGGCATAAATTGGCCAACACGATAACGCCGACCGCTTTGCGCGTCGCAATACTCGCATGTTGTGGGTCCTATTTCTGTGACCCATTCGAAATTTCTTATGCCCGCCTCGGAAGCGAGGATTCGCAGGCTGTTGTTGACTGTTTCCCAGGTGACCGATTCAGCCAGGTCGTCAAGGCGCAGGAGCAAGCCTTTGTCACTGCTCCAGAAGTCAGGTGTTGATGAGTTCATTGACAGGTTTTAATGGCCTCCCGCAATACGGACATTGAGTTCCGGTTTTAGTCCGGTAGCCGCAGTAGTTGCAGCCATAGAGTCTTTCAGGTTTACCAGGGCTAGAATCCAGCATCCTGGAGAATCCTCTTGAAATCAGACAAGTAACCCTTCTTCATCGTCACGAATTGCCGTTGTGCTTCAGGGCTCAAATCGCCGACTGGCCTTCCCAACTTGCGCTCGAGATTGGTCTGCACGATCTTGCGCATGCTACTTATGTGCTCTTCAATGCGAAGGTCCGCAGCCATCAATGCTTGATCCGTGGTGAGTTTGCCGTTTCGAACATCGTCAAGAAGTTGT
>Ga0315289_10003544_pt1 | contig 23585 bp, 27 predicted proteins | sample YL17G11_40_MG_FD_203452 | JGI IMG/M metagenome (GOLD analysis project Ga0315289, IMG submission 203452) | Sediment microbial communities from Yellowstone Lake, YNP, Wyoming, USA - YL17G11_40 | ecosystem: Environmental > Aquatic > Freshwater > Lake > Sediment | place: USA: Wyoming | collected...
TCTCCCTATTGATAGTGAACACAGTGCTGTATTTCAGTGCTTGATTGGCCACCGTAAGATCGAATTGAAACGGATTATCTTAACTGCCTCGGGTGGCCCATTCTTAAATTACCCTAAAGAGAGGATGCCAGAGATTACTCCGGAGATGGCTTTGGCTCACCCCAACTGGCAAATGGGGAAAAAGGTTACCATTGATTCTGCAACCCTTATGAATAAAGGGCTGGAAGTGATTGAGGCCCATTTCCTCTTTAATGTTTCTATCGAAAAGATTGAGGTATATATTCATCCCCAGAGCATTGTCCATGCCTTCGTTGAATATATTGATGGCTCGCTCATTGCTCAGTTATCATATCCGGATATGAAAGTCCCCATTGCCTACGCCCTTTCCTATCCTGAGAGGTTTCGCGTGAGTGTTCCCTGCTTGAATCTACTTGAAATAAAAAAGCTGTCCTTTGCACTCCCTGACCGTGAAAGATTTCCGGCACTTAATCTGGCTTATCAGGCATTGAGAGAAGGGGGGGGATTCCCCATTGTCCTCAGTGCTGCCAATGAGGTGGCGGTTGAAGCTTTTCTTGGAGGTGGCTTGAAATTTACTCAGATTTCTGAAATTATTGAGAGGGTTATGAACAAGTATACTAAGAAGACATTGGAGACCTTAGAGGTTATCCTGGATATAGACCGATGGGCCAGAGAGAAAGCTCAAGAATTGATACAGGACTGTTAACTGATGGTTTGTTTTTCTTGTATAAGACCGGTAAGTTTGTTTTAATGGTACAATAAGTGATCTGTAGTCAGCTCTTAGCGGTCAGCTTGTAGTAAACAGGCCTCAAAATACGACATACTGAAAGCTGATTGCTGAGAGCTTACAGAAATATACGCACAGGAAGGTCAAATGCCGAATGCCATTCTTCAATATGCTCTCCCTGCTGTTATACTTTTGGGAATCCTTATCTTCATCCACGAATTTGGTCACTTCATTGTAGCCAAACTTCTTGGGGTAGGAGTCATTAAGTTCTCTCTGGGCTTTGGACCGAAACTCATTGGGAGGAAATGGGGAGACACCGAGTATCTCATTTCAGCATTTCCTCTGGGTGGTTATATAAAGCTGATTGGTGAGAATCCAGATGATGAAGTGGCTGAGGAAGATCGAAGAAGGTCATTTTCCCTTCAGCCCATAAAAAAACGCATGGCAATTGTAATTGCTGGTCCTTTCTTTAACATCTTTCTTGCCACCTTTATCTTTTCTCTCGTCAATTGCTTTGGTGTACCCATCCTGACATCAGAAGTAGGAGGGGTGATAAGAGGATTCCCTGCTGAGCAAGCAGGAATCAAGGTCGGGGATAAGATTGTGGCGATTGATGGGAAAAAAGTTGAGCTCTGGGAGGATCTTTCTAAGGCAATAGAGAAGAGTGAAGGAAGGGAACTGGGTCTCAGATTGTTGAGAGGAAAGAATTACCTGAATATTAAGGTGAAACCTCGGGCCACAGTGGTGAAGGACATCTTTGGCCAGGAGAGGAAGACATTCAGGATGGGAATTGAATCTTCAGGTGCCTATATTACGATCCAGTACAATCCCTTCATGAGCAGTTTTAAGGGGATGCTTCAGACTTACCAGATTATCAAGCTCACCTTAATAGGTATTGTGAAGCTGATTGAGAGGGTAATACCGATCAAGACCATTGGTGGCCCGATCCTCATCGTCCAGATGGCAGGAAAGATGGCCAAGGCCGGGTTTCTCATCTTTTTCCATTTTATGGCAGTACTGAGTATCAATCTGGGGATATTAAATCTTCTTCCCATCCCTATCCTGGATGGTGGCCATCTCCTCTTTCTTTCGATTGAAGCGATTAAAGGTAAACCGTTGAGTATAAAGAAGATGGAGATTGCACAGCAGGTAGGTCTCTTCATACTGATCTTGATCATGGTCTTTGCCTTTTACAATGATATTGCTCGGATATTTACTGATTAACCTTAGATGAAGATACTTGCTGTTGAGACCTCCACCAGAGTGGGAAGTGTGGCCATTGTTGAGAATGAATCGCTCATTGCTGAATACACCCTCAATGTGGTCGCTACTCATTCAGAAAGGCTCCTTCCGGCAATTGACCAGATTCTTAAAGACTCCAAACTTACCATTCAGGAAATCGAAGGCTTTGCTGTTTCCTTAGGCCCTGGTTCGTTTACTGGACTTAGGATCGGAATCAGCACAGTAAAAGGCCTGGCACTTGCTACCGGAAAGGCGGTAGTTGGAATACCAACCTTAGATGTCTTAGCGCATAATGTTGTCTTCTCTCACCTTCTCATTTGTCCAATGCTTGATGCAAGAAAAGGAGAGGTCTATACCGCGCTCTATAGGGGAGATGGTAAGGGAATATTACAGAAGCTGTCTCCTGATCTCGCGCTCAAGCCCCATGACCTCCTTCAAAGGGTCAGAGAACCTGTCATCTTCCTGGGAGATGGGGTGGATGTTTACCGGGATAAGCTTACCGGTAATAAGGATAATTATCTTTTTGCCCCATCCTATCTCAATCAACCCCGGGCCTCAACATTGGCAAAACTCTGCCTTGAGAAATTCAGGAAGGGCGAGATCCTTAAAGAGGAAGAAATAATACCACTTTATTGCCGGGCCTCTGAAGCAGAAATTATGTGGAAAGAGAAAGAAGGTTCTTAAAGGATTGACAGAAGGGGAGACTTATAGTATTAAAAAAAAATATAAAACTTATTCTTTGTTATGATCTAAAGGGAGGAAGCCATAGGTGGATAAAAAGGATTTAGATCTGATTGCAAAATACATTGACAAGGATGTTGAACTTAAGAAATATGTGGAAGAACACGGAGAGTTAGAGAAGAAACTGGAGGAATTAAACAGCAGACCTTATCTTACAGCCGCTCAGGAAGTTGAAGTAAAAAAGCTCAAAAAGATGAAACTTCTGGGGAGGGACAGGATTGAGGAAATACTGAATCGGTATCGCCAGAATAACTGAGTCGTTGAAACACAAAATTTTTATTAATATGTGATCATTTGAGAGGCTAAAGGCTTGGATGGAGAGAATGGCCTTTAGCCTTTTTTATTAAAGAGGTGAGTTTACATGGAAAAGAAGGGTGCGTTGATCTTCCTTGAGTGCCTGAAAAAAGAAGGGGTTGAGGCTGTCTTTGGTTACCCGGGAGGGGCAGTACTGGACATCTATAATGAATTGTTTGAATTCCCCCTCCGTCATATACTTGTGAGACACGAACAGGGAGCTGTGCATGCCGCTGATGGTTATGCCCGGGCAAGCGGAAAGGTGGGGGTGTGTTTGGTTACATCAGGTCCTGGGGCAACCAATACCGTTACAGGAATTGCCACAGCCTACATGGATTCAATACCTGTGGTGATTTTTTCAGGGCAGGTTCCTACTCCACTCATTGGTAACGATGCCTTCCAAGAGGCAGACATTGTAGGGATTACCCGTCCCTGCACCAAGCATAATTATTTGGTAAAGGATATAAAAGAACTTCCCCGGATAATCGCTGAGGCCTTCTACCTTGCCCGGACTGGAAGGCCAGGTCCGGTATTGGTGGATTTGCCCAAGGATGTCATGAATGCTAAATTAAGATATGAATATCCGGACAAGATCCATCTCAGGAGCTATAACCCTACCTATAAGGGACATCCTGGACAGATTCAGAGGGCAATAAAGGAGATTCTGAAGGCAAAAAGAGCGGTGATTTATGCAGGCGGAGGAATAATCTCTTCCAATGCCTCCGAAGAACTCATCTCCTTTGCGCATAAGCTTAAAATCCCGGTTACCACTACCCTGATGGGATTGGGTTGTTTCCCGGGTACAGACCCACTCTCACTGGGCATGCTGGGGATGCACGGAACGTACTGGGCCAATATGGCAGTTACCAGTTGTGACCTCCTTATAGCGATGGGTGCCCGTTTTGATGATAGGGTTACGGGAAGTGTTGGGTCCTTTGCACCGTTGGCCAGGATTATTCATGTGGATATTGATCCTACCTCGATCAGTAAAAATGTGCGGGTGGATATACCCATTGTGGGAGATGCTAAGAACATTCTCAAGAGATTTAATGCCCTAGTAACTGATACAAAAGAGGACTGGGAGAAAAATCGCAAGGACTGGTTTTCCCAAATAGAGGAATGGAAAAAGGCTTACCCCTTGACCTACGAACAGAAAGGGGTTATAAAACCTCAATACGTGGTTGAAAAGATCTATGAATTGACCAGGGGTAAGGTTATTATCAGCACCGAAGTAGGTCAAAACCAGATGTGGACTGCCCAGTACTTTAAGTTTGATCAACCGAGAAGACTCCTGACATCAGGGGGATTAGGGACCATGGGTTACGGTTTGCCGGCTGCTATCGGTGCCCAGGTGGCCTTTCCTCATGAGACAGTGATTGACATCGCAGGAGATGGAAGTATCCAGATGAACATCCAAGAGCTGGCTACTGCTGTCCAACATCAACTTCCCGTAAAGGTGGCGATCCTGAATAACCACTGTTTAGGGATGGTGAGACAGTGGCAGGAGCTCTTCTATCAAAGAAGATACTCTGCAACCTATCTCAAGAGTTCTCCGGATTTTGTTAAACTGGCTGAAGCCTATGGTGCAGTGGGTTTTCGAGTGGAGAAACCTGAAGAGGTGGTTCCCGTAATTCAGAAGGCACTCGCTACACCTCAACCAGTTCTCATGGATTTCTGGGTTGATCAGGAAGAAGGGGTTTACCCCATGGTACCAGCCGGGGCACCGATCAACAAGATGATACTGCTGTAAGAGGAATAATGCGCCATACCTTTTCTATCCTTGTGGATAACGTACCTGGTGTGCTCTCACGGATTTCTGGTTTATTCAGCGGGAGGGGATTTAACATCGAGAGCCTGTCAGTCGCTGAAACCCTTGATCCTACTGTATCCCGTATGACCATTGTCACCCGGGGCGATGATCAAATCCTGGAACAGATCGCCAAGCAGTTGAACAAGCTGGTCAATGTAATCAAGGTTCTTGATGTCACGGAGGGAGAATTTGTAGAAAGGGAAATGGCCTTAATCAAAGTGAGTGTTAATGACACTACCCGTTCGGAGATCCTTGGGATTGTGGATATTTTCAGAGCAAAAGTGGTGGATGCCTGTCCTACTTCCTATACCATAGAGATTACCGGTAACGAAGAAAAGATTAAGGCCATCTTGGATCTCTTTCGTCCCATGGGAATTCTCGAGGTAGCAAGAACTGGCAAGGCAGCCTTAAGTAGAGGGAACAAGAAAGAGAGAGCCCAAAAGAAGAAAAAAGAGTATGAGCCGGAAAAGGTAGAAGGGGAAAATAATGGCTAAGATTTATTACGATAAGGATGCAAATATCAATATATTGAAAGGAAAACGAATTGCAATCATCGGTTATGGAAGCCAGGGCCATGCCCAGGCTCAAAATTTAAGGGATAGCGGCTTAGAGGTGATCGTTTCAGAAATCCCCGACACCCCTAATTATAAGATTGCTTTAGAACATGGGTTTAAACCAGTGAGTGCCTCAGAGGCATCCAAACAAGCAGAAATTGTCCAGATTCTTGTTCCGGACGAGGTTCAAGGAAAACTCTACCGGGAGGAAATTGCCCCTAACATGACTAAGGGAAAGACTCTTGTTTTCTCACATGGCTTTAACATTCACTTTGGTCAAGTAATGCCTGCCCCTCATCTCGATGTGATCATGGTTGCCCCTAAAGCACCAGGACATCTCCTTCGAAGGGAATATACCAAGGGACAAGGGGTTCCATCACTTATCGCTATACACCAGGATTACACGGGTAAGGCTAAAGAAAAGTGTTTAGCCTATGCTAAAGGAATAGGCTCCACCCGTGCCGGTGTAATTGAGACAACTTTCAAGGAGGAGACAGAAACTGATCTTTTCGGTGAGCAGTGTGTCCTCTGTGGCGGAGTTTCCGAATTGATTAAGGCAGGTTTTGATACCCTAACTGAGGCAGGATACCAGCCGGAGATAGCCTACTTCGAATGCCTCCATGAGTTGAAGCTAATCGTTGATTTATTTTATGAGGGTGGCTTGGCCTATATGCGGTACTCGGTAAGCGATACTGCTGAATACGGGGATTTAACCAGAGGCAAGAGGATCATTACCGAAGAGACGAGAAAAGAGATGAAGAAGATCTTAGAAGAAATCCAGAGTGGAAGTTTTGCCCGAGAGTACATCCTGGAAAATATGGCGGGAAGGCCGGTATTTAAGAAATTACGTGAGAGGGAAAGGGCGCTCCTGATTGAGAAAGTAGGTAAGGAACTTCGGGGGATGATGAACTGGATTGAGAAAAAGGAGTTTTAATCTTACGGAACTCCTTTTACAAGTGATTCATGGGAAACGTCAATGAAGAGAAGTGAGCGAAGAAAGAAAAGAATCGAGAATATGAAGAAGGGGATCTATCTCCTCCCTAACCTGTTCACCTCATTTGGTCTCCTTTTCGGTTTCTACTCTACCCTCCAGACCTTGAGTGGGAAATTTTTAAGGGCTGCCTGGGCAATTATCTTTGCAGCTGTCTTTGATGCGATTGATGGGAAGATTGCCCGTCTCACCAAAACCAATACGGGCTTCGGCGTTGAGTATGATTCCTTAGCTGACCTTATCGCCTTTGGGGTTGCACCTGGTCTGTTGATTTATGCCTGGGCACTTAAGCCCTTTGGAAGATGGGGATGGCTGGCAGCCTTCCTCTATGTGATCTGTGCAGCCTTACGGTTGGCTCGCTTCAATGTACAGATCAACACAGTAGAGAACAGATTTTTTCAGGGATTGCCATCTCCTGCTGCTGGCGGGTTGATCGCTTCCACCATCATTCTCTTTTACCATTTGAAGATTGGAGAAGATACAAAACATCTGCCAGTCTTGTTAATCACCTACATCCTTGCTTTCTTGATGGTGAGCAATCTTAAATACAACAGCTTCAAGAATCTGGAGCTGGCCAAGAAAAAACCGTTTAGCACCTTGATCGTGGTCATCTTTTTGCTTATCATTGTTGGAGCCGAGCCCCAGATTATGATTTTTTCTCTCTTCTCACTTTATTTCATCTCTGGCCCCATAAATTTCTTGCTCTTCTATCGCCGTAAGAGGATTCAAAGGGTCTTAAAGGAAAGGGAGACCCCCACATAACTTCCCCCCTTTTTGCCCTCTCACACCCATTTTCAACATCATGCAATTCTTTAGATGCTTGGCATATAATTACCTGGTTTAAAAAAATACTTGACAATTTATTGGAGTTAGTCTATATTATCTAAAATATTACCTTTCAAGGTGATGGATTTTAACCATAACTTCGTTATAAAGGAGCAATGAAATGAAGAGATCCCCTTCTATACAAAAAGAGATCTTAACTACCAGAGAGGCTGCCGAGCTCATTAATGTTACAGCTCAAACCATCAAAAACTATATTTATTCGGGAAAACTCAAGTCGTTAAAAACACCTGGAGGGCATCACCGCATACGGAGAATTGACTTGGAAGATTTAGGTTTTTCTTTGAGTAGGAGCCAGGTTGAATCAGGAATCGCCCGTGAGGATATTTTTGTCCAGTATAATCAACAGCTTGAGGCATATAAAAAGACTATAGAGGTTTTACTCAAAGCCTTGGATCGAAGGGATGCCATTGGTTCAGGACATTCGGTAAGAGTGGCTGATTATTCATCCTGGATGGCTGATATGCTAAATCTTTCAGTCAAGGAAAGAGAGAACATCATGATGGCTGCCCTGCTTCATGATGTTGGGAAAATTGGGATTAAAGAAGAAATTCTCTCAAAGAATGGTAAACTTAATTCTGAGGAAATTGCCATCATTCAGAAACATCCTGAGATAGGTGAAAAGATTGTTAAGGAAGCGGATTGTCTGAAACCTACTCAAGCATTAATCAGGCATCATCACGAAAGGTTTGATGGTAAAGGTTATCCAGATGGTGTGAAAGGAGAAAAGATACCTATTGGTGCCAGAATCATCTCTTTAGCGGAGACCTATGATTTCCTTCGTTCGGATCTTCCCTTCCGCCCTGCTTTTTCTACCGAGTCATCAGTAGCCGAGATCAAAAGGGTGTCAGGTTCTCAATTTGATCCAGCTCTGGTCAAGGTATTTGTAGAAAATCTGGAAAGAAGGGCATTCCACTAAACCAAAAAGCCTGCCAGAAATAGTTATTTTTCTTTAGAAAAATTAGTTTTCATTCAACATAAGATATGTTAATAGATTACTGTTTTTTTAAATAAATCATATGAGAAATCAGCCTCTGGCAAGAGAAGATCTTATATCTCAGGATCTTGGGTCTGAGTTAATGCTCTATGATCCCAAGAATGATTCGGCCCATGTCCTTAATCATACAGCCACTGTTATCTTCAGACTCTGTGATGGAAGTCATAGCCTTGAGGATATAGCCAGAGAGGTGAAAGGTCAATTTGAGGTGAAGGAAGGGTATGACCTTTCTCGAGAAATCGAGGATTTTTTAGAAAATTTTAAAGAAAAAGGTTTATTAAAAGAATCTTTATAAGAGAGTTATGCCGGAGATTCGCCAAAATCTGATAACCAGAGAATGGGTGATTATCGCTACTGAGAGAGCAAAGCGGCCAGAAGACTTTTTCCAAAAAAAAAGAGAAAGAAAAAACCTCCCGGGTCATGTTCCTGATTGTCCTTTCTGCCTGGGAAACGAGGATAAGACACCAGGGGAACTTTACCGCATCGGCAAGGGTAAAGAGTGGAAGATTCGGGTTGTACCGAATAAGTTTGCCGCCCTTTCTCGGGAAGGTGATTGCCATCGAAGGGTTGAGGGTATAAAAAGATCGATAAGTGGTAAAGGTATTCATGAGGTGTTGATTGAGACACCCTTCCATAATATGACTACGGCAATTCTCCCAATAGAGCAGGTTCGGAGTATCATCGAAGCCTATAAAGCCCGTTTCTTAGCTGCATATCAAGACGATTATGTGGAACATGTGGTCATCTTTAAAAATCATGGAGAGGGGGCAGGCACCTCTCTCGAACATCCCCATTCTCAATTGATTGCCACTCCAATTGTTCCCAGTCAGGTGAGGACAAGGATGGAAGAAGCAGTTCGTTATTTTGATGATACTGGAGAATGTGTCTTCTGTCAGACTATAAGGGAAGAGATAAAAGATGGGGTCAGAGTCATTTGGGAGGGAAGATCATTTGTGGCATTTATTCCTTATGCTGCCCTTTCAGCCTTTCATACCTGGATCTTCCCTAAGAGGCATACTGCCTCTTTTGGCAATATTACTCCTGAAGAGATAGATGACCTGGCAATCACCTTGAAGTCGGTCCTCGCCAAATTCTACTATGGACTGGGCGATCCAGACTTCAACTATGTAATCCGTTCCCTTTCCTTAGAGGAGGATGATGAGGAGTGTTGTCACTGGTACCTCACCATTGTCCCACGGTTATCTAAGGCGGCTGGTTTTGAGCTCGGTTCGGGAATGTATATAAACACCGCCCTCCCGGAGGAGAGCGCTAAATTCTTGAGAGAAACGAAGTTGCCGTTTTAAACTTACCTGAGGGGTGGTGGTGAAGCAGGTGGTGGTGGAGCAGGATAAGGCGGCAATGCCGTCTTTTTCTTTACCTTATCTTTATTGTGTTTAAGCTTCTCAATATTATTATCTGCCTTTTCCAGAGCCTTATCTATCTCCCTTTTCTCTGCATTAGTTAGTATCCCATCAGCCCTTGCCCCTTTGATTAAATCCTCAATCTTCTTCTGTTCATCTAAGAGGGTCTGGGCTTCGGCTTGGGTGAGGGATCTGTCATTGATACCCTTGTTGATCCGTTTGAGATGTTGCTGAAGCCTGTCTTCATATTGCTCTGCCTGACTCAAGTATGGGATCAATACGATTAATCCAATGAGGAAGGATATGGTAAATAATCTTGTCATCTCTTTTTTACCAGGGATGGGGTTGAGGAGGCTGCTTATAAAACAGCCTCCTTTTTAGAAGAATCCTTTTCAGTCAGTTAGCGTCCAGGTATATATTCTCCTGAGATTGATTTGAATAGGTCCCCACTTTTTGTTTTTATTAGCAGTCTCTGCATACAATTCATGAGGGCCTTTGGCCACCTTTTTTATGGTAAGCTTGTAATTGGGTTCGAGAGCTTCCCAGATGAGGTCACCGTCAAGAAAGACGTTGACCGTGTACGAAGACTCATTGATTACGATGATTTTTCCCGTTCTGAGTGCCTCTGGAGTATTAGGGCTTGTTACAACATCACCCTCAGGTTCATCAGGTGACACGGGCGCTATGGCTGTGGAATAACTCTCATCCGCCCATGCCTGGGAAGTTAAGCTACCCAGGGCGAAGAACAGCGCAACCAGAAGCAAACTTAACCCAATACCTCTTTTCACCTGCACTACTTTCATCTCATCCTCCTTATTTGCATTATTAATTTAGGCTTGTATTTATATGGTATGTGAGGAAAACTGTCAAGACCTTTTTAAGCCGATTTTCTTGACAGGGATGGGGAAAGATGTTAGAAATAAATCTGTTGTGAATACTCAATAATCGAGTCGGGGCGTAGCGCAGTCCGGTTTAGCGCACCTGAATGGGGTTCAGGGGGTCGCTGGTTCGAATCCAGTCGCCCCGACCATAAACTACCAGGTGAATTTTCATCTAAGGCCAATTTGTTTTCTAAGCTAAAGTCCAATACTGATTCCTTTTTATCCTTTCAATTAATGATGAGGTATCAAAATCTCAGTCATGAATATCAAGACCAAAAAAACGATTAAAGATTTACCCAGAGTTGAGAGGCCGAGAGAGAAATTGATACAGTATGGCCCAGAAAAGCTATCTAATTCTGAACTCTTGGCTATACTTTTAAGGTCAGGAACAAAAGGCGAGAATGTTGTGGAACTGGCTGGTAAAATCTTTAAGAGTTTTGGAGCAAAAGGATTACCCAGTTTAACCTTTGATAATCTAAAGGATTATCCGGGATTAGGCCCGGCCAAAGCATGCGAGATTGTCGCTTGTTTTGAATTAGGAAAAAGATTGCTCAAAGATAAAAAGGTGCAAATTTATTTAACCCCAAAAGATGTTTGGGAAGAGTTAAAAGATGTGAGAGATCATAAAAAAGAGCATTTCATAATTCTTTATCTTGATAGTAGAAATCGAGAAATCAAAAGAGAAGTTATTTCAATGGGTTCATTGAATGCTAATTTAGTCCACCCAAGAGAAGTTTTTGAACCAGCAGTAAAAAATTTAGCTGCTCAAATTATCTTAGCGCATAATCATCCATCCGGTGACCCAGATCCATCAAAGGATGATGTGGAGATTACTAAAAGATTGGTGGAAGCTGGCAAAATTTTAGGGATAGAAGTTTTAGACCACATTATTGTTGCCCAGAATGGCTTCTTAAGTTTCAAAGAAAAAGGGTTGATCCCTTAAAATGAGCATCATGAAAAATGAGATGGAAAAGGTAAGAATCCTAGTGACCAATGATGATGGAATTCATTCTGAAGGGATCAATGCCCTTGCCACAGCCCTTGAGTCCTTAACTGAGGTATGGGTAGTAGCGCCAGACCGTGAAAGGAATGCGGTAGGTAGATCTCTCACCCTTCATCGGCCCTTGAGGATTCAAACCCTCTCACGCCGGCGGTTTACGGTTAATGGGACGCCCACTGACTGTGTGATGCTGGGAATTAACTGGATAATGAAGGATAGACCGAATTTAGTGGTTTCAGGGATTAATCGGGGAATAAATGTGGGTGAGGATATTGCATATTCTGGGACGGTCTCAGCAGCAATGGAGGCTACACTTTTAGGGATTCCTGCTTTTGCCATATCTCTTGACCCAAGTGAAGGATATACATTTCAACCCGCTGCCCAGTTTGCAGTTCGTCTGGCCGGATTTATCCTGAAGAATAAACTTCCCAAGGATACGCTTCTCAATGTAAATGTTCCTAACACAAGAGGAAAAGAGATAAATAGCTATAAGATCACTTGTCAGGGCAAGAGGATTTCGTCAAACATGGTAATTGAGAAGGTAGACCCAAGGGGCGATAAATATTACTGGATAGCTGGTAATGGCCAGGAACACGAGGAGATCGAGAACTGTGATTTTGAAGCCGTTAACCATAATTGCATATCGATAACCCCCCTCCATCTTGATTTTACCAATTATTCCTTTCTTACTGAAATCAGCACGTGGAAGATTTAAACACCTTCTGTCATCAATGACGTTTCAACAATCCCATCTCAATCGGTTATGGTTGATTATATCCTGACACTCTTAAGCAATTTCATTATTGTGACCATCTCATCCACCGGATACCTGGGGATTGTGATCCTGATGGCTATCGAGAGTGCGTGTATTCCTCTGCCTTCTGAGGTGATCATGCCCTTTTCAGGTTATCTGGTTTACATGAAGAGATTCAGCCTCGTGGCGACAGGGTTGGCCGGGGCGTTTGGTTGCGTGGTAGGGTCAATTACCGCCTATTATGTGGGTATGTATGGTGGAAGGCCTCTGATTGAACGCTATGGAAAATATGTCCTGATTTCTCATAAAGACTTGGACATAGCTGATCGCTGGTTTATGCGCTATGGTGATGGGGTGATCTTCTTCAGCCGTCTACTCCCCGTAGTGCGTACCTTCATCTCCTTTCCTGCTGGAGTGTCCAAGATGAATATGGTTAAGTTTGTCATCTACACGTTTGTGGGTTCATTCCCATGGTGTCTTGGGCTGGCATATATCGGGATGATCTTGGGTGAGAACTGGGGTTCAATAAAGGTATACTTTCACAAGTTTGATTATGTGATCGGCATTTTAATCCTCTTGGGGATTGGGGTCTTTCTCTGGAAGCACTTGAAGAGAAATAGGGAGACAGTATAGAACATGATGCAAATCGGCGTGATCGGATCCGGTGAGTGCTCGTTGAAAACCAAGAAACTGGCTGAAGAAGTGGGCAAGGAGATTGCCAGGAGAGGTGCCACCCTGATATGTGGAGGCCTTGGAGGAGTAATGGAGGCAGCAGCCAAAGGTGCCAAGATGGCTGGTGGCTTGACTGTAGGAATAATCCCTGGCTCTAATCCAGAAGAGGCCAATCCCTATATTGACGTGGTGGTTGTAACTGGTATGAGCTACGCCCGGAATATCATTGTGGTTCGCTCCTCGGATGCCATCATCGCTATTGAAGGGAGGTACGGGACCCTCTCAGAAATTGCTTATGCCCTCCAGCTGCGTAAGCCAGTTGTAGGTCTGAATACTCCCTGGAACATAAGCGAAGAGATTATAAATTCCTCAAGTCCGGTTGAAGCAGTGGAGATGGCAATTGATCGGGCACGAGGTAAGATGTGATAAAAAGGGCTTTTTCACTCATTTCTGATACCAGGTAATTTTATATATTCCTTCTCTCAAGTTTCCATACCGTATTTCATCTGGCGATATTTCAATTATCCGGTAATTGAATTGTTTAGGGAGTTCTCTTAATCCCATTAATTTGATGGTCTCATACACCCGCATCCTCTGAAGTGCCGCTTCAAACCTTTTTGGATTACTCTTTTTGCTGTAGACACTTGCCTTTCCCCAGGCCTGAACCCCTTTAGAGCCCCAGAAATCTTCTTTAGGGTTATAAGGTGCAGCAATTGAAAATGAGACATTTTTATTAGTCTTGAGATTAACGAACTTCTTTCCCCCTTCGGAGAGTATGTAGAAGGTAAAACCGGACAGACGGTATTCTAAGGGGGTGGTTCTGGGAATATTGTCTTTGCATGTGCTCAAATGGAGGACATTTTGCTTTTTGAGAAATTTGAGAAGTACCTTTTCAAACTCCTTAACGGTCTTGAAGTGCCTTAGCTTAATCCCAGCCTTATCTAAAACAGGAACAACGGAACTGGGTACCTTTAGCTCTTTTATCCGTGCCATAATAGACTCCTTTCGATTGATAAAATGTAGGAACTTTATACCACAAAAGCAGTTGAAGAGTTAAAGAGTTATGGAGTTAAGAAGTTATAACTCTTAAACCCTTCGACTCTTAAACTCTTCGACTATTCCACTCCTTAACTCTTTTGGCAATCTTTCTTACCTCTCCCATGATCTCTTCTTCATCCACCGTGAGTATTTTTCTATCTTTCATAATCACCCTTCCATTGATAATGCTTGTCTTAACATCGGCACCGCTTGCTGAATAAACCAGATGGGAGTAAGGGTTATAGAGGGGGATGAGATGGGGTTTAGTCAGGTCAATGATGATGAGGTCTGCCCTTTTCCCCTCCTCTAAGCTTCCGATATCATTCATCCCTACAACCTTTGATCCATTTATGGTAGTGAGCGTGAAAGTGGTTCTTGCATCTAAGACCGTCGGGTCATTCATAATCACCTTGTGCAGCTTAGCTGCCATTCCCATCTCTAAAAAGAGGTCAAGGTTGTTATTACTGGCACATCCATTAGTGCCGAGACCCACCACGATACCCCTCTTCAGGAATGTGGGTATTGGTGCAACGCCTGAGGCAAGCTTCATATTACTCTCCGGATTGTGTACCACCTTCACCTTTCCTTTTTGAAGAAGGTCTATCTCCTCCTCATCCACCCAGATCATGTGACTGGCGATTAACCTCTCATCGAGCAGACCAAGTTTATCCAAGTATACTACCGGTCTTTTCTCAAACCTCTTGAGTGATTCTCTGACCTCCTCCTGAGTCTCAGATAGGTGAATGAGCAGAGGAAGGTTAAAGTGGTTAGTAACCCCCTTTGCCTTCTTAAGGGTCTCAGGAGAGCAGGTGTAAATGGAATGACAGAACAGGGTAGGGGTGATGAGTTCATTTCCCAGCCAATCTTCAATAAATCTTTCTCCATTGCGGATATTCTTACCTGGATCCTTAACATCCGGTGTGGGTAAATCAAGGATACCCTCACCCATGATTCCCCTCATCCCAATAGTCTGTGTTGCACGTGCAGCTTCAGTTTCAAAGAAGTAACCATCGCAGAAGGTAGTGGTACCTGACCTTACCATTTCAATGCAAGAGAGAAGGGTTCCGAAATAAACCATCTCTTTCGTTACAAACTTTGCCTCAGCCGGGGATATGGAGCGGTTAAACCACTCCGTTAAAGTAAGATCATCAGCCATCCCCCGAAAACAGCTCATCGCTGCATGGGTATGGCAGTTAATCAGGCCAGGAAGGATCAGGGAATTGGATGCATCAATGGTTTTTCCTGCAATAAGCGAATTTATCTTACGATCATTTTTATCCCCAATCTGAATAATCCTCTTGCCCTGAATGGCAATTCTCCCATCCTCAATAACCTCAAATTCAGGATTCATGGTGAGGATGGTTCCGCCTTTGATCAGGAGGTCACAACTCCGCATGGTATTGCCTTATTAAATTGGTAGAAATAAGTCAATGAGAATTTAAGGGCGATTTCGCTTAGAATATAAGTATACATGCTTTTTTATTTATACCTCATTCTAAATTTTGTATAGTAGCCTTAAAGACAATCACATGCATTTAGTGAGGACAGAATATGACTCAGGGAATCAAAGAAGTTAAGAAGATATATCGAGGGAGGATAATTGACCTCAATGTAGAGCGAGTCTGCCTCCCGAATAATATTGAGGTTGAACTTGAAGTAGTCAAGCATCCAGGTGGGGCTACTTAGTAATTTTAGTTATTGGGAACATCATTTTTCTAATCAATCAATGGTTGTATAACAGACAAGAAAAAAGCAGGCGTAGCAGGTAGGTCAATCGAATCAGTCATGATTTTTGGGAGTTTTTATTTCGTAATCCTCCGGTAAACATTGCCCCGATGTCCTACCTTTAGCACGAGAATGAGAAGAGCCTTATCCTGTACGGCATAAATGACACGGTAATCTCCAACCCTTATACGGTACAGGTCATCTTTTCCAGATAATTTGTAAGCACCGGATGGGCGGGGATCTTCTATTAAGCGATCAATATGACTTTTTAAGCGGGTTTGAATATTACGAGGTAGGGCCTTGAACTGGCGCTCTGCTTGTCGTGTGAATTCTATCCGGTAAACCATGATATTCCATTAAAGCCCAAGGTCAGCCTTTATCTTTTTCCATGCAATTGTGCCTTCCTTTTTGGCTTTAGAAAGAGCCTTACGGGCCTCATCAAGGTCTATACGGTCTTCCAATTCCTCCAGTAGTTTTAAATCCTTAACAGGAACCATAGCAGCCAGATCTTTGCCGTGTCGGTGGAGGACAACCCGTTCCCCTCCGAAAGCTACCCTGTTGAGGGTGTCAGCGAATTCTTCTCGTGCTTTTGTAGTTGTTACACGTCCCATATCATTTCTCCCATTTTGTATATTTTGTTAATTAATTACAATATAACCTGATTTTCGATTGCCGTCAAGAAAAAAACATGAGACAGGAAATTCTGATTGATGATTTGATTCACGATCTCTGGCACGTGCTTTTTTATTTATACCTCTGTCTAAATTTTGTATAGTAACGAAACAAAATACTACAGGTTAAGAAAGGCAAAACATGACACAGGGTATCAAGGAAGTGAAGAAGATTTACCGGGGGAGGGTGATAGACCTCAATGTTGAACGGGTATGTCTCCCCAACGATATTGAGGTTGAACTTGAGGTAGTCAGGCACCCGGGTGGGGCGGGCGTGCTTCCTCTCTTTGAAGATCATTCTATCGTCCTGGTAAAACAGCACCGCCACTGTGCTGGCGGCACAATCTGGGAAATACCTGCCGGGAGAATTGATGAGGGAGAAAACCCGGCTGACTGCGCTTTACGGGAACTATCTGAAGAGGTAGGATACCGGGCTGCTCACATCGAGAAGCTCACAACGGTTTACAGTGCACCTGGGTTCTGCACGGAGAAGGTCTATATCTATCTCGCTACCGGTCTTACACCGTGCGAGACGAATCGGGAAGAGGATGAGGTTATTGAGGTGGTTAAACTTCCAATAGAAGAAGCCATAGAGAAGGTCAGGACTGGCGAGATCAACGACGCCAAGACTGTGGTGGGAATTTTACTCACGTATTTGAATACTATTAAGTCCCGGTAAGGTTCAGGAGTTCTCTTGCCTTTGCCACTGCACTCACCGCATCGGGAGCATAGCCATCAGAACCGATCTCATCGGCATACCTCTGTGAAAGAGGGGCACCTCCCACCAGGATCTTAACTTTATCCCTCAGGCCTTCTGCCTTTAGAGCCTCAATAGTGGCCTTCATCATAGGCAGGGTGGTGGTAAGTAAAGCTGACATGGCCAGGATCTGAGGCTTCTTATCCCTTACCTCCTTGACGAATCTTTCGGGTGCTGTATCAATACCGAGATCAATAATCTCAAAACCTCCCCCTTCCAGCATCATCGCAACCAGATTTTTCCCGATGTCGTGGAGATCTCCTTTGACTGTACCTATGATGATCCTGCCTGCGGGCTTGACACCGGTTTGAATCAGTCTGGGCTTGAGGATATTCATCCCAGCCTGCATTGCCCGTGCAGCAAGAAGCACCTCAGGCACAAAAAGTTCTCCCTGTTTGAATCTTTCACCAATTATGTTCATACCAGCGATCAGCCCTTCCTTGAGGATGATCTCCGGGGACAAACCCTGTCTCAGGGCTTCAAGGGTGAGTAACTCGATCTTATCTGCTTCCCCATCTGATAATTCGTCTGAGATCCTTTTTATGATTTCCATTCCCACTCCATCACTTGATCCTCCCCTTTCTGAAAGCAGAGATGTACTTAAGACCATGAGCATCCTTGCCTGCCAGTGCTTCACTTGCCAGGACTGCTGACAGTACCAGGTGATCGCAGGGGTCGAGAATTGCCGTATCCAGCCCTTTCGCTCTTGCCATGATTAAGAAGCTTACATTAAGCATCCTTCGTAAGGGGAGTCCATAGGATATGTTGCTTATCCCGCAGACGGTATGGATCCCAAGATAACATTTCATCACCCTTTCGATGAGCTCAAGTGCAATTATGGCTGCAGAGGAATTGATGGCAATAGGCTGGATGAGAGGATCAACGTAGATATCCGGTAGATGAAAGCCTTCTTTCAAAAGATCATCGATAATTCTTTTTGCTGACAGGAATCTTTCATCAACGGTTTCAGGGATACCTTTTTCTCCGAGGCAGAGGGCGATAACCTTTGCCTGATAGTGTTTTACCAGGGGAACTAGCTTTTGGTACCGCTCCTTTTCACTGGTAATGGAGTTGACCATCGCCCTTCCTTGGTGTACCTCAAGCGCCTCCTTGATTGCGTCGGGATTGGGACTATCTAAACAGCATGGTGTGCGGACTACTGCTTGAACGGTTTTAACCAGCCAGGCTAAGAGTTCAGCCTCTTGATCTCCAAACATACCAGCATTGACATCAATGTAGTCAGCACCTGCCTCCACCTGTTCTTTTGCCAGTTTTTGGATAAATTCCATATCCTTTTTGCCTAGGGCAGAAGCCACTTTTTTGTTGCTGCTGTTTATTTTTTCCCCGATGATCACCATGGGAAAAACCTCTCTTTGCGAAGCTCCTTTATCTTGACACGTTACTATTTCTAATGCTAAATGTTTGTATGCTTATTATATGGGATGTTTGTTGTCAAGGGATTTGATACCCCTCCTACCATCATTAATTAGAGGAGATGTACTATGATACATATTGATAAAGATGAATGTACCGGATGTGCAGGATGTATTGATCTCTGTCCTACCATAACCTTAACCCTACGCGAGGATAAGTCATGGTATAAGGAACCGCCGTGTAAATCAGCCTGCAGGGATGCTTGCCCTATCCACATGAATGTGCCGGGGTACATCTACTATGCCAAACAGGGGGATTATAAGAAAGCCTATGAAGTCCTCAGGGAGACCAATCCCCTGCCGGCCATATGCGGGCGGGTGTGCTACCATCCTTGTGAAGATGCCTGCAATCGGGGATGTATCGATCAACCGCTCGCTATTGCCTCTTTAAAGAGATTCATTGCTGATCAGAACAATGGTGGGACACTGGAAGTGCCCCAGATTGCAAAGAACGGTAAGAGTGTGGCTATTGTGGGGAGCGGTCCGGCCGGCCTTACAGCTGCCCATGACCTTGCTTTAGCTGGTTACGATGTGACTGTGTTCGAGGCCCTCAAAGAACCGGGCGGCATGTTACGATATGCTATCCCCGAATATCGGCTGCCCAAGGAGATCTTGAAAAAAGAGATCAAGGATATTGAGCAATTGGGGGTGCACATAAAGACCGGTGCTAAGGTTGGAGAACAGGTAAAACTTGAAGAATTGAAAAAATCATACAATGCCGTTTTCATTGCTAGCGGGGCGACTAAGGATGTGAAACTCGGGATACCCGGAGAGCAGACTCCCGGCGTTGTATACGCCCTTGACCTTTTACGGGATGTCAACGCAGGGAAAAAAGTTCAGCTGGGCAAAAGCGTGGTAGTCATAGGAGGAGGCAACAGCGCAATTGATGCCGCCAGAGTCTGCCGCCGTCTTGGGGGCAAGGTGACCATCATCTACCGCCGGTCACGTGCTGAAATGCCTGCTTATGCTGCTGAAGTGGAAGCAGCTGAAAAAGAAGGGATAGAAATCGTTTTTCTCACTGCCCCCATGAAGATCATTGCTGCAAACGGAAAGGTCTCAAAATTAGAGTGCATCAAGATGAAATTGGGACCTGCTGATGAGAGCGGCAGGCCTGCACCAATCCCTCAAAAGGGTTCAGAGTTTACGATTAATGCCGATACCATCATACCTGCGATTGGTCAGGCCCCGGACCGTGAATTACTGAAAGGAATGGGTTTAAAGCTTTCACCAAATGAAAGACTTTTGGTGAATGAAAATAGTATGAATACAAATATGAAAGGTATATTCGCCGGAGGCGATGTTGTTACGGGACCTCTTTCAGTGGTAGATGCTATGGCTTCAGGGAGGAAGGCAGCCTGCTTTATTGATAATTACCTGAAGGGAGAATCATTGGCAAGCTGCGAAGCAGAGAAAAAGGTTCCAGAAAAACTGAACGAGGAGGAAATAGCCGCTCTTAAAAAGCGATTTCCCTCCCGGAACAGGGTGAGCATGCCTGAGTTGTCATCTGAGAAGCGGATAAAAGACTTTAAAGAGGTAGAACAAGGATATAGTGTAAAACAGGCACGGGAAGAATCAGAACGCTGCCTGACAACGTGCATATTCTGTGAGATTTGTTGGAAGGTATGTCCGGCACAGGCGATAACCCTGAATGGAAAGAGTCAACAGGCCGGTGCTGCTGTATGAGGAGCAGGTCACAGTGGGAGCGTGGAGAGAAAGATCAAGAAAAAACCCAGCTCATATATGCGGTATTGAACCGGGATGAGCAATCTCGTTAAGGAGGAAAAAATGGGGGAAAAATATGATCTGGTCATAGTAGGTGCCGGACCTGCCGGTTTAATGGCGGCCAAGGTTGCTGGTGAAAATAGTCTTACGGTAGCCCTGTTGGAAAGAAAAGCCAATATTACGCAAATATGTAGAGTTGACGGCGGCGCCCTATCGCCGATGAATGAGTATATGTTTGGACAAACCATGACCTTTAGTCCTGAAGCAAAACGGATCGGCTTTCCCGTGTTAGGGTTTTCCATTCGATATGACGGTCCCTATAATGATATCTATGGGTTTGATGTGTGGTCACCCAATGGCAAGCACAGGGTTACCTTTGGCAATCGAGAAGAACAAAGGAAGGATCCCAAGAGGAATCGTATGGCAGTTGCTCTGGACAAGGGATTGATATTGAAAGGTTTACTGGAGGATGCAGAGGCAGCCGGGGTGGAAGTTTTCCCGTCCACGCAGGCGATAGGGGTTGAAAAGAAAGACAACGGCGTGGTGGTGGTGACAGAGGATGGAGAAAAATTTGAGGGTCTCTTTGCCATTGCGGCTGATGGTGTAAATTCCCGCATTGTCCGCAGTATGGGTCTGAACAAGGACAGGAAGTTTTATGCTACCAATAGGGCCTATGAATGGGGGTTAGAGGACCTTGATCTGCCTCACGTTGAGGGGATTACCTTTATTTTGAAACAGGAAGGGATGTTCTCTGTAATCAATGAGGCTGAGAAGAAACATTACCATGTCGGTATTATGAGCCATAACACCAGGGACGATTTCAAGGCTAAGCTCCACAAGTTTGTTTACGAAGATCCGTTTTATTCCCAATGGTTTAAAGGTGCGAAGAAAACGTGGACGCGCACCTGCGTGGTCAACATGCTTCACGCAATGAAAGAGCCTTTCAAAGACAACGTGCTTATTTGTGGAGACGCAGCGTGGTTACTGGAGTTCTCTAATTGTGCTGCTCTCATATCCGGTTGGTCAGCAGCGAACGCAGTTACCTTAGCGATCATCGATGGGAAGATTAATAAGGAAGGTATCCAGAGCTACCTGGAATTCTGGGATAAGTGGTTCTATGGACCCCATGGAGAGACCGAATTTAAAGCGATTGAACTCGGGGACTTTCTCGATAACAGTGATCTTGATTATCTGATCAGCCTGGTCAAAGGGCCCCTTTTCCCGACCCTGGATTTTTTCAAACTGATCAATACCATTGGTAGCACTATGGCAGAACTCTTTCCCCGCATCTCAGAAGAGAGACCTGATGTCTTTGCAAAGATAATGGCAATGGCCGATAAGCTCGATGAAGCAGAAGAACATTTTAAAAAAATAGGATTCCCTAACCTATAGTTTCGCGTGATTCGAATAGACTAAAAACGGTATGACCTATGCAGAACTCTTCCCTAAAATTCAGGAAGAGAGACCGGATATTATGGAAAAGATGATCCTGATGCGTTCTGAGATGGAAGAAGAAGTAGAGAAGCAGAGAAAGGCGGGTTTTCCAAACAGGTAATAACTGTAGAAAAGGATGGAGAAGGCCAGAGAATGGAGCTGAGGAAAGTTACTCCTCAGTGAATATCTTTAAATGGACAAAAGGTACTGAGGGAAGGGAGTAGGCGATGGAGAGAAAAGAGATGATCTTTATGACAGCAGCAAGAGGGAAGAGGCCAAAAATCACCCCCATCGTAATTGAAGTCCAGATGGTAGTATCTCCTACCTTTAAGAGGATACTGAATCGCTATGGCTTTGATGGAATCGTGAGTGATGCTGCGCTCAGTGCCCAGTGCACAGTAATGCCTGTAACTGAACTGGGATTCGATGCAGCCATCCACATGTCTGACCTCCTTGTCCCTGTTAAGGCAATGGGTCTAAAGATCCAACATAGCCTTCAGGGCCCAATAGTGGAGAATCCAGTAAGAAATATGGCTGATGTGGAAAGGCTCTCTATCCCTGAGCCAGAAGAGGGGATGAAGATCTGGCTTGAGGCTTTAAGGATTGCAAAGGGGGAGCTTAGGGACAAGGTCCCCATTATCGGTTGGGTGGGAGGTCCCTTCAGTATGGCCTCCTTCATAGTTGAGGGAAAGGTTCCTTATCCCTTTACGAATATAAAGAGGTTGATGTACTCTGATCCCAAAACCCTCCATGGACTCCTCTCCAAGCTCACGGAGATGTGTATCAGATTTATACCCGCTCAAGTGAAGGCAGGTGCAGATGTTATGATGATTCTAGATCTGGGTTCATTTGCCCTTTCCCCGAGGGAATATCAGGAGTTTGCCTTTCCCTATGTGAAGAAGATTGTCAGTGCGGTCAAATCAGCCACCAATGTTCCCATCTTTCATCATGCTGATGGGACAAGCTTCCTCTCATCACCGATCGCTGATCTGGATATTGACATCATCGGTTTCGACTGGACCATAAACCTGGAAGAGGGGATCAAGAAAATAGATAGAAAGAAGGTTGTCTTAGGGAACTTGGAACCATATTGCCTCTTCGGGGATAATGATTTGATTGAACGGAGGGTGAGAGAAATCTTTGAGGCAGGAAAGGCTGCCCCTGCTCACATCTTCAGTCTGGGGGGATGGGTTATCAGGGATACTCCTTTTGAAAAGGTGAAATTTCTCGTTGATCTTGTCCATAGCCTTTAAAAGGTACAATCCCCAGACGTCTAAATCCCATCACTTATCTCTATGGCTCTAACCCAAAGGGATAAGGAGAAACAGAAGTAACATCCCGATTAAACTTGTATGTCCTGAGGAGGTAGAGATTGCCTATCCATGAAGGAAATGCGGGATAAATCAATAGGAAGGAATAAGATATGAGGCATGAGTACCCGAAATTAGACAAAAAATATTATGAGTGGACCTTTCCTTGGAAAGAGACAACCACTACTGAATCAAAATTTCCTAAAATTAGATATAAAGCCTCACCTATCAAGTTTTATACTCCTCTAAGCGGTTGTGCGGTTGAAGGTCCTTTTGACATTGAGATCAGATATGATCGACCGAAGAAACCAAGCAAGTTAATAGTAATGATTGAGGGGGAAGAAACCATTCTTGAAAAACCACCCTATCGCATTTCCTATGATGCCTCAAAAAACCCTCGCCGAGCTATTAGAGTGGATGTTAAAGCCAAAGGAGGGCTTTGGGGAAGGACTATCGCCTCCAACTATACCCATTACATTTCAGAAGGTAATTATAAATGATCTGGCACTAAATCACAGATATTTTTAACCAACAAATGAAAGATATTTCTACTACGATTATTATATCTAAATTCCATTTCTTTTAAATAAAGAGGGAACCGTTTTTTAGA
>Ga0315289_10003545_pt1 | contig 23585 bp, 19 predicted proteins | sample YL17G11_40_MG_FD_203452 | JGI IMG/M metagenome (GOLD analysis project Ga0315289, IMG submission 203452) | Sediment microbial communities from Yellowstone Lake, YNP, Wyoming, USA - YL17G11_40 | ecosystem: Environmental > Aquatic > Freshwater > Lake > Sediment | place: USA: Wyoming | collected...
CCTGTGTTGTTCCTGGTCCCATCAAGATCGCCAGCAACCCAAGGAACACAAGCCCTTGGTCCCTCCATCGCGATTCTCTTGTTTCCATAAGATCTGCCCTTCGAGAGTGGCCTCATCGCATCATGCAACGCGCGTGATAAACAGCCGCACTTCTAGAAGAACCTGCGGCTTTGCACGTCAAGCTACCCTCACACGCCCACGAGTGCAAGTCGGGGCGCTATGGTAACGCCATGTGCGTAGACTGCTCTGTGAGCTGCGTGACCGTTAGGAAAAGTGGGTCGCAACCGCGTAAATGATTCTGCCCAGCAGACCGCGTGAAATCCCTCGCTTATGTTCGCGTACGTGAGCGATGCGGCAAATGGAACGATGACGGTTGAAGCGGCCCCCCGGCCTGGCCGTCCTAGAGCACCAGGATGACATCCTCGTGTGCCTTGAAGGCCTGGAAAAGCTGCATCTGCTGCTGCTGGTTCCGGACGGTCAACTCCACCTTCAGCGAGCAGTACTTGCCCGTGCGGCTGGTGTTGGAGAGGCTTACGCTGTGCCGGACCGGGCCCATCACCTGCGCCACCGCCCGGCGAAGGCGGCTCTCGCTAGCGCCGATAAGTTTGTAATCCCATGTACAAGGGTAAGTTAGCTTCAGGTTGTGCTTGCGGAGATCCACCTTCACCGATGAACTCACTTCCTGGGATACCTAGACGGACAGATAGTGTTTCAGATTATACCAACGGCTCTGCGGCGTGGCCCTGCCGTTGACGCTGGCATAGCCATGCGTTTACGGGGGCGCGGGGGCCAAGGGTCGGCGGTCGGATTGCCCGAAGTCATAAGCCGTTTTTTAGAAATGAGTTGCGCACGAAAAACCCGCCTTTCGGCGGGCGGTTCGCATCCATTTGTGAATCATTGGATAAAATTATACCACAAGATGCGCATCTGTCAAGAGGTAACATCCTGAATTTGCAGCACTTTCGGCAGATTTCCGCTAGCCGATCCAGGGGTATAATCATGGCGGAGTCAGGCTTGGCCCGCGCCGGCCAGGAAAGGAACAACCCATGGACGTCTTCGAGGCCATTCGCAGCCGCCGCAGCGTCCGGTGCTACTCCAGCAAGCCCATCCCCGACCCGCTGCTGGCGCGCATGCAGCAGGCGCTGCGGTATGCCCCCTCGGCCTGCAACATACAGCCGTGGCACTTTGTGCTGGTGCGCGACGGCCAACTGCGCCAACAGGTCGCTCAGGCCGCCAACGGCCAAAACTGGATGGCCGATGCCCCGGTCACGGTCGTGGCCTGCGGGCTGCCAGGCCAAGCGTACAAGAAGATGGGCGGTTACGGCAACAGCACGGACGTGGACCTGGCCATCGCACTGGACCACCTGACCCTCGCGGCCGTGGCGGAGGGCCTGGGGACCTGCTGGATCGGGGCCTTCAAGGAAGAGCAGGTCAGGAAGCTGCTGGGCATCCCGCCCGCGGTGAAGGTGGTGGCGATGACCCCGTTGGGCTATCCCGCCTCGGCCGACCTGATCCACCCGGTCCAGGAGTCCCGCCGCAAGCCCATGGGCGAGCTGTTCAGCACGGATCGCTATGCCGGCCCCGCCTCGTGAGACCTATCCCAGCACAGCCCCGGCGGCGCGGTCACCGGGAGGGGTCTTCGATCCACTGTCGGTAGCACGGCCCGCAGAGGGTGATCGTCAGCCGGCGGTAGACCTGGTGCATCAGGTCCACGGGGCTCATGTCGCGCATCTGCTCGATCAGCTCCTCCATCTTCTCGAACAGGTCCCCTTGTCCCAGGTAATCATCGAGGCACTGGGGGAACGGATCGGCGACGGCCTCAATGCGCACGACGTAGAGATCGCCCCGCCCCGGCTCCAGCAGTTTGCCGCAACGGTGGCAGGGCAGAGGGTTCTCGGGCACTCGGTTCATCGGGGTATTCTACTGGCGCAGATGCCCCCGGCCGGTGACGATCCACTTGTAGGTCGTCAGGTCCTCCGCGCCCATCGGTCCGCGGGCATGGAGTTTGTCGGTGCTGATCCCCACCTCCGCGCCCAGGCCGTACTCTCCCCCGTCGCTTAGGCGCGTGGAGGCGTTGACCATCACGCTGGCCGAATCCACCGCCGCCACGAACCGCTGGGCGGCCGTCAGCGACTCCGTCACGATCGCGTCCGTGTGGCCGCTGCCGTACGTGTTGATGTGCTCGATCGCCTGGTCCAGACCGTCCACCACCCGCACCGCCAGCACCAGGTCCAGGTATTCGGTCCGCCAGTCCTCTTCCGTGGCCGGCTTCATCGAGCCTACCAGCTCGCGGGCGCGCGGGCAGCCGCGAAGCTCCACCCCGGCCGCCGCCAGCTCGCGCGCGGCTACGGGCAGGAACTCCCCGGCCACGGCGGAATCCACCAGGAGGGTTTCCATGGCGTTGCATATCCCAGGCCGCTGGCACTTGGCGTTCAGCACGATCCGCCGGGCCATGTCGAGGTCCGCCTGGGCGTGTACGTAGACGTGGCAATTGCCCGTGTAATGCTTGATGACCGGGATCCTGGCGGCTTCGACGACCGCTCGAATCAGGGCCTCGCCCCCGCGGGGGATGATCAGATCGATCAGTCCCTCCGCCCGGGCCATCGCCGTCACTACTTCATGGTCAATCGTGTCCACCATCTGTACGGCCGTCTCCGGCAGCTTGGCGCCCGCCAGGGCCTGCCGTATCACCGCGGCGATCGCCAAGTTGGACCGGATCGCCTCCTTGCCGCCTCGCAGAATAACCGCATTGGCCGACTTCAGGCACAACCCGGCCGCGTCAGCCGTGAGGTTAGGCCGGGATTCGTAGATCACTCCGATCACGCCGATCGGCACTCGCCGCTTCTCGATCCGCAGCCCGTTGGGCCGGTTGTACGCGGCGAGGGTCTGCCCCACCGGGTCGACCTGCGCGGCAATCTGCTCCATCGCCGACGCCATCGTCTCGACCACCTTGTCGCTGAGGCGCAGGCGGTCGACCATGGCCGCACTCAGTCCTGCCGCGGCGTCCAGGTCTTTGCGGTTGGCTTCCTGAATTGCCGCCTTGGAGTCGCGGATCACCTGGGCGCACCCGCGCAGGGCCTGGTTGCGGGCCGCCCCGTCGGTCTGCGCAAGCTGGGCGGCGGCTTGGCGGGCCTTCCGGCCCAATTGCTCGACATATTTCACGGCATCCATGAGAGGCTCCCGGGAAAGCATCCATTGCGAGGATAGCGGAATCAGCCAGGGCAATCCAGCGTGATCATCGTCGTCTACGGCTGGGCCGGCTGGGTCAGCGGGGCCGCCGGCGGCAGGGCGGGGGGCGCCACCAGTGGCGGGGCAGCCCGGCGGACCAGGTTGAAGCTGACCGTCGGCCGCTCACCTTCAAGTTTGAGGCCCATCCCCTGGGCAAACCGCACCTGCACCGGCTTGGACCGCCAACTGGCCGCGCCGCCCAATGGGGACCGGTCCTCGTCCGTAAGCTGAATGTAGGCGTCGATGTCTTCGCTCTTGAGCTGGTCCAGCGACTGCTTGGGCCCGCTGACCGCAATTTCCTTGCGCCACCAGAAGTCGTCCTGGGGCTGGAACTCGTACTCCAGCCACACGTTGTCCTTGACCCATGTGTGCGGGAATTGCAGGCGAATGTTGACGGTGAACGCTCGACTGGCGGTGGCCTGAAGGACCTGAAACTCCACCTCCACCTGCTGTGGCCAGACGCGCACCTTCTGATCCGCCAGGACAGGGCTGACGTCCACCATCCGCTTCTGGGGCACTCCTGGCGGCATGCCGGCGAGGTCCACCGGAAAGGTCCGCAAACGGGGCTCTTCCTGGCCCAGCTTGTCCCGGAGGCGCTCCCACGCGGATTCCGCCAGCCAGATCGTCACCTGGGGCGGGCGGATCTCCGCTGGCTTGGCCAACTCGGCGCCGACGGCATCCAGCACCACCGGCACGTCCTGCTTGATCCGGCGGTCCAGGTGGATCGTCACCACCTGGGGGTTGGTGGAGATGAACCGCACACCGGCCTGGGCCAGCTCGCCCACGCGATACAGCAGGTCCTGCGTCGGCACGCTTCGCTCGCCTTGGCCAAGATCCGACACGTCCAGTTCGATCTGGCTGCCTAGTTGGCGCTCTAAACGGTCCAAGCTCTCGCGGCTGCCCTGAGCCTCGAACATCACGTTCACCCGCTCACGGTCCAGCAGTTCCAGGTCTGCCTTGTCGGCCCGGAGAACCAGCACCGTCGAGAACTTGCGGGTATCGGTGAACTTCATGTCCGCGTAGACCCAGATCAGGACGGTTATCAGCGCCACCCACAGGAAGGCGCGCATCCCCTCGATCCACCACTCCTGCGAGAAGCGCCTGGGGGTGAAGGTGTCGGGTGGGGTCATTGGCCCCTCCTACCAGCCGCAGGAAGCGCCGACCGGCGGTGACGGCGAAGGGCGGGTCCCAGCAGCGTCAGTAGCATCTCACGCAGGCTGGCCACCTCCAGGCCCACGTATAGCTGGCCTTCGTAGGCCAGGGAGATCCTGCCGGTCTCTTCGGATACCACTAAGACCACCGTGTCGCCCTCCTTGCAAAGCCCCAAGGCGGCCCGGTGCCGGCTGCCCAGCGAGGGATCGACCTCCTCGCTCTCAGCCAGGGGGAACTGGCAGCCGGCGGCTGCGATCCGGTCCCCGCGGATGATCACGCCCATGTCGTGCAAGGCCGTGCCGGGGTAGAAGAGGGTGTTCAGCAGGCTGCTGGTGATCTTGGCGTCCAGGACGGTACCGGCTTCGATGAAGGCCCCCAGACCTGCCGTGCGCTCCACGGCCATGATCGCGCCGATCTTGTTGCGAGACAGGTGGGACGCGCTGTCGACCAGCGCGTCGACGGTGGCTTCGATCTTGCCCTGGCTGCCGCGGAAGAGCTGGGTCTGTCCGATCTGGATGAACGCTCGGCGCAGCTCCGGCTGGAAGGCCACCACCACCGCGCCGAAGGTGAACAGCAGGAAGTTGCCATAGAGGAACTGCACCCGCTGCCAGCCCAGGCTGGGGGGCAGCAGCAGGATCACCACGTACACCGAGGCGATCAGCAGCGCCACGCCCTTGATCAGGCGGGCCCCGCGGGTGCCCCGCAGGAAACGCATCACCCACCAGACTACCGCCCCGATCATCAGCAACTCCACGATCACGACCACCGGGGAGTATCCGGCCACGCGGAAAAGATAGCTTCGGATAGCCTCAAACAGCGCGTGCATGGGGTCCTCGTGAATACAACCGCCTACTCAGGACGCTCTTACTATCATCGGCCGTGCTCGCCTGGGCCCTCCAGCCGGCCCGCGGGCGAAGTCCGGGCGTTTCAGGACGCAGGCCCCGCCGGGCCCGCCCGATCGACGGCGGCGGCCACCGTCAGCGCCTCTCGTGCCGCCGCCACGTCGTGCACGCGGAAGATCGTCGCCCCGCGCCACCAACCGGCCAGCACCGCTCCCAGCGTGCCGAAAAGCCGGTCCTGCGGCTGGTCTTGGCCCGTCAAGGCCCCGATAAACCGCTTGCGCGACACGCCCACCATCACCGGCCGGCCCAGACCGGCCAGCACCCGCAGCCCCGCTAGCAGGGCTAGGTTGTGCTCCAGCGTCTTGCCAAAGCCGATCCCGGGGTCCACGATCAGCCGGTCGGCCGCCACGCCGGCGTCCCCGGCCGCCTTCAACCGGCCCGCCAAGAAGTCGCTCACCTGCCTGACCACATCGTCGTAGTGCGGCTGCTCCTGCATGCTCTTGGGCTGCCCTAGCATGTGCATCAGCGTCATCGCCGCCCGCGACTGGGCCGCCAGGGGGAACATCCCGGGATCGTCCCGGCCGGCGGAGATGTCATTGATCATCACCGCGCCGGCCTCCAGCGCAAACCGCGCCACCGATGCACGGGTCGTGTCGATGCTTACCGGCACCCCCAGGCCCACCAAGGCCGGCAGGATGCCTCGCAGCCGCCGGATCTGCTCGCCCGCGCCGACCCGGTCGCTGCCGGGCCGAGTCGACTCGGCCCCCACGTCGATCAGGTCTGCCCCCTCGGCCACCATGCGTCCTGCGTGCGCCAGCGACGCCTGGGGGTCCAGGAAGCGGCCAGGGTCGGAGAAGCTGTCGGGGGTGACGTTCAGCACGCCCACCATCACCGGCAGGCGGAGGCGGTGGGATTGCAGGATGTCCTGGAGGCTTGCTGCCATGGCGTATCCCGACACGGCCCTGCGCCGAGGCCGGGCGGCTAACCGAGGTCCGGCAACGGTTCCTGGCCTGGGGCCGGCTGCGCCGCCGGAGGGATCAGTTCCACGCCCTGCTTGCCGCGCGCGCGACTCTGCTCGCGGTCCAGCAGGTCGCCAACCGTGGGCTTGTCGAAACTCTGTCCCTCGATGATTCGCCGCACGTCCTCGGCCGCCAGCGTCTCGTACTTGATCAATGCCTCCGCCAATCGCCCCAGCGCATTGCGATTCTCCTCCAGCAACTGACGAGTCTGGCGATATGCCTCGTCGATCAGCGAGCGGATTTCCTGGTCGATCAACTGGGCGGTCTGGTCGGAGTACTCCTTGTTGCCCAGGTCAAAGGGCCCGCGCCCATCGTCGCCGTATCGCACCAGCCCCAGCTTGGGGCTCATGCCCCAGTCCTGCACCATCCGCCGGGCCAGCTCGGTGGCCTGCGCGATGTCGCTGGAGGCCCCGCTGGATATGTCGTTGCAGAAGATCTCCTCGGCCAACCGGCCCCCCAGACACACCTTCAGCAGCGCCTGGCAGTAGCTGCGGGTGTAGATGTAGCGGTCCTTCTCGGGCAGCGACAAGGTCGCCCCGCCCATCTGTCCCCGCGGGATGATCGACACCTTGTGGAGCGGGTCCGCCCCGGGAGCCAGCACCTGCACCAAGGCATGGCCGGCCTCGTGGTAGGCGGTGGTCTTCTTCTCGTTTTCGTCGATGACGCGGCTCTTGCGGGCCCGGCCCCAGCGGACCTTGTCGCGAGCCTCTTCCAGGTCCGCCTGCTCCACGTCTTCCTTGTCGGCCATGGTGGCCGCGATGGCGGCCTCGTTCACCAAGGCCGCCAGGTCCGCCCCGCTGAACATCGGCGTGCCCCGCGCCAGGCGCACCAGGTCCACGTCCGGCGCCGCCTTGATCCGCTTGACGTAGATCTCCAGGATCTTCGTCCGCCCCCGCAGATCGGGCAGCGGCACGTCGATCTGCCGGTCGAACCGCCCCGGGCGCGTCAGGGCAGGGTCCAGCACGTCCATCCGGTTGGTGGCCGCGATGACGATCACCTGGTCGGAGGAATCGAACCCGTCCATCTCCACCAGGATGGCGTTAAGGGTTTGTTCGCGCTCGTCGTGCCCCCCGCCGTTGAAACCCGCGCCGCGGCGCCGCCCCACCGCGTCGATCTCGTCCAGGAAGATGATGCAGGGGGCCGAGTCCTTGGCCTGGCGGAACAGGTCCCGCACCCGCGAGGCCCCCACGCCCACGAACATCTCCACGAAATCGCTGCCGGAGATGGAGAAGAACGGCACGTCGGCCTCCCCGGCGATGGCCTTGGCCAACAGCGTCTTGCCGCATCCCGGCTCGCCCACCAGCAGCACGCCGCGCGGTATCCGGCCGCCCAGCCGCTGGAACTTGCGCGGGTTCTTAAGGAATTCGACGATCTCCGCCAGCTCGTCCTTAGCCTCCTCGACCCCGGCGATGTCGTCGAACGTCACCCGCGCGCGGTCTTTGGTGCTCACGCGGTGCCGCGAACGCCCGAAACTGCCCAGGAGGCCCGCCCCGCCTGCCCCGCCCGCGCTGATGCGCCGAAAGAGCAGCACGTACGCCAACACCATGATCATCAGCAACGACAACACCTGCGGCAGCCAGCTCTCCCACCAACTGGGCTCGCGATAGTACACCTTGGCCTTGCCGGGGTGCTTGCCCAGCGCCTCCTGCATCTGCTGCGGGAACCTCTGGTCCGCGCGGTAGTCGTACTTCACGAAGAACTCGCGCGGCTCGTTCTTGCCCAGTCCGGGGGTGTTGGGGTCCAACTGGCCTTCGATGCGGGTATTGGTGACCCTCACGTCTCCGATCACGTGCCCGTTGTCCATGTAAGTCCAGAATTCGGTGATAGTTATTTCTTGGCTCGGACTGCGCAGGCCCTGGACGAAAAAGGCCACCAGCAGCCCCAGCCCGATCAGCACGATCCAGCCGATGGACCGGTTGAAGCGATTGGGCAACTGCGGCGGCGTCGGTCGATTAGGTCTATTGAGATTCGGCTCTGGCATCCGTGGACCCACGAAAAGAACCTGGCTATTACTTTATCGTAAGGTCGCACGCGGGCCAATCCAAATTGTGCCCGCAACCACTAAAACGCGGGAGAGAGGGGGGCATCACGGACTGATGAGCTTGCCGCACGCCCGCCGACAGCTCACCAGGGAGCTTCCAGGTGTTCCACGATGCGGCGAGCAACTTCGTTGACGGCTTTTTCGCTGCCCTGGAAGAAGTCGCTCTCCAGCGGCGGCTGGGTGATGTAGGCCTGGGCCACCACGAGGTGTGGCTGTTCCACCAGCACTTTGCCGGTCCGCAGGTCCTTCCAGGTGAACGAGACCTTGACGGTCAGCTCCTTCTCGCGCGGCAGCCCGGTGGCGGGGTTGTAGCTGAGAATCCGCTGGCTGACCACGTCGATCCTGCCCCGCAGCTCGGTGTCCGCCCGCGCGGCCGTGGTCACCTTGTAGGGCGTGTCCATCTCGATCCGCTTGACCAGCGCCTCGCTCAGGCGGGTCTGTAACTCGCGCCGGTAGACGTCCTGGCCGACCTCCCACATGGGCACCGCCACGGTCTTGACATCCTGGGGGTAGAGGCTCTCAAAGGAGTACCCCCGGCCAGGATCGCTGGAGCAACCTCCCAGCGCCGCCAAGACCGCCGCCGTCAGCCAGGCTGCATGAGCGTGGGCCTTCATCTCGACTCCCGGAAGTCGCCCTCCAGCGTGCCGCGGTAGACGTCCATCTGCTCGGCCGCCGCTTTCCGCCGCGACGGCCGCTCACCCGGCGGACGTTCCAGCCGACGGGTAGCCTCCTCCGCCGGCGGGGTCGGCGCCTGTTCCTGCCAGCCGTAGCGCCCCGGCGCAAGAGGCGGAATCCGCAGGCTCGACAACTGCTGGGAGGCCTGTTGGGCCCAGGGTGTGCCGGGGAAGTATTCCTGCGCCTGCCGGTAGTAATACGCCGCCGCCGCGGCGCGGCGGACCCGCCGGTAGTAATCGGCGATCGCAAAGGCCTTCTGCGCCCGCTGGTCGGTGATCTGGTCCAACTTGCCCTGCACGTCCTGCTCCCGGCCGCGGACCGGGTACACCAGGGCGTACTCGCGATAGCGCTGGCGGGCCTCGATCAGCGGCGTCTCATCCCACCACCTGCCCCGGTAGGTCCGGTGCGTCGCCTGCGCCGCGCCCAGCATTGCCGCCGGCGAGGCTGGCCGGTCCGGGAACATCTGCACGTACGCGTCGTTAGCGATGACGGCCTCCTCCCACTGTCGGTTGTCGCGGTGGTAATCCGCCATCCGCAGCAGCGCCTGCTCGGCCAGGGCCGTGCCGGGGGCGTGCTCGGCGATCCGTTGGAGAATCTCCAGGCCCTCCTCATGGGCCGGAAGGTAGAAAATCCCCATCGCAATGCGCTTCTTGCCCTTCAGGAAGGCGTCGCCGATTCGATACTCGCGATCCAACGCCCGGTCCAGCAGCGGACCGTTGGGGAACTCCCCGATCTGTTTTTCGAACCATTCGAAGGCCTGGTAGTACAGGCCGCGGTTCATCATGGCCGCCCCAGCCAGGTTCATCGCCTCCTCGCGCAGCGGGGTATCCGGATGGGCCTTGAGGAAACGCTTGACTTGCTTGGCGGCTTGGCGGTTGTGGCCACGCTCCACCAGGCTGCGGACACGCTCGACCTGCGCCTCCGGACCTTCCGGCTCGGCCGCGGCTCGCACGACCCACTGACCCTGGGAGTACTCGTACCGCTGCTGGGGAGCACACAGCGCAGACGCCGGCCAGGCCGCCGCGATCAGGACCGCCACGACCATCCGGCGCAAGTGCTTGCATGGTCTGCCCACGAGCGATCTCTCCAAGGGTTCCGTGGGCGCAATTATACGAACTGCCTTGGCCGCCGCAAGCAAGGCCGACTCAGCCGATGGCGGCTTGGGCGGTCCGCGGCGGCTTGCCCAGTTGTTGGCCGATGTGATAAGCCAGCAGGCGGTTGACCGCCTGGGCCTGCTTGGCCGACAGCGCCACCCGCGTCCCCCCCTCCGCCGCGCAGACCGCCGCCAGGCCCGCCAGTGTCGTTCCGTCCAGCAGGTATTTCTCGGGCTGCGCGGCTTCGCAGTCGCGGCAGATCAGGCCCCCCAGCCGGCTGGAGAAATACGTCGAGCCGCCCCGGCCGGCGACGGCCGCCCCGCAGGATGCGCAGGTCCGCATCTCGCCCAGCAGCCCCACGTGCTTCAGCAGCCGCCACTGGAAATACGCCAGCACCGCCTGCACCGGGGCCTGCGGATCGTCCAGGCGTTCCAGGCCGCTGTGCAGCAGGTCGAAAACCTCCGGGTGCGGGTCGGCCTCAGCCAGCATCGAGCCGGCCAGCTCGACCATGTACAGCGCCGCCCGCAGCGCGGGGGCGGACTTCCTCAGCCCTGGCCGCCACGAGGCCTCCACGAACTCCACCAGCGTGCCCAGCCCGCCCCGCTGGCTGGGGATGAACACGAGCTGCCCCTCGCCCAGCAGGTCGATGGCCCCGCCGGTCTTGCTCTTGGGGCGCTTGGCCCCCTTGGCCAACAGGCGATGGAGGCCGCCGTCGCGGGTCAGAAACACCAGCACCTGCGAGGTCTCGCTGTAGTCGGTGGTCCGCAGGCAGATGGCCGCGTCGCGCTGTCGCATGAGGGAATCATACCTGCTGGCGGCGCGAGCCCATAGTCTCCGCGATTCGCTTGACGCCCTGCGTTGCCTGCGGAGAATGAAGCCACCTGGCAAGATTGTGCGAGCCATCGCGGGAGGTGCCGGATGCGGTTCCTGTCAGTCGGGTCGGATTTCCTCAAGTTCTGCCTGGACCACGTAATCGGGTTGGCGTGCCTGTTCACCATCGTCTGGGTGCAGGTGGTGTGGCTTCGTCGCCGTAGCCTTCGCGCTGGTCCGATCCTAAAGGCGCTGGGCATTCTGGGCTTAATGGGCTGGTGGGTCCTAAACATGCTGCTGTTCGATCCATTCGTGGGGATGTTGCGCCCGGATGCGACCGTCTGGGCCGATTGGACGACGATATATGCCGGGATGGACGTTTGGTTCCGGGCAGAGCCGTTCTTGGTTTCGCTTTCGCTCATCTGCGTGGCCATAGGGGAGATCCTAACCGCCCGTGCCGCCACGCGACGCCCCCCGTGTGAGCGTCCCGCGCCCTGACCCGGTAAACCCCAATTACCCACCCTGCTCAGATCGCCGCATCTGGCTTTCGCCGGGAAGGAAACTCTATCTCGGCCGGCGGTCCAGCAGCTCCAGGTTGAGGCTGTAGAACTCCCCGACCTTCGCCCAGTTCACCACGTTCCACCAACAGCGGACGTGCTCCGCCCGGCGGTAGCGGTGCTTGAGGTAATACGCGTGCTCCCACAGGTCCAGGCCCAGGACGGGGCGGATGCCCAGCATGATCGGGGAGTCCTCGTTGGGCGTGGTAACGACCTCGAGTTTTTGATAGCGGTTAAGCCCCAGCCAGACCCACCCGCTGCCGAACCGGCCCATCGCCTGGCTGGCGAACTGGCTGCGGAAGCTGTCGATGTCCCCAAAGGTCTCGATGATCGCCTGCCGCAGGTCGCCGGCCGGTTCGCCGCCGGCCTGCGGGCCCATCGCCTGCCAAAACAGGCAATGATTGAGATGCCCCCCCGCGAAACAGCGGACGTCCTGGCGGATGCTCTCGGGCGCCACGCGGATGTCCAGCAGGATGGTCTCCAGGGTCATGCTGTTGAGGCGCGGGCGGCCTTCCAGCAGGTGGTTGAGCACGATGATGTAGCCGGCGTGATAGTGCTCGTGGTGCAGGCGGAGCGACTCGGCGTCGAAGACAGGCTCCAGGGCATCGTACTGATACGGCAACGGCGGTAACTCAAACGGCATGAAAAACTCCCGGCACACCGCTGCCCGGCCGGCGCCGTGGCGGCGAAAACCAGTGCCTCATTCATACCATTCTACCACGCCGGTTGAATTTGTGGTTGCGGAGCCGACCTATTCCCCCAGCCTGCCGCCCTGCCTTCAGCGGAAGCTCTCGGCCAGGGCACCGGCAGCCGCTTGCTGTTGCCCCTGAACCTTGAGCAGGTACCAGCCCGCCAGGGCGACCATCTCGACCGGGTGGCGGTCCTGGCGGTCCAAGAGGGCCTGTAAACCTGCGGCCGCCTCCGGGTCGCCCATGTGCCCCAGCGCCATCAGGGCGTCTCCCGACAGCTCCTCGTAGGGGCTGCCCAGCAGCGGGCGGGCTAGCTCCGCCGCCGAGGGGTTGCGGGTCTGCACGAGGCCCGCCGCGGCGGTGCGGGTGACCGCGTTAAACGGCCCGGCCAGCAACCTCGCCAGGGCGGCCAGGGCCTCCTGGGTTCCCAGATCAGCCACCAACGTCGCCGCCCGGGCTGCCCGCATGTGCTCCGGGCCCATCTTTCGGGCCTCGCGGTCCACGCCCGCCACCAAGTCCAGCAGCGGCTGGGCGTAGAATCCCGACGCCTCCTTTCGGCCGGTGATGTCCGCCTTGGCCCGCTCCAGCACGTAGTCAATTACCACCGGATGTGCGGCGGTCAGCAACGCCCGCAGAGCCTCCTGGGCCGCCTGGCCGTCGCCTTTGAGGCGGGCCAGCTCAAACCGCGCCAACTGCCCGGTCACGCCGCTGTCGGTTAAAAGCCCCTCCAGCGCCGCCTGGGCGTCGGCCCGGCCGGCAAGGATCCACATCAACCGCACGCGCAGGACCGTCTGGTCTGTGCCGCGGATGGCCCCCGCCAATTCCTCCGTGGGGACCGGACACAGTTGGCAGTACGTCCGCCAGGCGCTCAGCCGCACGGGCAGCAAGGCGGCTCGTTGCGCCACCCGCAGGGCCGGCTGGGACATCGCGGTTTGACCGTCCTCCGCGGCCGCCTCCAGCACGATCACCACCACCTGTGGGTCGGTCTGCGGGTCCTCCAGCAGTCGGCAGAGGCTCTCCAGCCCCTCCGGCTGCCCCAGCGACAGCAGCGACACCTGCGCCATCGCCGCCGTGGCTGGGTCGTTGGAGCCAGCCAGGTTCGTCAGCATCTGCCGCGCCGGCTCGCCCTGTCCGGACAGCAAGAGCTGCCGCCCCGCCAGCAGCCGCAGGTCCTCGTGCGGACTATTCAGCAGCTCCACCAGTTGCGCCGCCGAGAGGGCCTTCATCGCCCCCAGGTACGCCAGCGCCTGGCAGCGCAGGTCCGGGTCGGGGTCGTTATGCAGCGTCCAGAGAAAGACGTCCCGCGCCTGCTGGGCGCCCAGTTCCTGCAAGACCTCCAGCGCGAACTGCCGCTGCTGGACGTCTCCTCGCCGGGCCGCCGCCTCAAACAGCACCGCCAGCTCCGGGTCGCCGCTGGCCCGCAAGGCCAGCAGGGCGGCGCCGGCGGTGTCCTTCCGGCTCAGCAGCTTCTGAAGCACCGCCAGGCCTGGGCCGCTCGGCTGCGCCCAGGCCGCCAGGGTCATCCACAATGCAACTGTGCCCGCCGCCCATCGCCTCATCGCCTTCTCCTGACTGTGCACGGTCGGCCGATGATACTCCAAGGATGCGTTGGGGGCCAATTGCCGGCGCGACGGCATTGCCAGACCCCGCCTGCGTGGTATACTCACCGGAATTGCCGCACCCGCCCGGGACGCCCCGGGCGTCGCCCAGCCCAGGAATCGCCCATGATCAAGCTGCTGACGATCGCTGAAGGCAAGCTCGCCCCGGCTGAGCCGGATAACGCCCAGGTGCTGGTGTACGTCAATCCCGACGAGGCCCAGCGCCAGGAGATCTGTCAGCGCTACAACATCGACGAGCACAACGTGGTGTCGGCCCTGGACCCCGACGAGCTCTCCCGTATGGAGATCGAGCCCGACCACGTCGCGCTGATCTACAAGCGCCCCAAGAACTACTCCACGGAGGATGAGTTCCTCTTCCGCATAGCCTCCACGGGGCTGTTCCTGCGCAAGGACAGGCTCATCGTGGTGGTGTCGGAGGACGTGTCCCTCTTCGACGGCCGGCAGTTTGCCCGCGTGTCCTCGCTGCCGGATCTGGTGCTCAAGCTGCTGCACCGCACCATCTTCCACTTCATCGAGCACTTGCGGGTCATCAACAGCGTCAGCGCCTCGCTGGAGCAGCAGATCAACGCGTCGATGCAGAACCGCTACCTGCTGAACCTGTTTACCCTCGAAAAGTCGCTGGTGTACTACCTCAACGCCATCAACGGCAACCGCAAGATCATCGAGCTGCTGACCCGCAACGCCGCCAAGCTAGAGCTGACGGCCGAGAACCTGGAGTTCCTCGACGACATCCGCATCGAAAACGACCAGTGCTACCAGCAGGCCGAGGTATACTCGAACATTCTGGCCAGCATGATGGATGCCCGGGCGTCGATCGTCTCCAACAACCTCAACTGGCTGATAAAGACGCTCAACGTGATTACCATCGCCGTCATGGTGCCCACGCTGGTGGTCAGCATCTTCTCGATGAACGTGGCCATTCCCCTCCAGCACCACCCCTGGGCCTTCTGGGCGGTGATAGCCATGTCGATTGTGTCCATGCTGCTGGTGGGGTTCCTGTGGTGGTGGCGCAAGTGGTAACCGCCCGCCGCCTGAGCGGACCCACTGGGGGTCTGCCACTGGCGGCGGCGCCTGGTCCCGAGCCTGTCTTACGATGATCCAAGAACCCCTACCCACTGGTTGCGTCAAGCAATGGAACCTGGTCTCCGCCGCGACCTATGCCAACCCGTTTGCGGAGGTGGAGCTTAACGCCGTCATCGCCAGGCCCCGGCAGGCGACGTGGCGAGTGCCCGGCTTCTGGGCCGGCGGCAATAAGTGGGCCTTCCGCTTCGCCGCCCCCGCACCCGGCGCCTATACGTTCCGGACCGAATGCTCCGATGCGTCCAACAAGGGCCTGCATGGGCGGGTGGGCAGCTTCAAGGTCGTCGCCTACCGGGGCGACAACCCCTTGTACCGTCACGGGCGGTTGCGCGTGGCCGCCAGCCGCCAGCACTTCGAGCACGCCGACGGCAAGCCGTTCTTCTGGCTGGGTGACACGTGGTGGATGGCCCTGACGGATCGCCTGCGGTGGAAGCGGGAGATCGCGTCGCTGACCGCCGACAGGGTTGCGAAGGGGTTCACGGTCGTCCAGGTCGTCGCGGGGTTGTACCCGGACATGGATTGGATGGACCCGCGCGGCAGCAACGAAGGCGGGCTTCCGTATGACAAGGACTTCACCCGGATCAACCCGCTGTGGTACGACTTCGCCGACCGTAAGATCGCCCTGATCGCCGACAACGGCATGGCCCCGTGCCTAGTCGGCTGCTGGGGTTATTACCTCATGCGGATGGGCCAGGCCAAGGCCCAGCGGCACTGGCGATACCTGGTGGCACGATATGGCAGCTACCCGGTTTTCTGGTGCCTGGCCGGTGAAGCGACCATGCCCTTCTACAAGCTGACCATAGGCCAGGAGACTGATCCCGCGCTGGCCGACCGCCACCGCGCCGCCCAGAAGACCGGCTGGACGAACGTGGCCCGCTACGTGCGCAGCATCGACCCCTTCGCCAATCCCATCAGCATCCACCCCGGCCAGTCAGGCCGCGACTGCGTGGACGACGACAGCGTGCTGGACTTCAGCATGCTTCAAAGTGGCCACGGCGGGTACGAGATACTGGGCAGCATGCTCAAACAGGTGCGTGGCGAGTGTGCCCGCCAGCCGGGGATGCCCGTGGTGCAAAGCGAGGTTAACTACGAGGGCATCGCGGGCAGGTGCAAGGATGACGTGCAGTGGACGACGTTCTGGCTGTGCATGCTCAATGGCGTGGCAGGGTATACCTACGGCGCCAACGGCATCTGGCAACTCAATCGGCCCGGCAAGCCGTATGGGCCCTCACCCCACGGCGCCTCCTGGGGCGACTGCTCGTGGCAAGCGGCGTGCAAGCTGCCGGGTTCCGCGGCGGTGGCCATGGGCAAACGCCTGCTCCTGAAGTACCCCTGGTGGCAGTTCCAGCCGTTGCCCCAGGCCCCGGACACCCCGCGGACGCCCGCCGACTGGAGGAGCCCTCAGTCTGCCGGTATCGCGGGCAAGGTGATGGTGCTGTACTTCTATAACGCCAAGGGGCCCTGGGACCCGACCGACTCTAGCTGGGTGTCGGGGCTCGCGCCCGGCGCCGGCTATCGCGCCAAGTGGATCGACCCGCAAACGGGGTCGGAGTATCCTGTCGGCAGGTTCAAGGCCGACCGGGCAGGTCGATGGGCTTACCCGTTCTCCCCGATCATCGGCAGCATGCTGCTGGTGATAGAACGGACCCGTTCGTAGCGGCCGGCCGCAGAGCCCCGGCAGGATGGGGTGAGCTCTTGATGCGCCCGTGGGTCCAGGAACCCTCCTGTCGAGGATAGCATGTGGTATAATTGTCGAGCCGGATGCGTGGAAGGCCGCTCCCAGCCGCGCGCTGGGGGAGGAAAGTCCGAGCACCGCTGAACCACGGTGGTGGGTAACGCCCACCCCCGTCGGCTGTAACGGCCGGCGGGCGGGAAAGTGCCACAGAAAACACACCGCCTCCCGCGGCCTCGTCAAGGGGCCTCGGGCGGCAAGGGTGAAAAGGTGCGGTAAGAGCGCACCGCGGTGGCTGCGAAGCCGCCGGCAGGGCAAACCCCACCGGGTGTAAGGCCAAGCAGCGGCCGATGGCCCGGTTCAGGCCCTGGCCGCGGGTAGGCTGCTTTCCCTTCGGGGAAGAGCCCGTCCGCAAGGGCGGGTCCAGAGAAATGGCCTTCACGGGCGCGTCGGTGGCCCGCCGGCGCGACTGGACAGAACTCGGCTTACAGCGCATCCGGCCGGGCATGTCTTTTCTGCGCCTGTGGCATGCCTGCCCTCGGGCGTGAGTCTGCCCCCCCAAGCGGAGCAGAGCTTGGGGCAAGCCCGCCGCATGGCGCTGGGGCAGGTGCGCCGCGAGCGGAATTGCCCGGCAGCGGCGCCGTAGGCTTGGCCAGTGGCCTGATCTGTGGCACAGCCGCCCTCGGTTGTGCGTCTCTGACCGGGCCAATAGCCTTGATTTGCGGGCCTGGGGCGATAGACTGGCTGGTTCGCGCGGGCCTCTGAGGGCACGCTGCGGGGCGTAGCTCAGCTTGGTTTAGAGCGCTGCGTTCGGGACGCAGAGGTCGAAGGTTCAAATCCTTTCGCCCCGAGTTTCGTCGAAGAATGGCCCTCCGGTAGTAACCGGGGGGCTTTCTCTCTTCGCCAGCAGCCCTTACCACAGGTGAAGCGTTTCTGGCATGGCGCGCCGAAACAGGCCATTTCATCGGGCGAGTCGACCGGAGTGGAAACTGGGCTGTAAGATAAGGATAAGTCCATGAATATCCATGAAATCGACTGGCGTCAATCCTCGGTGCGGCGGATCCTCTTCGCCCTATCCCAGGGCCTCAACACTAACGCTCAGTGGTTCCACGATGGTGGCGATGTGGACGATGCGCTCGAATACGAGGACGACCTATGCGGGATTGCCTTTGTCACCGCCCAAGCGTACATCACCGGAGTAGTTGCCGATGTCAACGCCCTTCGCGGCACACGTTCGCCTATAAGTAAACAGGAGTTGCTCAAGTCTGCCAATCCGATTGTTGCGGATACCAGCTTAACGCGGATGCAACTCTGCGATACCATGGCCAACTACTACAAGCATCGCGACGAGTGGACTGATTGGAGCGACCCCGCTGCCCGCCGCACCACCGAGCTTTTGCAAACGGCCGGCTTTACACAAGGCAATCAGCACTTATGCACCACCGTCGCCACACTGCTGTTCGGCAATGTCGAAGTCGAATCGTTGATTCCGCTCGTAGATATGCTTTCATCATGGCGCAAGGCGGTTATTGCGAGTGTGATACCTTGACGGTCACTTGGCAATGCTGGGTCGCAGCCGCCGAATCAGGCGCTGTACCTGCCCGGGGCCGCACTACTGGTTTCGCGCAACATCAAGCTGTTGCAGCGGCCCCGGCAGGAGCTACACGGCCAGCCGGCTACGATCATCCCAACGGCGGTACCCGTGCTTGTCCGACCCCGCCGGCCGCGCCATCCGCATGGCCGGTGGGCATTGCGGCGGCAGCACCGAGGTTTGAAATGGCTGGATATGCCCGGCGGCTACGGGTAATCTCTCGCGCCACGGGCCACACGACGGAGGCACTGGCCTCTGGCCCGACCGAGGACGAGGTCCGCGATGCGATCCAGAAGCTCGACCCGCTGTGGGAGGAGCTGTTCCCGGCCGAGCGGCAGCGGATCGTCAGGCTGCTAATCGAAGAGGTGCTCGTCAGCCGCGACGGCCTGCTGATCCGCCTGCGACTGCACGGCCTGAACTCGCTGGTGGCGGAAATTCAGGGTGCCGGGTCCGCCGTGGGCGGCGCATGCAGGTCGGCCTCAAGAAGAACGCCGAAAGTCTTTGGCGCTTGGGGGTCAACGAAAAGGCCCGCCGGGGTGGGCCGGCGGACCGGTCTGCGTCCCAGAGCGTTTCGAACAGATACGCTCACTGGAGGCGGCGAAACTGGCAGCGAACTGTTTACATTCCAGGGCAAGACAGATCACCTCCCGAAGAATAGGTTTTGTTAGAGCTGCAGATCGACCGGCTCGGCTTGCGGCAGATCGCACAGGGGTGATCCGCGTTCGTGGCGGCTGCGCTATTCCCCCTGGGCGAGGCGCTTCCCGAGGGCGCGGCAGGCGTCGAGCACCTTCTGATTGGGCTTGCCGCGCGACTCGACGACATCGCCCACGAGCGTGCCGACGCCCTGGAAAAGCTTCATCATCGGCCCCCGGACTGCCCCACCGCCGCCGTGGCTGTAGAACAGCCCGTAGGGCTTGCCCGTCAGGCCGGTGGCCTTGGCTTGCTTGGCAATGTGCCAATCGTCCAAGAACACCTTCAGCCCACCTGCGATGTAGCTGTAATAGTCGGGCGAACCGAACGCCACCACATCGGCGGTGCGGAACGTCTCCATGTCCAGCCGCCCCTCGTTGGTGTTGAACAGCTTCACGCTCGCGCCAGCGGACTTGGCGCCCTCTGCCACAGCCTCGGCCATGAGGCGGGTGTTGCCGTGCTCCTGCGAATGGTACAGCACCAGAACGGATGCCATCGAACGTCTCCTTTCATGCCCGGAACCGGGGGAATCATCCGGGATTTCCCTATGACCTCTGCCCGGCTGCGCCGCCGGACGATTTGACTGGTATTACACTGCCTGTCCCCCCGAACAACTCTGGCTCATGATACCCGGCCTTGCGCCAGATTGCCACCGGAGAGCAGACATAACCCCGGGTCGTGGGCTCAACTCACGCCCCCTCTAGTGAAGCGAACGGGTTCGAAAGAACCCACGCCGCGGGCTAACGCAGGACGCCGAGGACGATGATCCTCGGCGTTTCGCGTTCTACACGAGTACTCGCAAGGACTTGCGAGCAGCAGCCACCTGCCGGCGGCTCCGCCTGACCATTGCAGAGACACGCCCAATCGCCACCCCAACCCGCGCCAGTAGCCGTTCCTGCGGAAGACTCTCGAAGTCTCATACCGCCAAGGGCCGCCGGGCTATGACTACTTTTCGGCCCGCTATAGCGAGCCGGACCGTCACAATTCGAGCCGCATGGGCGAGGGCAACCGTAGGTCATCGGCGGTAGGACCATGGGTCACGAGAGTGGCTCTCGGACACGGTCTTGCCCGAGCCCGTGCACACCGGCCTACGCCACGCACCACGAGGCGGCAGGTGGTCATCACAAGCACCCGCCGCATGGCCCCTGCCGTGGAATTGGGCTGGCTGGACCCTCCGAATACACGGCAGAGCGGCCCCGACAGTTGGGGTCGCCCTGCCAGGCAAACGACATTCGGTACTAGCGGGCTGCGGCCCCACTGTAGAACCGCTTGAGGGCGGCCTCGGATTCTTCGTCGCTGATGTACCGCGCCAGGCGGACGTTGGCGCCGCCATTGGGCAGGTCCCAGACGGTGTCGTCGACCACTGCCACGAGGTACGTCTGATCCTCGCGAATCTCATCGGCCGCGACGCCGGCCCAACCGCCCTGGGTGTCGGCCATTTCCTGCGGACTGGGCTGCGTGCTGGGGCCTGATGCGGGCTGTGAGGACGGCCCGCTGGCAGCGGCCGTCGCCGGCGTCAGCCGCTGCAGGCGCTGGCGGTGCATTTCGCGCAGGTCCTTGCCACTCATCCGGACCAGGTACACGTCGTGCCTGGTCGCCATCAGCCAGCCCAGCGTCCGATTGCCGAAGTCCTCCCGTGGATCCCAGTTGGGCCAGATCGCCACGTCGGCGTCTAGGCTGGTCCGCAGCGACGCGGCCAGGGCCTGCGAGTACACGGCATACGTCGGCCAGAGCGTCCGGGCCGGCGTCGGCGGTGCTGGCTGTTCCAGTTGCCAGTCGCCCACGACCCGCGCCGCAGCCAGCTCGACCCCGTCGCGGCGGCAGACGACCAGGTCGGTCTTGCCCGCATCGATGGTCCGCCGGACCACATCGTTGTCGTCGAACCCGCTCAGCCACCAGATCAGCCGGTCCTTGGCCAGCGGGTTGCGCCACGCCAGCGAGAAGGCGACCTGGTCCTGGCGATACTGCATCGGCACGTTGGCCTGCACCGTGACCTGCCCGTCAGCCACCTTCACCGGCAGCTGGTCGGCCATGCGGGCCAGCACCGCGTTGTCAGCGGGACTGCCCAGAAGGATCAGGTCGCATGTGCGCAACACCTCGTCGGTGACCTGGGTGTCCTTGAGCACCGGCCAGCCGCCACACTGGAACTCGTCTTGGTCGACGAAAGGTGTGCGGGCAAGGCTCCGGGCGAAGGCCTCGGCCTTGCGGGCGGCCTCGTCACCACCGCCGCTGCCGTAGACCAGCCTCACCGGCCTGCCCTCGCAGAGCATCCGCATCGCGCCCCCGCCGGTGTAGGCCGTCAGGTCGTCCAGTTCGGCGGGCCGCTGCGTGGTGGCCTCGATCCGCTCGCCGTCCAGTCGCAGGTAGATCGCCCTGGCGTCACCGGCCGTGATGTCCGTCCAGCTCCGCCCATCGCGCCGAGCGACCCGCATCGGCTTGGCTGGGTCGATCCACTTGCACGGCAGCGCGAGGCGCAGCCACTTCACGTTGGTGCTGGTCACGGCCAGCAGGTTGGGCCCCTCGAACGCCGCTTCGACCCTCCCGGGTTCCTGCGGGTCCGCGAACCGCTCGATGGCTGCCCAGTACGCGTGCGTGAAGCACAGCATCCTGCCGCGCAGGACGACCGTCGCGGGCTCGTTTTCGCGGGCGATGTCCAGCAGGCTGCGTCCGGGCGTGGTCATCTCGGTCGGCAGCGGGCGGTGGCCCAGTTCCGGGTACGGGTACAGCAGCACCTGGCAACCCAGAGCCTGCATGGCCGAGGCCGTGCTGATCGAGCAGAACGCGGGCACCGTCTTGTCGGCCAGCCCGTGGTGGATGAAGGTCGGCACGTTGCGCATCTGCTCCAGCTGGCACCAGTAGCCCCCGCCACTGTTGGCCATGGCCGTAGCGAACAGGTCGGGGCTCTCCGAACCGATCTGGAACGTGCCGAAGCCGCCCATGCTCACCCCGCCCAGGTGCACACTGTCGGGGTCGATGCGGTAGCGGGCCTTGACGGCCTCGATGGCCTGCCGCACGTCATTGCCGGCCACTCCGACGTAACCGTTGCCCCTCCCGCGGGCCATCGGGTAGAGGATGATGTGGTCGGTGACACCCCGGTCCCCTCCCGGCGAAAACCCGCTGTTGCTGCCCAGGGGGTTGTCCATGAAATGGGTTCGGCTGTGGCCGTGCAGCCAGACTTCCAGCGGGTACTGGCGGTCGGGGTGGCTGTCGTAGTCGTACGGCACAAACAGGGCGATAGGCTGGTACGAACCGTCGACCGGCGAGACGAAGACCGATTCGAACCACCCGCGCGCCGCCGCCAGGTAGGGCGTGCCGGGGCGAAGGGCCTCGACCAGGCTGGTCAGCTGCAGCCAGTAGCGGCGCGTCTCGACGTCCTCCTTGGCCGTCCGCGGCCGCTGCGCTGCGTCACCCAGCCGGTCCAGACAGATCTGCATCAGCGCCAACTCCATGGCATCGCCCGGCACGGGGCAACCCACCGATGCCAGATAATCGGTCGCGGCCGTCCGGCCCAGCTGGCGCAGGTAACCCGGCGGGGCCAGGTCCACCTGTGATATCGCCAGCCGCCCCGGCTGATCGTCCCGCACCTGCCATTCGATCCGCCATCGGCCCGGCGCCAGCACGCCCGCGGGGACCTGCACGATCTTCGCGTCGCGACTGCCCGCGGGCAGGTCCACGCTCACCGGGCACTGCCAGGCGGCCCGGCCGGCCTGGTCGCGGATCGTCAGCCGGCCCTGGCATCGCACAGCCTCCTCGCCCACACCCGCAGCCAGGAGGTAGATCGGCCCGGGCTCATCGCCCAGGCAGACGTCGGCTTCGGGCCGCACGGCCGCGGTCAACGTCGGGCAGTTGAGGCAGTCGCTGCCGTTGGGCGCCGCTGCCATCGGCAGTTCGGCCAGGAACGCGGGCTCCGTGCCTTCGCCGGCGTCGATGGTCAGGCGCAGGACGCACGCCCCGGTGCAGTCCAGCGGGCTGACGCGCCTCAGGGCCTTCCCGGGCGGCAACGAAAGCGTGGTCACCTGCCGGCATAGCACCAGGCCTACCGGGTTGATCATCTCGGTCGTGACGCGCCAGTCGCGCGGCTGGTCGGTGAGGTTCCGCAGGCCCAGCAACAGCGGCACGTCAGGCCCAGCCCCGGGACCGGGGCCCAGAACCCCCAGCGACAGTGCCTCCACCGCCAGCGGGCCCTTGGTTGACGTGAACAGGCCCGTCTCCAGGCGGTACCACTGCGCCCAGCCCCCGATCCGCAGTCGCGACCTCCGCGAGACGTTCGCGCTGAACAGGCTCGTGGGCGCGTCCGCGCGCCAGCCCGGCAGGCTCGACAGGCTCACCCGCGCCTCCAGGCACCAGCCGGCCGCGCTGGTGGTGGTGACGGCCTCGATGTTGCCGCTCCAGGATGCGTCGGCCCCGCGGCTGTCGGCGAACGCGCCGGTGGGGTGGAAGAAGACGCATACGGCGTCGCCGGCCGAGTTCGTCAGATTGAGGTCCAGCTGGACGCCCTCGTCGGACCGCATTACCGTGTCGCGCGCGGGCTGGGGGGCTCCGGCGTGCGACCAGCTCTCGCTGGCGGCCGTGGGGTGCAGGCACTCCACGCCCAGGTAGAGGTCGTCGCCGTATCTGACAATTCGCACGACACTGGTGCTGCGGTTGGCCTCGGGCGGGTCGCGGAAGGGCGTCAGCGGGGCGACGTCCGCCCAGGTCGGGTCGTCCAGCTTGCCGTCGAGCACCGGCGGCTGCGGCACGGTGCGGAGGGCATAGACAGGTGTCGTCGGGGCCGACACCACGCTGCCTGGCACTTTCACCGGTCCACGGCCATCCAGCGTCAGCGA
>Ga0315289_10003547_pt1 | contig 23579 bp, 21 predicted proteins | sample YL17G11_40_MG_FD_203452 | JGI IMG/M metagenome (GOLD analysis project Ga0315289, IMG submission 203452) | Sediment microbial communities from Yellowstone Lake, YNP, Wyoming, USA - YL17G11_40 | ecosystem: Environmental > Aquatic > Freshwater > Lake > Sediment | place: USA: Wyoming | collected...
CGGCGTCAAGGTCGCGGTCGCTGCGCAGCCTCACATCCGAAAGGAAGAAATGCCCCTCCTGCGTACTGAGCGTAAAGTCTTCCTCCTGTGAGAATATCTTGGTCAGGATTTCCCTTAACCTGGAGGCCTGATCTATGTAGCGGTTGTTATTTGCCTCGTACATGGCCGCCACTTTGACCGTGGCGAAGAAAATGGATAGAAACTTGCGCCCGTTCTCCTCCATGAAAAGCTCATAGGCTTCCTGGCTTTCCTTGATTTCCTCGATTGATTTCTTGAACAAGGTCAGTCTCCCTTTGATTTTTGGTAGAGAGAGCGCCTGGCGGTGTCAGCCAGGTTATGATCCTTCGACCTGGCGATTTCTTCGAGCAGCCTCGTCGCCTCTCGCATGGGGATGAAGCCCACGGCCCTGACCGCGTAATTCCGCAGCCGCTTTTGCTTTTCCGACGCAAATAGAGAAAAGCGAGTGGCCATTCTCTTTATTATGGGAAACGCTTTCTCGCCGCCCAGAGTCGCCAAGGCTTCAAGAAACTCCTTTATTTGATCCGCGGAGCGCTCTTTGAACGCCTTGGCCGTTACCATGCTCTCGATCGGCGCGTAGGCTCTCATCATACGCTGGCTGACGGCTTCCTTGAGGGCCAATATTTGCAGCCGCTCGTTGGGATCGTCGAGCGCCATAATGAGGAAATCCCGGGCCTCATCAGTGCCTATCTTGGCGGCGGAGACAAGGGTCTCTCTGCGCACTCGAAAATCGGAATGCCTGATTGTCCGCCTCAAGAAAGCTATCGCCCTCGGCTTGCCTATCTGGCCCAATACGGAGACTATATTTCTGACGACGTACCATCGAGGATCTTCAATGCCCGGCGACAGTAACTCGATCTTGTCGTCGGCGAGATAAGCCAGGGCCCTGCAAACGGCCCGACGGCCAGCAAAATGGGCGAGGTCGCCGAGGGCCATTATCAGGGGGTTGATGGCATGCCAGGTCAACATTCTCAGATATTGAGTAACCTGCTCGTAGTCGACATCCTTGTGTTTGTTCAATGTTTGGACTATGATGGCTATTTTTTCTGGCGACGAAAAGCTTTCGATAAAGCCCTGGATTTTATCGAGTTTTAGATCCCTGAGATTCCTGAAGGCCTGTTCCAGTTCCCTGATGCCGGTCAAAATCAGAGCGGCCGAACGATAATCGCCTTCTTTTATGAAATCGTCACGCACCTTCGCGAAAAGCTCCAGCGACTCATGATAACCGGCATTATCGGCCTCGAGCCCAAGTATCTCAAAAAGAAGATTAATAACGTAGTCTTTGTAATTGAGAGTGGCGTCGGCAGCCAGCATTTCCGCAATGGCGGCCTTTTCCGCGTCATCGTAAGTGGCAACTTTGCGGATGAACTCCTTCACCGAATCGGGGGAGTCGAGATAGGGAGACGGATGCTGCTTTTTCTTCTGCTCCGATGGAACCTCGAAATCCTCCTCTGTAATATCGAGGACTATTTCGTTCTCATATAACCCCTGAAGATCGATTCTGGAAGGGGAGGTGGTCCTTATTGTCTCGGCCCCATACTCGAAGGTTTCGATATTAAGAAGATCATCCATGAGCTTGTAAGAAATATGCTCGAAGCCCGATTCCCAGAGAAGAGTGGCCAGGTCATCATCTACAGAAATGGGGCGAAGCATGCGTGAGATCGTGTCGACGAACGACTCCAGTTCCTTGGGAAAAATCCCTTTCTTGAACTGCAGGCTCATTACGCCGTCGCGGAAAAATACATGAGCGAAATTCTCCGCCTTGCTCGGCGCCCTGTAAATGTCGATCCCTTCGAAGAGAATCCGGTCGGCCTCTACCTTAAACGTGACGCTGTCGAGCTCGTCCACAAGATCGGTGACCCGCGCGAAAAGCTCCTCTTTGAATTGCTGCGGCAGTTTGGAGGAGGCCGGGTAAACCAGCTTGGCCTTGACAGTTTTCACAAGAAGGTTAAAGGTATCAAGGACACGCTTCCTGAGTTGCTCGGGAATCTCTTCCGAACTGTCGCGGGCGATTGTTAATAGCTCTTCCATACCTTTTCGGGAATTCCTCAGCGGAATTCGTCAAGAATTATGGCGTTATGACCACACCATATAGATATTTCGGTTAAAATCGGGGGCTGATTAGCCGCCCAAAGGACTTTTTCAAATATATGATACGCAAATCCTTGGGGGGCTTATCGATGAACTTCGCGCCGCGACCCTGCAATTGCCGCTTTGCGGGCATGCTTCAGGGCCAAGTGGATAAACCCGTCCGCCTCTTTCAATAATCTCTCCGCCGTCGACATTGAAAACGACCCTTTGGACATGACGATGGCTGTCTTGGCGCTGCCACCGGCTCGCTTCAAGAGCCTCTGCGCTTCGGCGTAGCTCAAATTACAAGTCTCCATCAATACCTTTTTGGATCTTTCCTTGAGCTTTTCTGATGCCCCCTTGAGGTCGACCATGCGGTTACCGTAGATGCGGCCCATCCTTATCATGGCGGTGGTGCTAATCATATTGAGGATCATTTTCTGGGCTGTTCCGGCCTTCATGCGCGATGACCCGGCTATGACCTCGGGGCCGACTACCGGGCAGATGGCCAAATCGAAATGCGCCGGGGCCATCTTTCGGGGATTGCAGGTGATGAATATCGTCTTGGCACCCAGCCTACCCGCCTCCGCCAAACCCTCCAGCACATATGGTGTCCTCTTCGACGCCGTGATGCCGATAACCAGGTCACCAGGACCTACCCTCTGGCGTCTGACATCCCTGATGGCAGCCGCAACGTCATCTTCAACTCCTTCGCTGGAACGAACCAGGGAACTCTTGCCGCCGGCGATAATTCCTTTGATCATGTTGGGGTCGGTGCCAAACGTCGGCGGGCATTCGGCGGCATCGAGGACTCCCAACCGTCCCGAAGTTCCCGCCCCAATATAGAAAAGCCGCCGCCCGGCCTTTAGCGCGGTTACGGTCATCTCGACGGCTCTTGCAATATATGGTAGTTCTCTTTTAACGGCTCCGGCAACCGTAGCGTCTTCCGCATTTATGACGCGCAGGATTTCCTCGGCGGTCATCCTATCTATGCGTCTGCTGCGTGAATTGGTTCGTTCGGTGACCAGGTTTCGAATCTCCTCGAAAACCTGGCGCCCACGGGGAGCCCGAGGCCTCTTATGCCGTTTCCGAATCAAAGCTGGACGATGATTGAATCCAAAGGCGCTACCGTTCCATAACGCAGGTAGCCGGAGGGCTCACTGATCCTTTGTTGAGGCAGTCCCAAGGGAAGAGGGAACGGAATACCGTCATATTCGCCGAAACCCTGGTTGAATGCTACAATATAGATGGAGTAAATGCCGTCCACGATAAAGCCGTCAGGGTCTTCGAATGTCGTATCGGGGACGATGGCGGAATTCACGGTCGATCCGTAGACGGCCATAAAGGGAGTGGTGTTGTCGGCAGGGTAGTTTCTCGATACCACTACCAGAAGATATCGCGTCGCAGCGTTTGAGTGAGACCAGTTGACCAAAACCTCTTGGGCGTCATGGTTATCTCTCGGGAATACGTCGGTCGTCCCGAAACTATCGGGAAGCACGACGGCTACGGTTTCATGATAAGAATCGTTCTCGCTGATGAAGGCCAGTTGATTGACGCCGGTTGAGAGATTCAGGGCGGGGCTTTGCGAGAAGTAACTGCCGCTGCCTTCGGATGTTAGGGCGCTCCCCCTGACGCTTATGGCGGCGTCGTCAAAAAGGCTTCCGTTTCGTCGAAACTCCGCCTCCGCCACACTTCTCCGTTGCGACAAATCCTCGACTACCACCATGTCGACCGAAAACGATATCTCCGGGCGCGAGCGCGTCACCGAAGCCCTCTTGTCACAAGAGAAAATCAGCAACGCCAATAATAAGACCATCGATTCCAGGCTGAATTTCGCACAGGCTGCATTCACAGACACAGTTTAAAGAGCCCGACAGTGGTTGTCAACGGGTATGATGAACTCATTTTGATATTTGAATAAAAAAATCCGGCCCCGCTGAACGGGGCCGATAGGCTTATTTCTTTTTTTCCTTTTTGGGACGTTTTTTCTCTCTTTTTTTGGGGGAACCGCTACCTTTCATATCGCCTCCTGTGAATGAGAGTTAGGCTCTTGGCCGACACCATCCTCGGCATTTGACTGCCCGGGGAACTATCGCGGGCCTGGTCTTTATACTGTCCCAGGCCCAGAACTGCTTGATGATGAGCCGTTCTTGTACTTATCTACAGTCGACGGATTCTTGAGTCTTTTCAATATCATGGAAAAGCCGAGCAGGATAAAGAACAAGGGCCAGACGTAATCCCAGGCATCACCCCTGAGCCAGCCGACGTTATTAAGCAGGATTAAGGCACCGACGCAAACAAGAAAAAATCCTATCCACATAAGATCTCCTTCGCGCCCAGAATTATATCACTTCGGAAAATGGCTTGTAAAGCGGTTTCTGCTCTTGTCAAAAACAAAAAGGCGCCCCGCGGCGTGGCGGGGCGCCCCATGATTTGGTCTGCGAACGGTTATCGGTTAATGATCTGGCTCCACTGGGTTCTCTGAACTATGTTGACCATCGGGGTCCCCGGTGGCAAATTGGCGATGTTGAGAAGGTCCGTGTCGAACGCCCAGTCTCTGAGCGGGTCGCCGTAATAGGTCCCGTAAGCCCAGGCCCCGATCGCCTGCCGCGACTCCCAGAGGTCAATGGCCGAGCCTCTCCAGGTGAACGTGACGCCATCCCATTTTTCCAGAAGCCTCATGAGATTTTCGAAGCCGCCGTTATATGCGTTGCCGTTCTCACCGGTTTCCAAATTGCCGGTCATTATCGAGGCGTTGACCTGCGTCGCCGTTGCAATTCTGTTGGCGAGCGCGTCCCAGCTGCGGGCGTCGCTCCAGCCATTGGAAAGAGCCGTCACGGCGTCAGCCATGAGCGCGGCCGGCTGCTTGGTGACAGTGTTGAAACTTCCGAGCGTGTATAGCGGATTGTTGGTCGCGACCGTGGTCGCCCGCGGCAGTGTCGAACCGTTCTTGAGCCTGACCGCGGTGATTATTCCGCTTGTCGTGGGCACTGAGCAGTAAATGATCCCGTTGGTGGGATAATAGCCGCTGACGTTCAGCTTGTCGATGTCAATATCGAGTGAGTAAACGTCCATCCCCTCGCGGCCATCGCGGAATATGCCGTTGCCAATTGCCCCCTGCATGACCAAGGTTGCCGTAACATTAAGCCAGGTGTTGTTATTCTGCAGATAATAAGCCTGGCCGTCAACGAATTTCAGCCCCGATTTGATTTCAAAGCTGTCGTTGTTGCCCGAGCCTCCCCTGTCTATGAGGTCTGTGGCCGGCCCATCGGTTACGACCGGCATGCTGAGCTCGGTAATGCCGTGATTGTTGTCCTCGACAAGGCCACCCCAGCGGCTAAGGGAATTGTCGACCCAACCCGCGGTTCTGGAGTCGAGCCAGGTGCCATCGGGGTTTCTCATATTCTGATTGACGCTTGCCTTGTCCTTGATATAGACGTCCCCCGATTGCGCACCCAGGCCACTGCCGGGTTTCGGGCCATGAAATATATCACCCGCCGACGTCAAGAAGGAATTGATGGCCAGGCCGTTGGTCGACTGCAGAAAGACATCGGCGTTGGAATGGACACGGCCGCCAAGCGCCATTATCCGATCCGGGGAAAGTTCAAGGTCGTTCTGGTAGAAGACTGCGAACTGGAACAACGGGATAAGGGCATCCTGCATCGTCATGCCCAGGGTCACCGATGATTCCCGGCGCGTATCGGAGCCGCTGGAGCTGATATCAAAAGCTCTGACCAGTCCGTAGAGGCCTTTGTAGCTGCCGTCGCTAAGGGTCATCTGAACGGGGCCACCATTACTGGTGGTGGAGTAGTTGTACAGGTATGCGCCTTCGGTAAACGAGCCGCTCGGTAGAGGGCTTGGCGGGCCGCCACTGGCCTCAAAGCTGGTCACTATGCTGGCCGCGGCCCTTTCCAATCCCGATTCGGCGGCATAGAATGCGCCGGTTTGGTTCAATTCGTTGCCGGCGACTTTCATGTCGCTGGTTGATGTAGTGATCGAGGCGATGCCTATCAACGAAAGCATGAGGAGTAGCACCAGGCAGATGATTAGTACCATCCCCTTCTCGTTCTTTGTTTCAGTCATTTGAACCCTATTCATGGTTAAACTCCTTTTGAAATGTTGTCGCTTCAAAGAAACGTTTGCTCCGGCCATGCGGCCGCAGGCACGTCAATTGACACCGAGGTTGCGAACCTTGGCCCTTGTCGCTAAGGATCTTGTCCTGTACTGGGTCTGGAATTCGTCATCAGCCTTATCCGTTCTGGCATCAACCCTTATGATGACCTCCCGGACCATATCAACGACACTCGGCACATCGACCACCTGATCCGATGACAGCAAGTATCTGATATTCAGGTTTGTGATGTTGTCGGCGAAAACCTGGGGCGTGTTGGCTCCCAGTTGAACCATAAGCTTGGGATGACTGACATCGGAGTTGTCGATGTAGTATTTGAACCTGTTGATTTTCAGTATCTTGCTTCCCTGAGGATAGGCCTTGCTGAGCGGCCCCAGGTTGTGCTGTATATGCCCCGACGAATATTGGATATTGGTCGCTTTGAAGAACTCGCCGGTCTTGGTATTGGGATCGTAGATGTAAAGCAAGTCATTATCCTGGAAGGCGCTTAGGTCGTGTCCGTCGCATCTAAGTTCCGCCGATGGCTGAGGCATGGTGTGCTCGATCTGGATATCGTCGCCGTACCCGCAATCATAGGAAATGACTATGGTATCCGGGTTGGTGTCATAAGCCATAATCGGCGAAACCGCATCCGGTACTTTGTAGCCCGCCATGCGAACCTTGGTCGAGACCTCGGCTATGGAAGCGCGCACGCTGGATTGCATATCGGCGACCTCGTCCTGGACCACCAGTTGCTTGTGCTGAGTGATGTACAACGCCATGGCGGCAGAGGTCACGATTGCCGCCAGAAGCACCGCTATCAGCAGCTCGATTATCGTGAATCCCTTTTCCTTAGTTCTCATGGCGCACCTCATTGCATCTATTTCCACCGTACGTTTTTCTATCAGTTGGGCCCGAGATTGCGCACTTTCACTCGGGCGTTCAGTGACCTGGTTCTATAAGGAGACGCAGAATCCTGGTCCGGCTTGTTATTGCGGGCCTGGACTGTAGTCGACACCTCCCTGATCATATAGGCATCGGGGGGGACATCCACCATTGCTCCGCTTGACAGTATGTACCTGAAATCGAGATTCGTTATGTTCTCGGCGTAGACCACAGGCGCAGAAAAGTCGAACTGCACCATCAGATTCGGATGGTTGGCGTCCGTCCGATCAATGAAATATTTAAACCTGTTCAGTTTCATGACCTTGCTGCCGGCCGGATAAGCTTTGCTGAGCGGCATGGTATTATGCTGGATGTGGTCCGAGTACTGGACTTGGGTAACCAGGAAAAACTCGCCGGTCTTGGTATTGGGATCATAAATGAACGCCCAATCGCCTTCATTGAGACCATCCAGGTTATGCCCATCGCAACGGAGCTCCGCCGACGGCTGGGGCATGGCGTGCTCGATCTGGACTCCTTGTAACAGGTCACTATCGTAGACTAAAGTGATCGTGTCGGGATTGGTGTTACTGGCGCTGATGGCCTGGATGCCATCCGGCACATTGTAACCCGCCATGCGAATCCGAGTCGAGAGCTCTGCCATGGCGGCCCGAATACTGGCCTGCATATCGCTCACCTCTTCCTGCACGAAGAGTTGCTTCCGCTGCGTCAGGTATAGGGCCATAGCGGCGGATGTTATCAGGCCGGCCAGAAGAACCGCAATCAGGATTTCGATTATGGTGAAACCCGCGATCCTTCTTATCACACTCTTGTTTTGTTTCATTGCGCTCATTTTTTGCCTCTCTTGGTTGCCATGGTGTTTGAAGCTAATGGGCCGACTTATACGATGTCATCGTATTGGAGTGCGGGTTTCCGCGCTCGTCGGTCCAGTTAATGGTGACCGTCAGCTCCGTTAGGTTGGTGCTGATTTCCGTGGCGGTCCAGCTCCTGGTCGTCGTGCCAACCGTATCCACGCCCGATATTGCGGGATTCATGTTCTTCAGGTCCTCCATTTTGTCTTTCAGCAGCATCGATGCCTCCGTTGATTTCCTGGCAACATCGTTGGCTTTAATGGAGGTGACCATCATGGGCAGAAGCAGAAGCAGGCCAACCGCCATGATAACGATCCCCGCCATCACCTCTATTAAGGTGAATCCCGCGACTTTCTTTTGTCTCTTTATCATCTTGTCACTCCTTGTTTCTAATATTCCCGCATCCCTACACAGCAAGAGTCATTCCCCTTTGAAAATAAATGCAGGTTTATGGGTTGGTGGCTGTAACTTCTATTGGGGCAATGTGATATGCGGGTCGATTTTCGGCCAAAAACGTAACCGGGGAAACGGGAATTGCTAAATTATGGGATATTCCCTATAGGTGTCGTAAGAAATAGTCAAAAGCTCATCATTTGAGCAGGACCGCTTTTTGAGTCGTCGGGAAACCCTGAAGCTTCACAAAATAGACTCCGCTCGGGCAGGCATTACCTTTGTCGGTCTTGCCATCCCAGATGATTTCATCATGAGTTGGCGAAATGTCGTAGCTTCTCATCGCTCGGCCAGTGATGTCATAGATATGAAGTCTCCCCTCTGACGCTATTCGAACGCTAATATGCAGCGAGGAGTTGAAGGGGTTGGGGTAGAGGGCAAGGCGAAAATATGCAGGTACAGAGGGTTCGCTGATGCCGTCAACTTTGTACGATAGATAGAGATTGGTCTCCAGATCGAAACATATGCTATCAGCTTCATACCAGTCGATCTTGGTGTAGAGCAGTTTGGATCCGGTGGAATCTACCGTGCATGATGTCGGCACGCCTACGCTATCCAATATGCAGTCGCATTGCTGAAGGATATAATCGTTTATGAAACCCCGTAATAGGATTGGCTCCGACCAGACATTATTCTCTTTCAAGGATGCCCAGGCGCCGTAATCAAACCTCACAATGCCATTGGGCCGCTTGCTAATGAAATAAAGTGCCGCGCCGTCAGAGGAAATGGAGGGGGAGCCGTCCTCGAATTCCGAGTAAATAGGGGAAGGCAGGAGTTCTGGAGTTTGCCATTGCCCGTCAACAAACGCGCTTTTCAGCACGTGCCCGAATGGACCGCTCCAAAATTCAAAATTGCCGCGCGTAAAATAAATCTCATCCTCGCCTGACGTTAGCGATGGGCTCAGATCATCGTCGACGGAGTTAATAGGGCTCCCAAGGTTTACCGGGATTGACCAGGCTTCACTGCTTGCTTCGCTTATCCATATGTCATATCCACCGTACCCGCCCGGCCTGTTTGATGAGAAATATACCCGCTTGCCGTCATAAGACATATCCGGGGTTATGTCGTTATACCCGGGGACAGACAGCGATTCTGGCAGCAACGGCTCCGTGGCACCCTGGTCATGGCAGATGAATATTCGCATGTCGCTTGTCTCGATTCCGAAATCGGAGAGGATTATTGCTCCGGAATCAGGAGCAAAACACGGCTCGGGATATAGGAATATACTCCCGCCGCCCAAATATTCCGCCCCGCCCCAGTCCACTTGCGCCAAGGCAATAGGACAAAGGCAAAGAACTATAGCAATTGTAATCCGCATAACCACCTCCCACGTGGTAAAGCCATTATATAATATTGGTCTAACGGGGAGTTGTCAAGAGATTATTTTGGGTGCGGTCAGGTCTCCGTACCTGACCGCCAACGACGTTATATTTCGAGGGACAATTCTACCCCGGCGCGCGTCAGGGACGGCATCTCGTGATAGTATTTCCCCTCAAGTAGACAGCCGGTCTCTTTGCGGTTGAACCCGCCCCATTGTTTGAAGAAGAACGGGATGCCATTCTGCATACATCTATTGCGAATCTCGATTACCCAGGACTTCTCCATGGGTCGGGCATTGGGGCCTGATTCGCCGCCGACAATTACCCAATCGATGCCTTTTGTCGGGAAATCGCCCATTGGGCCGAGCAGAGGTTCCATCGAAACGAATCGAACGGCTGCCGGAACCTGTTGAAGATGGCTCATACGATAGGTGAATTTGGCCGATTCGGATGTCACCCCCATCCAAACATTCTCCGGCCAAGGTAGTCTCCCTACAAGCGAGGCCATTCTCTCCGAACGCTTGGTCAGGAGTTGAAATATATGCCAGGGGGCCCTTTCCATCACAGCGAATATCTCCTTGATAAAATCAAGCGGCACGGCTTTATGAAAGAGGTCGCTCATGGAGTTCACGAATATCAGGCGCGGCTTCTTCCACGATAGCGGTAAAGATAGCAAGCTCTCGTGCAACGTGACTTTGAAACCATTTTTGTACTTGGCCTGTCCAATCCGCTGGAGCCTGTGCGCCATGCGCTCAGCGTAGCAATGCGCGCAACCTGCGCTCACCCGGTTACACCCTGTTACCGGGTTCCAGCAGGTCCACGCCCTTTTCAGGGCGGAGCGGGCTTGGGTAAGGGGGGTGTTACTTTTTTGAAAGTCCGTCATACGAATAAAAAACCGGGGGCCTCTAGTAAGATGCAGATACAAGGCTGTATATAGAATTGCATATTTATAAACAAAACCGCCTGAAGGCTTTCAATTAAGATTTCTTCAATAAAGTATTCGACGATTTAGGGAATCCAGTTTTCCAATCTCAGGTTAGGTATCTTGTTAAAATGCACAACATTATCCGTGACCAACACGAAATTATCGCTCATTGCTAAAGCAGCAATTAAAATGTCGGCATCGCCTATGAGTTGCCCCTTTTGCTTAAGCGTAGCATATATTAACGATGCCTGATCAAAAATACTCAATCTATCTAATAGAACCACACCGTATGCACTACAGAACGCGTTGAATTTGGCTATTTTGGATGAGGATTTTACTGCAAGTAAGCCTCTATATATCTCATAATAGACCATTGCGTCGATTCCGATACTGTCGCCGCTAAATAAGGCCGCCTGTATCTTCGATGCAACATTATTATTATTTTTAAACAACGCGGAAATGATATTAGTATCTAATAGATATTTCATTCAAATAGCGGCCTTCTCTTAATATTACCTTCGAAGATTTTCAATTCTCTTTCAGGTAAATCTGATAACAATCCGACGACCCCCTTTAACGCCTCTAACTTTTTTAAAATCTCAATATAATTTAACAACTGATAAGTCTCGGATTTTAATGGGATATTAGGATTTAATGGCATAGTTTCCTTTTCCCGTGCCGGCACCACCGTGAAAGAGGGGCCATAAATATGAAACAGGCTGGATACCGATAGCGGCTGGTCGCCGAAATTCTTCATTGGGAAAACAGACGAAACAAAGTCAAATGTGCCTTTATTAATAAACTCTGACTCCCTTTCAGTTGATGTTAATTGGCTGGTCATTATTGAAAGCTCCTTCTCAGATCACCGTCTATTAATTCAAAAAACCAGTCATCCGTTAGATCATGTGCCTGATTTAACCAAGTTGAAATATCCGCTTTGATGCCGGGCAGACCAGAAGCTACTGATTGCACAATAGTTTCCCAGATCAAGGATTCCGTCCCCCTACTATTTCCCCTAAGAAATCTTAATTGAGCTAATCCAGATGGCCTACTGGAGTAAAACGAGAATAGCAAATCGATATTTTGAGGTAGTGGTTTTATCTCTCGATCCTCGAATAGTACCGTCGGGAGTTTTATCTCTGTTTTTAATTTGTCTTCGAGAAAAGCGAATATATTATTGCCCTCAAAATCGAATGGTATTCCGTCAATATACCTCAGTATAATATTCGTGATTTTTATATCCTTATATAAGTCAAATAAAACCGTCAAAATTGCGTCGATTCTACGCTCGAAATCATCCCAATTATATTTCTGCGTATCATTAAGGGTCATAATTCCAGGTCCAAGTTGAATTAAAGGCCAGCCATTCGATTCCTTTCTAAAGCGGTGCTGAACAATATAGCCCGATATGAAATCCGGCATGGTGACCGTTGGAAGTTCTTCATGAAATGGATATTCTCCTTTAATTCTTTCGTAGATGCTACCCAATAATAATTTAAAATATGGATCAATTTGAAGCCCCGGGGCCTGTTCCTTTAAGGCCCAGCGAATTTCAAAAATAGCTTCTATTAATGGCTTATTAGCCAACACCACTTTTTCCATTTTCGTCTCCACCAACAAGTCACTATGTGTAGGACGCTAGCCTCAGTTTTTCACGATATTATATAGCTTTCAACTGAATTCGGCAACTTGTTTATATTCTTTATATTATCGTGCCTTTAACTCCTCTTTCAAAAACCTCCCCGTGTGGCTCTGCTCGACTTTGGCTACTTGCTCCGGTGTGCCGGTGGCAATCACGCGGCCGCCGTCGTCGCCCCCCTCAGGGCCTAAGTCGATAATCCAGTCGGCGGTTTTTATCACTTCGAGGTTGTGCTCTATCACCACCACTGTGTTGCCGCGCTCGACAAGTGTATTAAGTACGCCCAGAAGCATCTTAATATCCTCGAAATGCAACCCCGTCGTCGGCTCATCGAGAATATAGAACGTGTTCCCGGTGGCAACTTTCGAGAGCTCTGTCGAGAGCTTCACACGCTGGGCCTCTCCGCCGGAGAGCGTTGTCGCCTGCTGGCCAAGATGGATGTAACCAAGACCGACACTTGCCAAGGTCTCGAGCTTCCGTTTTATGCGGGGTATCTTGTCGAAAAACTCCAACGCCTCGTCCACAGTCATATCAAGCACGTTGGATATCGATTTCCCTTTGAATTTGATCTCCAGGGTGTCGCGGTTGTATCGCGCCCCCTTGCACTCCTCGCATTGCACGTAGATATCGGGCAGAAAATGCATCTCAATCTTCTTGATGCCATCCCCTTCGCACATCTCGCAGCGCCCGCCGCGGACATTGAACGAGAACCGTCCCGGCCCATAGCCGCGCACCTTGGAATCGGGGAGCGATGCGTATAGGTCGCGGATAGGGGTAAATAGACCGGTGTAAGTCGCAGGGTTGCTCCGCGGCGTCCGCCCTATGGGTGACTGGTCGATATCAATGACCTTGTCGATATGCTTGACACCGACAATCTCGTCGTATGGCAGGGGAGCTGGCTTTGAGCCGTAAAACTCGCGCGCCAGTATCTGATACAGTGTTTCGTTTACAAGAGTTGATTTGCCGGAGCCGGAGACCCCCGTAATACAAATGAGCTTCCCCAGCGGAAATTCTACTTCGATGCTCTTTAGATTATTCCCCCGCGCGCCCCTGAGAACGAGCTTATCTCCAGACCCTCTTCTACGGCTCCTGGGTATTGGAATTTCGAGCTTACCGGAGAGATACTTGCCGGTCAGCGACTTTGGGGAATTCTTTATGTCATCGGGCGTCCCCTGGGCCACCACCGTGCCGCCGTTCTTGCCGGCGCCAGGGCCGAGATCGATCACATGATCCGCCGATTCAATCGTCTGACGGTCGTGTTCCACCACCAAAACAGTGTTGCCGATATCGCGCAGCGAGAAGAGCGTATCGAGGAGTCTCCGGTTATCACGTTGATGCAGCCCTATCGATGGCTCATCCAGAATATAAAGCACACCGGTCAGCCGGGAGCCGATTTGTGTCGCCAGGCGGATCCTCTGCGCCTCGCCGCCGGAGAGAGTTTGCGCGGCGCGGTCGAGCGTCAGGTAGTCAAGCCCGACATTTATCAAGAAACCGATCCGCTCCCTGACCTCCTTGAGAATCTGCTTGGAGATGGTCCTTTGCTTTTGATTGAGCTTCAGATTGTCGAAAAATGAATTAGCCAGCTTGACCGGATAGGCCGTCACCTCAGAGATCGATTTGCCATCGAGCTTGACTGCCAGAGCTTCCTTCTTCAGGCGCGCCCCGCGGCACCCCTCGCAACTCTTCACCGACATGAAACGCTCGATCCACTCGCGGATACCCTCGCTGTCCGTCTGACGATACCGCCGCTTCAGATTGTTGATTACACCCTCGAAGCGGTTGTAGTTCTCCCAGACACCTTTACCGTCGCTCCTTTCCCACGAGAACTTAATTTCGTCGCGCCCCGAGCCTAACAGGAGAGTGCGCTGGGCTTTTTCGGAAAGGTCCTTGAACGGTTTTCGCAGGCTAATGTTGTAATGCTCTGCCACGGCGCGGATCATCTCGAAATAATAATTCCCGCGCGGAATGCCCCAGGGTACGATAGCTCCCTGGGCCACTGAGAGGCTTTTGTCCGGCACGACCATATCGGGATCGATCTCCATCTTGTAACCCAGCCCCAGGCAGACCGGGCAGGCTCCGAACGGCGAATTGAAGGAGAACATGCGCGGCTGGGGCTCCTCGTAGGAGATACCGCACTCCTGGCAGGCAAACTGTTCCGAATAGACCGTATCACCCTTGCCTGATTGCTCGATGATCAAGAGGCCGCTACCCATCTTGAGGGCTATTTCAAGCGAGTCGGTGAGGCGCTTCTTGACGCCGTTATTTATCACCAGGCGATCGACCACGACTTCGATAGAGTGCTTCTTCTTCTTGTCGAGTTCGGCCGGCTCTTCGATATCGTAAACTTTCCCATCGACCCGCACCCGCACGAACCCCTCGCGCTTGACAGTCTCGAATATCTCGCGGTATTCGCCTTTGCGGCCGCGCACCAGTGGCGCCAGGACCTGGATACGTGAATTGGATGGCAGCTCCATGACCGTGTCGGCGATCTGCTGCACTGTTTGCTGGGTTATAGGCTTGCCGCATTTGTAGCAATGCGGTATGCCGATACGGGCAAACAGCAGGCGCAGGTAATCGTATATTTCTGTTACGGTGCCAACTGTCGAGCGTGGATTCTTGGCGGAACTGCGCTGCTCGATCGAGATTGCAGGCGAGAGGCCATCGATGAAATCGACATCGGGCTTTTCCATGAGTCCCAGAAACTGCCGCGCGTAGGCTGAAAGCGATTCCACGTAGCGACGTTGCCCCTCGGCGTAGATTGTATCGAACGCCAGCGACGACTTCCCCGAACCCGACAGCCCCGTGATGACCACTAACTTCCCGCGGGGAATGACAACATCTATGTTCTTAAGATTGTGCTCCCTGGCGCCCTGTATGATGATGTCGGTTGGTGTCATAAGCCTATATATTATCCTGTCTTAACTGTCCGCCCCACTGGGTGTCGGTGCCTTTCATTCTGCTGGGTGTCAAGGCTTGCCCTGACCCCGTTACTCTGCCCATTTCCTGGTGCGTTCAGGTCGCCCGACCTGACCAACCTAAATCTCTGCTCATAAATTCAGTATTATAATGAGCAGTAGCACTCTATGTCAACTGCTAATTGTTCGATTCGCGTCTAACCCCATTGTTTTTCATGCTCCATACCCCCTGTAATCTGATGCCTCGCGGCAATGATCAGGGGATAACCGGGTAATATAATGTATTTGCTATTGCGATGCAAGAAATGCGAGGGGAGAGAATCTGCCGTGGATTTGACTATAGTTGCCGGAGACGCCTGCCACCCACGACCCCCCATCTCATTATTGACTTCCCCCTCTCTCATAACTATCATTCGGCCGTGGAACTATTCCAGAGCCAATCCAAGCCCCCATTGGCAGACCGCATGCGGCCGCAATCTCAAGGCCACGCCAAATGATTTGATGAAATCAGAATCATGAATTATATTATCCGGGAGAATCGTTTGAACGAATCAGCGGGAGTATATATTGATTTCAAATCGCGCCAAGCTTGAAAAGTTCGAAAAAGACCTCGTTGCCAAGACAAAGCCAAATTACAGGAAGAACCTGGCGATTGTCGAAGCCTTATACAAGCAATATATCAGATTCCATGGCAAAAATGTGGCGAATCCGCTCGAAGGAATCGAAGTAAAAATCCGCCTCGCAAAGGTAGTCAATAGTGTTTGAGGTGCTGCGTTTACAGGAGCAAGGTCGGGGGTTCTGACGCCAACAGAAATGTCATTGCGAGGTTCCCGTCGGAGACGGGGACCGTGGCAATCTGTGCGAAATTGTGATTACACGCGCACAGATCGCCACGTCGTCCAAATGGACTCCTCGCGATGACAGTTTCCCCCCACGCCGTCAAGCTCACCCTTTCCTGTCGAGAACCCCCCATCTCATTATTGACATCCCCCTCTCCCATGGCTATCATTCGTCTATGGAACTATTCCAGAGCCAGTCAAAGCCCCCATTGGCAGACCGCATCCGTCCCAGGACACTCGATGAATTCGTCGGCCAGGAGAAGCTGTTGGGGCCGGGGCGTCCGCTTAGCCGAGCCATCGAGGAGGACCGTGTCGGCTCCATTATCCTCTGGGGGCCGCCCGGGACGGGCAAGACCACCATCGCCCGCATCATCGCAGCCCGCTCCAAAGCCCGCTTCGTGGCGTTCTCGGCCGTGACATCGGGAATCAAGGAGATCAAAAATATAATCGCAGAGGCCAAAGGGTACGGACAAAAGGGCACATTCCTCTTCATCGACGAGATACATCGCTTCAACAAGGCGCAGCAGGACGCGTTCCTGCCGCACGTGGAGGATGGCACCATACGGCTCATCGGCGCCACCACGGAGAACCCATCGTTTGAGGTGATAGGCGCGCTCCTCTCGCGGTGCCGGGTATACACGCTCGAACCGCTGTCAGTCGAGAACCTCAAAACCATCGTCTTACGCGCACTCGCCGACAAAGAGCGCGGCCTGGGGGAGCTGGGGCTCTCCATAGATGACGACGCCCTCATGCAGATCGTGCAGCTCTCCGGCGGCGACGCCAGAAACGCGCTGAATCTCCTTGAATTCTCAGCCGAAACCATCGCGCAAACCGGCGGCAAGAAAATCGACATGGCGCTCGTCACGGATGTCGCCCAGCGCAAGACGATACTCTATGACAAAGCCGGCGAGGAGCATTTCAATCTCATCTCGGCGCTGCACAAGTCGCTGCGTTCGTCCGATGTCGACGCGTCGCTCTACTGGCTGGTGCGGATGCTTGACTCGGGCGAGGACCCGCTCTATATCGTGCGGCGCGTGATACGATTTGCCACCGAGGATATTGGCCTGGCGGACCCGCGTGCCCTGCAAATCGCGCTGGCCGCCCGGGACGCTTACCATTTCCTCGGCTCCCCCGAAGGTGAACTGGCCATCGCCGAGGCGGTGATATACATGGCCCTCTCGCCCAAATCGAATTCGGTCTATGAGGCCTATGGCAAGGCCCAGGAGACAGTGGCCAATAAGGCGGCTTATCCCGTGCCGCTGGTGATACGCAACGCTATCACGTCATACATGCAATCCTGGGGGTACGGCGCAGGTTACAAATACGCCCACAATTTCGAGGACGCATTCGCCTACATGGAATGCCTGCCCGATGAGCTAATCGGCTCCCGCTTTTATTTCCCGACCGACCGCGGCCTCGAAGCCAAGCTCAAAGAGAAGCTCGACTGGTGGCTGGAGAAGATGAAAGAGGAGAGGGGGAAGAAGGAAAGATAAAGCATTCTCGCGTAGGGGCGCAGCCCATACGGGTCAAGGACATCCTGCGCCCGCAAATCCTAGGCGTATGGGCACGGCTTGTCGTGCCCGTTAAATCAAGATATCCGCTGATGCAAAATTCGTTACCCAATAGGCGCTCCATCAGATTACCGGAATATGATTATTCGCAAGACGAAGCTTATTCCGTAACCATATGTATCTGCAGCAGACAATATCTATTTGGGGAGATTGTTAATGGTCGAATGGACTTAAATGAGGTCGGTCTGATTGCGGATAATTGTTGGCGGAAACTTGCAAATGAATTGACATACGTTCACTTGCAAAAGCACGTGGTTATGCCAAACCATTTGCATGGCATTATTGTCATCGATAATGACGGTCAGGTTGCGGGCACGGCAAGCCGTGCCCCTACCAGAACGGAGGCCTTTGGAAAACCGACAAGAGGTTCATTGCCGACAATAATCCGCTCTTATAAATCCGGGGTCACGAGAAGGATAAACCAAACTTACCCCGATTTATATTCTCGCATCTGCCAGGGCGGGTATTATGAGCGTGTCGTTCGCAACGAAGAGGAATTGAGGGCCGTAATCGATTATATAATTACCAATCCCGAGAATTGGGATAAGGATCCAGATCGTTTGTCGTAGGGCGCCAGTTCGCCGCGCCCGCAAAGCTTACCATGAAACGACTAAATCTGACGTTATCCGCGCTTGTCCTCGTCAATTTCCTGTTGCGCCTATTTGTGGCCTTAAGGCCGCTGAAATACATCGACGGCTACACCGTACCCGATGATGCCTACCTGGCACTGACACTGGCGCGCAACATCGCAAAAGGGCTCGGCCCGCTTTATGGTCTCGACTGCACCAACGGATTCCAGCCGCTTTACGTCTTCTTGATGGCACCGATTTACTGGCTTTATCCCAACGACATCATCACCCCCGTGCATCTTTCGCTTGTCATGCTGGCGCTATTCGACACCGCCACCCTTTTCCTGATATATAAAATCGTCAAACGGTTCAGCGAATCGCCGATTACCCCGATCATCGCCGCGGTCGCTTGGATGGTCAATCCTTATGTCATGCGCACCGCTGCCAACGGCATGGAGACATCGATTTCATTGTTCCTCATTGCGGCTGTCGTTCACTTTTATTACAGACATAAATCAGCGGGGCTCCTAAGGAATGGAGCGATTGCATTCGCCTTCGGCCTCCTCCTGGGGCTGGCGGTTCTGGCGAGAATCGATAACGGCTTTCTGGCCGGCCTCGTCATTACAGGCATCGTTATCCTTGCTTGGCGAGAGAAAATTCCCGCGGCCTTGCTGATTAAAAACCTCATCATCATCGGAGCGGGCGTCTTTTTCGCTTATCTTCCCTGGTTTCTATATTCCCTGCATTATACCGGCGACATAATTCCGGTGAGCGGCAAGGCGGTGCGCTATCTTTCGCTCTCCGCCGTCGATCATAAGCCGACATTTTCCAACTGGTACCTGGTGATGCTATATCTCGCGGGAGGCACGATTGCGAAGCATAACCTGGCACTGATTATTCTCATGGCAGGTTTGGTTTATTTATCCAAATGGCCGCGGCCGTCGATAGCATTCAATGATTTTTACTCAAAGGCCAGACCTTATAATATCCTCCTGATCTTCTGCCTAGTGTTGTTAATCTCTTACACCTTCTATATCTTTGGGGCCTGGTATCTTAAGCGCTATCTTTATCCCCTGGCGCTCCTGCTTCTTTTGTACCTATCCGCCATGATCGACCTCTACAATTCGCGCCTGAAGAAAGCGGGGCGGATAATATTCAACGCCGCTGTTCTGGCATTTCTTCTGATAAGCTGCCTGGTTAACCCAGCATTCCATGATTTCTATTTTGGCACGGAAACCCAAACCATGGGCCATATGAACTTGGGTCTTTGGGCACGGAGCACGTTCCCGGATGGCACGGTCATTGGCAGTTCCCAGACCGGCGCCCTGGGGTATTTTGCGCAAAATCAGCGCATCATCAATCTCGACGGTGTCGTTAATCGGAGATGTTACAAATCGCTGATACAAAAGCGCGCCATCGAATACATGCGCTCTGTCGGAGTGGAATACTTCGTCGACTGGCCCAACAACTACACCTTCATTACCAAAGAGTCCCGCTCATTCCAGCCAGATGATATGCAGTTTATGTACGAGATAAGAGATTTCACCTCATGGAATAACGAGTGGTGGGTATGGAAAGTAAAGCCCTGAAGGCCAGGAGAAACAAGAGGGGAACGCCGGCTCGCACGCCACAAATCCGGAGGTCTTGGATGTTAATGCGAACATTATTAACCGCTGTTATCTTAGTCGGCTTGCTTCAATATCAGAGTTCCGCTCAGCCTGCTGGCCCGGAGCTTGCCAGCGGGGAGTTCGAGCTGGGATTTAATATTGAACGAAATCATCGGAATGTCAGGCCCCGGAATGACGAGGAGATAAAAAGCGGCCTGACTGACGTCTTCTTTAGATACGGCGTCAATCGACAGCTGACAATTTCAGGTGAAGGGATGATTGCTCAATGGGATTTTGACCCCTCACTTGAAGGGGATTTTCGCGTTTTTGTCATAGGTGCGGGAATGACAGCCGGGCTGGGGAGGATCAAGGGTTACAGATTCGCTGTGGTCATTCGCTATGTAGAAAGGTTTGATTTCGATAGCTCTGTCCATCGCGAGCACCTGGATATACAAGGAACTACGGTTGCAGTTCTTGTCGAGCGTTCATATACACTTGGTAACAATGCAGCGGATCTCTGGGCTGGTCCTGGCTACTTTTTCGACGAGTTCACTTATTATCACCGTGATTGGATCCGGGCAGACACACAGAGGTCATACCGAAATCTCGGATTTGACGTCGGAGCCAACATAGTTCTAATCGATCACGTGAAGCCGTATTTGCATTTGGTCTATGCGGATTATCTGCAGCCAAGATTTGGAGTGGGTTACGTTTTCTGAAGGCAATGGCCGGTAGAGTAGTAGGGGCACGGCTTGTCCCCAGACCCGTATGGGCCGTGCGCGCCACTTCACCATGAAACGATTAAATCTGTCATTATCCGCGCTGGTCCTCATCAACTTCCTGTTGCGCCTATTTGTAGCCGTGCGCCCGCTGAAATACATCGATGGCCTCACGATTCCCGATGACGCTTATCTGGCGCTGACTATCGCCAGGAATATAGCCGGCGGCCTGGGGCCTCTTTATAGCTTGGATTACACCAATGGCTTCCAGCCGCTATACGTTTTCCTGATGGTCCCGGTATATTGGCTATTCCCCCGCGACTTGATCATGCCCGTGCATATTTCCCTTGTCATTCTAACTCTCTTTGATACCGCCACTCTCTATCTGATTTACAAGCTGGTATCGCGATTCACTGAATCCACGGTGGCGCCACTATTCGCAGCGGCAGCCTGGATTTTCAACCCGGCCGCGATCAGGACCGCCAACAACGGCCTGGAGACGTCGATTTCGATGTTTTTCATTGTCCTCACTTACTTTTTCTATCGAAAGTATCGCCTTAACGAAAGGGACGACAAATCATGGCAGACATTCTTGGCGTTCGGGATGATCGTTGGCCTGGCCATGCTCGCCAGAATAGATAATATCATTCTTCTGTGCGCATTCCTAACAGACCTTATCATCTCCAGTATCAGGAATAGGCGCTTAGGGCTCCTTACTATTAGTAGGGCCTTTCTAATCGTGTCCGGAGCTGCCATTGTCTATTTGCCGTGGCTGGCTTATTCGCATCATTACACCGGCGGTTTTATCCCCATAAGCGGGCAGGCTGTCAGGTTCATGTCTCTCTCGACCGTCAATCACGCTTCCACCTGGGCCAACTGGTACTCTTTCTCGCTTAGCGAGGCGATCAATGCAGTAGCCAGGGGCACGGGAATTTACCTGGCTGTGATTGTTCTCCTGTCTGGACTTATTTTTCTGCAACAAGGCCGAAATGCGCCGGGCCTGATACTATCTGCGTTTCGACCCCACAATTCGGTCTTAATCTACAGCCTGGCGCTCTTCGTTTCCTATGCATTCATTGTTTTCGGGACAGGGTATTTCAGTCGTTATCTCTATCCGATTACTTTCCTTGTCATCCTCTATCTTGCATCCATTGTAGGCCTTTTCGAAAAGGTTGCCGCCGGTGGGAAATTGAAAATCATTTCAATGGTTTTTGTCGGCGCCCTAATAATTCTGTCGTCATTGCTGCGCCCCGGCTTCCGCGCTCTCTATTTCTCGCACGATACCACGTCATCCGGCTACATGAACCTCGGCCTCTGGGCCAGAGACACTTTCCCCGACGGGACGACCATCGGTTCCTCTCAGACAGGAGCTCTGGGATACTTTGCGAATAACCTGCGCGTCATCAACCTCGACGGCGTCGTGAACAAGAAATGCTTCGAGTCGCTCCAACAGCGGCGAAACATGGAGTACATCAGGGATACAGGAATAGAATACGTCGTCGGCTGGACAGTCAATTTCGATTTTATCAAACGGGAATCATCCAATTTCAAGCAGGATGACCTGATTCTCGTCAATAAGATCAACGGCTTTCAGTCGTGGTGGAACGACTGGTATTTGTATAAGGTGAATTACGCCCGCGCGAGACAATAAGATGCGCCCCAACGTGGAAATACCGTATGCCATGTCCGCTATTCACTCCCATTTCCCCTTGTAATCCCTCCATAATTCTCCTATCTTCTCGTAGAGTCGAGTCTTATCGACTTGGCCGAAACTATGATTGGCAACCGTGGGTAGGGGCACGGCTTGCCGTGCCCCTACAATCCAAGAGATTCATTCATGAGTAACCGAGTACCGGATAGACGCTCCATCAGATTACCGGAATATGATTATTCTCAAAGCGGGATTTACGCCGTGACGATATGCGCTTATAACAAGAAATGTCTGTTCGGGGGTGTCAGTAATGAAATAATGGAAATGAACGAAATTGGCCGGCTTGTATCAGCTTGCTGGCAGGAAATTCCAAAGCAATTGCACTATGTTGACCTCCTTGATTATATCGTCATGCCTAATCATTTGCATGGCATTATTATCATTGATAATGATGGTCGGATTATGGGCACGGCAAGCCGTGCCCATACCAGAACGGAGGCCTTCGGAAAACCGAGCAGAGATTCGTTGCCGACAATAATCCGCTCTTATAAATCCGGGGTCACGAGAAGGATAAACCAACCTTACCCCGATTTATATTCTCGCATCTGGCAGCGCGGCTATTATGAGCGTGTCGTTCGCAACGAAAAAGAACTGCGAGGCATAATCGATTACATAATCACCAATCCCGAAAATTCGGATAAAGACCCGGATCGTTTGTTGTAGGGGCACGACTTGTCGTGCCCGGCCCCCATTTCCCCTTGTAATCCCTCTATAATTCCCCTATCTTCTCGCAGAATCGAGTCTTATCGACTTGCTCGAAACTATAAAAGGCGGCCTTTCGTATTAGAAAAGAGACCAAGATGCCCCTGGAGATGGAATCCCGCGGCAAGCCCGAGGGACTGGTCAAATCGGCTCTGGACGGCGACCAGAAAGCCTACAAGGCTCTCTTCGAGATGTACCGGCAAGCGATCTTTCATGTGACCGTGAAAATCGTCCGTAACCCCGAGGAAGCCAATGACCTGGTCCAGGAAACGTTCATCAAGGCCTTTGGCTCTTTGAAATCGTACGATCACAACTACCGCTTCTCCACCTGGCTTTACAAAATCGCGGCCAACTGCTCCATCGATTTCCTGCGCAAACGCAAAATCGATTCCCTCTCCCTCGATAAGCCGATCCCCACCCGGGACGGGGACGTCCAGATGGAGATTCCCGACGAGACCTACAACCCCGAAAAGGGGCTGCGGGAGCGCGAACGAAGCTTCGGCATAGAAGAAGCGATAGATTCCCTCCCGGATAAGTATCGGGAGGTGATCGTACTGCGGCACAAGGAGGACAGGTCGTACGAGGAGATAGCCACTGTCCTCAAGGTGCCGGTGGGCACAGTCAAGGCCAGGATATTCCGCGCCAGGGAGCTGCTCAAGA
>Ga0315289_10003548_pt1 | contig 23579 bp, 12 predicted proteins | sample YL17G11_40_MG_FD_203452 | JGI IMG/M metagenome (GOLD analysis project Ga0315289, IMG submission 203452) | Sediment microbial communities from Yellowstone Lake, YNP, Wyoming, USA - YL17G11_40 | ecosystem: Environmental > Aquatic > Freshwater > Lake > Sediment | place: USA: Wyoming | collected...
CACCTGGTTCGGCTTTGAAAACAAGAGCGACGATAATCTGTATAGAAGAAACTATGACGACGCTTATACGATCACCGAGGATGAGGTCAAAATCGACACGAACGTGACGGTCATCGAAAGGAGGTCCGGTTTCACGCCGCGCGGCGTTGAGTTCAGGCAATCGGATCGATCGCTGCGGCTAGGGTTCGATTCACCGGCCAACCAGGCCATCGAGATCAATCGCATCAACGGCGCATCGGTCCTGAAAACACGGACCTCCCGATCAGCCATCTATCTTTCACTCGCGGCGGTCTCCCCGGGTGCCTACTGCATTTCGGTGCGTTCGGATAAAATACAGTTTTGTCAACGGCTCATTGTGAGGTGACGGATTCCATCAATATGAGCCAACAAGTATTGCTGATCTCGTTGCTCAGGAAATCAAAAATTGGAACTTCCGCTGCAAGATTAATGTTGACATAATGGCTGTTGACTTTAACCGTAGTAACTTGAACAGGCGGTTCGCGAACGCACTTATGATAAAACGTATAAAACCCGCATGCTGCTTATAATCTTAAAAATTTCGCGCCAAAGGGATTGTGAGCAAAACAAAAGCCGCTCGTTCTTATATCGTCTGTGAAAAAGGTTCGAAAGCGATGACCGTATTCTTGATTATAAGGGATAAGGTCCTTTTCCCCGTAATACATCAGGCATGCAAACCTGCAAGAAAACGATTGTGTGATTCCCCTGAACAAACCCATTTTCGAAATATCCAAAATGAGGTGTGCCATTTGTTTGACTTATACAATATCGCGGCTTGAAACCCGCGACAATTCATTGTAGTTTAGGAAGGCGCTAAGCGCCTGTTGTCTTGAACCTGGTCCTTCCAGGTGGTAAATTATTCCTTGCCCTCAGCTCAAAAATATCTTATGACTATGCCAAAGCCCTACCCGATTTCATCAAATATGGACCGACTGGACTACACCTGGTGATGAGCGCGATATATGTCCTGGTTGATATATACAGGTCAGCCCCCGGCATTGATCTCTGAAGGTGACTATATCTATCCAACATGCCGAAATTCGGTTTTCTATCCACGATTCCGGCGGATAGCGCTAAAGTCCGCCCACAGCAGAAGCTAAACCATCGTAAATCAAATATGCAATTAGCATAACATGTTGATATGTATAATTATCTTGATGAACTAAAGTTCATCAGTATTATTAGTCTTCCATTGTTTTCTTTATCATTCGGGTGTATATTATTGGCATGGCGATCTCGGTTTTCAGTTATTTCGACTATCAGGAATTCCTCAAGGATTTCTATCGCGAAAAAAAGCAGCAGATGCCTTTCTTCTCCTATCGCCTGATCGGCCAGTCGGTAGGGATGGACTCCAGCTATCTGATCAGAGTGCTCAACGGCACGCTTCATATCAACAATAAGAAAATTCCGGCGTTCATAAAAACCTTGAAGCTATCCGCGCAGGAGGCCGCGTATTTTGAAGCGCTTGTCAATTTTAACAAGGCGAAATCCGAGTCCCATCGCAATAGCTTCTTTGAGAAGCTCTTCAAGATATCACGTATCAGGTCCCATTGTCTTGGACCCCAGCAGTATGAATTTTTCCGCATGTGGTATTATACAGCGGTCTGGTCGCTTCTCCAGATGAAGCCGCGCGCTCCTGATTTCCGCGCACTGGCGGACGCCTGTGAGCCGCGGATCACGGCTCAGCAAGCCGGCGAGGCGGTCAAGCTGCTCATGCGGCTTGGTCTTGTCCGTACGGACGAACAGGGAAGGCTGGTAGTAACTGACAACCATATTGCCGCTCCGGAAAAATGGTCGTCCCAAGCGATAACTGCCTACCAGCACGAGATGATCGCCCGCGCCGACAGTGCCCTGGAGACCATCGGCAAGGACTGTCGGGACATTTCAAGCGTAACGGTTACGTTTAGAGAGAATAATATAGAGCAGATCAGGATGCTGATTGCCGATTTTCGAAAGTCAATAATTGCCCTCTCCGAAGAACAGGGTGATCCTGATCGGGCGTATCAAGTGAATATCCAGTTCTTCCCCATAACCCGCACCACGGGAGGGCAGTGATGAAAGCACGCGCGCTTCATGTGCTGGGCATGGCCGCGATCGCGCTTATCATGGCATGCAGCAGCGGACCTTCCGGTATGGCTGGTGGCGGTTCCGTTGAAGTCCCTAACGGGGTCACGGCCTGCGTCATCCGAACAGATGGCACGCCCGCCGCAGGCGCCATGGTCCGCTTGCGCCGCAGCGACTATGTCGCACAGCTCCCGGCACTTGCAAAAACGGCGATGTACGGCGCCGATGCCTTGACGGATAGCAACGGGCGGTTCAAGATCACCGGCATCGACCCGGGGAGTTATCGTATCGAAGTCACCGATGGGCACGCGGCAGTTCTCTTCGCCTGTTCGCTTGACGTGCGCGATACGCTGGACCTCGGCGTGGACACGCTGCGGCCGTTCGCGACCATTGCCGGCACGACCGATACTGCTGGCCGCGCGGGTCAACGGCTCTATGCACAGGTTGACGGGCTGGAGCGGCTGGCGGCGGCCGATGCGGCGGGACGGTTCGTCCTAAATAACCTTCCGGCGGGGAGCTTCACGGTTCGCACAGTCACGGCGCAAGACACTGCAATTGCCTCCGCGTCGGGGATCAGTGTCGGTCCGGGCGCACAGACAACGGTCACGGTCCCAAGCGGATGGCGCTTCTCGAAGCGCCTCTACATCAATACGACGGTCACCGGCGCGAATGTCGCGGAAAATGTTACGAATTTCCCGCTGCTAATCCGTCTTGATGGTTCGACTTCGCTCACCACAGGCTCCACGAATTTCGATTTTACGCAAGCGCGCGACTCCGGGCAGGATGTGCGGTTTACAAAAGCGGACGGTACCGCCCTGCCCTATGAAATCGAGCAGTGGAATGCGGCCGCGCGCTCTGCCGCGATCTGGGTACGCATGGACACGGTGCGCGGGAACGCATCCACGCAGTTTATCGTCATGCATTGGGGCAATGGATCGGCCGCATCCGCATCCGATGGCCCGGCGGTGTTCGATACGGCGGACGGCTATTCCCTTGCCTATCACTTCGCGGGCGACCCCAGCGCGGGGATCGGCGACGCATCCGCCATGGACAACCGCGGCAAGGTTTCCGCCGGCTTGACATCAGCAAGCGTTGTTGCGGGCGAAATCGGTCTGGCCCTTGCATTCAACGGCGTCAATGATACCATCACTGTCCCGCACGGCCGCCTGGAGCCGGGAGTATCCAATCTCATCTTCAGCGCATGGGTACGAAGCGCCGCGGCCGGCAGAGGAGGGGTCATCACCTTGCGGCAATTTGACAATTGGCAAAGGCGCTTTCGCATGATGATCAACGACTTCGGCGAGATATGGTATGGACTTTGCGACACGGTATTCATCCCTGATTCGGTCCCGCGGGTAACGGGATTTGCGGGCGGCGGGCCCGGCTGGATCGACGCTGTGGGTCATACAAAGATCTGCGACAATGCGTGGCACCTGGTCACCGTTACCTTCGCACGGGCCGGGACCGCGGTGCTCTTCATCGATGGGGCCCCCGACGATACTCTTGACATATCGTATCTATCGGCGTCGCGGTTTGATAACCTTGAACTGGTTATCGGCTACGACGATTACAATCTCGGTTCGCACCTGAACGCGACGATCGACGAGGTCACCATCCGCCGGTCGTCGCGATCCCCGGCGTGGGAGCGATTAATGTATGTCAACCAGCGGGCGGGAAGTAAACTGATCGGGTTCCATTAAGATCCATCATCACGATAGTGCATTGACAATGCGATAAATGGCCTTATCGCAGGGAGTGCTTGTTGTCTCGAAACCGGGCATTCTGGTTGCGGCAAAGCCACCGACGCCCGGAATCGATAGCAATCAATTCTCATCAATCCCTTAACAAGGAGGAGTCCATGTTCTCATGGAAAGCGCTGATGTTCAAAAGCCTTTTCAGCATAGCGGCCATAACAGGATGCGGCATCCTTGCTCATGGAGCGACCGTTACGTACACGGCCGACAACACCACTATCTTTCCCAATCCCGAGCGCGGTTGGCGCGCGCAGGCGGCGCCGCCATGCTGCGACAATCCGCCCACTACCATCAACGGGCCGCATGCTCCATTGACCGTTGCGCAGCTCCAGGCGTGGCGCAATTCGGCCGATGCGATAACGGTATTCAAGGATGACGTCAAAATCCAGCAATGGACTTCGGATATTCCGCAATCGCGGCTCGATCAGATCGATGCCGACCTTGCCACGGTCCGCCAGGCGGGTTTGAAGCAGATCTTCCGGATTGTGTACAACTGGGGAATGGATTCGCAGTCGCCTCTTGAACCGCAGATTCTCCGTCACATACAGCAGCTCAAGCCGATTGTTGCTAAAAACGCGGACGTGCTCTTTGCTTTCGAATTCGGGACCCTGGGCGGTTGCGGAGAAGCAGTCGGCGGCAATTACATCGATGGGAGTGGGAATAACGGAGCCCAGAGATTAGCACCGGCGGCTATCCGGATTTACAATGCAATTGCCGCTATGGTGCCGGTCGACAGAATGCTGCCCATTCATTACCCGCGTTATAAATGCGACATGATGGGCTGGACTAATGGCAGCAGCACCTGGCCCAGCGCGGCAACCATGATTTCGGTTACCAATGCCTTTGACGGCAGCCTGCAATCGCGCATCGGTTTCTACGACGACAACTTTGCCGGTGATGCAAATCATTGGGGCTTCTTCTACGGCTGGCCAGCGCAGGAGAAAGCCCTGGTTGAGAATGATGGACTCTATGTGATAACGGAAGGTGAGTTATCAGGCGCAACAGCCTACAACGAACAGAACGGTGAAAGCGAGCTGAAAAGGTACCGTTTTACCGCATATCAACAAACGGGGGATGGCGGAGCCACCGTTATTGCTGCCTGGAAAAGCTCCGGCCAATACGACCGGATCGCCCGCAATCTTGGATACCGGTTTCGCCTGGTAACGGCGACACTTCCCGATGCTCTCGCGCCGGGCACGACTTTCGATCTTACCATGAGCATGGCCAACGACGGTTATACGCGTATCATGAACCCCCGCAAGGTCGAGATCATCCTGCGCAATCAGTCCGGCGGCGCCAAGTATGTCCTCGACGTTGACAACGGCAAAGGCAACCGGCTGTGGCTTCCCGGCCCGGCCGAAACCAAGACACTGACAGTGACCGGCGGCATTCCCGCGTCCATGCCTGCGGGCAGCTATGACGTGATTCTCAACCTGCCCGACCCGTATCCGTCAATCCACGACCGGCCGGAATACAGCATTCGCCTGGCCAACACAGGCGTGTGGGAATCGACCACTGGCTACAACAAGATGAACCACACGCTGCAGGTCAGCGCATCGGGCGGCGGGACAGCATACACGGGATCGAGCTGGTTTGCGCTCAACGGGGTGACGCCGAATGCGCCTCCGGCCAATCGGAAGATTGTTTCGCCCTCGGGACCGGGCGTATTGCACGGCATTGTCGCTTCATATTCCTTAAGCGGCAAGCAATTGACCACTGCAACAGGCACCGCACGACGCGCTTTTTCGCGGATCATCATCCTGCAGACGATGGTGGATGGCCGCACGGCATATGGAAAGGCGGTTTCGTATTGATACAATTGCGCACAATTTAATCAGCGAAGCAAGAGCGTAGCCGGCAATTCGATTGCCGGCGCATCCGCAGTGTTGCCTTCCTGCTTATCGGCTGCCGGCAACCGACATGCCGTGTACAAGCATATTCCTAAAATCTGCATATCCGATAATATCTGCCTTTAATATCAATGAGTTACGATATATTTGTTCACAAAATGTACACAAAAAGTGTATTTTTGCCTGAATTTTTTATACTACATCAGAAAAAAAAGCATTATATTGCATACCATGAAGAGCATCTTTGAGTTCATCGATTACCGCCAATTCCTCAAGTATTTCTATCAGCAGAAAAAGGCTGAAAGCCGGTATTTCTCATTCCGGTATTTTGCGCAAAAAGCCGGGATCAATTCTTCATCTTTTCTCAAGCATGTCATGGAAGGCCGGCGTAACCTGACGCCTGCTGCGCGAGAGAAATTTCTGGTTGCTCTCGGCCTGAGCGCCAAAGAATCCACCTACTTCCGGCATCTGGTTTCTTTCAACCAGGCGCGCACCGCCGCGGAGAAACAGGAGCATTACGCGGTGCTCCGCTCGTTTGCTGGAAATGTCAAGGAGACCGTACTTAAAGCCGCGCAGTACGATTACTTTGCAAACTGGTATACGCCCGTTATCCGGGAACTGGTCTGCATCCTTGATTTCAAGAATGATGCCGGTGCGCTTGGACGCGCCGTTCAGCCGCCCATCGGCGCCGTTGAAGCGCGCAAGGCGGTGCGCCTGCTCGAAAAGCTTGGCATGATTCGACGCCGTCAGGACGGACGGTACGAGCAAACCGCGACCGCGGTCACCGCCGACGACAGCGTGACTTCGCTTGCCCAGCGGCAGTATGTCGCGACCATGATGCAACGGTCAAACGAGGCTGTGCAGGCCTTCGAAAAGAAGGAACGGCACACCTCCACGGTCACCCTTGGAATCTCCGCTCCCACCTTTGAAATGCTAAGCGCGGAGATCGAAGCCTTCAAGGACAGAGTGAAGAGCATCGTGAATCAGGACCAGGCTTCCACGCGGGTATATCAGCTTAATCTGGCGCTCTTCCCCGTAAGCATTGAGACAAGCTCGGTCGGTCGAATATCCAGGCAGGTGCAACAATGAAACAATGGTGCGCCATTTTGCCGTTGATCGCGCTTGCGATGGACTGCTCGGGGCCAACGCAGAGTGCCGGGGGTTCCTCGGACTCGGGAAATCCCCGCGTGGTCGCGATGGTTCGCACCGCCGACGGCAGCCCCGCCGCCGGCGCCACCGTGCGTCTGCGCCGCAGCGACTGGGTCATGCCCCTCCCCGCATTGGCAAAGCCCGCGATCTACGGCGCCGATGCATTGACGGATGATAGCGGGCGGTTCGAGATCACCGGCGTCGACCCGGGGAGCTATCGGATCGAAGTCACGGACGGCAACTCGGCCGTTCTCTTCGCCTGCTCGCTTGACTTGCGCGACACGCTGGATCTCGGCATAGACACCCTGAGGCCTTTCGCGGCAATCAATGGTTCGGCGGACGCAAGCGGCGTACCCGGCGCGCGACGCTACGTGCAGGTGTATGGGCTCGATCACCTTGCGGCGGTCGGTCCGTCGGGAACATATGCGATGCGCGACCTGCCGGCCGGGACGCTAAGGCTGCGTATCGTGTCCGCCGATTCGACGGCCGTCAATGCCGTGACCATCGACAGCGTGCGCACCGTCTCGGGATCGGTGACCGAGGTCCCCATGGCCGGCTGGCGCTTCCTAAAGCGGCTGATCCTCAATACCGCGGCCGCCGGCGCAAATGTCTCCGGCAATGTGACCGGGTTCCCGCTTGCGGTGCGCCTGGATGCGGCATCGCTGGACTTTACGCAGGCCCGCGATTCCGGGCAGGACCTGCGGTTTACGAAAGCGGACGGATCGATGCTGCCCTATGAAATCGAACACTGGGATGCGTCCGCGCGCACTGCCGCAGTCTGGGTCCGCATGGACACGGTGCGAGGCAACGACTCGACGCAGTTCATCCAAATGCATTGGGGCAATCCCGCGGCGGTTTCCGCTTCAAACGGCGCGGCGGTCTTCGACACGGCCGACGGATACGCCGGTGTGTGGCACCTGGGCGGCAACACGCGTGATGCAACCGGATTTCGCAACGACCCATCGTCATCTTCCATTCCGTCGACAACCGGAGTCATTGCCAACGGCCGGGCTTTCGACGGAACGGACGTCCTTCGCGTCCCGGACCAGGCGGGCGGCGGCGCACTTGATCCCGCAGGGCGGAGTTTTACCCTGTCGGCATGGTTCAGATCCACCGACACCAGCGCCACCCGTCTGATCAGCAAAGGGCATTACAATTTCAGCAACGGATACTACCTGGGATATGGCAACGGCAGAATCTGCGCGAGCATCGGTTCGGACGGAGATACGGCCCAGACCGTCTTCTTCTTTACTAACGATCAATTCAACGACGGGCAGTGGCATCTGGCAATGGCCGTTTTCGACCGGACTGCCGGGCGCGGCCGCATCTACGTTGATGGCATGCTGCGCGATGTTTCGTCTCCCGCGGGATTGTGCGGAACCGCACTCGGCTCCGAGCACGATTTTTCCACCTGTGTTCTGCTCAGCACCCGAACGAGCGACGATCTGGCCATAGGCGGGTGCCTCGGCGACGGGCGGTTCCTGACCGGTGACGTGGATGAAGCGCGGATACTGATGAATGCACCGCCCGAAGCATGGTCGAAATTGGCATATGAAAATCAAAGGTCCGGCCAGAGACTTGTCGGATTTACCCATTAGCCCAAAAAGAGGCACCCGATGAACGCTGTACCGAACAGAATCGTATTGACGCTCATTGTCTTGCTTTCTTTTTCCGCAGGTGCGGGGATGCGGCCCCGGCCGGTGATGCAGAAAGTGGGAACAGTAAATACCATACTCACCGGCGACACTCACCGTCCCATGCGCGGCACTTCCATGGCCATTGCCAAAGGCGGCGGCGACGATCTTAATTCAGCTCTGGACCTGGCGTTCTGGCTGCGGCTTCGAAACGAAATGCATTTCAACTGCATCCGCTTGTGCGATTTCGACTCGTACAACCGTTCTCGCGGGGGAAGCACCTGGACATTGAACGAGAAACTCTCGATTATCGACCAGTGCGTTGCCAATGCCGCCAATGCAAGCATGTACATTGTCATCAACTATCATGACCACCCGATGGATCAGATGAACAACGAGCAGCAGTGGACCTGGTGCAACGAGTTCTGGCAGGCCGCCGCGCCTCGCTACAAAGATCAAACACATGTGATCTACGAGGCGAACAACGAGCCCTATTTCGGCGAGAGCGGGTTTATACAGAACATGTCGAAATTCGCAGGGGTCTACCAGATTCTCAAGACCAATGCACCCAACACGCCGCGCATCATGTTCACATTCAACGCCCCCGGCGATCACCACGCCGACGTCGTCCTTCCCCAGTGCACGTTCACCAACTGGACAAACGGCCTGGACTACGTGGGCTGGCACGGCTACAGCACCATGGGCGGCGACTGGTACTGCAAGGGCTATCAGCCATGCCTTGACAACTGGACACACATGGATGCCTTCATCAGGACGTCGTATCCGAAGATCTGCACCGAATGGGGAGACCGGTACTTCGAAGACGATCGCTGGAGCGATCCAACCAAACTCGACTACAACCAGCACAAGCTTGCCGCTCAGTCATTCGAAACCGTTCCCGAATGGCAGCAGTCGTGGATCTGCTGGGTGGTCGGCCACCGGCCGGAGCTGTTGCAGAAGTTTGGGCTTGAAAGACTCAAGCCCGACGCGCAGTCCAAAGGGTATTTCTGGCCCATCGACACCGCCAGTGCAGCCGTGTCGGCCAGCGGAAAGCCGGGCGCCGGCGCAACCCCGTTGCACAGCGCCGGCCGCGGAGTCAACATACGGGATAATGTGTATACGATTCGAGGACAACGAGTGAACTCGATTCCGGAGACTTCATCAGCGATTGTCATTCAATCTTACGGTTCAACCGGCCTTCGTGTCCGAACCGTTCGGTGATCTGATTCAGTAGTGAAATCAACGATGCCCATAAAACGACCAGGACTCAACGTGGAGGTAATTGTGAAGATTCACCAGCCGGCCACCATTGCAATCGCGGCACTCATGACCATTGCGGCAGCGCGCATCCTTGACGTCAGGCAGGGCAGCGGAACGTATCCGTCCGTGCAGTCGGCTGCCGCCGTGGCAGTGCCTGGCGATACCGTACTCATCCACGCCGGCACATACCGCGAAACCGTACGGCCGGCCCAGTCGGGAACGGCGCAGGCTCCAATCACTTTCCGCGGCGCCCCCGGTGAATTGGCAAAGATTTCCGCCTGCGAAACGATTGCCGGCTGGACCGAACACGACCTGACAAACGGGCGTCGTATTTACAAAGCGCAGATGCCTTTCACCTGCAACTCCGGCGCCGGAGGCGGGGTGGCGGGAAACGACCAGGTCTTTCTCGATGGCGTGATGATGGTGGAAGCGCGCTGGCCCAATATTCCCGATTCGGCCCATCCGGCTGCATACCGCAAGGAATACGGGGCCAGATCAACCAGCGGCTCGCGCAACGGCAACACCTGGAGCTATACCGCATCGGGTCTGCCGGGCGCGGGAAACAGCCTGGTCGGTGCATACATCAACACGCTGTCCGGCGCAGGCTGGACGCCGGGCGGAGGCCCGATTCTCTCTTCCGCCAATGGGAGTCTGACTGCGAATATCGATCTGCCCAATGATGCCATGTATAACCCTACGGTAAACGACCTCATTTACTTGTGGGGTGCGTACTCTTTGCTGGATCATGGGCGTGAGTGGTTCCGCGACGCCAGCGGAACGCTGTATTTATGGACGGCTGCCGGCGATAATCCCTCCACTCACCTGATTGAAGCGAAACGACGTATGGACGTATTCGACCTTGCGGATCGCGCCTATATCACCATTTGCGACCTGGCCATGTTTGGCGGTGAGATCAACACCAACTCCGGGACAGATAACCTCGTTATTGACAACACCGAAATACAATATATCTGTCACTATCTCATACTCGGACCGGCATGGTCGCGCCGCAATCTCGGCCTGATGTTCGAAGGCGACAATGTGGTGATCCGCGACAGCTATCTGGCCAACAGCGGCGAAACCGGAATCCGGTTTGCCGGAGGAAATTGCCTTGCAGAGAACAATGTCATCTGTAATTGTACCTATCTGGGCAACCCCGGCATGGGGATCTGGATGCGCGGCTCAAACAACAAGGTGCTTCACAATACGGTCTTCACCATGGGCAATGTCGGCATTCTTACGGGTGAGGCCTGGGGAGGAAACACCACCAAATCCCTGGTGTCGTACAACGAAGTCTATGACGGCTATATTTCCTCCAATGACGGCGGCCTTATCTTCAACTCCAGGAATAACGATTGTCAAGGCACGGTCGTCTCCTACAATTGGATCCATGGCAGCGGTCCGGCCGGCTCCTATGTGGGCAGCGGCGGATTCTACACCGAGGGCGGCGTCAGCAATCTGACCGTTCACCACAATGTCATCTGGAATCTCAGCGGCGGAGGCATCAATCTCGGACCGGGCGGCGAAGGCACTCTGAACAACATCGATGTGTACAACAACACTCTCTACAATACCAATTTCACCGGTCCTGTCAACAGCCTTGGAACCAACGGTGATATCCGCAATAATATCTCCAACGGATTCCCTTTCGGCAACTACTGGGGTACACTGGACCACAATATCAACAAGATGGCGGACGCAGGGTTGAACGATCCGGCAAGCCTCGATTTTACTTTACGCAGTAACAGCCCCGCCATCAATGCCGGCGTCGAGATTGCAGGCGTCACCGATGGCTTTATCGGCTCCGCTCCCGACATCGGAGCGTATGAATCCGGCAAGCCCGCCTTCATAGCCGGTGCGGTCATCACCGACCGTCACATTGCGGGACTGGATGTCACCTGGGACAATGCGGCTTTCCCCGACAAGAAATTCTTCATCACCGGCATGCCCTTTCGACGCAAGCTTCCCAACAACTTCAAGCTCAAGATCGGCACATCAGCGGCCGGAGGCACTCTTGCGTACAATGTGAGCACCGGCGTAAGCACCATGACCGGTTTGTCGGTCGGCTTACTCACCGGCAGTCAGCCGATATACGGCCAGATCGGCGACGGGACGCCGGTGGCTACAGGGGAGTCGATCAACCTGGGCACCACCGGTCTGGCGATCGGCAGCACATCTTTCCGTTCAGGCGTAGCCGGATTGAAAATCCTTCCCGGATCGCAGATGATGATATTGACAAATGTAGAATATGGAACTCCGGTGCTTCTCTATCGGCTTGATGGCTCCTGCGCTGTCCTCAAACCAGGAGCCGAGGGATTCGTTCTTCCGCATGGATCTTCCGGAGTCTACCTGCTGCGTATCGGTGACAGGTTCATTCGTCTGGCGGCAGCCAGGATCAAGCGCTGAAGAAGGGGGTTTGACAATGAAGTCTTTTCCAGCGGCGGAGGTCGCTGTGGTCGTGATGGCGACTCTTTCGTTCGGGCGCATAATCGAGGTCAATAGCGGCACAGGACAATATCCCACGATTCAATCCGCGGCCACGGTCGCGACGGCCGGTGATACCGTGCTCATCCACGGCGGCGTCTATCACGAGACCGTCACCCCTGCGAATTCAGGCACCTCGATTGCGGTTATCACGTTCATGTCCGCACCCGGCGAAACCGCAATTGTCAGCGGAGCCGATGCCATCACTGGCTGGACATCGCACGATCTGACCAATGGTCGCAGGATTTACAGAGCGCAGATGAACTGGACTCAGTGCAGCGGCACCGGCATCAGTTCTGCCGGTATGGACCAAATCTTTGTTGACGGGGCAATGATGGTTGAAGCACGATGGCCGAATCTGCCCGATACTATTGACCCATGCTCCTACCGCCGAGAGTATGGTTCCTCACCGCAAAGCGGTTCTACAGCATCGTCCAACACGTCCTCATCCTACACCGACTCCCGCCTCTCAACCGTACCGCAAAGTGCACTCGACAATGCATATGTCCACTCGATCGCGGGTGCGTATTGGTCACCGATGACCGGGCAGATCGCCTCCCACACGCCCTCCAGCATCACCTTCACACATCCAAGCATCTCTGCCGAGGTCTACTACCAGGCACGTGGTGGTGACTGGTACTACGTGTGGGGGACTCAGGGCCTGCTTGACGGGGCTCGCGAGTGGTTTCGTGGATCGGATGGCACACTCTATCTGTGGACAGCCAATGGTGACGATCCCTCGGCCCATCGCGTGGAGGCCAAGCGCAGGCAGAACGTGTTTGTGCTGGATGGTAAGTCTTACATCACCATCCGCGATCTCTGGATGCTTGCCGGCGGAATCAGTACGACCGCGCAGACTACCTTCCTGACGATTGACAATGTGGACTGCCGCTACACATCCCACTACTCCCTTATTCAGGGGGCCTGGACTGTACGCGGTCTGGGTATCAACCTCAGGGGAGAAGGCACGGTCGTGACGAATAGCCACTTTGCCTACAGCGCCGAGACGGTCCTTCTGTTGACAGGAAAGAATTGCAGAGCCGAAAACAACGTCACACACGACGGGGCATACCTCGGCTGCGATGGATATGTATTGGCGATTAACGATGCTGAGAATGGGCAGTTGCTTCACAATACGACATTCGGCTGCGGCACCAACGCCTGCATCGATCTGCGTCGGTCGTTGAAATGCAAGGTCAACTATAACGATGCTTATCAGGGCAGCCGGATCACTGCCGATGGGGGACTGGTCATGGCAACCCGGGCATTCGACGCGCAGGGCGCAGAGGTGGCGTACAATTGCATACATGACGGTTTGGGGCCCAATGACGGATCAAGACAGCTTTATGGCACTTCGGGGTTCTATTGTGAGGGCAACACGCAGGGCTACACTGTCCACCATAACCTCATATGGGCTGTGACCGGATCGGGGATTGCGCTGGGTCCCGGGGGGGAAGGCCCGATGAGCAATTTCTATATTTACAACAACTCGGTCTACGCCAATCCCCGTGGTACCTGGTCAAACTTCGGTTGTGGGCCGTTTAGCGGCGTGATCAAGAACAACTCGATGGGTGCTATCAACAAGGGTCAAGCTGGCGGTGGCTTTACTGGTGTCATAGAAAACAACTACACAACGGACCAGACCGAACCGGGCAACGGCAACATCCGTGGTTCCGGCTGGCTGTACACCGATCCTGCCAACTGCGATTTTCGGCCACTGAGCGGATCTGCACTGATTGACAATGGGCAAGTGATTGCCGGAATCACCGATGGATTTTCGGGATCGGCGCCGGATATCGGCGCGCTGGAGTCCGGCAAACCCGTATTCATCGCCGGTGCGGTAATCACCAGTCGTCACATAGGTGGCCTGCAGGTCACCTGGGACAATGCCCCATTTCCGGACAAGAAATTCACCGTATCCGGAATGCCATTGGGACGCAAACTGCCTGCGGACTTCAAGCTCAAGATCGGTACCGCAACCGCCGGCGGAACTGTCGCGTACAACATCAAGACAGGTGTCTTCTCCATGACGGGTGTATCACCCGGTGCTCTCACAGGCACCCAACCAATGTATGGACAGATCGGGACCGAAACGCCGGCGGCCACCGGAGAATCGATCAATTTGGGTGGTACCGGCATAGTGATTGAGATGCAGTCATTTCGGAAAAGCGAACCCGCCGTCAGAATCCTTCCTGGTTCACACATGGTGATCCTGAAAAATGTAGAACGCGGAACTCCGGTGTTTCTCTATCGACTTGATGGATCCTGCACTCTTCTCAAAACTGGATCCGGAGAGTGCATTCTTCCGTTTGGATCCTCAGGTATTTACCTGTTGCGTGTTGGCACAAGATTAATTCGTTTAGCGGTGATCTGAGAAATAGTAACCTGAAAAGAGGAGCACAATGATGACAAACAGAACGATTCGCATCAATTGGATTTGCGCATCTGGCGCGCTGGCCCAATATCGCCGACGCGGCGGATCCATTTTTCAACTGGGGCGGCCTTGCTACCTGCGACGTCGGAAGCGTAGATGCTCATATTGTCGATAATGCACTGCCAGCAAAGCCGGACAACTTCTACCAGGGGTGCACGATGTGGGCGCTGTTCGGGGTCAAGTGGACATCTTTTGGTACGCGCGTGTCAAGCTCCCAGGGAAACAACCTCTATTATCCATCCCATGGAGATGTGCCATTTGCTGCACCGTATGGTCCGCTCATGGCGTCAAACCGCGATCTGTACTTTCTTGCCGGCAAGCTCAATCTCCCGGATACGATCAACGAATGGTATTATGACAACAGTGCCAAACAGCTTTACCTGCAGGTAGCAGGCGGGGGCAGTCCCGGCTCCATGGTGAAAGCAAAGCACCGGCAGTTTGCGTTTATTCTCACGGACAAATCGTATATCACAGTCAAGAATATCCGCGTCTTTGCCTCAACAATTACCATGCTTAATTCGACCCGCTGCGTTCTGGATGGAATCAATGCCCGCTATATCAGCCATCATTCCATGGATAATATAGACGCCTATGCCGGCACCGGAGCATTTGGCACGGGCGGAAGCGGAATCACGCTTACGGGCAATGCCGACACGGTAAGAAACTGCGTCATTAAATACAGCGCCGGATCAGGCGTTTCGCTCTATGGTTCCAATCATGTAATTGACAACAACGACATCCAATATACAAACTACATAGGCTCCTATTGCGAAGGGATTCATAATAACGGTGACGACGACCTTAACGGCACTAACGTGCGCATCACCCGCAACAAGGTTTGGTACGCAGGCGGCCCACTTATTGACAATACACGAATGACAGGGACCAATGATAACTATTCCTTTGTTTTGTATAACGACTGCGCCTATGGGGAACAGCTCGGCGATGATCGAGGCGGTATCAACGGCAGCGGATCGGAAGTGGCATACAATTGGGTTCACGACATCGGCAGAGGACTTGCCTATGGGATGGTAATGGGTCTGTACACGGACGGGTCGCTGGACTACACGACCTACCACCACAATGTCGTGTGGAACATGGTTGGTGGACGCGCCCCCGCTGTGCAGGTCAACAACACCGCGGGAGACAAGAACGGCAATGTGGGCATTTTCATATATAACAACACAGCCCACAATGTCAATAGCGCTATCGGTGGCGTCGATCCCACCTACACCGAGAAGAACAACTATGTCAATCAGGCCGCGCAGAATTATGTCAATGCCACAACAAGCGACTTCCATCTCGTTTCAACAGCATCGGCCGTCAACACCGGCGAGGTCATTGCTGGCATCACCGATGGCTATGTGGGTAGCAACCCGGACAAGGGGGCCTACGAGTATAATGGCGGAGATGGTGTGAGCAAATGGCGCGCAGGGCTGAACGTGCCTGTCTATTACCTGGGCAATGGTACATGGGTGACCCCGACGCGGACGTCAACGCGACCTTTGCGCAAGCGGACTGCCGCGGAATCATCAAGTATCTTTGATATCAGGGGACGGTTGATACAGCGGAATGACGCGGCTGAAGTCCGCGCGGTGTTGCGGTCGCAGACTGTGCTATCGCACGGAGTGTATATTGCCGGGCACCGATCCGCTGCGGGGATCGATGCGCGGCGACTTGTCAGGATGTGACCGGCATCACAGCCGCCAACGCTGTGCCGTCTTATCGTGACCAATGGGTTTGGCGGTGATTACTGTAAAGTATCCGGATCGGTTGGCGATCGCTCACGTGAAGTTGACACGTTGCAGGCCTCGCAGGAGGATGTTTTGCGTGCTTCGTACTGTATGGCGCTGCTCATATTGATCAATACCGCCAATTTCGCCGCAAGCTACTATGTTTCCACGACCGGTTCCGACGGCGATTCCGGCACAAGTATTTCACTGCCATGGCGTCATATCAATTACGCTGCGGGCAAAGTGACTGCGGGGGATACCGTCTTTGTCAAAGCAGGAGATTATGACAGTGAAAACGTGACCATGACTGCCAACGGAACCAGCGCACGCCCCATTGTCGTAGAGGGATATCGAACTGCCATCCGGGACAATCCGCAACTTGACTATACCCCCGGCGACGACCTTGACTCCGCCGTCATGCCCTTGCTCGATGGCGGCAACAGGGCGGCGGGGGTCGGCATTACCCTCAATTCGCGCCGGTATGTCATCGTGCGAAATATGCAGGTACGCAACTATTCAACCGCTGTCTATGCGTATGGAGCACGAAATGTGACGGTCGACAATATCATTGTGGCGAATCTGGGGGACGTGAATGCGGACTATGACGGCAAGGGTATCTGTTTCGGGTCTTCAGCCTTCAGCAATATGATCAGAAACTGCATTGTGTTCAACGCCTGCGCCGAGGGCATCTCAGTGACCGGAGACAGTAATGCGGTTGTGTCCTGCAGGGTCTTCTCAAACGACAACTCGACTCTGGTGAAGAGCGCTATGGATTACTATATCGTGATTGCGGGCAGCTGCAACACGGTCGACGGATGCTACACCGAGCGCATCGGCAACCTGGGCCATGTGGGGCATGGGATAGGCATGAAAGGCGCCTGCGAGTATAACCGCATACTCAACTGCGCTTCGAAGAACTTCTCCGGCGGTCTGTATGTGCGTCACCGGGGCAGTAGGAACAACCTTTTTGACGGCTGCACCGCGTACGACTGCTCAATCGGACTGCTTATACGGGATGGCGCTTGCTATAATACATATCAAAATTGCCGCGTTGTCAGCGGTGGCGATGCGATTGTCTTCTTTGACACTGACGAAGATGGAGGTGCCCAGAATGCCGGGAACAATAATCTGATCACAAACTGTGTTGTCGAGAATCCCGCGGGCAGCGCAATCCGGTTCTCTTTGTATAGTCTGGAATCGACCGCATACGACAACACCATCTCGAATTGTGTCTTCTATGGATCTCCCTATCTTTTCAATTGCGAACGCACCAATGTCAATAACAAGATCGTGAATTCGATTATCACCAATGTGCGCAATTTCGCCAAAGGCTCATTTGCCCTCAACGCGGTCTTTGCCTATTGCGACTTCTGGAACAACGGCTTCTCTGCGCCCGCGGGAACCGGCATCATTTCCGTTGACCCTCTGTACGCGGACTCGGCAAACAGGGATTTCCATCTGAAATCGCAGTTCGGACGCTGGAACCCCGCAGCGCAGAGCTGGGTGCTTGATGCGGTCACCAGTCCGGCGATCGATGCCGGAGATCCGGTATCTCCTTTTGGCAATGAACCCCCGGGCAATGGTGGCAGGATCAACCTTGGCAACGATGGTGACACCCCGTACGCGAGTAGATCTTCGCCTCAAACACGTAGTGCCGACAAGGGTGTATCGACGAACGTGCGAGGATCTTCGCGAGTATGCCCCATCATGGTGTATCGATCGAGCATAGTGATAGATGCTTCCGTAAGTGCAGTCCGGCATTATGGACGTGCAACAGTAGAGATCTTCAGCGTGGCAGGTACCCTGATGGCCGAGATACCCGCTGTGTACGACTCGTCCCGGCCGACGATTGTCAGTCACGACCAGGAATTACCTTCCGGCAACTATTCTGTTAGACTCAGGTTGAGCGGCAACACGATCTACGATGCCGGCATCGTGGTGGTGCGCTGACCCACTCCATCATCAATGATCCAGGGCGAAATAGTATTATGTCAAAATCAAGCCCAAAGTCTCGGTTCTTCCTGTTGATCGCACTAGGTGCGCTCTCCTCCATGGCTGCTGTTCCCGGTTCGTTTCCGTCGGCCGAGGAGTGGAGGACCATCGGTGCTCCGGCATCGGCGCCGGGAGATGCTTTCGATCTCAGCGGGATCACGGCACCAACACCCGTTCATCCTCAAGCTCCGATCATTGCCGAGTGGAATCGTACCGCAATCAAACCGGATGAAAGCTTCACGCTCACGGGGGCTCGTTTCACCAAACGGTCGGGCGCTCGCGCCGGAAGCGATGTGACGGTTTGGCTCTATGCCCGTGATGCGGGCTTGCGCAAGTGCCGTATCTGGCAGGTTGATAGCAACTCGCTCATGGCAGCGGTGCCGGAGGGTATTGCATTCGGCATGTATCTGGTGTGGGTGGAAAACGAAGCGGGAGTCAGCGCACCTGTTGCACTTAACAGACCCGATGGCCAGTGGCTTGGACCAATGGGAAACATGGCTGCCCCGGGGGACGTGAAGTGCGTTTATGGCAAGAACCTTTCGCGCAATCACGATACACTGACAAGTTTTGTTTCCATCGACGGTGTTTCCGCAGAGATCGTCCGCGTTGAGCCATATTCAGTTGCCTTCAGAGTGCCATTGTCGATAAGCAATGGCAATCATACCGTCTGGATTCATAGCGGCCATGGTGGAGCATACGGGTGGGGTGGCCCTGTCACCTTGAGAGTTGAGCAACCATGGCAGCGCGGTCCCGATGTTGCAGCGGCAAGTCCATCGGGCGGCGATGATTGCCCCGCAATCCAGGCTGCAATTGACCAGATGGGTGCACTGGCGGACGGCGGCACGGTTCAATTGCAGAAAGGCACCTATTACCTCCGCTCGTCAATTGGCTGGCCCGGAAGCGGCTGGACGTGCTGGCTTCTCCTGAAGTCGAAGGTGCGGATTCGCGGGATGGGAATGGATTCGACCATTGTGTATATAGATTCACCGCTCCAGACGTCTCATGGGATCGCAGTGCAGGCGGATGATGTTGCCTTCGAGGACTTTACTCTTCGATATCGCCGCAATTCAATCGGGCCAACCTACGGTTACATCTATCCGCACTATCAGATAATGAATACCGGCAACCGGTTCGTCCGGTTGCGCGTTGATGCTGATTCGGGTTCTGTTTTTCCGGCAAACGGCGGGAATCCTGTGGTTGATCTTTCCGGCAACCGTTCGGAGATATCAGGCTGCGAATTTGATTTCAGCGTGCATATCAGAGGAAGTGTGTGGATCCATGACAACACGTTCCATGGCGGTCCGTCTTACTTCGCTGAAGGATGTCTGGAAGGCACGGGCCAGAATGCGGTTATCGAACGCAATCATTTTGCTACGAAGAACTGGCCCGACAATGGCGGCAATCGCAACTATGAAGACTATATGACATCCGACGAGATCAATTTTGGGAGGATTTGGGCGAAACGGATCTTTTCAACCATGGCGGGAAATGACAATCTTTACATAGGGCACAATACCAGTTCTGATGTCGCGGTTCAGGACAACAAGGGCGAAATGATCCTCTTTCATGGATTAGCGAGCGGGTGGTATGCGCAAGTTGCCTCAAACAGCGGACGGATCCTTTCCATTCGCACCGATGGACTCATTGATGGCCATACTCTGTCGGTAACCCCCGATGGTCATACCTCTGCTGCAACACCGGCCCAGGCAGTTCCCGACGGCATATACTGGAATTGGCCGATCGACAACCTGGCATATGTCATGATCGAAGGCGGCACCGGCATGGGCCAATCGCGCATTATCGTATCGCATACAACAACCACTATCACCGTCAACCGCGATTGGCGTGTCGCCCCCGATGCCACGAGCAAAATCGTCATTGGCTATATGAACAACAATGTGGCGATCTATCGGAACGTATTCAACGCTTTCCCGGAGGGCTACCGGCACAGCTATTCGGCAAGTTGCGCGGTTTCCATGGACGGCAACGTGCTCAATTCTGTTATTGACAATAACGAATCATATCGCACCTATGGCACCATAAGTGTCTGCGGAAGCCCCACCGGTCCGGGATGGTGGAATGAAGTGCGCGACCATACCGGACATTCTGCGTATGCCGGCGGGATCAGGTTCGTTCAGTGGGCGTGGGGGCCTACCGGTTCGATGGGACCATGGCTTCTGGGAAATCGGGCCGTTCACAACACCGTTTCCGTTTCCGCTGTTGCGCCGGGAGTCCCGACGTTTCACGAGAGTCCCTTGAGCACGATCATGCCGGCAACAAGCGGCGTTACCGGTGAACTCACGTCTTCGTGCATGTTTGAGCACAATATCGGAACAGGCGGAAAGACGGAATTTAGCGCAGGCGATTGGGCTAACGTGCTCTTTCGCGGGAATACGACCAGCGGGGCCAATACCGCCGGCGCATTGTTCGCGCAGACCGCGCGACCGGTGCTGATAGAAAACCAGCATGTTGGTAGCCTTTCGCAAACCGGCGGGAAGGCAATTCCGTTACCCTTGTTCCGGGCGGCACAATTTGCGCTGACCCCTTCGCAAACCGCCGATTCAACAACCATCCCCATCGCCAATGGCGGAGTGTTGGACATGACATGGAGTGCGTCGACCAACGATTCGTGGATCGATGCGTCGGTCGATTCCGGCGCATCAGTAAGTGCCGAGAAGTGCAGCGGCCTGCTCAAGATCCGCGTTACAAAGCCCGCCGGCTTTTCCGCTCCCACATGGGGACTTATCAAACTTGCCACGCAGGCCGGCGATTCAACTTTTATCGGCGTGCTTGTTGAACAGCGCGCTCCAGCTTCAGGCGGGACCAAAGCGACAACAAACGCATCAGGTGCCTGGGCGCGCATCATGCAATCGCCGGATGGAGAGGTGATACTTCATTTCAGGCTTTGCTCTCCCGGCAATGTCACGTTCGAGTTGTTTGATGTGCAGGGCAAACGCATCTGGCATGGGGAGTCCAATCAGCAGAAGGCTGGAGTGCCTGCTGCTGTGACAAGTCCCCGGATGCTGCGGTCTGGATTCTGTATCGCCCAAGTCAAGATAGGCAACACGCTACTGGAATCGGCACGGATAGTTATCCGGAAACAGTAGTCAGGCACGGGCATTGCTGACGGAAGATCGGAAAAATCGACAGGCGATCGGCGGCGCTGAGCCCTGTTGAGTAAGATGAGATCGAACTCATGGTATACTACCATAAATTCATTGAAAACAGCCATCTTCGTTGAGTAACTTCTCAACAGATTCTTCAATTCGGTGGTCCGGCCAAGCAAGAAAACACCTATATTTGTACCATGACCGACCTCTTTGAGTTTCTCGATTACCGCGAGTTTCTCTGTGCCTATTACGAAGAGCAGAAGAAACAGCGGCCGTGGTTTTCTCTTCGCCTGTTCGGACGCAGGATCGGGCTTGATGCTGCGTATCTTCTCCGGATCATGCAGAAATCCGAGCATTTATCTCCCGCCAAGGCCGCCTCTATTGCCGACTATTTTCAATTCACCCCTTCGCAGGCCAGCTATCTTGAGGCCATGGTCAGATTCACCCGCGCAAAATCGGAGTCTGAAGCTGCCCTGCATTTTGAAAAGATGATGGAACTCAAGGGCGTTCGCTCGAAATACCTCGATGCGATGCAGTATGAATACTATAAGGAGTGGTATTATTCGGCAGTGCTTTCGGTGATTGGTTTCTTCGAGGTATCGAGCAATTTTCGCGGACTGGGCAAAGTCCTCTCCCCGCCGATCGGCGCAGCCAAAGCCCGGGAAGCCGTTGAGCTTCTTGAGCGGCTTGGCCTGATCAAACGAACGACATCGGGCATATTCGAAAGAACCAACCTTCATATCTCGTCAGGGCCGCACGCTCAATCCATGACAATACGGAATTTCCAGAAAGAAATGATCCAACTGTCGGCCGAGGCAATCGAACGGTTTCCCAAAGATAGCCGCGATGTTTCCACCGTTACCGTCAACATGAAGCAGGAAGCGCTCGAAGATATCAGGGAGATCCTGCGCCAGTGCCGGCAGTCGATCATTCTGCGGGTCAGCGAAGATCAGGAAACCGACTGCGCCTACCAGATCAACATGCAGGTGTTTCCGCTCTCCGATTTGTCTTGGAAAAAGGAGAAAGCGGCATGAGAAACCCTCTTTTGCTCCTTTTCGCTCTTCTCGCGGGTTGCTCAAGCGGCCCGGACCTTGCCGGAGGCGGAGGGTCTTCAGAGACAGTCAACGGGGTCACTGCCTGCGTGCGTACTTCAGGCGGAGTCCCGGTCGAAAACGCCGTGGTCAGGCTGCGCCGCGCCGATTTTCTCTCGACGCTGCCCGCGTTGAAGAGAAACTCGGCGATCATCGGCGCCGATGCCCTCACCGACGACACGGGCGGGTTTTTCATTACCGGAATCGAACCCGGAGACTACAGTATCGAGGTCACCAACGACAGTTCCGCAGTGCTTTTCACGTGCTCCATCGGCGCGAATGACACGGTCGATCTGGGCATTGATACTCTGATGCCGCACGCGGCAATCATCGGCACGGTCGCGTCGTCGGGCGGCGGCGCATTCATCCGGATGTACGGACTGGACCGCCTTGCCATCGCCGATACCCTGGGACGATTTTCGATCCATGGGTTGCCGGCCGGGGTCTTCGATTTTCAAATGACAACGAATGGTCCGTCCCCCTCGGTGGTTGAGCTTGAGAATGTCAACGTCGAATCGGGCGATACCGCAATGGTTCTGGCGGATGCCCAATGGCATCACTCCCGACTTCTGCGTTTGAACACCACGGCGACCGGTGCAGGGGTGAGCGAAGATGTCGTTGGCTTCCCCGTTCTGGTTCGGCTCGATTCATCGGTCTTCGATTTCTCCCAGGCGCGGGATTCCGGGCAGGACGTGCGGTTCATATCGGCCAATGGAAATCCGCTCCTGTTCGAGATCGAGCGCTGGGACCCGGCGGCATCCCTGGCCGAAGTGTGGGTGCGCGTGGACACCATACGCGGCAACTCCAACCGGCAATGGATTTCGCTGTGCTGGGGCAACGCAGCGGCGCGCTCGGCGTCCAACGGCGCGGCTGTGTTTGACGTCGCCGATGGATACACCGGCGTATGGCACCTGGGTTCCATCGCCGGACGAAGCGATGCCTGCGGCATATACCCCGCGATGCCGGTCAACTATGACGGCGACGAATCGGCGCCCGGCATTGCGGG
>Ga0315289_10003549_pt1 | contig 23575 bp, 19 predicted proteins | sample YL17G11_40_MG_FD_203452 | JGI IMG/M metagenome (GOLD analysis project Ga0315289, IMG submission 203452) | Sediment microbial communities from Yellowstone Lake, YNP, Wyoming, USA - YL17G11_40 | ecosystem: Environmental > Aquatic > Freshwater > Lake > Sediment | place: USA: Wyoming | collected...
AAAGCGGCCGGGCGCTCGGCTTCCGCCGCGGCGGACAGAGTGTCCGCGGGCCCTAATGAGATTAGAATCCGCTGCGTGTCTCTGGCGATGGCCAACTCTTCGTTGGTCGGAACAACCATGATCTTGACCCGGCCCGAGCTGATCACGCGCTCGTTGGCCTCGTTCTTACCTGCGTCGAGGACGATGCCGAAATCCTCCAGGCCTTCGGAGATCATCTTCCGGACCAGCCGGGAGTTCTCCCCGATCCCGCCGGTGAAGACGATGGCGTCCACCCCGCCCATTTCGGCCATGTAGGCCCCGATGTACTTTTTGACCGTGTGGCAGTAGATCTCGAGGGCCAGACGGTGGCGCTCGCTGCCGTGGGCGGCTTCCTGCTCGATCTCCCGCATATCGTGAGAAGTCTCGGTCAGCCCCAGCATGCCGCTGTTCTTGTTCATGATCGAATCGATTTCCTTGGTCCCGAGCTTCTCCCGTTCCATGATGTAGGGGACAAGGGCCGGGTCGATGCTTCCGCACCGGGTCCCCATAACCAGGCCTTCGAGGGGGGTAAAGCCCATCGTCGTGTCGACCGATTTCCCTCCGGCCACGGCGGTGATGCTGGCGCCGTTGCCGAGGTGGCAGGTGATGAGACGGAGTTTCCCAATCGGCCGGCCGAGGATCTCGGCGGCCCGGTGGGCGACGTAGTTGTGGGACGTTCCGTGAAATCCGTAGCGGCGGATGCTCAGTTTCCTGTATAGGGCGTAGGGCAACCCGTAGATGTACGCCTTGGGGGGGATGGTCTGGTGAAAGGCCGTGTCGAACACGCCCACCTGGGGGACTCCCGGCAGGAGCGACTCGCAGGCCTCGATGCCTTTGAGGTTGTGGGGATTGTGGAGCGGGGCGAACTGGATGCACTTGCGGATGGTGGCCTTGACCTTGTCCGTGATCAGGACCGAGTCGGAAAAGTCCTCGCCCCCGTGGACGATGCGGTGCCCGATTCCGTCGATCTCGCTCTTGTGGCGGATGACGCCGTGCTGGGGGTGGAGGAGCAGGTTGAGGACCATCTCGATGGCCACGGCGTGGTTGAGCACCTCTCGGATCTCCCGGATCTTGTTGTGGCCCTCGGGTTGGTAGGTGACGATGGCGTCGCTCGACCCGATCTTCTCGACGATCCCCTTAGCCAAGAGGCCTTCATCGTCCATCCTGATGAACTGGAACTTGACGGATGAGCTGCCGCTGTTGAGAACGAGAACTTTCATGGCCTTCGCTATCTCCTTAGAACACGAACGAGGTTTCTCTTATGGTCGAAGATGCCGATCTGTAGCGCGGCTTGGCCGGGCCAGGCATGGGTAGCGCACCCAAAGCAGGGATCGTAGGCCCTGAACGCCATCTCGACGATGTTCAGAAGCCCGTCGTTGACCTGGCCGTTCTTGATGAAGTTCATCGAGGCTTTCTTGACCGACAGGTTGATGGCGGCGTTGTTGTTGGTCGTCCCGACGATCAGGTTGACCTCCCGAACGATGCCCTTCTCGTCGGTCTTGTAGTGATGATAGAGTGTCCCCCGGGGCGCCTCGACGACGCCCACGCCCTCGTCCGGAGTCTGGCTGGGGACGACGCGGTAGTCCGGGCCGACGATATCGGGGTCGTCGGCCAGCTCCACCCAGCGCTCGGCCGCGTACAGGAGCTCGATCAGCCGGGCCCAGTGGGTCGCCAGCGTCTGATGGACGGGCTTCCCGCCCAGGGTTTTGTACATCCGGTCGTGTTCCTCGTTGGCCAGGGGTGTGGCCATCCCGTCGGAGACGTTGAGGCGGGAGAGCGGTGTCGCCTTGTAGATGCCGCTGTCCGGGCCGTCGACGAGGCCCTTCCAGCCGATTTTGCGGAGGACGGGGAACTTGAGGTAGGACCATGGCTCGACGTGTTCGACGAGATGCTGGAGGTAGTCGGCCGGCTTGAACTTGACCAGCTCGCCACCCTCGGGGCTGGTTACGCGGATGTCGCCGTCGTAGAAATTGACGTGGTTGTGCTCGTCGACGAGGCCCATGTTGTAGGTGTGGTGTGTGAACCCGTCGCTCAGAATCAGGTCGACGTAGGCCTTGTTCCCGAGGACGATCTGGTTGAAGATGCCGATGGTGAATTTGGCGAACTCGACCGCGTCCTTTCCGGTCTTGACGACTTTATCGTGTTCCTCCCGGTTCATCCCCTTGCTCATTCCGCCGGGGAGGGCCCCGATGGGATGGACGGATTTGCCGGCCATCATCTTGATCAGCTCGTGGCAGGCCCCGCGCATGTCGATGACCTTGCGGCCGATCTCGACGCCCACCTTGTGGATGACGCCCAGGATGTTTCGCTGGGCGGCCGGGGCGTCGGGGCCCATGACGAAGTCGGGCCCTCCGAGGGCGTAGAAATGGGTCGCGTGGTCGGTCACGTAAAAGATGGCGTACAGCAGTTCCCGCAGGAGTCTGGCCGTGCGGGGAAGGTCGACGTGATAAACCGCGTCACAGGTCTTGGCCGAGGCCATCATATGCGCTTCCGGACAGACGCCGCAGATGCGCGTCGTGATCCGGGGCATCTCCTCGACGGGACGGCCGACGCAGAACTTCTCGAAACCGCGGAGCTCGGGGATCTGGAGGCAGGCGTCCGCGACGTTGCCCTCGTCGTCCAGGAAAATGGAGATCTTGCCGTGGCCTTCGAGCCGCGTTATAGGGTCGATGGTGATCGTTTTCATCTCACACGCCTCCCGACGAGCGAAGCGGCCAGGCCGAAACGGTAAAACGTCCCGACCGGATCCGGAATTTGTTTGACGATTGTTTCGATCTCGGCGGGATCGTCACTGTCGATGATCGAGGCGATCGACCCGGCCAGCTTGGCCCCGACATCCAGGATGCCCTCGGCCGGTCCGTAGCAGCCGCGACAGCCCAGGTTGACCTGAGGGCAGAGGGCTCCGCAGCCTGCGTGAACGGCCGGCCCGTTGCAGATGATCCCCTGCTCGAGCAGACACTTATTGGGATCGATATCCCGGGGGTCGACGAGATGGGGGCGGCGGAAGGCCTTGATCTTCTTCTCCTCTTTCGTCCGCTTGCATTCATCGCAGACCGTCTTGGGGTTGACACCGACGAGAGAGCCCTTCGGGGGTAACTTTCCCGTCAGGGCCGCTTCGGCGACAGCCCAGATCTGCTCGGCGACGGGCGGACAGCCGGGCATCCGGTAATCCACGTCCACGAGCTGATCGAGCGGCCTCAGGACCTCGAACAGGGCCGGCAGGGTCAGCCGGCCCGACGGGGTTTCCGTGACCGTCTGGGGGAGGGTCGTGTTGCCGGCCTCCACGGACGGCGATCGACGGTAGACATAGTCGAGGATCTCGTCAGTCGTCGTCAGGTTGGCCAGGCCGGGGATGCAACCTTCCGTGGCACAGGAGCCGAAGGCGACCAGGACCTTGGACTTTTGCCGGAGGAGTTGTGCGATGTGGAGGTTCTCCTCGTTCCGGATTCCCCCGTTGAAGAGCGTGACGTCAATCTCGCCGTCGGCCATCGCTTCGACATCTTTGTATTTGGTGTCCATGATGCACGGACAGAACACTAAGTCGGCCGCGGCGTCGAAATCCAGGATCTTCTCCCGGATATCGAGAAACGCGATTTCGCACCCTCCGCAAGAGGCGGCCCAGTAGACTGCGAATTTTGGCTTAGGCATGGATCATCCTTTCGGGATGGGGCCAAGGGTTGGGTTCCGCCCTTCGAACTCGGCCATGAAGACGGGACTCAAGGGAAGCGCTCGGTTCCGGATGCAGTAAGAATGGATAGCATGAGAGCGATGATCGCCGGAGGAAGAAGAACAGGCAAAGGAATCGGGATGATTCCGTCCCGCCCGCCATGGTTGCTCATTCATGAGTGAGCCGCAGTACACATTATCAGGTTTTTTACTATAGATATTTTATCGGAAACTGTCAAGGTTTTAAACAAAACGATTCCCTCCAACGGTTTATTCGGCATCGAGGCCGCGCGAAATTCCCCCCGCCGGTTTGACACAAAAAGGATCCTTTGCTATAAGGAGTGCGACCGGGGCGTTTCGGCCCTGGAATATTTTTTACGGGACGAAAGAAATGAAAATCCACGAGTATCAGGCCAAACAGATTCTGGCGCGCTACGGCGTCCGGATTCCCCGGGGCGAGGTCGCTGAAACGCCGGCCGCGGCCCGGGCGATCGCCGAAAGGATCAGCCCGCGCGTCGTCGTTAAGGCCCAGATCCACGCCGGCGGCCGGGGCAAGGGCGGCGGCGTCAAGCTCGCCCAGACGCCCGCCGAGGCCGAGGCCCTGGCGGCCAAGATGATCGGCATGCAGCTCGTGACCCACCAGACCGGCCCCGAAGGGAAGCGGGTCAAGAGCGTCCTCGTCGAAGAGGCCCTGGATATCGCCCGCGAGCTCTACCTCGGCATCGTCATCGACCGGGCCCGCGAGGCGGCGGTCGTCATGGCTTCGACCGAGGGCGGCGTCGAAATCGAGAAGGTCGCCGCCGAGAAACCCGACCTCATCTTCAAGGAATACGTAGACCCGGCGACCGGGCTCCTGGGCTTCCAGGCCCGGAAGCTGGCCTTCAGGCTCGGCCTCGACGGCGAGGCCTTCAAACAAGGCCAGAAATTCATCTCCGGCCTGTACAGGGCGTTCGAAGGCACGGACGCCTCCCTCGCCGAGATCAATCCCCTCCTCGTGACCAAACAGGGCGACGTCCTGGCCCTCGACGCCAAGATGAACTTCGACGACAACGCCCTCGGCCGCCATCCCGATATCCAGGCGATGCGCGACCTCGACGAGGAGTCGCCTCTCGAAGTCGAGGCCACGAAGTATAACCTCAACTACATCAAGCTCGACGGCAACGTCGGCTGCATGGTCAACGGCGCCGGCCTGGCCATGGCGACGATGGACATCATCAAGTACGCCGGGGGCAGGCCGGCCAACTTCCTCGACGTCGGCGGCGGCGTCACGGAAGAGGCCGTCAGCAACGCCTTCAGGATCCTGGTCAGCGACCCAGACGTCAAAGGGGCCCTGATCAACATCTTCGGGGGCATCGTCCGCTGCGACATGATCGCCAACGGCGTCGTCAAGGCCGCCAAGGCGCTGGGGACGAAGATCCCGGTCGTCATCCGGCTCGAGGGGACGAACGTGGACCTGGGAAAGAAAATCCTGGCCGAGTCGGGCTTGGCCTTCTCGTCGGCGGACGGCATGAAGGAAGCCGCCGATCGCATCGTCGGACTGGTGAAGTGAGCCGAACCAAAGGAGCCTCCCATGAGCATTCTCCTCGATGAAAAAACGCGGGTCGTCGTCCTGGGGATCACCGGCAGTGAAGGCACGTTCCACGCCCAAAAGATGATCGAATACGGCACGAAGGTCGTGGCCGGCATGACGCCCGGCAAGGGCGGGACCAAGCACCTCGGCGTCCCCGTTTTCAACACCGTGGCCGAGGCCGCGGCCTCCGAGGGGGCCGACGCGGCGGCGATCTTCGTGCCGCCCTTCGCCGCGGCCGATGCCATCATGGAATGCGCCGACGCGGGCCTCAAGCTGGTGGTCTGCATCACCGAGGGCATCCCCACCTTCGACATGATCAAAGTCAAAACGTTCCTTAAGGATAAACCGGCGGCCCTGATCGGGCCGAACACGCCGGGCCTCATCTCCCCCGGAAAATCCAAGATCGGGATCATGCCCGGTCCCATCCACAAGCGGGGGACGGTCGGGATCATTTCGCGTTCCGGCACATTGACCTATGAGGCCGTCCAACAGGTGACCCGGCAGGGCTTGGGCCAATCCACGGCCGTGGGTATCGGCGGCGACCCGATCGTCGGGCTGAAGTTCGTCGACCTGCTGAAGTTGTTCAAAGACGATCCGGAGACCGAAGCCGTCATCCTGATCGGCGAGATCGGCGGCACGGCCGAAGAGGAGGCCGCGGCCTATCTTCAAAAGGGCTACGGCAAGCCGGTCGTCGGCTTCATCGCCGGACAGACCGCCCCGCCCGGCCGGCGGATGGGGCACGCCGGCGCCATCATCGCGGGAGGGAAAGGAACGGCCAAGGAAAAGATGGACGCCCTCCAGGCCGCCGGCGTCCAGGTCGCCGTCAGCCCGGCCGAAATCGGCGACAGGCTCCGGGAGTCCTTATCCCGACGCTCCTGACTCGCCCTTCTCCTCGTCCCGGGCGGCCAAGGCCTTGGCGACGATTTTACGGAGGTCGGAGGGCAGGAACGGCTTGGGTAGAAAGTCGAACGCCCCGATCTGCATGGCCCGGAGGGTATTCTTCATCGTGGGGTATCCCGTGACCATGATGATTCGGGCCGAGGAATTTTTGGCCTTGATCGACCTCAGCAGATCCAGCCCGCTCAGGCCCGGCATCATCAGGTCGACGACCATCACCTCGTAATCCTTGTTTTCAGCCATCCGCAAGGCCTCTTCCCCGCTCATGGCGATATCGATTTCGTACTCTTCACAGAGGAGCGCTTGCCGGATGCTCCTGCAGACCGTCGCCTCATCGTCGACGACGAGAATTCTTTTTTTGGCCGGATTTGTCATGGTTCTCCACCTTCTCGTTCGGATTCTTCGTTGCTGACCGCCAGGGGGATACGGATCGTGAACGTCGCCCCCCGCTCGACCTCGCTCTGGACGACGATCGTTCCGCCCCGCTGCCGGATGATTCCGTAGCTGACGGCCAGGCCCAACCCCGTCCCGAAGCTCTTGGTCGTGAAGAACGGGTCGAAGAGCTTGGGAATATTGTCTTTGGGGATACCGACTCCCGTATCGGAAAAAACGATTTCGAGGCCGGTGCCGTCGCGGCTCAGACGGCTCGTAACGATGAGCATTCCTCCGCCGGGCATCGCCTCGCAGGCATTGATGGTCAGGTTCGAGAAAACCTGCTGGATCTTGTTCTTGTCGAGGTCGATCGGGGGAAGCGATGGGTCCAGTTTTTTTTCGATCCGGATGTTCCGGACGGCGGCTTGCTTCTCGAGAAGCTGGAGCGTCCGCTCGATGATATCGTTGATGTCGCTGGGGATCGACTGGGAGGGTGTCAGGCGGGCGAAATCGAGAAGGCCGTTCACGATCTGGGCGCAGCGCGCTGTTTCATCGGCGATGAGCATCAGGGACTCCCGGACCCCAGCCCGGTCGTCGTCCTGCTCGAGCAGAAGATGGGTATGAATTAGGATCGACGTCAAGGGATTGTTGATCTCGTGAGCCACTCCGGCCGCCATCTTGCCCAGAGACGCCAGCTTTTCCGACCGGATGAGCTGGTCCTGCGTCTCACGGAGCTGCCGCGTCCGCTCCTCCACCCTCCGCTCCAGTGTCCGCCCCCATTGGCTTAGGTCCTCACGGGCCTCGTGAAGATCCTCGGTCATGAGGTTGAACTCTTGGGCCAGCTGGCCGATCTCGTCCCGCCCTTCAATCTGGATGCGGTGGCTAAGGTCGCCCCGGGCGATCTTATCGGTGGCCTCAACCATGACGGCGAGGGGCCTTGTGATCTGGCGGGCGACAAAGGACAGCAGGCCGAGCAGAAACAGGGTGCACAGGCCGGCGAGTCCGGCGAAGGTCGCCATGACCCGGTTGCGCAGGTCGATGTACGGCTTCTCCAGCATTCCGACATAGAGCATGCCGATGATCCTTCCTTCGATGTCCCGGATCGGCTCGTAGGCGGTGATGTACCAGGCCGTCACGACAAAGGCGCGGCCGAGGTAGGGCTCCCCCCGGCGCAACACGGCCTCGTTGACCTCTCGGGAAACCCGCGTCCCGACGGCCCGGTTTCCCTTGTCATCCAGGACATTGGTGGAGATCCGGAGGTCGTCCTGGAACAGGGTCGCCGTTCCGATGTCGTGGCCCTTGTATTTCTCGCCCTTGAAGACGATGTCCTTAACCCGGTCCACGAGCTCGTAATTCCGGTTGAAGAGCAGCCCGCCGTAGAGGACCCCGAGCGGCGCCCCCCCCTCCCCCAAGACAGGGGCGGCCGCCTTGAGCATCATACCGTTCTCTTCGTGGTCCTCGGCGCGCTCGGCGGCCATGGGCGTCGGGACAAACTTGAAATAGGACCGCTCGGCCAGGTCGGATCCCTCCTTGAGAAGCTCGTCCCGGACGACGATCTGGATCCCGGCCGCGATTTGACCTTGGAGAGCGCGGACGAGGAACGGATCGCGGGACTGGTCGTCGCCGAAGATCTCGGGGCTGCGCGAGCGGACCACGACGCGGCCGCGGCCGTCCGTGAGGGTTAGGATGTCCAGCCCGAACTCTCGGCGGATTTCGTCGAGCTTGGGGATCAGAGACTCGCTCCGTCCGGAACGGAGCCCCTCCCGGAGGAATTCCTGAGCGGCACTGAGTCTGACGATGTCGCTGATGCCGCTCAGCCTGACCTGATAGACCATTCGCGCCGAGGCCAGGTCGTGCCAGACCTTGGCTTCGGCCAGAGAGATGATCGTATTGTGCTCGAGCCGGGTGCCGATGATGAGCGTCAGGACGCCGCCCATCGAAATGACGGCCAGGAAGCTCAGGATGAGCTTGCGCCGTAGCGACAAGTCAAGAAAACGACGAATGAGCCGCCGGGTTGGCATCAGTCTTACAGCGTTCACAATAACACCGGCGCCGGACTCCTGTCAAACCCTCAACACTCATGGGAGCCATGAGTGCAGGCGTTTCGCAGTACTCATAAGCCGGAGACGGCTTGTGAGTGCTGCAAGGCTGCTCCCCAGCATGAATGCCGGGGTTTGGTCAGGGCAGAAGCTCCGCGGACTTACGTCCGTGGGATCTTCCCATTGCAGGCGTTGGAGCGCCGGTACTCATGAGGCGTTTCCGGCTCATGAGTATTGACCCTGAGCCTCGCGAACGGGTCAATCCGCCGCCGGACCGGGACGGGCGGCGTCGGCTTGACATTTCCCGTGCCCATTCATATAGTGAAATCTCATGACGGACCATCATCCTGATATAAAGGATAGAACAGCGATGGATAAGATCGAGAAACTCAAAGACGGAACGGAAGTGACGATCCGGAAGTTGAGAGTCGAAGACCTTGACCTGCTGATGGAGTTCTATCGGGCCCTCCCGATCGAGGACCGGAAATACCTGAAATTCGACGTCACCGACCGCTTCGTCGTGGCCAAGCGTCTGCGCCGGATCGAAAGCGGGGACGATATCAGGATCGCGGCCGTTCACGGCGGCCTGATCGTCGCCAGCGGCGCCCTCGAGCTTTCGGGCGAGGCTTGGAGCAAGCACCAGGGCGAGATCCGGGTCATCGTCGCCCGGCCTTTCCAGCAGCGGGGACTGGGAACGATCATGATCCGGGAACTCTATTTCCTGGCCGTCCAAAACAAGCTTCAGACGATCGTAGCCCGGATGATGAGGCCCCAGGTCGGGTCCCAGAAAATTTTCCGCCGGCTCGGCTTCCGCGAGGAGTCCATACTGCCCGACTTCGTCAAGGATCTCAAAGGTGTCTCCCAGGATTTGATCGTCATGACCTGCGACGTCAAAGATCTTTGGAAAGAACTGGACCGCTTGTTCAGCGAGTCCGACTGGCAGCGCTGCCGGTGAATTTTTAAACAGCCATTGACAATCTTCCCGGTTTATCTGTAAGGTAAGCGCTATATGGCGCAGAAAAGAAAAATGAGCGGGACAGATTCCAAGCCGACGGCTGTGCGGCGCATCATCGCCAAGTACGGCGGCCAAAGACGGGCCATCATCCCCATCCTCCAAGACATCCAGGACCGCGAGCGCTGGCTCTCCTCCCAAGTCCTGGAAGAAGTGGCCCGGGAATTGGATGTCCCGCTGGCCCATGTCTACAGCGTCGCCACCTTTTATAAATCCCTCAGCCTGGAACCGCGCGGGCGTCACATCTGCACGGTTTGCATGGGCACGGCCTGCCACGTCCGGGGCGGAACGGCAATCCTGGAGCACTTCGAGCGCCGCCTCCGGATCCGGGCCGGACAAACTTCGCCCGACCGGGAATATACCCTGGAGCGGGTCAACTGCTTGGGGGCCTGCGCGCTGGCTCCGCTCGTAGTCGCGGACGGCCGCTACTACAGTCAGATGACCGAGTCCAAGGCCAACGCGGTCCTGGAGACGCTCGGACGGCGGTCGGAGCGGCCGCATCGCAACCCTTCCGGCGCGGGCCGCCGGCGGTGAAAACGATGAATTGAAGGAGAGGCGTGAAGTATTACCGGGCTCATTTGCTGGTTTGCGCCGGGACGGGCTGCGTGTCCTGCGGCGCCTTCACCCTCAAGGAAGCCTTGGAGAAGGAAGTCGCGAGGCGGGGGCTGGCTGACGAGGTCCTGGTCGTCGCCACGGGCTGCAACGGATTCTGCGAGCGGGGTCCGATCATGATGGTTCATCCCGAGGGCATCTTCTATCAGCGCCTGACCGTCGAGGATGTCCCCTTCTTAGTCGAGGAACACCTCCTCAAGGGACGCCCCATCCAAAAGCTCATGTATGTCCCCTCCCCCGGAACGGCTCCCATCCCCAAGATGTCCGATATCGATTTTTTCAAGCACCAGAGGCTGATCGTCCTCCGCAACCGGGGCCGCATCGATCCGGAACGGATCGAGGACGCCATCGCCTACGACGGCTACGAGGCCATGGCCAAGGCTCTGACCCGGATGACGGCCGAGGAAATCATCGGGGAGATCACGGCCTCCGGGCTCCGGGGCCGCGGCGGGGCCGGATTCCCGACCGGACGGAAATGGGACCTCTGCCGGCGGGAGAAGGCGCGGCCCAAGTACCTGATTTGCAACGGCGACGAAGGGGATCCGGGGGCGTTCATGGACAGGTCCGTTCTCGAAGCCGATCCCCATGCCGTCCTGGAAGGAATGGTCGTCGGGGCCAAGGCTGTCGGGGCGGCCAAGGGATTCATCTACATCCGCAACGAGTACCCGCTGGCCCTGGAGCGGATGGGCATCGCCATTCGACAGGGGCGCAAGCTCGGCCTGCTGGGGAAGGATATCCTGGGATCGGGGTTCGATTTCGACCTCGAGATCGTGCGGGGCGCCGGCGCCTTCGTTTCGGGCGAAGAGACCGCCCTGATCGCTTCCATCGAAGGTCAGCGGGCCTTCCCCCGGCCCAGGCCCCCCTACCCGGCCCAGCACGGCCTGTGGGGCCAGCCGACCGTGATCAACAACGTCGAAACCTGGGCCAATATTCCTTCCATCATGCGGCGCGGCGCCGCCTGGTTCTCCGGGCTGGGCACCGAGACGAGCAAGGGGACAAAGATTTTCTCGCTCGTCGGCAAAATCAACAACACCGGACTCGTCGAGGTCCCGATGGGCATCCGGCTGCGGGACATCGTCTTCGGCATCGGGGGCGGCATCCCGGGCGGCCGCGAATTTAAGGCCGTCCAGATCGGCGGTCCCTCCGGGGGCTGCATTCCTAATCAGCTCCTGGACCTGCCCGTCGACTATGAGAGCCTGAGCCGGGCCGGCGCCATGATGGGATCGGGCGGCATGATCGTCATGGACGAGGACACCTGCATGGTGGACATCGCCCTTTATTTCCTGCGATTCACCCAGGAAGAGTCCTGCGGCAAGTGCGCGCCCTGCCGGATCGGAACCCGCCAGATGGCCGAAATCCTGGCCCGGATCGCGGCCGGAGAGGGCGGTCCCGAAGACCTCAAAAAGCTGGAAGAGCTCGCCCTGACGGTCAAGCACGGATCCCTGTGCGGACTCGGGCAGACGGCGCCCAATCCCGTCCTGTCCACGATGCGCTATTTCCTGGACGAATACAGGGCCCATATCGACGACCGCCGCTGCCCCGCGCTCGTTTGCAAGAACCTGATCACCTTTGTGATCGAGCCCGAAAAATGCGTCGGCTGCCTCCTGTGCCTCAAGAACTGTCCGGCCAATGCCGTCGCTGGTGAACCGAAGAAAGTCCACGTCATCGACCAGGCCGCCTGCATTAAGTGCGGCGCCTGTTTCAACGTTTGTCCGCCCAAGATCCGGGCCGTTTCCAAGACAACGCCATGACCATCATCATCGACGGCCGCCCGCTTCTGATCGAGGGGAGTCCCACTCTGCTCGAGGTCGCCCGGGCCAACGGCATCTTCATCCCATCGCTCTGCGACCACCCCGGACTCGAGCCCTATGCCGCCTGCCGCCTCTGCCTGGTCGAGGTCGAAGGCCGGAGGGGCTACCTCCCGGCCTGCAGCACTCCCGCCGAAGAGGGCATGAACATCCGCACCAAAACGCCGGCACTCGAGACGCTGCGGCGGGGAATCCTCGAGCTGATTCTGTCCGAACACCCCAACGCCTGCCTGGCCTGCGCCGAAAAGACGTCCTGCGACGACTTCAAGTCCACGATCCGGAAAGTGGGCGAGGTCACGGGATGCGTGCTCTGCCCGGCCAACGGCCGTTGCCGGCTCCAGCGGGTCGTCGAAGCGATCGGCCTCGACCGGGTCCATTTCCCCTCCCTGCGGCGGGAGGGGGAAGTCCGGCGTGACGATCCCTTCATCGATCGGGACAACAGCCTCTGCATCCTCTGCGGCCGTTGCGCCCGGGTGTGTCACGAGGTCAGGGGGGCCTCCGTGCTGACATTTATCTTCAGGGGGTCCCAGACCGTCATCGGCACGGCCCAGGACCGGCGGCTGGTCGACTCGGGATGCCGGTTCTGCGGCGCCTGCGTCGACGTCTGCCCGACCGGCTCGCTTGCCGAACGCGGCGTTCGCTACGAGCGCCCGCCCGAAGAGGAAAAGCCGGCCCTCTGCCCGTTCTGCGGCCAGGGCTGCAAGCTCCGAGTCGGGCTCAAGGAGGGCCGGATCCTCGGCGCCGTCCCCGATCCGGACGGGGCCGTCAACCGCGGACAGGCCTGCGTCAAGGGCCGGTTCCTGGTTAAAGACGCCGTCCGCCATCCGAGCCGGCTGCTCCGGCCGATGATCCGCCTGGACGGCCGCCTCCAGCCGGTCTCTTGGGAGGAGGCGTTGGGCGCCGTCGCGGAGCGATTGGGCCGCATCGCCCCGGGGCGGGTCGCCGTTGCCGCATCCGCCCAGAACTCGTGCGAGGATCTTTTCGTCCTTCACCGATTCGCTTCCGATGTCCTCAAGGCCGGTTCGATCACGGGCCCCTGGCTCGGATCGGCGGCCGCCGAGTTGCGCGGGCTTGGGCGGGCCGCCGGACGGCCGCTTCCCCTGAATTTCAAATTGTCCGACATCGGCGGGGCGGAAACGATCCTGCTCATAGGCGAAGACCTCCCTGTGACACAGCCCCTAGTGGGGGTCGAGGTCAATCGGGCCGTCCGGAACGGAGCCGTCCTGCTGAGCATCGGCGTAGAGGGCGGCCGGAACTCCATGCGGAGCCCGGTCGACTTGACCATCCCTCCCGGAAAGGAAGAGGCGTTCCTCGAGGCGCTGGCCGCCGCCGTTTCCAATACTGAAGAGCCGGCCGCCGCCAAGGCCCTTCATGGTCTCCGCATCCCCGAACGAACCATTCTCAAAATCGCCGGCCTGATGAAGTCGCGCAAGCCCCCCCTGTTCCTCTTCGGGCCTGCCTTGCTCGGGAGGGCCGGCGGCCGGAACGGTCTGGTGGCGCTCCGGAATCTGGCGGCGCTGACAAAAGGGCGGATTATTCCCCTTGACCTGGAAGCCAACCTTAGAGGCGGCCTTGAGATCGCGGAGGTTTTTCAGGCCGGCCTCGTCGGGGCCGGGAACGGGATTCGAGCCCTGTACCTCGCCGGCCCGTTTCCCAAACCGGAGCCGGGCGCGGCGGAGCTCGTCGTCTTCCAGGGCAGCTATATGAACGAGAACGCCTCGATCGCGGATATCATCCTTCCGGAGACGACCTCATTCGAAGCGGAGGGGGCCTTCGTCAATGTCGAAGGCCGCATCCAGCTGTCGGAAAAGGCCCTTGATCCGCCGGGCGAAGCCAAGCCCGGCTGGCTCATCCTGAGCGAGCTGGCCGAAAAAATGGGCGCGGCCGGCTTCGGCCGCGAATCGGCCGCGGATGTCCGGAAGGACCTCGCCGGAGTCGTAGCCGCGTTCGGGAATCTCTCTTCTCCGTCCGTTTCGCGGGAGGGAACATTTCTCGTCGAGAAGATCGGAGAGGCTGAGATCGTCCTCGTCGGAAGGTCCGTCGCCGGCGCAACGGCCGGATCGCTTCCGGCCGGATTTCGCGATCCCGACGACTATAAAGGCCTGGCCCTGGCCCGAGAGCATAAGAGCTTGAAGCTCATCCGAGGACGATGATGCCCAAAATCCTGGTCCGACAACGACTTGTCCCCAACCTCCATCTCATCGAGGTCGAGGCGCCCGAAGTCGCCAAGAAATGCCGGCCCGGCCAGTTCGTCATCCTCATGCCCGACGAACGGGGCGAGCGCATCCCTCTGTCCATCGCCGACTGGGATCCGGACCGCGGTTCGATCACGGCCGTTTTCCTGGTCGTCGGGACATCGACCAGGAAACTCGCCGGCCTCAACCCCGGCGACGAGATACCCGTGTTTGTCGGGCCGCTGGGCCGGCCGTCCGAAATCGATCGATTCGGGACGGTCGTTCTGGCCGCCGGCTGTTTCGGCATCGGCGCCCTCTGGCCCGCCGCCCGGGCACTCAAACAGGCCGGGAATAAAGTCATCGCGGTCCTGGACGCCAAGGCGGATTACCTGTTCTACTGGAGAGACCGCTACCGGTCGGTCTGCGACAAGGTCATTCTCTCTTCGCGCGATCACGTCCAGGGATCCAAAGACTTCATCCCCAAGCCCCTCGAAGACGTCCTCAAGACCGAGGCGCCGGTCGACCGCGTCATCGCGGTCGGTTGCACCTATCTTATGTACGCATGCGCCTTGGCCACGAAGCCTCGGGGCATCAAGACGATCGTCAGTCTGAATCCGATCATGGTCGACGGAACGGGTATGTGCGGGGCCTGCCGCTGCACGGCCGCAGGCAAGACCAAGTTCGCCTGCGTCGACGGGCCGGATTTCGACGCCCACCAGGTCGACTGGGATGAACTGTTCATGCGCCGCAAGTCCTACCTCGACGACGAGATCCGGTCGCTCTGCCATTGGGAGGAGACCGAGCTTCCATAGGAAAACGGACATAGGGCCATGACCGAAGAGAAAAAGGAACTGACTCCCGAGCTGAAGGAACGGCTCAAGGCGGAGTTCGATAAGGACTGGCGCAAGGAGCTGCGCAAGGCCGTCCCCGCCAAAGAGCGGATGAAGCTTCCCCGCCAGAAAATGCCGGAGCGCGAGCCCGCCGAACGGAACCGCGATTTCAACGAAGTCAACGTCGGTTTGACGCCCGAGGCGGCCCAGGCCGAAGCCCGGCGCTGCCTCGATTGCGCCAACCCCCAGTGCGTCACGGGCTGCCCGGTGGCCATCGACATCCCCAGCTTCGTCAAGCTCATCGAAAAGGGCGAATTCCCGGCCGCCGCCTGGAAGGTCAAGGAAACGAACTCGCTGCCGGCCATCTGCGGCCGCGTCTGCCCCCAGGAGACGCAGTGCGAGGAAGTCTGCACGCTGAAAAAGGCCGCCGGCGTTCCGGTGGCGATCGGGAACCTGGAGCGGTTCGCGGCCGACGCCGAGCGCTTGAGCGGGACGGTGAACATCCCGCCCCTCCCCGCCCCGACCGGAAATAAGGTGGCCGTCATCGGCGCCGGCCCGGCCGGACTGACCGTGGCCGGCGACCTGGCCAAGCGCGGCCACCGGGTCACCGTTTTCGAGGCCCTCCATGAAGCGGGCGGCGTGCTGATCTACGGCATCCCCGAATTCCGGCTTCCCAAGGCCATCCTGAAGGCCGAAGTCGACTACCTGCGGCGGCTGGGCGTCGAAATCCGGACGAGCTTCGTCGTGGGCATGACGGCCACGATCGACGACTTGAAGGCCGAGGGCTACCGGGCCTTCTTTATCGGCTCGGGCGCGGGGCTCCCCAATTTCATGAAGATCCCGGGAGAGAACCTGGTCTGCGTCTACTCGGCCAACGAATACCTGACCCGTGTCAATCTCATGCGCGCCTACGATTTCCCGGCCTACGACACGCCCGTCTTCAAGGCCCGGACGGCCGCCGTCATCGGGGGCGGCAACGTCGCCATGGATTCGGTGAGGACGGCCAAGCGGCTGGGCGCCGAACGGGCCGTCATCGTTTACCGTAGATCGAGGACGGAAATGCCGGCCCGGAACGAGGAGATCCACCATGCCGAGGAAGAGGGGATCGAATTCCAGCTCCTGACCACTCCGATCCGCTACTTCGGCGATCAACACGGGCGGGTCCGGGCCATGGAGTGCCAGAAGATGGGCTTGGGCGAACCGGACGCTTCGGGACGGCGCCGGCCGGTGCCGATCGAAGGCTCGGAATACACGATGGAGGTGGACCTGGTCGTCTGCGCCATCGGGCAGAGTCCGAACCCCCTGATCCCCCAGACGACGCCGGGCCTCAAGATGGGCAAGTGGGGAAACGTCGAAGTCGACTGGACGACGATGGCGACCAGCCTCCCCGGCGTCTATGCCGGCGGCGATATCATCCGGGGCGGCGCGACGGTCATCTTGGCCATGGGAGACGCCCGGATCGCAGCCTCCCAGATCGACGCCTATCTCTCCCGCTGAAGAAGGAGATTGCCATGATCACGACGGAGACGTTGGGCGGACTTGAGCTCTTTGAAGGATTACCCGAGCACGCCCTCCGGACGATCGCCGCCATGTCGGAGGAGCTGTCCTTCGCCGCGGGGACGGTCATCTTCTCGCCTGAACAAGCCTCTCAGCGTATTTTTCTGCTCTTGGAGGGATCGGTCCGCCTGACCGTCTTTGCTTCTCAGCTGACCGAGCCCATGACTGTCACCATGTTGACGACGCCGGGTCAGGCCTTCAGCTTTTCTTCGATCGTCGGCCGCGGTTACCACAACAGCTCGGCCGAGGCCCTCAGCGATATCCGGGCCATCGCCATTCCCGGACAAGCCTTGATGGAATACCTGGCCCGGGAGCCGGCCGTCGGATTCGTCGTGATGACGCGCGTGGCCAACCTCATCAACCGCCGGCTGGGGGCGTTGCGGAAGCTGTTGCTCGAGACGATTATCGATCTAGAGAGGCCGTCCAGCACCACGCCGGAGAACTAACAGAGAATATTCGGCGGCTGTTTTGGATTACATTATATCTACTGTGCAGGACTACTTCTTCTTGAGGTTTTTCTTCTTCTTGGAGATATTTTTGTACACAAACTCTTCTTCTTTTATCTGATAAGCATGCTCTGCGGTTGCTTTTTCAAAAACAAGCTGTTCCTTCGAGAATAAATTTGAAGTTTCAGCCTTCAGATGCCCTGCAGTCATCCTGCAGTACTCCGGATCTATTTCTACTCCGATACTATTGCGACCTGCCCTAAGAGCGGCGATCATGGTTGTGCCGGTTCCACAGAAAGGATCGAGCACCGTGTCTCCTACGAACGAAAACATACGAACGATCCGATTTGCCAATTCAAGAGGGAATGGCGCCGGATGTTCTTTAGTTGAAGCTCCGGTAATATTCCATATTTGCTGAAACCATACATCAAAAGACTCTTTGGCAATTTTACTGCGGGCACGCTGGTCTTCAGATGGTTTTCGATATCCCCCGGGTTTACGCTGCATGAGAATGAACTCGATATCATTCTTTATTATCGCGTTCGGCTCATAGGGCTTTCCTAAAAACTTTGAACCGTTTGACACTTCATAAGATGCATTGGCAATCTTATGCCAGATGATCGGATTGAGATTATCAAACCCGATTTTTCTACAAATGACACTGATATCCGCATGTAAAGGAAAAACCAAATGCCTGCCGAAATCTCGCCTAGCCACACAAACATCTCCGACGACGCAAACGAGCCTTCCTCCCGGGACAAGAACACGGAAGATATGTCCCCAAACTTTTTTAAGCTCATCCAGGAAAACCTCATATTCCTGAATATGTCCCATTTGTCCAGGATGTTCATTGTAGCGCTTAAGATTCCAATAAGGCGGAGAGGTCACGACAAGATGGACCGACTCATTCTGTAAGAATGCAAGATTTCTACAATCTCCATTTACTAATCTGTGGGAGGTACTTATCATGGGATTAGATGAATGAGCTCACATGAGAAACGAGGAGTCTAGAGAAGTTTGTTAGAGATAAATCCTCAGCAGGTGTTCGATATATTCCGCTTGTTCCTGTAAGTCTGGATGATGTGATAAATGCGGCTGCCGTATATTGCCGCTCCAATATGAGCTTCCTGCAGAAGATTTCGTAACGACGCGAATATGAGGCTCCAACAAATTCCGGAAACACCTTAAAATGGGGTTCTTTAATCTTCACAGGGCAATTCGATTTAACACAATCTTCAAGCATGAAAACGTAGCCAAGAAAAGGCTGAGGGCTGTTAACGAAAGCCCTTTCCCTGTACGCAGTCCAGATGTCGACTGCGCCACCGGTCGCTTCTTCTATACGATTATTAAGGTTGTTTCCAAAAGAAGGAGCTACTTGGGATTTCGCTTCTATGGCCGCAATCAATTTACGCTTATAAATTATGAGGAGATCCCATTTTTTCGTTGGTCTAAAATATCCGGGAATTTCAACTTTCCTCTTATTAAAGAGGCAATCGCTCGGCATTCCGGCTTGCATAATTAGGTCTGAGAAAAAACTAATGAAGCCGTCCATCTGTGCGCCGCCTGTAACGGCACTGCGCAAACCCTGATCCTTTTTTCCTTTTTCTTTCTGAGAAGATCTCGTTTTCCAGTAATAAGCAACAGCCCCCTCAACACCTTCCTTAATGAATTTCGATATCTCGTGGTTATTCATCTTCATACTAATGACGCGAGAATCCCAGTTTTTCTTTCAATGCCAAACCTAATCAGTTTAAATATATATCACTAGGCTTACAGGGTAAAGTGCTTTGAGAAAGGGCCCCAGCGCCCCTTTTAATATTAACAAGTATTTCGAGCTGGAAATGAGTTCATCTTCGAAGATTATTTGATTTTTGCCACGAACCCTTCCAGGCCTCCTTTTTTCTGGGACTGGATCGGGTTCTTGAGCGGGAAATCGAGCGAGTAGGTTTGACCCGTCACATAAGCCGAGCGATCGGCGCCGACCGCGATGTCATTCCCCTGATTCTCAATGCTTCCGCCTAGATACGTGGAATATAGAAGAGTCTTGCCGGAAGAGCTGAGCTTGCTGATGAAGGCCGCATAGGCTCCTTTGAGTGTTTTTTGAAGGGCTTGCTTGATCGGAAAATCCGAAGAATAGGTCCTCCCGACGACATAGCAATTCCCGTCTTTGTCGAGAGCGACGTTGCAGCCATAATCAAAGGTGGATCCGCCCAAATAGGTGGAAAATAGAATCGCGCTTCCTTTCGAGTTCAATTTGGAGACGAACGCGTCCTGCACTCCGCCGAATTGGGATTGGTAGGGCTTGGTGGTGGGAAAATCCGATGATTCCGTATGCCCCGTCATATAGACGGTTCCATTGGCGGCGACGGCGATCCCGCGGGCGATGTCTCTCCCCGAACCTCCATAATAGGTGGAAAATTCGAGGTCGTTCCCCTGGGGATTAAACTTGGTGATAAAGGCATCCCATCCCAAACAGGTCGCCTGGACGGCATTTTTTACCGGGAAATCACGCGAGCTCGTATCGCCCGTGACATAAGCCGCGCCTTGCCCGTCGACGCAAATGCCGCGGCCCATCGATCCGTTGCTCCCGCCCAGGTAGGTCGAATAAATGAGCTTGTTGCCGTCGGGGTGGAATTTGGTAACGAAGGCAACTTGTCCCTGCGCTTGACCGATGCCGTACTTTTGATAGGGATTTTTCAAAGGGAAATCCGAAGAGACGCCGTTTCCCGTGACATAGGCGGAGTTCTTCGAGTCCACAGCGATCGCATAGCCCTCCTCCCAGCTCGTGCCGCCCAGATAGGTCGAAAATACGAGGGCATCCCCTTTGGCGTTGAGTTTGGCCACAAAGACATCGCGCGTGCCTTTTCTCTTGCTCTGGAAAGGCTTCCGAACGGGGAAATTCGACGAGTCCGTGGCCCCGACGACATAGGCATTCCCCGATTTGTCGACGGCGATGTCATTCGCCCAGTCTTCAGCCGATCCGCCGATAAAAGTCGAGTAGACCAGGGCATCCCCTTTGGGATTGATCTTGGTGACGACGACGTCGGATCCGCTCTTAAGGCTTTTTTGAAACGGGGTGACCGTAGGATAATCCGACGACGCCGAGAATCCGGTCACGTAGACCGCGCCTGCCGAGTCCACGGCGATACCGTTTCCCGCATCGGCGCTCGATCCGCCCAGGTAGGTCGAATAGACCAGGACGACTGGATCGATGACCAGAGGATAGTTCGCGTCATAGGAGGAGATTTCAAACCCAAAGCTACGGTCCTCCCTTTCCAGCAGCCGCGCGGCGACTTCGACTTTGTTCCGGCCGATCGGCTGGTAACAACACGGTTTGGTATGGATCAGCTTCCCGAATTCCGTCTCCACTTCGAGATTCCCGTTTTCGCCCACCCGGCTCGCCTTGATATTCTCGTACCGGAATCCGATAGAGGAGACCTTGCCGCCGGGACGGACGAGCCAGTCGTATTCGATCTGCTTCCCCCGGCCGTAGATTTTGAGATCGACGCGATCGTAGAGGTTTTTATAGACCACCGCTTGAGAGGTCGGAATATCCGTGATCCATCCCGATTGATCCTGCCCGCGGAAATAATTGACGCGGCAGGCCGAACTCTCGGCGGCACTCACCTTAGGATTCGGGTTGGAGTCAAGGAAAATCAGCCGCGACACGGAACGCCCTGCGCGACTCTCTCCGCGGGCGCCGCCGCTTTCCCGGACCTGATCAAACACTAGGCCGCTGCCTGTCACCCAGAGCGTAAACGCCGGGGTCGCGGCGTAATAAAGCGCGTCCGGATGGACCTGACCTTTGTTTGGAATGAAATAGATGGGGACATTGGCATAATCCACATTTGGTTGAGCGATGGAAGCCGAAACCGGCCTCGCCTTTTCGGGAATGCCGCCCAAGCCCAAAATCGCGCCTAGACACATGATGCTGGCTGTTGCGAATAACACTTTTTTCATGAATCTTCCTTCGTCGGTCAAGATAGGAAACCGGCTCGGCCGCGCGCGCTTCGGATCATATCAACTTTTCTTAAAATCGCCGGCGCCCTCGGTCCTTTTCCTCCTCGGATACGGAGAGCATAGCGCGCCGAGTTCCGAGTGTCAATGCGCGGCATACCTGGCCGTCGAACAGTGTTCGAGTTTCGATATTTCGGAAATCCGGAAGGATGAATCCATCCGGCGGAAAATTTTGACCAAACCGCGAAAATAGGTTAGACTTTTTCTCGACTCTGCGAGAGTCCATCGGTCAAAGATTCCGAAAGGAGCGCGCCATGGACACATCCATAAAGAAAATCTATGCCCGCGAGATCCTCGATTCCCGCGGTAACCCGACGGTCGAAGTCGAAGTCAGCCTCGGCCAGGGCGTCGTGGGCCGGGCCGCCGTCCCTTCCGGCGCTTCGACCGGCGTCTATGAAGCTCTCGAGCTCCGCGACGACGACAAGACCCGATACCTGGGCAAGGGCGTTCTCAAGGCCGTCCGGAACGTCAACGAGACGATCGCCCTCAAGCTCGCCGGCCGCGACGCCCGCGACCAGAAGGGGCTCGACCGGGCCATGATCGAGCTCGACGGGACCCCCAATAAAAACAAGCTGGGCGCCAACGCGACGCTCGGCGTCAGCCTGGCCGCGGCCCGGGCCGTGGCCGCCGCCCTCGGCATCCCCCTCTACCGCTACCTTGGCGGCGACGCAGCGGCCCTCCTCCCCGTCCCCATGCTCAACATCATGAACGGCGGCGCCCACTCCAACTGGCAGGGCACGGACCTCCAGGAGTTCATGATCGCCCCGCTCGGCGCTCCCAATTTCCGCGAAGCCCTCCGCTGGGGCGCCGAGACCTACCACGCCCTCAAGAGCGTCCTCAAATCGGGCGGCTACTCCACCGGCGTCGGGGACGAGGGCGGCTTCGCTCCCGCCCTTAAGGCCAACGCCGAGGCCGTCGAGCTCATCCTCAAAGCCGTGGCCAAGGCCGGTTTCAAGCCCGGCGCCGACATCGCGATCGCCCTGGACCCGGCCTCGAGCGGATTCTTCGAGGACGGCAAATACTGGCTCCGGACCGAGAACAAGAAAATCTCCTCCGAGGAGATGGTCGCCCTGTACGCCGACTGGGTTCAAAAATACCCGATCGTCTCGATCGAAGACGGCCTGGCCGAGGACGATTGGGCCGGCTGGTCTTTAATCACCAAGACGCTCGGCGCCAAGATCCAGCTCGTCGGCGACGACCTGTTCGTGACCAACGTCGCCCGCATCCGCCGCGGCATCGAGGAGAAGTCCGCCAACGCCGTCCTGATCAAGCTCAACCAGATCGGGACGCTGACCGAGACGATCGAGGCCATCGAGACGGCCCGCCGGGCCGGCTGGACGGCCATGGTCTCCCACCGAAGCGGCGAGACCGTCGACAGCTTCATCGCCGATTTCACGGTCGCCATGGGGACGGGCCAGCTCAAGACGGGCGCGCCCTGCCGGGGCGAACGTCTCGAGAAATACAACCAGCTTCTCCGGATCGAGGAGGAACTCGGGACCAAGGCGCGCTACGCCGGACGCTCGATCCTCGGCCGGCGGACCTGATGACCCGGATCATCCTCGTCCGCCACGGCCAGACCGAGTGGAACCGGGTCGAGCGGTTCCGCGGCCAGGCCGACGTCCCCCTCAACGAGGCCGGGATCGCCCAAGCCGAAGCCGCGGCCCGCCGGATCTCGGCCGAATGGAAGCCCTGCGCCGTCTACTCGAGCCCCCTGTCCCGGGCCGTCCGAACCGCCCAAGCCATCGCCGAACCGCATGGCCTTGAGGTCCGCGTCCACCCGGGGCTCAACGATATGGACTTCGGCGATTGGCAGGGCTTAACCCCCGAGGAAGCGAGGGATCGCTGGCCGGAACTCGTCCAGGCTTGGGTCGACGAGCCCCAGATAGTCCGCGTCCCGGGCGGAGAGTGCCTGGCGGGCCTCCGCGACCGTTGTCTCGGGGCCGTCCGGGAGCTCGCGGCCCGCCACGAGGGGGAAACGATCGTCCTCGTCGGCCACACCGTCCTCAACCGGAGCCTCCTCCTGGCCATGCTCGGCCTGGGCCTCGAACATTTCTGGCGGATCCGGCAGGACACGGCCGCTATCAATATCATCGAGGCCGAACGGGGCGGCTTCGTCCTCGTCTCGCTCAACGACACCTGCCACCTCTCCGACCGAACCTAAAAACCGTTTTAAGCATCTTTTTTTGCTCTCGGCACGTATATATATATGATGACTAGAACGACCCGGCTCTGAGATTGACCCATTCGCCGGCGCTGAGATCCTTTATTCAAGGCAGGATCGATAAACGCGGCTCAGGGTTAACCCGGACAAAGCCCCGGCATTAATGCCGGGGAGTCGAGGGTTTGACTCCCTCGGCCGAAATTGCTATTCTCAGGGAGCGGGGAAGGGATAGAGTTATGAGGTGCTCTTATTGCGATCATGAAAACCCCGACAATACACGATATTGCGGCCAGTGCGGCCGCCCCCTGCTGAGCGCCCCCGACGCCGGCGACGGCAACACCCGGACCATCCAGGCGACGCCCGATCCCGTCCTGACCCGGGGGGCGACTTTCGCGG
>Ga0315289_10003550_pt1 | contig 23573 bp, 22 predicted proteins | sample YL17G11_40_MG_FD_203452 | JGI IMG/M metagenome (GOLD analysis project Ga0315289, IMG submission 203452) | Sediment microbial communities from Yellowstone Lake, YNP, Wyoming, USA - YL17G11_40 | ecosystem: Environmental > Aquatic > Freshwater > Lake > Sediment | place: USA: Wyoming | collected...
CCCTGTACCTCCAAGCCATGATTTTGGATTTTCTTGACCGAAGCCACTAAATCACGGTTTTGATTTTGCGCCTTGTTGCATTCAACCAGACTTTCTTCATTAGGGGTTTCAATACCAATAAATGCTGTGTTAAACCCTGCCTTGACCATCAAGCGCATCAATTCTTCATCATCGGCTAGATTTATAGATGCTTCCATAGATAGGGCAAAGGGATACTTCTTCCCCTTCATCCACTCAATTATTGCCGGCAGGATTTCCGACTTTAGTTTCCTCTTATTGCCTATGAAGTTATCATCAACAATAAACACACCACTTCGCCATCCATGACTGTATAATGCGTCTAGTTCTGCCAGCATCTGGGCTTTATCCTTGGTTCGTGGCTTATGACCGTTTAGAACGATAATATCGCAAAATTCACAGTTGAATGGACAGCCCCGTGAGTACTGAATGCTCATTGACGAATATTTTTTCATGTTAATAAGCGACCAAAGAGGAATAGGAGTTTTGGTTATGTCTGGTCGTTCGCTGGATGTGTAAATACGCTGGGCACATCCCCGCTCTAAATCTTCCAGAAATGGTGGTAGCGTAACTTCAGCCTCATCAAGCACAAAGTGGTCTACCCCGTCAAATTCTTCATATCCGGTAGTAAAGAGAGGACCACCAGCAACGAGCTTGGTGCCCAGTTTTCCACATTGGGCAATAACTGTCTCCACCGACCTCCGTTGCACCGCCATAGCACTGATAAACACATAGTCAGCCCACTTGATGTTATCATCAGTTAGGCTGGTTACATTCATATCTACCAGCCTTTTCTCCCACTCGCTTGGGAGCATTGCTGCCACGGTTAATAAGCCCAGCGGCGGGAAAGGCGCTTTTTTAGAAACGAATTTTAGGGCGTGCTTAAAACTCCAGAAGGTGTCCGGATACTGGGGATAAACAAGAAGTATTTTCAAATTGGTCTCCTCTTTAGTGTAGTCTGACCGATAAAAGGTTGCGCTCATTATAGCATCTTTTCTATCGTAGAGTAAAAGGTAACCCCTCCTCCTGTATCCCCTTCCCCTTAATAAGCAGACCTGCTTGAGTTTGAAAGGGAGATTTTGTATAATAAGAGAGATAAAGCAAATAGGAGAATGAATATGGTAGAAGAAATGAAAGAGAAGAAGCATGCTATTTTGAGTAAACCTCTTCCCGTTATTCTGGATGAGATTGAGGCAGCGGCTGAAGATGCGAGAAAAGCCGCCGATGAAGCGAGAACAGCCGGGCAGAAGGCTGCTGACGAAGTTATGAGAAGCTTGAGAAAATTATTTATGAAAATGGCTAAGGATATTACCGAGGAGCTGGGCGAGGGGAAGAAGTAAAATATAATTAACAGTGAGAGGATGAGGTTACCGACTGCCCCCACATCCACACCCTGCCAGAGATTGTGAAGTATATTTAAACTTTGTTAGGGTGACCCCATCCCCTGTATCCCCTTCATGCAAGGAATATCTCTTCCTATTCTAGGGGAAGGGGACTTGGTTTATAAGAGAGGCGAAGCCCCTCTTAAACTCCCCTAATATCTGTTTTGAGTAGCACCCCGCTTATGTTAAAAAGGCTATAAAACTACAAAATTCGGGTCTTGAAGGAGATGCCAAGTCTCTCCTTGAGATAATCTTTCAGCACATATACCTTTATGTGTGGAATAGGCAAGTCGGGTGGTGCTAATAGCATATAGATAGTTTCGTCAGCTTTTTGGGTGATTTGTAGCGTTCGCTCTTTCCCAGCAAAATCGCGAACAATGGCGCCATTCTCAAGATTACATTCCCAACAAACAACAGCCGCGAGCCGCGCAAATGTGTGGTCACTAAACTCGTGTGTCAAGGCTCTCTTAAACTCGACATACCGAAGATTGCCTTTTTCCAGCCCGGCCTGAGTCGGCTCCAGCGCGCACAATGCATCTATTCCTCTGCTTGTGCTGTAGTCCAAGATATCAAATTCAAAGATGTCAGGCCTTAAGGCCTTCATAACAGAAAAGAGCATTAGAACTTCGACCTCCTGTCGGGGTTCTATCAGTGTTACGGAGGGGCGCTTCGGTGGCTGGTATTGTGCTAGGCGTTTCTTCTTAACATGGAAGTATCTCTTGTCGACATCCTCTTTTTCATCTTCTTCTTTAGTGTCAATTGCACCCCGCTGTTTGGTTTGCTCTATCTCCTCCTCATGTGCTTTGTACCCCTCACTGGCTTTTATTTCTGTCTTGAATAGTTTCTCTACCGTCTCTCGCACCTTGGTCAGAAAGTAGCTGTCTGTATTGCCTATACTGCCTCTGTTGGCAGTAAGTTCAAAGTCCTGGCAATTCACAAAGGCATGATACAATGTCCATTCGCTTTGCCCGGTAGTAACCCATTCGTTTACACGCTGGCTTGGCGGCAGTGGTATATAGTCTCTACACACGTAAAGTCCATACCTGTCAGAAACCCTGTAGTGCCACCGTTCAGGTGTTCTGCCTGTTCGTCTTAACATCAAGTTGTGCGCTTTCTTTGCTGAATCTCCTTCAAGGTAGAAGACAACATCGATACTACTAGTTGGATAGCCTTCAATTGGCACTGATTGAAAGACCCATTTAGTGACATAGTACTTCGGCCAGGTATCCTTATATTGGTTGTGCAATTTGTTTATGTTGCTTGATAGCGGCGGAAATGAATGGCCGAACTTTAGTACTTCTGGGTCGCTTTTCCCCAAGCCCTGTAACTCAACTACCTTGTCTTTATTATCGTCAATTTCCAGCTCGAGTTCGATTGAACCGAACTTCGTGAACCATTGAATATAATCTTTCAATGTCTCATGACGAAAGTCTTCGTTGCTTCGGATATGATAACCCCTAATTGTCACCTCGGTAAAACTCTCTTTTCCTTCGCCAAGTGCTTCAAAATAGTAATAATCTGGGACTCTCTTTTCCTGAACTAGAGTATTAATGGGCTCCTTCATTTCTGCTAAGACATGCCAGTCGCTACCATCCTCCTCCCTAGCGATGCTTTCGACTTCGATTTGCCGACATTTCCAATAAGTCTTTGTACCATGACCCTTCTCTCCTACTCTACCGCCTAATTTCCTCCCAAATTTGTCTCTCTGTAGTCCCGGAGAATCGGCCAGGTTCCAAAATGCGAAGAATCGCTCCTTGGTGAGACCTAGACCATTATCCCATATCTTGATGACTAACTCACGGTCAGCTCGAGTTGCGTCTTCGTATACCGTTATCTTGATAATCGAAGCAGACCAATCGAGTGAATTGCTTATTGCCTCTCGTATAACTTCTCTAGGGTCAGTGAAGTTTCCCACAATTTCAAGGAACTGTCTGACTTCCTTGACTTCAGGCGTACCCTTTTTCCGGTTTGCCATTTCCATAATGCACCTCCAAGCCATTGTGCCGACTTCTCTAAAACTCCTCAGAAATATCTACTTACTTGCTACTGACAAGCTAGGGCAGTAAAGGTGGGGGGTTTGCAGAAAGCCACCCACCCACTTAGCCTCACTGCCAATAGCGATAATGTCTTTAAGAACCTGATAGACATTCCCGGAAACCATGGTATCCTTAACCCTACCTACTATTTTACCACTTTCCACCTTATAACCCAGCAGGACATTGCCACTGAAATCACCACCCAGAATATTGCCCTGCTCTGCTCCCATGAGCTGCTCAATAATTAGCCCTTCCTTAATATCCTGAACCATCTCATCAAAGGTGGTGTTGCCCGGCGCAATAACAAAGGCACTGGGTGAAGGACCGGGTAATCTACCACCGCTCCTACTGCCATTACCGGTACTCCGGGCATGAGCCAGGGCTCCAGTTTGCAGGTCGTAAAGAAAGTTGGTTACAGTTCCCTTGGCAATAAGAGGAGTACGCTGACTGGGCACACCCTCATCATCACAGGGGCGGCTTTCGGGTCGGTAGGCTAAAGTGGCATCATCCCACAGCCATAGCTTATTATCAAAGACCTGCTGCCCAAGCTTACTACCTATGGGTGAAGCTCCCTCCAGAACCAACTTGCCATTAAACGCTGCCATCAGCGGTGAAATTAAGGCGCTAGCTACCCCGTGCGGGGTAAAAATGACCGGCAGTGGCTTGCTTGGCGCTGAAGCACGGTTTTTGGCTAGCTCAAGTTGCTGAAGCACTACCCCAGCTATAGCCTTAGACTCTGATAAGGGGTGGCAGGAGCTCTCACTTTCACCAACAAAGAGCATGTCCGTATCATGGATTAGGCTACCCATAATACCCAGCGTAAAGAAGCTCTTCCTGTATTTTGCCTGTCCCCCACGAGAATTTATAATATGAACTGAGATTGCACTCTTTACCACCTCTGCTTCACACACGATATCCGGGGTATGCCCCCTGACTGCGGTTATAAGCTCTTCACCGAGGCTAATCATTTCCTCTATAGTTACTGGCTCTACATTGGGGTCAAAGACTTCAACTGTCGGATAGGAGATAGAAGAAGGAAACTCAAACTTGGCTGACATACCAAACTGGGCTACTTCCGCAGCACTACTGACCAAGCTCTGGCTATCATCCAGCTCGGTAGTAACCGCATAGCCAATCCTGCCTTGCCTGACAATACGCAGTGCCACACTGGTGCTCTGCTTATGCTCAATATGCTTCAGACGGTTAGCTTCAAACCGAACTGGCGTTTCCTCAGAGGAAACAAAGAAAACCTCTGCCTCCTCAGCTACCTTCTTAGCCTGATTCAGGATATTCTCCATTCTACCCGCCTCCGACCAGGCAGTGGCGAATTCGGATATGGGGGCTACCATTGGAAACTGGGAGAGGCATCTGTTCCCTCTTGCCACAGCCACCGCCCTGGTTCATATCCAGGTCATTGCCAATAGCATCTATATTGTTAAGGGTGATAAATACATTGCCGGTAAGCGTTACTGGCCTTAGCGCTTCAGCGAGCTTACCATTGCGAATCATATAGGCCTCCCCGGCAGAGAAGGTAAACATCTCCATGCTGGTGGTGCCGCCATACCAGTTCTTAACGTATATTCCTTCCTTAATATCACCTATAATGTCGTCACAGGATAGCGTTCTCGGTTCAATATAGGTATTGGCCATGCGGACAATGGGTGGGTAGCGATAGTTTAAGGCTCGGGCATTACCCGTAGGCTTTTCCCCCATCCTGGCAGCAGTTTCTCTAGAGTGAAGCCTGCCCACCAGCTTGCCCTCGCGAATAAGATAGGTTTTACTAGCTGGCACTCCTTCATCGTCGTATTTATAACTACCGCGCAAGCCGGGCATAGTAGCATCATCAACAATATTAAGCTCTTTACTGCCAAATTTTTTGCCCAGAACCATAATTTCACGCAAACGCTCATTCTCATAGACAAAGTCAGACTCAGATAGATGTCCAAACGCCTCATGCACAAAGACCCCAGCCAGAACCGGGTCTAATACCACAGTATATTCTCCCCCCTTTGCCTTTGGCGCTGATAATAGCTCTACGGCATGCTGCGCCGTCCGCTCCACCTGCTGATGAAGCCCCCGGATGGCACCAAAATTCCCCCTACTGCCCAAGCTCAGTCCTGCCTGTTGCACCTCACCATCCTGAGTAGCTATAGCAGTCAGACGCAGGGTGATATCCGCCCTCTCCTGCTCAATATAGCTACCCAACGAGCTTACAAAGACAGCCTTTTTGTGGCTATCACCGTAACCAATAACAGAGGTCTGTAGCTTCGGGGTACGCCAGATAATATCATTATATTCATCCAGCAACAGCTTCTTCTCCGCTAATGGTATCGTTACTGGATTTTTATCTACACCGCTGGAGACAATATCAACCACTGGTGCTACTGGAGCGAGCTTACTTTCTTCACTACCAACTAGTCTTGCCTGCTTCACTGCCAGTTCTATTCCGCCCCGCAACTCATCAAGGTTATTAAAGCTAATGAACCCCCAACCACCCTTCACCAGAGCTCGTATACTTCCGCCGGTGGCAGTTGCCCTGCCGATAGATTCTAGCTCCTTCCCCCGATAGGAAATATAGCTAGTCTGGCTCTGCTCAAGACGAGCCTCGATATAATCGGCGTTATAATTCTTAAACGCCTCGGCTAGCTGGCGACCAATATCTTCAATGCCTCTCATACTTACCAATATATAACTTAAGGTATATTACGGTCAATGGTGAGTCCACCTAATAGATAGGTAAGATGTTTGCTAACCTCACCCCCTTAATCCCCCTCTCCAAGATAGGAAGATGAAGTCCTTGCATGATGGGGAAGAGATTTTAGAGAGGGGGCTTCTCCCCTCTCTTATTTACACTCCCCCTTCCCTTACAAGGGAAGGGGGCCAGGGGGATAGGTTGCTAAACAATCCTACAAGTAATTCTTGACCGCAGAATGAAAGGATGCTATGATGCTATAATTCCTTAAATCTAAAGAGGAGAGCTTAAGTGAAAAGAGCTGATGGTCGTGCCTGGGATGAGCTACGGCCAGTACGCATAACACCCGGGGTTCAGAGTTTTGCTGAAGGCTCGGCACTAATCGAACTGGGTCATACCCGAGTGCTGTGCACAGTTAGCGTGGATGAGAAGGTGCCAAATTTCCTCAAAGGACAGGGTTGCGGCTGGATTACGGCTGAATATGGCATGCTACCCCGCTCAACCACCACACGCACCCCTCGTGAGATAGGCAGAGTTGCGGGGAGGAGCCAGGAAATACAGCGCCTCATTGGGCGCTCACTTCGGGCCGTAACCAACCTCAATGCCCTGGGAGAGAGAACCTTAATTATAGATTGCGATGTGCTTCAAGCGGATGGTGGCACCAGAACCGCTGCCATTACCGGCTCTTATGTTGCCCTACATCAAGCCCTGCAGACCATGGTAAATATGGGAGTATTGTCATCCATACCGCTAAGGAGCGCAGTGGCTGCCACCAGCATCGGCATTGTGCACGGTTGCCAGCTACTAGACCTGTGCTACGATGAAGACTTCAATGCTGCGGTTGACTTCAACGTGGTTATGACCGATAAGGGTGAGTTTGTCGAAATTCAGGGCACCGCCGAAACCAAGCCCTTCACCAAAGAGACAGTTGATTCTTTACTCGCTCTAGCCGAAAAGGGCATTAAGCAACTGTTCCAAATCCAACGGTCTGCTTTGGAAACCCAAAAGACAAGCTAACCATCTATGGGCGCACCTGCCCGCTACCAAAGATAATCCATTTATAAGTGGTCATTTCTTTGAGTCCTAACGGACCCCGGGCATGGAACTTTTGAGTGCTGATGCCTACCTCAGCCCCCAAGCCAAACTGCCCCCCATCAGTAAATCTGGTGCTGGCATTAACATAGACACATGCCGCATCCACCTCATTAAGAAAACGCATTGCCGACCCGTAGTCTTCAGTGACAATTGCCTCAGAGTGCCCTGAGCCATAGCGCTCAATATGCTCCAGCGCCTCATCCAACGAATCCACCACCTTAACCGCCGCTACCAGCGACAGAAACTCCTTACCCCAATCTTCGTCTGTAGCGGGGATAACTTTTAGTGAGGGATTAGATTTAAGGATGGAGAAAGCACGCTTGTCGCAGTGCATTTCCACGCCTGCCTTTGCCCACTCCGCCGCCACCAAGGGCAGATAGCATTGGGCAATATCAGCATGAACCAGCAGGGTATCCAGGGCATTACAAACAGTGGGGCGCTGCACTTTAGCATTGAAGGCTATAGCCACTGCTTTGCTCACATCGGCACTCCTGTCCACATAGGTATGACAAACACCTATCCCACCAGCAACCACCGGCATAGCAGCATTCTCTGAGACAAACCTGATTAACTCAGCTCCACCACGGGGAACAATCAGGTCAATAACCTCCCGCATCTTAAGCATATGATTGACCAGAGCCCGGTCAGTGGACTCAACAAACTGCACTGCTCCATCAGGAACTCCCGCCCTTTTACAAGCATCTTGAACCACTCTAGCTAAGGCAGTATTGGAGTGGACTGCCTCCTTGCCACCCCTCAGAATAATAGCATTACCTGACTTCAGACAAAGAATAGAGATGTCAATAGTAACATTAGGTCGGCTCTCGTAGATAGCTCCAATTACCCCCAGTGGAACCCGCTTCTTACCCACCAGCAAGCCATTGGGCAAGGTGCGCATATCAAATACCTCCCCCACCGGGTCAGGAAGGGCTGCCACCGCCAGCACATCCTGGGCTATAGACTCAAGGCGACTAGACGAAAGCACTAATCGGTCAAGCATCGCCGCACTCATGCCTGATGCCTCAGCCTCCTTATAGTCAATTTGATTGGCAGCTAATATCTCATCTTTTTTAACTAACAGGTCATGAGCAATATTATGTAAAGCTTTATTCTTGACCTCGGTGGAAAGGTAAGCCAGACGCCGGGAAGCTGCCTCAGCCGCTCTCCCCTTTACTTCCAGTTCTTCAATAGCCGATTTCATAAGTCAACCCCTTTTTTCAGAATGACAAACTCGGACTTCCCTACTGAGTTGTTCAGACAACCATCGGTCAGCTAGTAACAACATATTACCCGAATTTGAATCCCCAGCTACACAGGCATAACTACTATAGTTGGCAAAGTATATGCCAACTATAGCTCCTAAACAAGCATCATATTCATCACATAGCCTATTAAGCTCACTTAAAGTACAGGAAGTATCGGGGCGATGAAGTGGCACTTGAAAATTCAAACCAATGTTTGTATCCGTCAGCAGCGAATACAAACATTCCACGTTTCCCAAGCGCTTATCTCTTTTGCTCTCCCGTTTATACTTTGGAGGCCAATAAATACGAAATCCCTCATCAAGCAGGGTATCAAATTTATCAAGATTCAGACGCTGAAGTAATTCTTCCCTCTTTAAGTAGGCTAGAAATTTATAAATTGCGTATGGATATATCTCATACACTCTAACCCTCTTTTTATCCTTTTCCAAAAGCGCTTTTAGTCCCTTACCTCTACTTGCAGCCTTGGATGCTGGTAATGCCGGCAGAGTCTGATGAGCAATAGCCTTATCAATAGGCCGGAAATGCTTATCATCAAGGTTATCGCAGCCGTCTATAGGTATATCAAGGAGAATAATAGACTCTGGCTCAGCACTCTCACAGACTAATTCTAGCAGTTCATTATCATCACTGGCCTGCGCAATTTTGACATTGCCGTCTAAGTCAGCAATAGCTAAAGTTCTACGCCCCCTTTTACCTTCCTTCCAAGGCAGGTCTACACTAATTATACTCATAAATTATCCATAAATGGGATTTTAATTGGTAACCCTATCCCCTGTTTCCCCTTCCCCATATCAAGGAGAAGGGGGCTTGCTTATAATATAAGAGAGACGAAGCATCTCTTTAACTCCCCGCTTTATAATAGTATCAATAATCTCAAAAAACAACTACTGCTCCAGAAATTGGAGCAGTAGAAAGATAACAACAAAGAAGAGGCGCTATATCACTAATTGCCCGAGCGTGTGCAGTTTGCCAGCTTAAAGCTCGATTTCCTTTAAATCCTTGGCAACTATCAGCTTAGGCTCGGTTAAAGCCTGTACCTCATCCGCTGTCCACCCTGGAGCAATCTCCTTGAGCAATAAACCCCTTTTAGTTACTTCAATAACTGCCAAATCGGTGCAAATCAGGTCAACACACTCAGGGGCAGTGAGAGGATAGGTACACTTCTTTAGAATTCTCGCTTCTCCTTTTTTAGTGGTATGCTCCATACCAACTATGACCCTGCTACCAGATGCGGCTAGGTCCATCGCCCCTCCCATACCACCAGCTCTCCCCGGCATACTCCAGTTAGCCAGGTCTCCATTCTCGGAGACCTGAAGCCCCCCCAGTACCGCAACGTTAACATGACCACCCCTAATCATGCCGAAGGCATCACAACAATTGAAAACGGACATTCCCGGAAGCTTAGTGACAAACTGGGCTGAAGCATTCACTAAACATGGGTCCCACTGGTCCTTCTCATCGGCACTAAGAGGAGCCCCATAACCAAGAATGCCGTTCTCGCTGTGGAAAATGACTCTAATACCCTCTGGTATAAACATACCTGCCAAAGTTGGTAATCCATATCCCAGGTTAACCACATCCCCGTCCTTGAACTCTTTAGCTATCCTCAGAGCAATTGTTGTTTCGTCCAGTCGTTGCTTCATTTCCTCCCCTCCTTGGGTATCTTCACTATCCGGTCAACAAATATCTCCGGAGTGACGATAATCTCGGAGCTAAACTCCCCAGCCTCAACAATATCGTCAACCTCAGCAATAGTAATCCTGGCTGCGGGCGCCTCTACTGAATTAAAGCCCCTCTGCATTCCCCGATAGATAAGATTACCCAGCTTATCAGCTTTATAGGCTCTGATTAAGGCATAGTCGGCTTTAAGGGCCAACTCAAGGATGTATTCCTTACCATCGATAATCTTCTTTTCCTTTCCCTCAGCAACAATAGTGCCAACACCGGTTCGGGTATAAAAGCCGCCAATGCCAGCCCCGCCAGCCCGCATCCTCTCCGCCAATGTACCCTGCGGACACCACTCCACCTCAACCTCGCCAGCCAGCATAGCCTTCTCGAACTCAGTAGTCGGAAATGAAATGGAGCAGATGACCTTCTTTACCTGTTTTTTAGCGATGAGTATACCTGGGGTTATATGCTCAGTCTTCTTTCCCCAGGCATCAGCCATTCTCTGCGGGGTTCCAGGATTAACACATATAATGGTAAGGTCTTTGGCTCCGTGGTCACGCAGAGCCGCGAGCAGATTATCCGGCAGGTCCCCGGGCGCCCCCCAGCCACCCGTTATAATGGTAGCTCCATCAGGGATATCAGCCACGGCTTCTTTGAAACTGGGATATATTTTATTTTTAGCCATGCTCGCCCCCTTGTTCATATTAATGCAACCAAGGACTTCTTAACCTGTAGCCAAATCCATCTCGCTATCCAGGTCACTTTGAACACTGCCTCAAAGAAAAATTATCAACCCTTTGGCTGCCAGCAGTATTAACTAGCAGCCCTCCTTTATCCTAAGCACTCCCAACCCAACTGCGTCAAGTTTTTAATATTTGCCGTCAATAACCTCGGTCAAAACCCCGTGGACAGACACAGGATGAATAAAGGCAAAGTATCTATTATACGCCTCGAAATATCTCGGCTTTTGATCAATCAGCTTTACCTTATTTTTCTTCAGCACCTCTAGGGCTTTCTCGCAATTATCCACATTATAGCTTATAAGCATAACGCCTTCGCCGCGTGCTCTAACAAACTTGGCTACCTCTCCGGTGCCATCAGTATCTTCCATAACCTCTATTGCTGTAGGTCCTACCATGAAACCGGTAACCCTGATTTTCTCTGGCTCATCAACATAACGGTACGCCACTTCCCAGCCAAAGGCATCAGTATAATCCTTTTCTGCTTTCTTCACATCATTGACAGCAATACAGATATGGTCTACATAGTTTGCCTTTAGTTTTTCAGCCATTTTGAATATCCTCCTTTTCTGTAATTAGGCATAATCCAACTACTTATACACTTATTCTTATATCCTGGAAATGTATGGAGTATTAATAGTTTGAGGTGAGCCTGGAGGAAGTTTGAAAAGAATAGCACCCTCCACTGGACACGCCTCGAAACACTCTCCACACTGCTGGCAAAGGTCAAGGATAACTGCTGCTTTACCTTTTACCAGCCCGATGATACCGGGGGGGCATGCCCTTGTGCAAGCCCCACACCCATTGCACCGGTAAGCGTCAATCCACGGATATAGCCCCAGGTGACTGGAATAAGAATTGGGATAAACACTAATTTGTGTACCAGGTACTTGTGGACGAGCAGATGCAATTTGACTCAGTATCATACTTATCTCTCCTTTCCTTAACTGATAAAGCTTGCCCCACTCTCATTGGCTAAAATCTCATTCCTAAACGGTAACCATCCTGGGTAGCATCAATGCCACGCCTCACCCACACACAATCACCAATAATAGCGGTATCACCCCGGAAAGAGCCGTAGCCCAGCTCTTTGTTAGGAACAAGCCTAGCCAGGATAACGGTATCAGCCGGCACGGTCTGGTTCTTGAACTCCTGTTTCTCTCTTGTCTTTCTGTCTTCAATTACCCAGTCTGCCACCACGCCCTTATCGGTGATTTCCCTAACTTTCCCATAGGTTAGCTGTTTAACCTTTGCCTGGTCAAGTCTTAGCCTGTACCTCCAGATATATGATGGATTCACATCCCAGCCGAACCTTGGGGCAGGGTCAATCATGGCTATGCTGGCGCCTTTTACACCCTCCTTTTCCAGTTTGTCAATTACAAAGAGGGTGAGTGATATTGCTGCGCCTGACCCACCGATTATAACCACATTCTTGCCCAGCTTTGCCTTACCAGTGAACACATCAAACATGCTCACGACATGTGGCTTATCTACTCCGGGAATATCGGGGACTTCAGGCACAGCGCCAGTGGCGATTACAAGAGAATCCGGCTTCTCCTTCTCAATGAGCTCTTTTGTTACCGGTGTATTAAGGAGTATCTTCGCTCCGAATTTATCACACTGTGTCTTAAGGTAGTTAACATACCGCATAAACTCCTCGTCATCCCAGAATTTACCCGAGCCTTCACCACAGGGATTTCTCGAGGCATAGTAGAACTGCCCCCCGATGTCCCCCGTCTTTTCATAGACAGTTACATTATGACCCTTCTCCGCAGCGATACGCGCTGCCTGAAGACCAGCAATGCCAGCACCAGCAACCATTATCTTTCTCTTCTTCCCTGTCTTGGGGAAACCGTAGTAGCCCCATTCCGGCTCATTCTCGTGGCCTGAAGACGGTCGAGCCATACAGGTGACGGCAGCATCACGGAAAAGTCGAGCAAGACAGACCTGGCAAGCCAAGCAAGGAATAATATCCTCCTGACGGTCCCACATGATTTTATTGGGTAGGGCTGGGTCGGCAATCATCGGACGACACATCTCCCATATATCAAGCTTGCCTTCAGCGATAGCCTTCTCAGGAACTTCAGGGGTGAAGAGCCGGTATGCCATGCTGACTGGTATCTTAACATTCTTCTTTGTCCGCTCAGCCACATAGAGCCATTTACCCATCGGTATGTCCCTAGAAATGACAGACCCCGGTGACTCCTGCCAACCGACGGTCACGCTGATGTAATCACAGCCAGCTGCTTCGGCAATCTTAATTGATTCCATGCTCTCTTCTTCGGTGTTTCCGCCTGCATCATCCAGCATCTCCCAGCCACAGAGGCGGATACCAATCGGGATATCAGAGCCAACCTCCTTGCGAACGCCTTCGATGATTTTTCTCATAAATGTGCACCGACCGTGAATATCCCCACCGTACTCGTCGCTCCTCCAGTTTGTAAATTTGGAGATGAAGTTAGAGATAAGGTAGCCCACGATACCAGAAATCTCAATTATATCAAAACCAGCTTCAACAGCCCTCCGGGCACCATCAATGTGCTCCTGAATACAGGCCTCAACCTCTGGTATACTCATCTTCCGCGGTTGGCGGAAACGGCGCAATCTTTGTGGAATAAAAGACGGCCCCACCGTATAGGGAAGGTTAATCCCGCCAACCCTACCGCAGTGCATTAATTGAAAACAGGCCAGTGCGTCACCCTTATGGATGACATCAGCCATCTTCCTTAAACCCGGGATAAACTTGTCATCCCAGACTCCCATCATGCCCACATACCCTTGCCCTGCACCACTCGGGTCAGCATAGGCACCTTGACATGTTACAATCCCCGAACCGCCTCGAGCATGTGCCTCTATATAACCGATTTCCTTTTCAGCGACAAAACCGTCACTATAATTATAGTTGGTTTCCGTAGAGGCATACTTAATTCTATTTTTCGCCCACACTTTCCCAATCTTAATGGGACTAAAGATATGTGGGTATTTCTTTTCTCCTGGTAACATACTCTCCTCCTTCCAAATAATTAACAAACCTGACAAAGATAACTACGGGCTGGCATCACCTCCTTTCAATGACGATAAACCGCTTATAAATGCTGAATAGTGGACACCTTTTGAACCCCATGAATCATTGCATGGAAACACCAGCATAGCAGTCTATCACACCATCAAAAGGTTGTCAACACGCCTTCATGTTGACACAAGCTCAGAAATCCACTAAAATCGCTTTTGTATCGAATTTACGAGCTAGGTTAAATCAACTGTTTAATCTAGCTTAAATAAAAACGATGAATGACCACCCAACAATAAGATGCGACCAATTGGATACAGGTTACGAGTTCCCGCCTGCCAGCTATAACCTAGATGCTGAAATCATTTCTAAATACCTAGAAGCAGTAGAGGAATCCAGTAGCCTATATTGGCGAGCAGATAATCCCCGGGCTTTAACTGGCCTGGTCCCCCCAATGGCAATAACTACTTACGCAATGACGATGCTACTACAGAGACTCTCACTACCCGCAGGCTCAATACATGTCACACAGGAAATAGAGTTCCTAAAGGTAATAGAGGTTGGAACCAGGATAACCTGCCAGGCTAAGGTGAGCCAAAAATGGAAGCGGAGCAAATTCCATCTTCTCACCATAGACCTCACCATCTTAGATCAAAACAAAGAGCTGGCGCAAATAGACAAGGTTAGCTTTATTTTACCCAGCTGATTTATGGAGAAATATGAGTGAAACTAAGCAAGTCCCGGGGCTTACAGCAATAGAGAAGGGAGAAAGTCTGCCTAAACTGGTCAAGAACATCACTCAGGGGAAAATCAACCTCTATGCACAAGCCAGTGGAGACTTCAACCCTATCCATGTGGATGAGGATTTCGCCAGAAAGTCACCTCTCGGTGGTACTGTCGCCCACGGAATGCTCATCCTGTCCTATTTATCACAGATGATGACTATTGCCTTCGGTCAAAGCTGGCTTTCAACAGGCAAGTTAAACGTCAGATTCAAGGAGCCAGCCCGTCCCGGGGATGTAATTACAGTAAGTGGGAACATCAAAAACATAGAACAGGAAGGAAACGAAATCCGAGTAAATTGCAACGTGCTCTGTCAGAATCAAAAGGGGGAAGTGGTAATTACCGGCGAATCATCACTGAGATTACTTCATAGGTAGCAACAAAAATACAAACAGTCTTCCCTGATAGAACTTTAGCCCAGCTAGCCTCTACTGTTCCTTTTGCAACGGAATAACACATATAAAACGGAGAGGTTCATTACCAGTATTAACAAAGCAATGCGGCTCACTAGAGGCAACAAAAACAACACTTTCCTTGCTTATCGGTGTTGCCCCCTGCTCACCGGCAACTACTCCCCTACCAGAAAGGACAAAGACCTCGTGTTCCCACTGGTGGGAATGAGAGGGAGTAGCGCCACCTGGCTCAACCTCAAAGACACGCATACTGAAGTGGGGTGCCCCATCATCAGCCGTAATAACCTCCCGCTTATATACCCCTTTTACCTCCTCAATAGGGTCGCAGTCCCGATAATGAATTACTTTCATTGCCCCTCTCCTCAGCTTTTAATGAACTAGTCTGGTCGGGGTGAGTGGATTTGAACCACCGACCTCATGGTCCCAAACCATGCGCGCTAACCGGCTGCGCCACACCCCGCGCAATGCCAGTATAACAAGGCACTTACTGCGGGTCAACCCACCTGTATTTAAGCCCGACAATCGGGGCAGGTGTCAAATATACCCGGCTCTAACTGCCACTTCTCAACTATATAGTCTAACTGCTTTTCTGGAGCCCAGTATTTACCACAGGTTTTGCACTTTTTTAACTTGAACTCCATTTTGCCGCCAGGTGTATTTATCACTCTTGTATCGCCAGCATCTGCTACCGTTATCGCCTTGGTAGGGCAGATGTAAGCACAGGAATCACAACCTATACATTTCTCCAGCGAATGTACAACCGTCGCTTCATCAATGTCACGGTCTAACCCCTGGACAATGAAAGTGATAGCGTCAGCACCCACAATCTCATGGCAGGCTCTAACACATAGCCGGCATAGAATACACTCTCTCTGCGCCAAAGTAAACCTTGGCTCCTCAACACCTAACTTTTTGGCTAATTTCTGTATAAGGTCTGAGTGTGGACGCTGAGCCATTAATAGTTCCAATGCCAGCCTTCGCGCCTCTATCGCTTTTTCCGAGTTTGTTCTGACCTTGAGTCCCTCCTCTGCAGGATAGTTGCAGGCGGTAATTAAACCGGATGTTCCATCAGTGATGATTTCTACACTGCATACCCGGCACGAACCAGCAGAACTAAGCGATTCGTGATAGCATAAAGTAGGTATACGAATGCCAGCCTTATTCGCCGCATCAAGGATAGTCATGCCCTCTTCGGCTTCTACCACTTTATTATCAATAGTTAGCTTTACCATTAGCTTCCTCTTCAAGTCCTGTTATTTCTCACTGCCTACTGCCAGTAGCATTACACGGTAGCATCTCAGGCAACGCTCTGCTTCATTCGCCGCCGCCTCAGGGGTGAAACACTTCTCAACCTCATTGAAGTTCAGCTTTCTATCTTCTATTGCTAGCTGCTCTGGAGACTGGCGTAGTCTCCTGGCTATAATACCCCCATCTCGTCGTCGGCTTAGAGCAATATCATGAAGCATACTACCAGCCTTATCCTCACCAGAGAGGGTTACTTTGCCCAATCTCAGGTACTGGTCTATGCTCGCGGCTGCCCTGTTACCAGCCGCTATAGCCTCAATCAGGGTTGCTGGACCGGTTACGCAATCACCCCCAGAAAAGACCCCCTGCACACTGGTCTGGTAACTGGATAGGTCAACCGCTATAGTACCCTGCTCTGTAATTTTAATCTTTTCTCCCCCCGCCAAAAAGGATAAATCAGGTGCTTCACCGATGGCAGAGATTATCATATCAGTCTTTAAAACAAATTCTGAGCCTTTAACCGGGATAGGGCGTCTCCTGCCACTGGCATCAGGTTCTCCTAACTCCATCCTGATACACTCAGCACCAACAACCCCACCCCCCTTAGTTAATACTTTAACTGGCACTGCCAGAAAATGAATCTTGACTCCCTCTTTTTCTGCCTCCTCAACTTCTTCTTTTTTCCCCGGCATCTCAGCCCGGGAGCGCCTATAGACTATAGTTACATCCTTGAAGCCGAGCCTTAAGCAGGTTCGAGCGCAGTCTATAGCGACATTGCCACCCCCGACAATTATTACCCTATCTTTAGGCTCTATCTTTTTACCCGTATTAAAGTCACGCAAAAACTCCACGCCATCAACTAATCCCTTACTGGCTTCTTTTCGGTTATCAATATCAAATTCCCTGCCCAGATGGGCACCGGTAGCAATAAATATTGTCTTGAAACCTTCCCCCGAGAGTTGCTCCAGAGTTATATCCTTACCAACTCTGGTATTCAGTTTAACCTCCACCCCCAAACCCCGAATTATGTCAATTTCTTTTTCTAGAATATCCTTAGACAGGCGGTAGGGAGGAATACCAACCAATGCCATTCCTCCCACCGAGGGTTGCTCATCATAAACAGTAACCTTATAACCCATTAAGGCTAAATTATAGCTGGCAGCTAAACCAGCCATGCCAGCACCAATGACAGCGACCTTTTGCTTACCAGCCTTCCTCTTTTTAATCTTTAAACTGGTTAAATCAGCTGGAACTCGCTTCAGTGCCCTAATAGCGATAGGGCTATCTATGTCGTTCCTGACACAGTTAGCCTCGCAGAAGGCAACACATGCTCGCCCCGTTACTCCGGGAAAGCAATTTGTCCTCCTAATTAACTCCAGAGCCTCGGTGTATCTGCGGTTTCTAATCAACTCTACGTAGCCAGGGACATCCTGATGAGCCGGGCAAGCCTCCATACACGGAGCAGTAACTCTAACAATATAAGTTGCCTTAGGAGGTTTTATCTTACCGATTATGAATTTGAGGTATTCTTCTTTATAATAATTTACCGTATCAAGGACAGGGGTCACTGCCGAGGCACAGAAATCACACTTGGCATTTTCCTTAATTCCGCTACCTAACCAACGCAATAAATCAAGGTCGTCCTCCGCCCCCTGCTCACTTATAATCCTATCCAAAATGCCAGCCATAACTTTTATTCCAATATAACCAACGGTACACTCCCCACAACTCAACTTCTCCACCTCTTTTAGATAAGAATGCGCCATACCTACGATATTAACACCACCATCGGCTACCACAAATCCATTCCACGACATGAAAGCTCTTACCTGATGACCGTTATATTGCAGGGGGAACTCCAGTTTTTCTGCTTTAGCACCCTTTTGACCACGGTTATCTACAACCTTACCTGCCCAACTACTAAAAATTACCTCACTCATTCTGCAACCTCTGTTTTTACCGCCTTTTCCCTGAGCTTTTCATATTCCTCATTGACTCTGGTCTGGATTTTATTTATTTCCTCTGGTGAGAGGTGCCTGAACCTTCCCTGTAACTTCATGTAGTCTGCAACTGGTCTGAGTTTGGGGAAATCAAGACTTAATCTATACTGACCATTCTCCACTTCATATAGTGGGAATATGCCTGTTTCCACTGCCAAACGACCTATCCTGACGGTTAAATCAATAGCGCACCTCCAACCGGTAGGGCAGACCGATAGGACATGAATATAAGCAGGACCGGCAGTATCTACCCCCTTTTTAACCTTACTCATTAGGTCAAAAGGATAGCTGGGGCAGGCAGTAGCCACGTAAGGTATATTGTGAGCAGCAGCAATGGCTGGCATATTCTTTTTCCAGGTAACCTGCCCGATACTCACCTTACCAGCAGGAGAGGTGGTAGTGGAAGCACCATAAGGAGTGGCTGAGGAGCGCTGTATCCCGGTATTCATGTAGGCTTCATTGTCAAAGCAAATATAGAGAAAGTTATGCCCCCTCTCCAATGCCCCAGATAGCGCCTGAAGCCCAATATCACTCGTACCGCCATCGCCAGCCATAGCCACCACCTTAACATCCGGCAACATCCGCTTTCCTTTCCTATTCAGAGCCTTTAGACCGTCTTCTATGCCTGAAGCTACGGCTGCGGTATTCTCAAAAAGGGTATGTATCCAGGGAACACGCCAAGAGGTATAAGGTAGCTGTGATGAGACTATCTCCATACAACCGGTGGCATTAACAATTATCACTTCCCGTCCCAACGCCTTACAGGCAAGTCTCACTGCCAGAGCTTCACCACAGCCAATACACGCCCGATGACCTGGGGCAAATCTTTCCTCTTTATCTATCAAACGGGGAACATAAACCGCATACTTTTCCATTTATTCCCTTACTCCAAATATCTCAAACTCTCTCTCGCTACCCTTCTGTGAGATTTCTATGCCTTTATTAATTATCTTCTCAAACCCGTCTACAGTAATATCCCTGCCACCTAAACCGCCAACGAAGCTGACTATCTTTGGCCTCTTATCCTGACCATATAAGGCTGACCTTATCTCAGAGCAAACTGGTCCCCCCGGTCCGCCAAAGGAGAGGGCTCTATCCAACACGATAAGAACCTCGGCATTTTTGACCGCCTGGCGAATTTCTTCAAAGGGGAAGGGGCGCCATAAGCGAAGCTTTACCTGACCAACACTTTTGCCCTTTTCTCTCATCCTGTCTATAGCTATTGCTGCCGTCTCGCCAAAGCTGCCCATAGTCAATAGAAGTACATCGGCATCTTCAGTGCAATAGCTTTCCACTGGAGAATAATAGCGCTTAAAGAGTCTGCCAAATTCCTTCCAGACCTGCAAAATGACCTCTTTGGATGCCCTTAGGTTTACTTCCTGCGCCCATTTTGCCTCTGAATATATGATTGGCGGACCAAAATCCCCCATAGTAACCGGTTTGCTTGGATCCAGAGGAAATGGATACTGATTAGGAGGGAGAAATTGGTCAACCTCACTCTGCTCAGGGAAAACTATCGGTTCAATCACATGTGAAAGGTGAAATCCGTCCAGGTGAATCATCACCGGAAGTAAAACCCTCTTATCTTCACCGATGCGAAAAGCACAGAGAACATTATCAACCGCCTCTTGCCCATTCTCAACAAATATTTGAATCCAACCAGTATCTCTAACTGCCATAACATCAGAATGGTCACCCCAAACGCTTAATGGCGCCGATAAAGCCCGGTTAGCCACCGCCATAACTACCGGTAACTGCATAGATGAGGCGACATATAGAACCTCATGCATTAACTCTAATCCCTGACCGGCAGTAGCGGTAAAGGTTCGAGCACCTACTGCCGATGCACCAAGGCAAGCACTCATTGCTGAGTGCTCAGATTCAACAGGAATATACTGGGCATCCAACTCACCATCTGCCACCAGCTCAGCAAGATGCTCAACAATGTGAGTCTGCGGGGTAATAGGATAGGCAGCTACAACGTCAACATTGGCTAGCTTGGCGGCTTCAGCAACCGCCAGTGAGACCTCTATTCCTACCTTCTTTCCCATCATTCCTCCTCATCCACCATGCCTACTACTTTTGTCCAGCACTCACGGGCACAGATACCGCATCCCTTGCAGTAAAACAAATTGGCTTCGAAATAGCCCTCGGGATTTTGCTCAATACAGCCCTCAGGGCAAAAGAGCTGGCAAATGCCACACTTTATGCACCGGTTGAAATCATAGGTAGGCCTCTGTGACCGCCAGTACCCTGTTTGGTATTGACTGGCATTTCCTGGCTCAGTTACTATTAAACCAATCTCTAGGTCTTTCCAGGTTAGTTGACCTTCACTCTTAGCCAACTCTCTTACTCCTTTACTAAAGTTTCCCCATAGGCTCTTTTCATAGCTTGAATATTTCTCTCAGCTAGACGGTCAAAGCGGTGCTTCAATGGTTCAACCAGGGACTCCAATTTAACAACCCCGGTGGCTCTTACCACCGCTCCGACCATGGTAGTATTGGTAATAGGAACTCCCAGAACTTCCTTGGCAATCTTTGTAGCATCAACTGTTGCCAGTAAACAGTTAAAGCCGAACTCCTTTCTTAACTGTGCAGCTTGCTTTCTGGTATTAACTACCAGTATTCCATTAGCTTTAAGCCCTGAAGTAACATTCACAATGCGTAATAAGCCGGGGTCAAGCACTACTACTACATCAGGCTGGGTTATTTCTGCCCTTATCCTGATAGGCTCCTTAGTGCTTATTCTGACGAAGGCTAATACCGGTGCCCCTCTCCTTTCCGGGCCAAAGCTGGGGAAGGCCTGGGCATACTTACCCTCGCTTATGGCAGCCTGTGCTAGTAGTTCAGCAGAAGTAACTGCACCTTGACCACCACGGCCGTGCCACCTAATTTCAATAAGCTGGATGTTATCTATCATCCTTAGTCTCCTAATTTAAAAACGCCCCTGGAGCGACTTGAACGCTCGCACCCAGCTCCGGAGGCTGGTGCTCTATCCACCTGAGCTACAGGGGCTGCTATTTATAATACCCTATAGTGAGTTATTTAACAACAAATGACCGAATCTAACCAAATAGTAGCAGTGCCACCGTTCCGACTGCCATTGGTATTAAAGAGCAAAGTAAACCAATCTTAATCCAATATCCAAAGGTCATGTGGTAGCCCTTCCTACCCTCCAGTATACCCAGAGCTACAATATTAGCCGTAGAACCCACCATTGTCATATTACCGCCATAGCAGCCGCCGAAAAGAAGCGCCCACCAGAGCACCGGCGTACTTAAGTGTGTAGTAAGGCTTTGAATCACCGGGGCAAGGGTTGCCGCCACAAGCACATTATCCAGTGCTGAGGAGAAAAATCCAGAAATCCATAGAACAACGACTGTGAGAAGTGGGACATTACCCCCACCCCCGGTAAGATTGAACATGGCATCTGCCACTATATCAGTAATCCCTACATATTTAAGACAGCCCGCTTTGGCAAATAAAAACATAAAAAATGTCAGCGTCCACCAGTCAACCTCCCTTAATATATAATACGCTGCCCGGTGTCGTTGCCATAGCATTACTATCCCTGCCCCAGCGATAGGGATAGCAACAAGCAGTGTATTATGTTCAAGCCCTAGTAAAAGCTCCAGTCGGTAATGAAGGGCGAGAAAGATAACGACCACAATGAATAGGACAGCACTGCCTATAAAAAGCTTTTTATCTTCAACCTTAGCCCATTCATCCAGCACACCCACCTCGCCTTTAGCCATTTTAGCGCAAGCCTTCTCTTTGAGCAGGCGAAGGTCCTTTCTTTGCCATATCAAAATAATAGGGATAAGAAAGAGGAGAGAGACCACCCCCACCGGCAAAGCCGACCGCAGGAAATCCTCAAAGGTCAGCCCCGACCTCAAGGCAATCAGAATCCCTATCGGGTTCCCCAGGACAGTCCAGGAGCTACCAATATTTGTCGCTAACACCACCGATATAATGTATCTTACCGGGTTCACCTCACAATAGTCGCAGAGGTCAAGCACTAATGCCGTCACAAAAAGTATTGAGGTCACTTCGTCCACCAGGGCTGCCATCACACTTGACATGACAAGCAGGATAATCATCAATCGCTTGGGTTCAAATTTTGAAAATCTCAGCGCCTTAACCAGTAGCCAGCGGAAGAACCCGGATTGCCTCAAGAGTCCAACAATCACCATCATTCCGACCAGGAATAGGATGACGTCCAAGCTCATAAACTCAATGGTATGGGACAAGTCTATTGTTCTGGTGAGCAACAGTACAACTACGCCCAAGAAGGCAATGGCTACCCTGAATCTCCAAAACATGAGGGTCCCAATAACTGTGGCTAGGAAAATCGTAGCAGCAAGGGTCTGTCTTGTATCCTTTAACAGGTAATAGAGTAAGAAGCCAATGGCAATAACAATCGCTAGATAAATTGCAAATTGCTTTTTTGTCCCTACAACTTCCACTTTTTCGGGTTCTTCCACTTAGTTAGGCTCCTTTTATAAAAATGGGGAAAAGTTCTTCAGACATCTTTCAGTAAGCTTCGCTATTTTAACATAAACTCTCTCTTAAACGAAAGCGGTGTGATATAATTACTAATGCAACCAAGGAGAGGTGTCCGAGTGGTTTATGGTGCCGCTCTCGAAAAGCGGTCTCCGCATTTTAGCGGAGCGTGGGTTCGAATCCCACCCTCTCCGCCACAAGGCTAAATAGTGGAGAGGTGCTGGAGTGGCCTATCAGGCACGCCTGGAGAGCGTGTGTCGGGTTTTCCGACCGTGGGTTCGAATCCCACCCTCTCCGCCACAAAGCCTGTTTATCCCCCACCTAATGCTATCTCCCGCAGTTCCACCTTAAGAAACTCCCTGTCCTTATACTTATCTTGCGCACATAGCTGGACAAGCTCTTCATAAGAGTATACTGGCTGCCCTTCTAATACGACCAGGGGATGACCGGCGATAGAGCCATAATAGAAATCTTTAGCTTGCTCTAGCTCAAGAATTCTTTCCTCATGCACTTCCTGCTCAGTATATTTGTACTTGACCTTTAGTTTAGGCAGACCAAGCATTTCTCGTTCACCCTCACACATTACATCACATTTTTGCCATAAATGTAAATGTGTTATTCACTGGCTCACTTCTATTTACATAATTGTCTTCAACCTGCCTCTATGTTAGAATTGCCTTGAAAATGAGTAAGGAAGACATTAAATATTGGGTGGGCTTCAGCA
>Ga0315289_10003551_pt1 | contig 23568 bp, 20 predicted proteins | sample YL17G11_40_MG_FD_203452 | JGI IMG/M metagenome (GOLD analysis project Ga0315289, IMG submission 203452) | Sediment microbial communities from Yellowstone Lake, YNP, Wyoming, USA - YL17G11_40 | ecosystem: Environmental > Aquatic > Freshwater > Lake > Sediment | place: USA: Wyoming | collected...
CAGTGCTTCGGCAGACACCGGACGTGATCGTGATCGGGGAAATGCGCGATGCCGAGACCATGAACGTCGCAATCACCGCGGGGGAGGTCGGCCACCTCGTCATCACGACCCTGCATACCACTTCCGCTGCCTCGACCGTGGACAGGATATTGTCCAGCTTCCCTCCGGATGCCCGCAGGCAGACGGCATCGCAGTTGTCAGCCAGCCTTATCGGGGTCTCGTCGCAGAGACTCGTGCGCTGCGCGAGCGGCCGGGGCAGACTGCCGGCGGTGGAGATAATGACCTGTTCGCCGACCATCCAGAAGCTGATAGAAGACCTCGAAACCGGAGAGCTGTATCCGGCCATTCGCGAGGGTCAGCACTTCGGCATGAACACGTTGAACCAGGCCCTGGAGAAGCTGTACAAGAGCAAGACAATCACCTACGACGAGGCACTTCTACACGCGGGCCAGAACGCGGCGGAACTCCGACAGATGCTTCGCCGCGCCTAGGCACTCCGGCGTGAATCCCATAAACGAACCAGGAGCACGAGGAAGAGACGCCGGGATCCGAGGACTCCGGAACTCGCCGCGGAACCCCATGGCCGCTTCTTCGTGCGGCTCCTCTGTGTGCAGGGCGCGCTGTGCAAGAACGAATCAGAGCGGACAGTCTGTGCAAGCGTTACGGGAGTCTGAAGGCACTGGATCAGGCTTCGCTCGTGGCCTACGCAGGTGAATGCCTGGGCATATTCGGGCTATCCGGGGCTGGAAAGAGCGTCCTGCTCAGGATTCTCGCGGGGATCGAGCCGCCCGACTCCGGGAGCATTTCCCGCACTGAGGGCCCGGCAGGCATCTGCCTCCAGACGCCCGCAGTCGAGGAAGCGCTCACACCCGCCGAGTTCCTGCGGCTCCATGCGACTCTCTACGAAATCCCGCGCGGCAAGCGACATGCGGCTATCAGAGAGATTCTCACGCTGGTCGGCCTGGATTCGGACCGGGACCGGCGAATCGGCACGCTTTCCGGCGGCGCCCGGAAGCTGCTTGAGTTCGCGCGGGCACTGCTCTCGCCCTCGAATCTGCTGCTGCTGGACGAGCCGATGGCGGGTCTCGATTCTGACACGCGCGGCCGCCTGTGGGAACATCTGCTGAACATCCGAGGCCACGACGGAAAAACCGTCATACTTGCTACCTCGCGCCCTGAAGATGCGGAGCTTTGCGACAGACTGGTCCTGCTGCACGAGGGACGCGTGCTGGCGGTCGGCACGGCGGCCCAGCTCAGGAGCATGGTGGGACCGGAGGCCCTGGTCATAAAGCCGATCCCGGACAAGGGCAGACGCTCGCGGAAGGCGGGCTGGGCAGGCATCGTTGGCAGGGAACAGGACGGCGCCCTGGTCGTCGAGATCGGCCCCGAATCCCGTCCCGTCGAACTGCTCCGCCAGATCTCGGGCGACATAGCCGCCGTGCGGATGAAGCCCAGGGGGCTCGACTCCGTCCTCAGCGAGCTGATCGGCGCGGGGAGGAAGGAGTAAGGGGAGTATGGGGGTATGGGAGTATGGGAGTATGGGAGTATGGGAGTATGGGAGTGTGGGAGTGTGGGAGTGTGGGAGTGTGGGAGTATGGGAGTGTGGGAGTGTGGGAGGTCGGTAGGAGGATGAAATGCCCTCGGTAGAGAAGGCATGGGCTCTCTCATATTGCCAGTTGAGGCTGCTGTTTCGCAGCAGAGCGATGCTGGCCGGCATGGTGGGCCTGCCGCTCATCGGGGGCCTTTGCTTCGGCCTGGCAGGAATTGAAGCCGCGGAATCCCCTGCCCCATACGGCCTCCTGCTAGTCCTACTGATATCGTCGCTGCTCCTGACGAACCTGAACTCCCGGATCGGCAGTCTGGCGCCGATGCTCGGCGGGCTTGCGAAACCGGCAATTGTCTACACGTCATGGGCGCTGGCCGCGTTCCTCGTACTGGCGGCGCAGGTCGCTCTGTACGTCGGCGTGACAGCCGTGCTCGAACCGGAATCGGTGCCGGGGCTCGGAGTACTTGCCGGCGCACTGGCGCTGTCGCTCGCAATCGGGCTGGCTGCCTGCCGTCTCCGCCGCCCTCGCTGAGTTCCCTGGGCGAAAGAGGGCTTCGATGCTGTCTGCGATACTCACACGATCGGCGGTTGCGCACGGATACACGGTATGCTAAAATGCGTGTTGGCTTGGCGTACGAGGGATACAGGGACGATGGATTGTCCGGCTTCCCCGTCCAGTGCCCCTCCAAGTCGTGATGCAGGAGAATCGAGTTGGCAGGAGAATCCATGAGCAAAGTTGAGAAGTTGGGCGTGGGCGTCGTAGGCGTCGGCATAGGCCACCTGCACATTCAGGGCTACGTGCAATGCCCGGAGGCGCAGGTAGTGGCTGTGTGCGACATCAACGAGGAGCGCGCGCGGCGGGTAGCGGCGGAGTTCGGCATCCCGCACGTTTTCACGGATTACAGGGAGATGCTCGGGCTCGACGGGATTGACGCCGTGAGCGTGTGCACCCCGAACTATCTTCACGCGCCGGTGACGATAGCAGCGTTCGAGGCGGGCAAGCACGTGATCTGCGAGAAGCCGCTTGCCATGACGCCCGAAGAAGGCGACGCCATGGTAGCGGCCGGGAATAAGGCCGGCAAGCTCTTCATGACCGCCTTCAACAACCGCTTCCGCGGCGACACTCAGGTGCTGAAGAGGTTTATCGAGAAGGGAGAGCTTGGGGATATCTATTTCGGAAAGACCGGCTGGATTCGCAGAAAGGGCATCCCCGGCATTGGAGGCTGGTTCACCACGAAGTCGAAGTCCGGCGGCGGCCCGCTGATTGACATCGGCGTGCACGTGCTCGACCTTGCCCTCTGGCTCATGGGCAACCCGAAGGCCGTAACGGTTACCGGCTCCACGTATGCGAAGTTCGGACCCTCTGGGGAAGGAATGGGCACGTGGGGAATCGCTGATAGGGGCGGCGGCTTCGACGTGGAGGACCTGGCGGCGGCGTTCATAAGGCTGGACACAGGTGCGACGGTGATGCTGGAGGCGAGCTGGGCATCCCACATCCAGCGCGACGTGATCTACACGAACCTGATCGGCACGAAAGGCGGCGCGGATGTTGACCCGTTCCGCATCTACAAGGACATGCACGGCACACCCGTTGACATAACCCCGGCCTTCCCGAACCAGTCCGGCCACATAATGGAGATCAAGCATTTCGTGGACTGCGTAGTGAACGGCAGGGAGTTGATCTCGACCGGCGAGCACGGCCTCGAGATCACACGAATACTGGATGCGATATATAAGTCAGCTGAGGCCGGGAAGGAGATAGCCTTAAGATAACGGAGTGGCGGAGTAATGGAGCAATGGAGTATTGGGGTTTCCATTACTCCACCACTCCAACACTCCATTACTCCCCTCAACACAAGGAGGCGTTTGGACTATGAAAATCGGTGTTTTCACAGTAGCATTCGGCGGCATGCCTTTCGAAAAGGCACTGGACTACGTCGCCGGAGTTGGCGTCGAGGCGGTGGAGATCGGCACCGGGAACTATCCGGGGAACAGCCACTGCGACGTGGATAAGCTGCTCAGCAGCGAGGCCGAGCGGAAGAAGTTCTTGAAGGCCGTGGAGTCGCGCGGGTTGGTGATCAGCGCGCTCTCGTGCCACGGTAATCCGCTGCACCCGAACAAGCAGATCGCGCAGGAGAACCACGACGTTCACCGGAAGACGGTGGAGCTCGCGCGGAAGCTGAGCATCGAGCGGGTGATCAACTTCTCCGGCTGCCCGGGCGACTCGCCGAGAGCCAAGTACCCGAACTGGGTCACCTGTCCCTGGCCGCCGGACTTCTCCGAGATCCTGGAATGGCAGTGGAAGCGGAGAGTGATCCCGTACTGGCGGGCCGAGGCCAGGTTCGCCAAGGAGCACGGCGTGAAGATCTGCTTCGAGATGCATCCCGGCTTCGTCGTGTACAACCCGGAGACTCTGCTGAGGCTCCGAAACGCGTGCGGCGATGCGCTCGGCTGCAACTTCGACCCGAGCCATCTCTTCTGGCAGGGCATTGATCCGACGGCAGCCATCCGCATTCTCGGCGATGCGATCTACCACGTACACGGCAAGGACTGCAGGATCTATGACTGGAACTGCAAGGTGAACGGCGTGCTCGACACCAAGAACTACACCAATGAGATCAAACGGAGCTGGATCTTCCGGACCATCGGCTACGGGCACGATGCCGATGTGTGGAAGGACATCATCAGCACACTAAGGATGGTTGGCTACGACTGGGTGCTGTCCATCGAGCACGAGGACAGCCTGATGTCCCAGAACGAGGGCTTCGAGAAAGCGGTATCCTTCCTGAAGGAGGTTGTGATCAAGGAGAAGCCCGGCGAGGCATTCTGGGCTTAACAAGTCGGCAACAACCGCATTTGATCCGCAGAGGGCGCCCCGGCTGCTTCGGTGCGGGGCGCCCTCTGCGCGTGATTCGCCTCCCGCCCGCAGGCGCGGCTGAGAGGCAAACCCGCACAAGTAAGAGTTCACGACTCCTGATAGACTGCTGTTTTCCTGACCTAACCCCCTGGCCCCCTTCCCGAAACGGGAAGGGGGCCAGGGGAGAGGTTCGACCAACATTCCTATCAACGGCCGTGAACTGTTACCCGCACAATTGCGTGTTGCTGCTGAGACTGCTTTATGATATACTAGAATACTGGAATTTGCGAGGTGCCGATGAGCCGCGTTGTCTATCTGAACGGGGAACTGGTCCCACAAGAGGACGCAAAGGTCACAGTTTACGATCACGGTCTGCTCTACGGAGACGGGGCATTCGAAGGAATCAGGGTATATTCCGGCAGGGTGTTCAGACTCCGCGAGCACATAGTGCGCTTGTACCGGTCGGCCCATGCGATGATGATCAGCCTGCCCATCACGCAGGAGGAGATGGAGCAGGCGGTACTGACAACGCTTCGCACTAACAAGATCACGGACGGATACGTACGAATCACGATCACGAGGGGCATAGGCCTGGGTCTGGACCCGCGTGTGTGCAAGACGCCGACGGTCATAATCATGACGGACAAGCTCGCTCTGTATCCCGAGGAGATGTACCACGAAGGACTTCAGGTGGTAACGGTATCAACTCGCGTTCCGCCGGCACAGGCGCTGGAGCCCAGAATCAAGTCGCTGGGTAAGTACGTGATAAACATCCAGGCCAAGATCGAGGCCAACCGGGTTGGCGCCGGCGAAGGCCTGATGCTGAATGTCGAAGGATACGTGGCGGAGGGCACGGGTGACAACATCTTCCTGGTGAGAGACGGCGGGCTCGTTACTCCGCCGCCGTACGCGGGGATTCTGGAGGGCATAACCAGAAACATCGTGATGGAACTGGCCCGCGGTATGGGGATACCGGCCGAGGAGAAGCTGTTCACGCTCTTCGACGTTTACGTTGCGGATGAGTGCTTCCTTACCGGCACCGCCGCGGAAGTCATCCCCGTTGTGAAGGTAGACGGGCGCACGATCGGCACCGGCCGGCCGGGCGAGATAACCAACCGGCTGATAGAAGCCTTTCGCTCTTTGACAAAGACAGAGGGTGTCCTGATCTAATGCCAGCCAGGCTTTGCGAATCATGTCGCCGCAGGAGCGCCGAGTTCACGGTCTGCCGTGTATCCAGAACCGGGCAACGCGCGGAACGAAGGCTCTGTGAGACGTGCACGAGAGACAGCGAGCGTATTCTCTTCGGCGACAGGGGGCTGCCCCTGACGGATCTGCTGAAAGCCCTGGTTATCGAGCCTTCCGTTTCCGAAGGCAGGGAAAATCGAACAAAGGTTTGCCCAAGTTGCGGGAATACTGTGGATGAAGTCACGGGAGCGGGCATGGTAGGCTGTGCGGTGTGCTACATGGTATTTCGGGAGGAGATTGACCAGGTGATCTGCCAACTGCACGGCCGTCCGCCGGGGCAAGGGAAGCCTGCGTAGAGATGCGAGCACAGCGCTTACAGCGCAGCCCTATCATCCCGGCATGGGTGAGCGCAGACGGCCCGGCGAATGACGTAGCCTTCTCGACCCGCGCGAGGCTGGCCAGAAACGTGCAGGGCAGCTCGTTTCCGACGCACGCACGCGCTGCCGACCTGAGGCGCGTTGCGAACCTGGTGCTGGACGCGGTGCACAATACCGAGGGCCCGCGGCGAATAGGCAGGCTTCGAGTGATACACCCGGCGCACCTTTCCGCCTCGGCGGACCGGCTCGCGCTCGTGGATGCCCGAGTCGTCAGCAGGCAGCACGCGGACGGCGGCAGCTACCGGCCGGTAGTTATGAATGAAACCGGTACGCTGAGCCTGATGGTCAACGAAGAGGACCATCTGAGGATACAGTGCATACTGCCCGGTCTTCAGCCGATGACGGCGCTGCAAATGGCGCAGGAGTTCGACAGCTTTCTTGGCAGCAAGATTGGGTATGCAAGAACCGATAATTATGGGTACCTGACGTCCTCGCTGGCCAACGTCGGAACCGGGCTCCGGCTTTCGGTGATGCTCCACCTAGCGGGGCTGGCGTTCCTGGGAGAGGCAATCCCGGCTCTCACAGCGGCCGCGGAGCTCCGGATATCCGTGCGCGGGCTGTTCGGCGAAGGCACCAGGGCATTCGGAGACATTTTTCAGGTCTCCAACGAGACCACAATCGGGTTTTCGGAGAAGGAGATTACCTCTCGTATTCGCGCCGCAGCGGAGCACCTGATCTCCAGGGAAAGAGAGGCCCGGAGAGAGCTGGCCGCCGAGAGGAAAGACGAATTAGACGAAGCCGTGGAGCAGGCCGGGACAAGGCTGACGGAAGCCCGTGCGGTGAGCGGCAGAGAGGCGATTGAGTGTCTTTCGATGCTGCGGCTGGGTGACAGCCTCGGTCTGGGCGCCGGTCTGCCGACAAAGGCTTTTAACGAACTTCTGGTCGCCGCGGAACTCGGCGTCTCCGCCGCAGGCGGAAGGACGATGGAGAACGTCGGCAGCGACGTGAAGCGCGCCAAGTTGATACGCAACAAGCTGGCCGAAGAGCGTAACGCCGTTCAACTGGCTTTTCCGGAAGCGGCAGAACAAGAGCCTTGAGAAAAGCGTCCAACTAGATAGAAGCGTTCGAAAATATGGAGTATTCGAGTAATGGAGTACCGGGTGCCCATTGCTCCATCAGTCCAATACTCCATTCGCAGAACCATTCCACAGAGAAGGAGGGAGAGCGGAATGTGGCAGCGGTTCACTGAAAGAGCGCGCAGGGTAATCTTCTTTGCTCAGGAAGAGGCAGGCAGGCTTGGCGAGAATTTCGTCACCACGGAGCACCTGCTTCTCGGCCTGGTGAGGGAGAACGACAGCGTCGCCGCCCGGATCCTCGAACGGATGGGCGTAAGCCTGAACCGAATCCGCTCGGAAGTCGAGCGGCAGGTTACCAGAGGCGACGGCCGCGTGGGCCAGGACATGCAGTTGACACCGCGCGCGAAGCGCGTGATTGACCTTGCCTATGACGAGGCCCGGCAGCTGAACAACAACTACATCGGCACGGAACACCTGCTCCTGGGCCTGATCCGCGAGGGTGAAGGCCTGGCAGCGCGCGTTCTGGGCAAACTGGGAGTAGACTTAGAGAGAACAAGGCGAGAAGTAATGAGCCTTCAAGATAACGACACATCCCTTGCGACGACCAGAACCAGATCGAGGACCCCCACACTGGACGAGTTCGGTCGCGATCTGACCGAACTGGCCAAGCAGGACAAGCTCGATCCGGTCGTCGGCAGGAACAACGAGATAGAGCGGGTCATCCAGATACTGAGCAGAAGGACGAAGAACAACCCGGTGCTGATCGGTGAACCCGGCGTCGGCAAGACGGCCATCGCGGAGGGCCTGGCCGAGCGCATCGTATCCGGGGACATCCCGGAGACGCTGAAGGACAAGCGCATCGTGTCTCTCGACCTCGCGGGCATAGTCGCCGGCACCAAGTACCGCGGCGAGTTCGAGGAGAGGATGAAGCGCATCATAGACGAAGTCCGGAAAGCGACCGGCGAAGTCATCCTCTTCATAGACGAGCTGCATACCCTGGTAGGCGCGGGCGCGGCCGAGGGCGCCATTGACGCTTCGAACATAATGAAGCCGGCGCTCGCACGCGGCGAGCTTCAATGCATCGGCGCGACTACCATGGACGAGTTCAGAAAGCACGTCGAACGCGACGCGGCACTCGAACGCCGATTCCAACCTGTCCAGGTCCGCGAACCCACAGTCGAGGAAGCTATAGATATCCTCAAAGGATTGAGAGACAGGTACGAAAGCCACCATCACGTGAAGATACGCGACGACGCTCTGTACGCCGCGGCACGACTCGCGGACAGGTATATCACCGATCGGTGCCTGCCGGACAAGGCAATTGACCTCGTGGACGAGGCGGCGTCGCGCGTGAGGCTCCAGAGAGCGCTTCCGCCGGCGGAACTCCGAGCGGCGAAGCACGAGCTGCAGGGGGTCACCAAGGAGCTCGAATCCCTGCCGAGCACGTACCAGTATGATCGCGCGATCGAACTTCAGGCTCAGGAAAGATACCTGACCGACAAGATCCGCGATCTGGACAAAGAGTGGCACGAGGGCCAGGACAATACCGAGCCGGCGGTTACCGAGGACGAGATCGCTCACATCGTATTCAGTTGGACCGGGATTCCGGTTTCCAGGCTGGTGGAGACGGAAACGGCGAAGCTCCTGAACATGGAGCAGTCACTGCACGAGCGCATCATCGGCCAGGACGAGGCCACCGAGGCGGTATCCCGCGCGATTCGGCGGGCAAGGTCCGGCCTGAAGGATCCGAAGAGGCCCATGGGCTCGTTCGTGTTCCTCGGCCCGACCGGCGTCGGCAAGACGGAGCTCGCAAGGGCGCTCGCCGCGTTCCTGTTCAACAACGAGGACAACCTGGTCCGAATTGACATGTCCGAGTACATGGAGCGGTTCGCCGTATCCAGGCTGGTGGGAGCGCCGCCGGGATACGTCGGCTACGAAGAGGGCGGGCAGCTCACGGAAGCCGTGCGGAGGCAGCCGTACTCGATCGTGCTTCTGGACGAGATCGAGAAGGCGCATCCGGACGTCTTCAATATACTGCTTCAGGTGATGGAGGACGGCAGGCTCACGGACGCTCAGGGCAGAGTGGTAGACTTCAAGAACACAGTTCTGATCATGACCTCGAACGTCGGCGCGCAGCTCATCAGCGGCGACGGCGGCATCGGCTTCCGAAGCGCCAAGAAGGTTGACGAGGACGCGCGCGCGTATGAGAGCATGAAGAACCGCGTGATCGAGGAGATGAAGAAGGTCTTCCGGCCTGAGTTCCTGAACAGGGTGGAGGAGGTCATCGTCTTCCACTCGCTGACCTCGCAGCAGATACTCCAGATCGTGGATCTGATGCTGAACAGGGTCCGCGAGCAGCTCAAAGGCCAGGGCATGGACCTGGAGGCGAGCGACGACGTGAAGGAAGTCCTGGCGAAGGAAGGGTTCGACCCGGCATTCGGCGCGAGGCCACTGCGCAGGGCGGTCCAGAGAGTCATCGAAGATCCTCTCAGCGAGGAGATTCTCATGGGCAGGTTCACCGACGGCGACACCATCCGCGCGGAACTCCAGGACGGCAAGGTCGTCTTCCTAAAGGCAGAAAAGGCCGAACCGGCGGCGGTGTAGGTCAGTGATCAGTGAACAGTGATCAGTAAAGCCCCATCCCGAGGATCGGGATGGGGCTTTCAGGGAATGAACACAGAAGGTGAGAGCGCTTTGACTTTTCCGGTGATCGTCCACGAAAGCGAATATGGGTTTGACGTGTCGTGTCCGACTCTGCCCGGATGCGCCAGTCAGGGCAACACCTACGAAGAAGCGATAGACAACATCAAGGCAGCCATCAGGGAATACCTCGAAGCAGTTGACACGGTTGAGAAGAGCAAATCCGCGGATTCCAAGCTGGTGCTGGTAGAGGTATCGAGCTGATGCTCTTCACCGACGTGTCACCGGCGCGCGCCCGGCGAGCGTTCGAGAGAGCGGGCTTCAAAGTCATCCGGCAGGGGAAACACATCGTAATGTCCGATGGGCAGCGATACCTCACGATCCCCCGACACAAGCCCATCAACCCCTATACCCTCAGGACCTTGATCCGCGCCGCGGGCCTGACCGATGCCCAGTTCCGCAAACTCCTGTAGACTCTGAGGCGGTCCCCACGACGTGCGCGGAACTCCAGGACGGCAAGGTCATCTTCGTTAAGGTGGAGAAAGCCGAGCCGGCGGTGTAGGAAACCAGTAGCTAGTACTTGCTTGCGTAAGTCCGCATTCCGTGTAGGGGAGGCCCTCAGCGGCCTCCCGGAGATCGGGCGACCGCAGAGGGTCGCCCCTACGATATGACGTGGATTTCCGCAACTTGGCACTAGCCGCTAGCCGATAGTGGATAGTGGATAGAAGAGGCCCGTTCCGAAGGTTTTCGGGATGGGCCTTTCCTCATGCCCCTGGAACAGGTCAGCAGCGTCCTCGGGCACAGCTACGAAGCGATAGGCAATCCGCAGAGCCATGTTGGAATGACGGCGGATCAGCTCGTCGAACGCACGGAAATGCCCCTGCCGGCTCCTTGTGACCAGGTCCGAATCGCTCTCCATTTTCTCTTGACTGCTCCATTTGTAGAGATGCGCCGAAAGGGTGCAAGTTCACGCGAAGCCCAGAATCCCCAGGAATGAATTCCTGGGCTGCCGTCGAGCAAAACCCTCCGGGTTGGGGCCCTTTCAGTCCGGGAGGACTTTGCTCCTCACCAGCCCAGGTGTTTTTCCCGCCGGAGCGGTCCCGCTTCCAGCGGGATCCCGAAGTAAGCGGGAGATCCCGCACTCGGGAGAACCCTGGGCCGGAGTGCGGCGTATCAGGTTGCAGAGGGCCTATGAACGTCCGAACGCCACCCGAGTCCCTTCTTCGAGGAGGCCCCTTAGGCCCAGGTCTTGGCATGAAGGTTCCCGTGGTGAAGAACCGGTAAGTCAATACTTACCATATTTCCCCAGCAGCTCTATCGCATACCGGTAATTGTCGAACGAGACGGTCGGCGGGACGGAGTGGTCGGAGTGGAAGATGTAGCCGCCGCCCTTCATGGCGATCGGGACTTTGCTCGAGATCTCCTCCTCGATGTCCTTCTTCGTGCCGGAGAGCTTGCGGATGTCAATGTTCCCGAAGAACGTGATCTTGCTGCCGAAGCGCTCTTTGAGCACGCGGACGTCCTGGCCGCACTTCGCCTCCAGGGGCTGGATTGCCGCAAACCCGGCCTCGATGAACCTCGGGATCAGGGACTCGATCTTCCCGCAGGAGTGGAGGATCACGGGCTTGCCGCGGGAGTTGAAGAAGTCGCACATCTTCCTGTGCGCCGGCCAGAGAAGCTGCTCGTAGCATGCCGGCGAGAAAAGCGTGGAGTTCCGATAGCCGAGGTCGCCGCAGAAGAACGCGCCGTCGTAGTCAATCCCCATATTCAGAACCTTCTGCGCCAGGCCGATGAGCAGGTCGGTATACGTGTCGAACACGTCCGCGGCGGCTTCCGGCTCGTCCATCATGAGCATGAAGATGTTCACCTGCCCGAAGACCGGCCACGCGCATTCGTATGCCTCCACGCCGCCGAAATGGACGAACTTGCTGCCCTTTCGGCCGGCCTCGTAGACATCGCGGACGCTCGCCGGAATGCGCGCGTCGTCCGGCGTCAGGCGCTCCTTGTACTCGTACCAGTCCCTGGCGGTCTGGACGGTGTGCCCGAGCCACTGCGGAGTGTGGCCGGACTCGCGCTTGATGTCCTTCCGGGTGACGCCGTTCGCATCCTTTGAAATCACGTACGCTTCGGTATCCTCGTGCACCTCCGTCGGCAGCCTGAGACTCACATCCATCCACGGCAGGCCGCAGAAGTCAAAGCCGAATAGCTCGCCGACGTCCTGGCCTTCCTCGAGGCCCTCCTTCTTCCACCGCGCGAAGGTCTCGCTCCAGATGCTGTCCGACCTCCCGACCCTGTCCGGTATGCCGCCCTTCAGTGTGGTAAGAATCCTCTCGCGCGAATCCATGTCTGCCTCCTGGTGCGTACGCAGCTCGGAGCACAGACAGCACGGATGAGCAAATCCGAAATCCGAAATTCGAAGCACGAAACAAATCCCAATGCTTCAATGTCCAAAATCCAAAGCGCCCTCCACGGGTTTTGAGCATTGCCTATTCGGGGTTTGGCATTTGTTTCGAATTTCGTGCTTCGTGCTTCGAATTTGTCCCTGCCGGTCTGTGCGCGGTGCTTCCTACTGCTTTGGCTCGTCCGGTTTGGCCCGGCTCACGTTGCCGAATATCTGCACGTCGCCCTTGCTCTGGTTGTCAATCTTTATCGGCCCGGCCATCGTGTTCCCGCTTATCACGGCCGTCTTGACTTCGGGTCCGAGCGCGACGTGCTTCGAGCCGTGCGAGAAGCGGCAGGCCTGTACCGTCAGATCCCCATCATTCGCCTCGATTGCCGGAACCCCCTCTGCCCAATTCACGAAATTGCATTGAGAGAAGCTTACCGTTCCGTTCCCCGCGACCCGGGCGACCCTTCTGGACGGACCCCAGAAGGCGCAGTTCGAGAACTGAACTACGCCGGTGTGGCTTGGTGTCACCTCGACCTCGGTTTCAGCGCCCTGACCGCCCACGAACTCGCCGTTCGTGAACAGCAGCCCGGGCTCCTGGGTTTGCTCCACCAGGATGGCGGTCTGCGCCCAGTCCACCCCGACGCCGAGGAAGTTGCCGTTACACGCGCCGTGCTTGCTGGCGAAGAACCGAATCCCGACCCTGCACCCGTAGGAGAAAGTATTGAGCATATACTCCCAGTCGGTTCGTCCGATCTCGAAGGCCGTGCAGTTGCTCCCCACATAGCCGAGGAGGTCGTTCCAGGCCGGGATGCCCTCAACCTCGGCGCGCGCCCAGTAGTGCGGATTGAAGTGGACGTTCTCGATGCGGCCGATATCCGTGCACTGATCAACGAACACTCCAACCTTCAGCGGGCACCCGAAGACATTGCGGATGTAGTGAAGCTCGTTCGCGTGAGTGCCGAAGTCAATGCCCTTGTACGGATTCACGAGCGTGACGTCCATGACGCTGCCGTGCATGCCGCTCCCCTGGATCGTCCACGGATACGGCTGAGTGCCCGGAATCCGCTGCTCGGGATAGAAGAACGTCAATCCCTTGACCGCGCTGCTCGGCGAGAGACTCACCAGCGGGGGATCGTTCTCCTTGCCCTTCCCGGCATAGGCGAGGATGACGGTGCCTTTCATGAGCTGGGCGTGGTGCGGCGCCTCCCACTCGCCGGCGAGAGTCACGCCGGATGGCACGATGATCGGCCCGTCGAGCCGGTATTTGCCCGCCGGGAGCTTGACGGTCCCTCCGCCCTTCGAGGCACACTCGTCCAGGGCCTTCTGAATCGCGGCGGAGTCGTCTTTCTTCCCCTCGCCGGTGGCGCCGAACGTCCTGGCATTCAAGGAAGCTCCGGAAGACGCTCCAGCCACCAGCATCATGCACGCTGCCGCGGCGCATATCCAGGGTGCAGACATGGCTTCCTCCTCCACATGTACTTCATCCACACCTAGAGTTACGCCGCCTAGCTGGAACAGTCCTGCACGGGAGGTCTACGGTGCGCACCTTACAGCGGAGGATCGGAGGCGGTAGAGGTGGAAATACTAATAAGCGACCGGACCGACAGTTCCCCGGCCCTCGGCTGAGGATCTCGGGACGGTCAGTATCAGTAAGGCGATTCGGCCATGAATCGCCAGTGTATACTGCGTAGACCGGAGGAAGCATTGACATCCGCAATACCGAGATTCGCCTATTGCCGCCGTGGACAACTGGCGGCCATACCACTAGTCGCGGCCACGATCTGTTGCTGGCACGAGTATGAAAACGAACCCGTGATCTGGGGGACTGCGGGGGTCGTTTTCGCGATCGGCGTGGCCCTTCGAATCTGGTCTCAACAGCACCTGCGCTTCCGCTTGAGGACAAAGATGAATCTCACAGTCACCGGCCCTTACGCCCTGGTTCGGAACCCTATCTACATCGCCAACACCCTGATATGCATCGCGCTCACACTTGCATCGGAAGTGCTGTGGCTTCTGCCGGTTACGATCCTGACGTGCGCGATAGTGTATACTCTGGCAGTCAGACATGAGGAAGGCAAGCTGGTAGAACAGTATGGCGACGCCTACGTTGGCTATCAGCGCCGGGTCTCCCGATGGGTTCCTCGATGGCCGAACGGACTCAAGCCCCGGTGGACTCGGGACTATCTTCGCGCTTCCTTAGCCGGGGAAGCGCACAATCTGCTCTTCATCATTCCACTACTGCTAAAGGAGTTGCTGAGCAGATAAGGCTAGCTACGGGCGACGATCCGAGCGCACTGACTGGTCAGCAGATCCATCTCGATCCGACTGATCCTGCCCGGATTCCCGCGACCGACCAACGAGGCCGCCGGCTACGCGGGCTATGCGTTCGGGGTCCAGGCCGCAGACCTCGCGCAGAATCGGCTGGGCCCCGTGATCCACGAACCTATCCGGCAGACCCAACTGTTTTATCGCCACGTCGTTAATGCCCGCCCCAGCTAGAAGTTCCATAACCGCGCTGCCGAACCCGCCCTGGATCGCATTTTCCTCCACCAGCACCAGGCGGCGGCAGCGCCTCGCACAGCTTATGATAAGCTCGGAATCCAGCGGCTTCACGAATCTGGCGTTCACGAGTCCGGCGGAGATCCCCGATTCCCTGAGGATTTCGAGCGCCTTGAGCGAGAGGCCGACGGCCGACCCGACTGCCATGATGCAGACGTCGTCGCCCTCCGCCAGGACCTCGCCCATGCCGACCGACAGAGGCCGCTCGCCGGAACGCTTCGGAAGCTCCGGGCTCGATCCGCGCGGATACCGGATGGCGAAGGGCATCTCCTGCTCAAGGGCAAGCCGGAGCATCTGCCGCAGTTCCGCCGCGTCTGCCGGAACCGCTACCACCATGTTCGGGACATGGCGCAGGTATGACAGGTCGAACGCCCCGTGATGAGTCGCCCCGTCATCGCCTACGAGGCCGGCGCGGTCAATCGCAAAGACCACGGGCAGCTTCTGCAGGCATACGTCGTGAACGATCTGATCGTACGCCCGCTGGAGGAAAGTGGAGTAGATGGCAACGACCGGCCTCATCCCAGCCGCAGCGAGACCAGCCGCGAACGTGACGGCATGCTGTTCCGCGATCCCCACATCGCAGAATCGGCCGGGGAACCGCTCCGCGAACCTCTGCAGCCCGGTGCCGTCCGGCATCGCCGCGGTCACGGCCAGTATGCGCTCATCCTGCTCGGCAAGCTCCACCAGAGCATCTGCAAAGGCCTCCGTATACGTCAGACCGCCGGGCGCTTGCTCGGCCTTGCCGTTCTGCACCTGGAAAGGCCCCACGCCGTGGAAGACACGCGCATCGTTCTCCGCGCGCTCGTAGCCTTTCCCCTTCGTGGTAAGCACGTGAATGAACAGCGGACCGTCCATATTCCTCGTGTTGCTGAAGACTTCGAGGAGTAAATCCATGTCGTGGCCGTCAATCGGTCCCAGGTAGGTGAACCCCATCTCCTCGAATATGACGCCGGTCTGGGCAGCCATCAAGTGAGTCACGCCGTGGAGGATGCCTTCCGCTGTTCGCGACAGAGTCTTGCCGCCCATGGGGAGGTTCTCGATCACGGTCTTGGCCTTGTTCTCCACCCTCCGGTAAAGCGGGAGCATGCGCAGCTTGCTCAGGTGAGTGGCCATGGCCCCGACGTTCCTCGAGATTGACATCTGGTTGTCGTTCAGCAGCACGGTCAGGTTCGTCTTGAGCTGGCCGGCATTGTTCAGGGCCTCCCATGCAAGCCCGCCGGTGAGCGCCCCGTCTCCAATGATCGCGACGATGTGCTCGCTCGAACCGCGGAGGTCGCGCGCCTTCGCGAAACCCAGCGCCGCCGAGATCGAGGTGCTTGCATGCCCGGTTCCGAAGTAGTCGTAGGGGCTCTCGTCGCGCCTGGGGAAGCCGCTTATTCCGCCGAACTGGCGCAGCGTGTCGAAAAGCGGATACCTGCCCGTAAGCAGCTTGTGAGCATAGCACTGGTGGCCGACGTCCCAGATGACGATGTCGCCCGGCAGGTCGTAAGCAGTGTACAGGGCGATCGTCAGCTCCACCGCGCCCAGGTTCGAGGCGAGATGGCCGCCCGTCTTCGCCACCTGTGCGATTATCTGGTCCCGGACTTCATCGGCGAGCTGGCCTAACTGCTCGCGGGAGAGCTGCTTCAGGTCCGCCGGCTTGGTTATAGATTCCAGCACTGCTATTTCAATTCACCTTCCAAGTGCAGACATGCCTCTTAGGAAGCCAGGAAGGCAGGAATCCCTGACGCGGTGACGCGGTGACCTGCAGCCGAAGATAGGGAATCAGTCTCCCCGCGTCCCCGTGTCGCCCCATCGCCGTGTCGCCTCTGGGTCTCCTGGCTTCCTTATAAGTTATACGCCTTTCAGCAACCGCTCGACCGCCTGAACCTGCTGGAGGTCGTCAACGTCCGCGCCTATCTCCGCAAAGGGCGTCTGCACCACCTTCACCTGGGCATTCAGAATGCGCCCCGCGGCCTTCTCCAGCAGCGCCAGATTGACGGCCCTCGGCCAGAGCACTTGAGCGATCACGGCGCGCACGAGAATCCGCAGGCCGACGAGACGCGCGAGTCGCATCACGCTCTTGCGGGCGTCCACCACTTCGCGCAGCAACCCGGCGTTCTCGATGACGAGCCGCCGGCTCATCACCACCACGTTCCCGCCGGTGAAGGTGCCCTCGGCCAGCCGGGCACACGTGCGCCGCATTCCCGGAAACCGCTGCTCACAGGCGTCCTTCGGTATAAGGGAGTAATAGAGATCGGCATCGAGCTCCCCGCACCGCTCGACGAAATCATCTATCGCCGCCGAGGTCACGAGCGGTATGTCCGACGTCGCCACGAGGACGCGCCCGGCCCCATCGGACCCGCACGCGTTCATGCCGACGATGAGGTTGTCCACCAGGCTTCCTGCCGACGGCACCGTCCGAGCCGCGCCGCTGCACTCTATATCCCCAACCACGCATATGTTCCCAACGTGCGATGAAGCGCCGAGCGCGTCAATCACATGCTGGACAATCATCTTCCCGGCGATGGGAACTTCGGCCCTGTATGCGATCGAATAGGCGGCCTTCAGTTCCAGCTCCGCCGGCGCCCCTGCGAGAACGATGGCGGGAAGCGCGACCCCTAAATCAGGCAATCTCCAGCGCCTCCTCGCGGGTGATGGTCCTGGCGACGTACGATTCTCCGTGGCGGGCGCCCAGCGCCTCTGCCCCAGCGCGCGCCTCATCTTCGCTGTCGAACAGGCCGAACACCGCAGACCCGCTCCCGCACATCAACGCGCCACTAGCGCCGGCCCGCAGGATATCTTCCTTTATGTCCAGAATCTCGTGATAGCGCTCGAGGGCCGGCATTTCCAGATCGTTGCCCAGCAGCTCGGGCAGGCGCTCGCAGCTTTCGTGCTGGATACATCTAAGCATACGCCTGGAGTAGAAGTATTGTTCCGCGATGCGCACCTCGTCGAGCCGCCTGTAAGCCCATGCCGTGGATACGCCGAACGTCGGCTTCACGATCACCAGCCAGCGCGTGCGGATATCCGGCAGCGGCTGTATCTCCTCGCCCCTGCCTCGAACGAACGCCGTTCCTCCCACGAGAAAGAACGGCACGTCGGCGCCGATCTCGGCGGCCAGGATACCGAGGTCGTCCGCGCTCATGGAGCGCCCGAGCAGGTGGTTCAAGCCTCTGACCACAGCCGCGGCGTTGCTGCTTCCGCCGCCGAGCCCGGCCTTCTGCGGGATGCGCTTCTCGATGCAAATATCCAGCGCACGCGCAGTTCCCAGTCTTCCGAAGAACAGGGATGCAGCCTTGCAGGCAAGGTTCTCCTCGCCGGTCGGAATCCCCGGCGCGTCGCAGTTGAGCCGGACGCCCGGTTCGCCCCCAAGACTGATCGTGAGCGTATCGTGGAGGCTGATGGACTGCATCACGCTCTCGATGGCGTGGTATCCGTCCACCCGTTTCCACAGCACGTCAAGGGTGAGGTTCACCTTGGCATACGAGCGCACAACGGCTGTCACATTACCAGCATTCACTGAAGCAGTATACTTGCATGCGGAGGGCTTGTCAACGCGGGGGTGGCAGTTCACGACCGTTGATAGGAATGTTCGCCGAACCTCTCCCCTGGCCCCTCTCGCTCGACTGAGCTCGTCGCAGGCCGAAGCGGAGAGGGGAACCTCTCCCCTGGCCCCTCTCCGAAACGGAGAGGGGGGAATTTCCCCCTTCCCGCATCGGGAAGGGGGCCAGGGGGTTAGGTCAGAGAAACAGCAGTCCATCAGGAGTCGTGAACTCTTACGCGCCGTGAGGTGAGAGGCGGATGCCGCCGTAGATCGCATCGCCGGAAGCAGTCTACCGCGGCGAACCCGTTTGCGCGCAGGCAGTCACGATGCCAGCCTCGTCCAAGCTCGCACCGCCCGGCTACTCGATCACATACTCCGCAGACTTGGTGTGGCTGGGGAACCAGCCGGCCTTCCAGGCCCTGGCTTTGAGCGTCAGGCTGCTTTCGATGGTGACGGGTTCTGTGTAGGCCGGGCTGCTCTCAGTCGGCACGGTCCCGTCAGTTGTGTATCGGATGGTGGCTCCGGGCGTGGCGCAGGCGACGGTGACGCTCTGGCTTCCGGTGTACGTACCGCCGTCCGGGTCGAAGGTGGGTGTGGCCACCTGACAGGTCAGCCTGCTCAAACCTGTGCCATCGGCGTTCACGACCCAGATGTCGCACGATTCCCCGTCGTCGCGCGCGAAGGCGATCCTCGATCCATCCGGCGACCAAGCAGGATAAAGATCCGCCACGGTGTCCGGCTCATTCGCGTCGGACATCACCCTCTGCAGGCCCGTCCCGTCGGGCGCAACACGCCAGAGCTTACGGGGCGGAAGCCTGTCGGATGAGAACACTATGGGCGTCCCGCTCGGAGACCAATGCGGGGTCTCGTCCGAGCACTCAGCGTCGGTCAACTGGGTTAGCCCAGTCAGGTCAACGTTCCGCTTCCATACATTGCCCTTGCGGATGAACACGACCTTTGTACCGTCAGGTGCCCAGTCGGGGTCAGCGTCTTCGCCCGACGCCGCCACGTATGTGTCAGCCGCTCCGCTAATTGAGTAGATCAAAATACCTCGCTGGGTGTCAGCAACAAGCTTCGCCCCGTCCGGGGAAATAGCGAAGCTGAACTCGTTGTAGTCGGTAGACGTGACGCGCTCGGGATTCGAACCGTCTGCGCTCACCCGCCAGATGTCGGTTCTATGGTCATCGTCCCACCGAATGAAGTAGACATGCTGGCCGTCGCGGCCCCAAACCGGTCCGCCTGCACCATACGGCTCGTTCGTTAACTGGACCAGGCTGGAGCCGTCCGTCTTCACGACCCAGATCTGGTTCCGGCCCGAGGCCAGCGACTCAAATGCAATTTTCGTCCCGTCAGGCGACCAAGATGGACAGCGGTTGGGGTCATACACAACCGGGTCCTCCTGCCAGGCAACGCACTGCGGCGAACATACGAGTATGCTGAAGGCCATCAGCACACCGCACGCAACTGCGCAATGGAGCAGCCGCTTGAAGCGGACTATCTGCATGGGTGTCTCCCTCCTTACTTGTAAGTGATCCGCTCGAAGTCGAAGTAGCAGTACCGGCCTTTCACTCTATCACATACTCCGCGGACTTCACGTGGCTGGGGAACCAGCCGGCCTTCCAGGCCCTGGCTTTGAGCGTCAGGCTGCTTTCGACAGTGAGGGGTTCTGTATAGAGCGGGCTCGTCTCAGTCGGCACGGTACCGTCAGTCGTGTAGCGGATGGTGGCTCCGGCCGTGGCGCAGGCGATGGTGACGCTCTGGCTTCCGGTGTACGTGCCGCCGTCCGGGTCGAAGGTGGGTGTGGCGACGGTGTGCGTGACCTGGGTGAGCTCGGTGCCGTCTGCCTTGATCGTCCACAGTTCCTCCAAGCCCTCAACCGTCCTCACGAACGCAAGCCTCGTGCCATCGGGCGACCAGCTGGGGGATTCGGCGCGGCCATCGGGATCCGGATCCTGGAAGACGCAGGTCAGCTCCGTGCCGTCCGGCTTGATCTTGTAGATTCTCCCGTCCAGGTCAAAGGCTATGAAGCCGCTTGAGCCCCAATCCGGACGGCCCAACAGCCTGTCCTCATGCGTGAATGTGGTAATCTGGCGCAGGTTGCTGAGGTCCGTGGCGTTCCTTGCCCAGACATTGTCTTCCCTCACAAACGCGGCCTCGTGGTCATCCGGTGACCACGTAGGGTCGCTCCCCGCGCTTGGGCCGAACTCCAGCCATCTCACATCGACACCCGTGATGGCCGACACAATCTTCAGGTGAGACGTCTCGATGATCAACTGCTGACCGGTGTGCGACACCGCGTACTCCGACAGGCCACTCTCGATGACCTGCGCTTCCGCGCCCGTGGAGAGGTTCCTCTTCCACAGACGCCGGTCGCCGGTTCTGAAGGATAGGAAGTAGAGGCTGGACGAATCAGGGGTCCACTTCGGCCTTACGTCTACGGATGGGTCCGTAGTCACTCGCTCCAGCCCCGTACCATCAGGATGAATCAGCCAGATATCGCAGTTTGCTTCATCGAGGCGGTTCGACTGAAACGCGATGTGTTGACCGTCCGGGGACCATGATGGGAAGGACACGCTGGTCAGCGCAGGGCCCTCCTCCTCGATGGCACCCACGCGGCCGGGCCAGAAACCCAGGGCCAGCACAACACAGGAAACTGCGCAATGGAGCAACCACTTGAAGCGGACTATCTGCATGGGTGTCTCCCTCCTTACTTGTACGTGATTGGCTGGAAGTCGAAGTAGCTGTGCCGGCCTATCACTCGATCACATACTCCGCAGACTTGGTGTGGCTGGGGAACCAGCCGGTCTTCGAGGCCCTGGCTTTGAGCGTCAGGCTGCTTTGGATGGAGACGGGCTCTGTGTAGACCGGGCAGTTGGAGCGGAGGCTCGGGCCTTCTCAGCGCCTAGGGGAAAGTGATCTGCCTTTTCCCCGACCCGTCTATATTCCTCACGAACAGGAAATGGCCGGCGCACCCCACCCAATCCGCGTACGCGACATACTGCCCGTCGCGCGAGATGTCCGCTTTACCGAGATACTCGCCAAACAAGCTGGTGATCTCGCCGGTGGTGAGGTTGCAGACCTTGCCGTCATCTATCAGTATCCTCGTGCCATCCGGAAACCAGGATAACCTCGTAGTCCATTGGCTGATGGCGCAGCGCGTCTGCACACCTGTGCCGTCCGCCTGCATGGTCATCAGATGCCACGTGCTGTCTCCGCCCTCAGGGTCCTTCGTCTCGCCAACGAAAGCAAGCCGAGTGCCGTCGCGAGACCACCTGGCGTTCCTGTCTGTACCGTCTCTTCTCAGCAACGTCCGCCGACCGGAGAGCTCTGTCAAACACGTCTGAGGGTCTATCAGGTAGATGTTGTTGTCATGCCCACTCGTGTTGAACCAGCAGGCGATTCTGCTGGAGTCGGTGGGATGCCAATCCGGCTTGAACCCTCCTCTATCTCCTTTCGTTATCTCAGCAACGGTGGCGCTCGCCAGGTCAACCTGCCATATCTGAGCGCCTGCCTGAAAGGCGATCTTGGCGCCGTCCGGCGACCACGTGGGATACTCATTGAAGCCATCAAAAGTGAGTTGGCGCATGTTCGTCCCGTCGGCGTTTACCACCCAGATGTTTTCCGGGCCGTTGGGCACGCCGCCCGGCCCGTTTCGTGTGGACACGAATGCTATCTTCGTGCCGCCCGGCGACCAGACAGGTTGGGTGTCGCGGGGAACGGTCAGACCCTCCTCGCCTTCTGTTGTGGCCAAGCACTGACGCGGCAAGAAGGCAGCAGCGAATGCGGCGAGAAACAGAGTGAATGCCAAGAACAATCGCCGACAACCTTTGTGTTGGTATACCAACGGTAAGCCCTCCTCTCGACGCACGGCCGCTCTACGTCACGGCCAGTGCGTGAAGTTGTTCAGACAATCGTACCACGATCTCTCCTTCAGTTCGTTCACCGCAATGGCCCAATAGAACCAACAGCCGTCCTCGAAGCACGTGGCAACCCGGTCTAGGAAGTTGCTGTTCCCGGAATCGGCGTCGTTTCGAAGCCGTCTCGCTTCCAACCAGTGGTTGGGGGGCTGCCTCGGGCACCCGTGATCTCCATGGGCCGGGTTCGAGCAAGTGCGCCAGTTTGTGTGAAACGCGACCTCTATCAAAGTGGCAGGTACGGGCCGCAGCTTCCTCTTGGGATCATTCGGAATGCTGGCTATCCCGTTGAGCACGAGGTTGCCTTGAATCCACGGGCCGTTAAACATCAGTTGAGTAAGTGTCGGGTCCTCGCAGGTGAGCATTGCTAGTATGTAGCTCGCCAGCCATGTCTTATGCTCAATATTGACCTCCCCCGTGCCGTGAGTTTCCAGACCATCCGCGTTTGTGTGGACGGATACAAAGACCACGTGGTGCTTATAATTCTCGGCTATGAACTCTTTAAGCTTCTCCACTCTTTCGCGGTTGGCCTCGCTTCTATCGGGATCGCCAACTGTCGCGTTTGTCTTATCCTTCGGGCCGATGTCCCATTCGTCACTGCGAGTTAACTCGCGTGCGGTCACGTGCTTCTTTCCGCTCAGCTTCCCTTTCACCCTCTGCGCTATATCAAGCACGTTGTCTGCCTCGTACATGACCGGGAACACCCCGTCGGGGTCCGTACTGTTTCCGCCGCGGTGCTTCTTCGTTCCTTCATTCATGACAGCCCCATGGCCTGGGTCCACCATCACTGCGAGCTTGCGGTGCTCGATCTGCGAGTTATCCTGCAGCAGCGGCCTGATGCGGTGACCTTTGTCAATGTACGGATACAGCTCGGGGTAGAGATTGTCCTTCCCAGAGACGAGGAACACGTAGTAGCCACTCTTGTCGAAGGACACGTTCACGTCAACATAGTGCGGCTCACACACGGATCGCGGGCCCGAGGCGCTTGCGATCATCTGCAGGTCGGGGTCGAACACCTCTACCTTCACCTCGCTGAGCTCCCATTCCGCCCCAGGAGGCGGCGGCAGCGGCGGGCAGGCGTTGTATCCCACGCGGACGGTCGCCTGATCCGTCTCCTCATTGTAAGCGATGATCTCCGCAGAGGTCAGCCCAATCATCCAGTCCGACTTGTCGGACTCCATCTCGCGGTGTGAAAAGGTGTAGTAGTTCGGCGTCTCGATCACAGCGGTCTGCCTGGCGGTGATCTCGTATTTGTAGATACCCTTCGGCGCCACATTCCCATTCCAATCCTTCCCATCCCAGGTGTAGGTGAAGGTCGCGCCGCGCCCGGGAATCGTCAGCCAATCATAGGCGCTTATGAATATTCTAGCAGGCGGATCGAGGACAGTCAAGCGGAAGGTAGCACTGAAAGAGTTCACATTCGTGTATAGGGATTTTGCTTATGCAGCGTGGGGCAAGGGCTGCGGGGACCGTGCTGTCAGCATTTGCCGGCAGGCTTC
>Ga0315289_10003553_pt1 | contig 23553 bp, 28 predicted proteins | sample YL17G11_40_MG_FD_203452 | JGI IMG/M metagenome (GOLD analysis project Ga0315289, IMG submission 203452) | Sediment microbial communities from Yellowstone Lake, YNP, Wyoming, USA - YL17G11_40 | ecosystem: Environmental > Aquatic > Freshwater > Lake > Sediment | place: USA: Wyoming | collected...
TATTCTAATTCCACCGGTACCGGTTTGCTCAATTTCTACCTCTTTCTTTTTTAAGGTGAGAATTATGTTGTATTGCGTAAGCCAACTAATCATATCAGAGAGATACTGCAGGTGTTCCCTTTCTGGGAGGACAACTATTAACAAATCCATGTTATATAGAAGGTTGCCCATTTTCTTTTGTCTTTCTTCACTTAACTGCTTATCAAAAGGACATAGAATTCCCTGTAGAAGCACAGAATCTATTTTTATTGCCCTAATAGTTGGCTTGGTATATGTCTCAAATAGGTCAACCCTTTTTCCTGTAAGTTTACTAAAATATTCAATTGATTCCTCCAGTCTTCCAATGATAGCTAGCTGGAGTTCTTCTCCTTTCTTTATGCTCCAAATGTTTATGATCCTGCCATGCTTCTTCTTTTTTTTCTCAATTTCCTCTTCAAGTCCCTTCATCTGTCTTTTAAGCTGCATCTCAAGTCTTTCTGTAGACTTATGTTTTGGAAATGAACTGTAGAATTGTTTGAGTAGTTCAAGCTTCTCTTTTGGATCTTTTGTCACCATCGCCTTTGCCCATAGCGCCTTTGACCTTGCAGGCAGGTTGGTTACCATTATCTATCATTCCCCTTCGAAAGTTCAATATCTACTCTGTTTAATGCTGTCAGAAGTAGTCCTGCCTCCTTCTTGGAAATTGCACTCTTGCCAATTATATTTTTAAAAGCCTGCTCAGTCATATTTCTCTTGTATTCAGGAAGATTTGTTTTGGAAACGATGCTTTTAAATCTTTTCAAAAGATTTTCTTTGGAATTTATGTCAATTAGGGATGATGTTTTTATCTGCCCAATCTTCTTGTAAATCTCATAGAATATTATCGCTCCTGCTGTCGAAACATTTAATGTAGAATATTGTAGATCAGCTGGAATTGTGATAACCGCATCACAATCTTCTAATTCTCTGTTTGACAATCCGGTGCTTTCTCTTCCGAGAAGTATTGCGATCTTTCCATCTATAGAGGCGACCAAAGATGCAAATTCTGAAGGCGTCATCGTGTTTCTCGTCAAGTTGGAAGGTCTCTTTGCAGGTATTGCTGTTGTTCCATATATTAGGTTACAATCTTTCTTTAACTCTCCAAAATTCTTTAGGATTTTCGCGTTTTCAAGTACATCTTGTGCGTGCGAAGCCATCTTTCTGGCATCAACTCCCAGACAATCTTTTGGGCCGATCAAATAGAGTTGTCTTAAACCAAAGTTCTTCATACTCCTTGCTACTGCTCCTATATTGCCTTGATTTTCTGGTTCTACCATTACAACTATGATTTCTGCCATATGTGTGCTCGCTCCAACCTTTTATTCTAGATTTATCAAAATGATTTAAATATTAGTGTAGAATCGGGGAAGTGAACGATATGCAGGGAAAGAATTACCGACATCCAGCAGGAATGTCTTATACTAGGAAAAAATATATTGGTGGGTCTCCACAATCTAAAGTTGCAAAGTTCTCTTTAGGAAAGGTTAGTGGTGACTATGACTTAGAGTATCAGCTTTTATCATTAGCTAATGTTCAAATTAGACATAATGCTCTGGAAGCTGCTCGTGTTGCTGCAAACAAGAAGCTCCAAGACGTGGGCGAAGCAAACTACTATCTACTACTGAAAACTTATCCTCACATTATATTAAGAGAAAATAAGATGATTGCCACAGCTGGTGCAGATCGTCTGCAGGAAGGTATGAGGAGAGCTTTTGGTAAGCCTGTCGGTCTTGCTGCTAGAGTTAAGGTAGGTAGCGTAATAATGATCATAAGAGTTAGTAACGCCAACAAGGAAAGTGCGAAGGATGCACTTCAGGTAGCTTCTTCTAAGTTGCCCATGGTAACCAAAGTAAACATAGTTGAATTGAAGAAAGTGTCTTCCGCATAGACAATGTTACGTTTTCTTTTTTTCTTCTTTCATTTTTATTAGCTTTCGTGCAGCAGTTGTAATTCCGGTCCAAAAATTTTCTACTGATGGAGAATAGGAAATATCAAAGTTAGCCAGCTCCTCAGCATTTAATCCTTTTATGATTGCTAAGGCTGCGAAATTGCCCCAAGTAGCAGCTCTTTCTCCTGCAAATTGAGCTCCTATTAACTTACCATTTTGTTCGTTGAATAGTAGGCTTGTACATGTTTTCTTTCCTCCGGGAAAGTATTCCACCTTGTCTATGTTTTCAACAAAGGATTGATAAACTTCAATTCCATTTCTTCTAGCATCTTGTACTGTAAGTCCAATTGAAGCAACTTCTAAGCCAAAGACCTTTGCGCACACATTACTTATCATCTTGGGGATTCTCCTGTTTCCTCCTGCTGCGTTTTCACCTGCGACTTCTCCCTCCCTATATGCAGTTGTGGCCAATTGTATTGGCACATTTTCTCCTGTTATAAAATTTCTTGTTTCCACACAGTCACCTGCAGCGTATATGCCTTCGATTCTAGTCTCCATCTTATCATTGACGATTATCCCTTCATATTTGCCAACGGGAATTCCTGCATCTTTTGCCAATTGAGTGTTTGGTTTCACACCTGTAGCCAAGATAAGGTAATCACATGGGAGTATCTGTCCATCAGCCTTCACTGCCTCAATTCTTCTTATGCCATAGAACTGTTCTATTTTGGACGAAGAAATGATTTCCGTTCCATTTCCTTCGAGCTTTTTTCTAACCATTTTTCCGATATCCTCGTCAAAAACCATGCTCAACACTTCATCTTCTAAAAATACCATTGTTACTCTCACACCTTTTTTTGTTAGTGCTTCTGCTGTTTCAACACTAACCAAACCTCCTCCTGCAATAACGATCTTCTTGCCTTTTTCCGCGATTTCTTTTACTTTTAGTGCATCATTCAATCTTCTCATTTCAAAAATATTGGTTAGGTTTATTCCTTTTATGATGGGCTTTATTGGAATAGCTCCTGTAGTAAGGATTAGCTTGGTATACTCAAGAATCCTCTCGTTACCGATCGAATCAACCGTAATTATTCTTCTTTTTGGCAGATCTATTTTTTTACAGAAGTAGATAAGCGGGGGTCTAGCTTGAATATATTTTTTAATGTGTTTGTATCATATTTGATAAGCTTTTTCCAGTCCTCTATTTCTTCTGAAATTAGATAAGGCAGTCCACATCTTGAATACTGTACGTATTCTTCTTGATCTATCAGTGTAATCTTAACGTTTTCGTTCTCCTTTCTGGCCGCAATTGCTGCATTGATTCCTGCAACACCACCGCCGATGACTATAATCCTTTCCACAATTGCAGTTTGTAACATTTTACATTAAATCTTTTTTTATTTTATGTTTGCAAGATACACTGATGCTAGTAGGTGTTGTCGGTAAGACCAATGTTGGTAAGAGCACTTTCTTTAGTGCCGCTACGATGTTGAACGTACCTATAGGAAACTATCCTTTTACGACAATAAACCCTAATGTAGGGTTAGCATATTTCAAGACTAAATGTGTATGTAAAGAACTGGGTGTTCAAGACCATCCGACGAATTCGGTTTGCGTAAACGGCATAAGGCTCATTCCTGTTAAACTTATGGATGTTGCTGGTCTTGTCCCCGGTGCCTCGTCCGGTCGAGGTTTGGGAAACAAGTTCCTCGACGACCTACGACAGGCTGATGCTTTAATTCATGTTGTTGATGCCTCTGGTTCGACAGATGTTGAAGGGAGACCTATAGTACCCGGTTCCCATGATCCCTTAGAGGATATATACTTCGTTGAAAATGAGCTTGATTTATGGTTTTTCAATATTCTGAAGAATGACTGGCCAAAAATCTCCAAGTCTAGTGAATCCAACTTTGATTCTGGTGTAATACAAATTCATCAAAAGATGTCTGGGCTATCTATTTCAAAAGCTGATATTTTAACTGCCATAGAAGCTGTAGGGCTTATGAATAAGAAGCTTTCAACTTGGACTGAACAGAATCTCCTTGGATTGGTGAAATATATTCGTAGGATCGCAAAGCCTACAACAATTGCGGCAAACAAAATTGATCTTTTCCCAGCTCCCCTAAACTACGAAAAGATAAAGTCAACTGGACGATCATGTGTGCCTTGTTCTTCTGAAGCCGAACTTGTTTTAAGACGTGCAGCTGATAAGAAGCTTATAGAATATCTTCCTGGCGATAGTGATTTTAAAATTGTATCTCAGCTAGGTGATCCTCAAAAGAAAGCGTTAGATTTGATAAAGGAAAAAGTTCTGGGTAAATGGGGTTCAACTGGCGTTCAGGAAACAATTAACTTCACATTTAAAGAGCTTCTAGGATTAATTACGGTTTATCCGGTCGAAGACGAGCACAGTCTGTCAGATAAGAAAGGAAATGTCTTGCCGGAAGCACATTTAATCAAGAAAGGTTCTACGGCAAAAGGCCTTGCCTACAAAATACACACAGATTTAGGGGAAGGTTTCCTTTACGCAATAGATGTAAAAAAGGGATTGAGGATTGGCGCCGATCATGTGCTGCTTGATTGCGATATCATAAAAATTGTCTCAGCTAAGGCTAGGGGTTAGTTCTTTCTCTTCCTTCTTCGGATAACTTAATACTTTGAGTTTCCTTATACTCGTATATCTTATCTTGACTATCTTCTTTGAATCATTGAATATTTCTGAAGCCATCTTCCCTAAAACTGATTCTAGCGCAAATTGTCCGAAAGTAAGTTTCTTTGCCTTTTCTTCCACTATATTATCAGCTATCTTTCTTATGGCTTTCTTTCTGGAAGCATTTATCCTAGTTGAAGTATAAATTATTCCAAAGACCCTAAGTTTTGCTCCATCTTTTGTTTCAATATTCTTATAGAAATCAATCATCGACGTTCCCTTTCTAATTAGACTCTTCAAGGTCTCTCTTGCCAACTCAAACTGCTTGAAGTTTGTTTTTGCTACGTTTTCCTGTACCTCTTTTACTTGAAGTTTGAGCTTTATTGCATGTTGTTCTTCGTCCTCTCCTACTATGTCATATAGTGTAGTTTCTACAGCCCTTCCTACCGCAAATTCTGTATCTGTAATCGGTATCCGTGCTATCACTTTATTTCCAAATATTGCTGGCGCTTCAATTTGAAGCCACGTTTTTTCCTTCCACTTGTCCTTTATCTTAATTGCTTTTTTTGGCATTCTATTCACCTAACACTTCTTGATATTTTTCTCTTACCGAAACTGGCCAATCTTCCACTTTAAAACCTTTTTCTGCAAGGAATGCGGCAATCCATCTGGATAAACCTAAGCCGGTGCATCCTGTCCATATGTCTGTGTTATCTTCACTTTTTATCTTAAAGGATTCAATAAATTTCTTTTTGTGAACAAAGCATCCTGCCACTTCAAGCCATTCTGATTTCTCTCTAGGTCCTCTATAAGGTAGGTATATCTCTATGTCATACGCTGGGGCCTCTATACTGTTATTAGGATTGAATTGTGCTGAAGATTCCTTGACATAGAACGGGGCTGCTGCTGTTATTCTCCATTCCAAATCTAATACTTTATCAGCAACATAGATTCCTCTTTCTACGATTTGATCTCTTATCTTAACTACTTGTTCAGGTAAGCCAACATAGGTTAACTCTATTCGCTGAAATTCAGTAACACGGACTAGACCCTCAACGCCCCCCCCTTCCCATCTGTAAGTGTATCCTGAAGCATCGTAGTACTTTAATGGGTAGGAAGAAGAATTGTGTTTAGCGACACTATAGTACTGCCAGAAAGGTTCACACTGTGCCGGCGCTAATACATAATCTGGGTCCTTTAAGACCTTCTTCAATTCTTCTACTGGTATCTCTTTTGTGATCTTGTACTCTTGTTTAAAGTTGTCGAATGCCTCTGGCTCCCTTGGAGGCGGAGAGACATAGAACATTCCTTCTGGTATACTGTCAAAATATCCAGGCATCTTCTTCATAAGCTCAAATGGAATCAATTTTGGCAAGAGGAATGGTTTGAATCCGATATTCTTTGCGATATCTTTTATCAAAATCGACTTTATTGTCTCAAAGAGTGCACCATATTTGCTTGCATAAATAAACTGCCCTCTACCAGGGAAGTTCACAATCCAACCCAGTTCTAGACCTGAAATGAGAGGATCACCAGAAAATTTCATTTCCTTTTTTTCTGAAATCTTAACTATAGGTTGTGTCTGTTCGAATGCAACATGTTTTTCCTTTGTTACTTCTTCTACTAGGGCTATCAAGCGGTCCACCAGATTTTCTCTAAGGTCTTTTTCTTCTAGTGGCTGTAACTCGATTATCGTCTTCTCTTTTTCCAATAGTGCGGAGGAAACCTTAGGGATAGACTTTATTTTGTTTATTGATACATCATCCATTTTCTGGTCGAGAACGATTTCAAATTTCTTTGTTCCTATGTCCCGGATTCCTATTCTAAGTTTTTCTCCGAGATTCTTCGCGAAAACCTTTTTGAGCCTAAGCATACCAACGTGGGCTCTTACAAGGTTTCCGGATGTAAGATTAGCATTCAAAATATTTCCAGAAATATTCCAACTATCCAAATAACATGCATTATCGGGATCTCTCTCTGATCCCTTAATCAAAACTGACTTAGCTTCTTCTTTACTTTCTTCAATAACCCTGTTCGCATCTTCATGTGCTTTGCTAAGAACAAAATATCCTTCGACATTAATTCTTATTTTCGCCATCATTTCTCACCATTAAAGTTTGCATACATAAACCTATGTTATCGAGAACCTCACGAACAGTGGATATTAATGTTTCGAAGTCTTCTTCCGAAGATACTATTAAAATTATTTTATCTCCTACAAGATCAAAGTTGAAAGATATTTCCCTTGGAATATTTACATTGTCTGGCTTTAAAGCCTCAAAGATGGCTGAGGCCATCTTATTATTTTCTGCCTTAAATGTTAGGCTTAGGGTTACTTTATTCATCGCCTACCTTTTTTGACATTTCTGCAATAAACTTTTCATACTGTTCTAAAGGTATTTTTGCTCCAGCAGCTGCTGCATGTCCTCCTCCTGTTCCTCCTATCTCTCTGGCAGTTTCTTTTATTAGTAAGCCAAGGTTAAAGTCTTTGAGAGCCTCTCCTCTTCGTGCTGAAATCTTTAGGTCATTCTCTTTTGTCTTTGTGCGCAAGATTATCATTTTCTCTTTGAAAGCAAGCGAGCTTGAAAGAATAGAGGAGACTGCTCCGAGCATCTTCTCATCTACTAGATCGTCTCCAATTATTTGAACGATCCTCTTTCCACTTTGCATTCGTTTAGGATCTGTGTTTATAACTTGGAGGTAATGTGCCAATATCTTCTTGTAATCTTGAAGTATCTTCTCTCCTCCAGAATATGCTTCATTTCTATCTCCTAAACATATTAGAATTCCAGAGCCAGCTTTACCACTTCGACCACATGCATTGAGAAGTGATCCAAATTCTCTTGCATCTCTCAGATTTGACCTCTCTTCCTCCTTTAGCATAGTGTAAACATTACCAAAAAGTTCCTCAATGACATCGCTTTTGGCTCCTCCTTTAGTTATATATGGAATGAGAATTTCTATTAACTTCATCTTTTCTTCATAAGAAAGATCAGAAATTGTTCTCCATCTTTCGCCTTCTTTTACTTTGAAGTTGGCAGAAGTAAGAGCTGCTAAGCACGCATCATAATTTCCTGTTAATAAAGGTATGAAGGGTGTGCTAGTAGAAGCTATTGCTTCATGGATTGGTTTCGTTTCTCGCCCATAGAAAATGAGATCCTTTTCTTCTTTTATTAGCCCAATATCCTTCGCGTCCTTTAAGGGAACTTTTTGATTTATTCCGAGGAGACTTTTTGATGGCCCTTGATCTTGTCTATCTGCAAGTGCTCCTATGACTGATAGTGCTGAAAGTTCTCTGTTTGAACTGTTCATTTTTTTTGAAACAACGTAGGTAACTCCAGAGCCAGAGATCTCTGTTCCTCCATCTATTTCGAATTCATGTGGGTTAAGAACTCGGCTATGCTCTATTTCCTCCTTAGAACTTTGATGGTGGTCAAGAATCAGCCATCTGTCGTCCAATTCTTTATCTAGGAAATTGACGTATCCCATTCCAATATCTGTAAAGATATAGAAATCGTATTCTTGCTTTTTTAGATTAAAGATAGAATTTGGGCTGAGATCATTGACAGCTCTTATAATGGCTTTTCCATCCTCTTTGAATATGCTTTTTCCAATAATACTTCCTGCTGTCAAGCCATCTGCATCTAGATGGCATATAATAAGCATCTGTTTTCTTTCGTCGATAGCACCTTCAATGAATTCAGAAATATTTTCTGCTTTTTCTCTGAATTCTTTGAGACCCATATATTTGGCACTTATTCAAGTTGTGCTATCGTCGCTTTATATTTCCAATTCTTATCAAGTAATCCTTTTTCTTTGTAATAGTTTGAAAGTCTGTGTATTCTAGCCTCTGCAAGTTCTAGAGACCTAACATTCTTTCCATCCTTTTTATGCGTTTTAAGATGTTCCTGTAACTTCATGGCTTTTCTAATTAAATTTTCTAGATCAGGTGGTATTTTTGGTATAATGTTATTTTCTTGTAAAATCTCTGTTATCGTCTTTCCAGTTATTTGTTTTTGGAGAGGTATACCATATTCATCTCTTAGCTTGGTTCCAATCCTACTTGGTGTTAATTCATCATTAGCCATTTTAATTATTAAGGAGGTTATCTCTTCGGATGTATATGTGACCCATGGTGGGCTAAGTTTGTAAACTGGTCTAACCGAATGTGATTTTCCTCTTTTGTGAGAATATTGTCGTGTCATGTGCGAACACACTCTCTAGTCTTATGCTTTAAATATATTTTGTCTTTTGTAACCATTCTCCTAGTACTCTGAGTGCTTTCCCCCGGTGAGATAGCTGATTTTTCTCCGATAAACTCATTTGAGCAAAAGTCTTTACATATCCTTCTGGAATAAATATTGGGTCAAATCCGAATCCTGATTTCCCAGTTTTGATGCTTGATATTGTGCCAGTTGTTTTTTCTTTAAAGAGCATTTCCCTTTTCTCATGTTTGTAACCTATTACTGAGACGAACTTCGCCTTTCTGATCTGCTCACCTTTCATTAATTTTAAAATTCCTTCACATCCAACTTTTTTAAAGACAAAAGAAGAATATGGTCCCGGAAAACCATTTAATGTGTCAACAAACAATCCTGAATCTTCTACAATTAACGCCTTTTTCTTTTCTTTGATCTGCTTTAGAGCGTAGGCGACTATTTTTTCAAGTTCTTCAGCTTGTACTTCCACCTTTTCTATATCTGCTGGTTCTACTCCAATTTTGAATTCTGAAAGTATCTGTCTTGCCTCAGAAATTTTATTTCTGTTTTCTGTAACAAAGAATATCTTAGTCTGGGGCTGCATATCTTCCTCTCCTCTCGATTTCTTTGATGTTGTCTAGAATGCCCTTAAGCTGTCCGAACACGCTACCATATCCTTTTAAGATTTTCGTATATCCGGTTTCATAGAATTCTGGGTGCGCACTTTTCATAACCTGTTTTAACAAATGCAGGTCAACCGCCTTATCCTCCAGTCTTAGGGAATGGAAAGCAAGTCCAAAGTCTATGAAATAGAGTTTATCGCCCCTAACAATAAAGTTTGAGGTTGTTGGATCACCATGTATGATATTATGAGTATGCATACATGCTAAGTTCTTTCCTGCCTCGTAGAGCATGCTGTATCCTCTTTGAGTATCTTCCTTTAAAAGATCTTTCACTCTTACTCCATTAATGTATTCCATAATTATTTCTCCTTTAAAGGGGTCTACAAAATAGATTGTAGGCGTTAGAACACCATACTTCTTAACAGTAGTTAGGAACTCTGCTTCTCTTATTGTTCTAATTCTTCTTATCTTCTTGTCTAATTCCTCTCTCCAGTAGGGTTTTGGTCTTCTTACCTTCCTAATTACCTCTGATCCACTCCAGTGGTCTAAGTAGATGTTGGCTTCAGCACCCATCTTAACTAGTTTCTCCAAGTTACATCAACCTCATCTATTCTCCAAGACTGTCTTACTAGGCTCTTGTCGATACTTATCAAATTATTAGATTGATACTGTAATAGCCCTACTAAGGAAATTTGGGCGCCACAGTCGCCACTAAATTCTCTTGGTATTGCAGAAAAGCTTGAGTTATGTACAATACTCAAACTTTTTATCATATCTTGAAGTCTTCTGTTTGCTGCTACTCCACCAGTTAGTATTATTTCATTCTTCTCTGAGAAAGCAAGTAACCTCTCTGTTACTTCTGTCAGCATTGCAAATGCTGTTTCTTGAACTGAGAAACAAACGTCTTCTTTCTGGCTTCCTTTCTTGATCAAGTTCTTTGCATATGTCAATAGACCAGAATAAGAGACATCGTTTCCCTTAACCGTATATGGCATTTCTAAGTATTTCTTACCTTGACTTGCTAATTCTTCGATATGTTTTCCGGCTGGGGAATTATAACCAATTTCCCGTCCAAGTTGATCGAATAATTGCCCTAAAGTAATATCCAATGTCTCTCCAAATATCCTCCATCTTTTTACTAAATACGTTGAAACTAGCGTATGTCCTCCTGAAACCAAAACTATTACAGGATCTTTTGATTTCGCAAAGAAGTTTGCCAATTCGATATGTCCTATCGCATGATTGACAGCTGTTAATGGTTTATCATAGTAGGCAGCAAGGCCCCTTGCCACGACTGCTCCAACCCTTAGGCATGGTCCCAAGCCTGGTCCTGCTGAATATGCTATGACATCGATATCTTCCATTTGCTTTCCACTTTTCTTAAGTGCATTTTGCAAGACTCTTCTAGCTACTTTAAAATGGTGTTGTGCTGCCTCATATGGGTGAATTCCCTCCCCTACTGGAGGGACGTAAACATCTTTTTCATTCGAAATAATTCTATCTTTCGATACTATTGACACTGAGAATGTGTGTGCTGTAGACTCTATGCCAAGGCAGATTTTTTCTTTTTCCATTTGTTCATTTTGGATTAAAGATTTATTTATTTATGCTTATAGTAATCAATGAATTTAAGATGGAGAAGAAGAACAAAAATATGGTCATATTGGAAATGACATTTAACGTACACGCTACAGAAGATGAAAAGAAAATCTTGGGTATTTTAAAGAAGAATTTTGATATTGAAGAATCTATTTTTTCTAAGACAGATTTTGAAGGATATCATGGTAATTTTATTTCCAAATATAATGCTACAATAAAGGATGCCTTGGCACAGCATATTTTTGAAATAATCTTTGGAAGACTGTCGTCTACCGATAAGAGAAAAATGTTGGAAGATATCGGTCAGAATATTGATTCTACTAAGGCTTTCTACATAAGGTTAGATAAATCAAGTCTCTTTGAGGATAGATTCAAAGTTGGAGAATCTAATGCCTTCCATTTCAAGTTCAAGCCTACGATCAAATATCTAAAAGAAGCGCCGAATTTTTACAGGGAATTAATTTTGGGTTCTAATGCTGCAAAGAGAAACCTTTAAATTATTACCGTGTCCTTTAGGGACATGGGATGAAGTGCAAGCCGTCCCAGACTGAGCCATAAAGGCATTGAAGAATTTAAAACGACACTGACCAAATATTTTCTTTTCTCTGATTGTGGGAGTCAAAATAAAAAGGTTTAAACATACGCTTTAGAAGACTATTGTTTAGAAAAAGAGAGGTGAAAGAATATTTTCGGACCTTCAGCAGGCTACGATCGGGCGTTAACTATATTCTCGCCTGATGGACGCCTATATCAAGTGGAATATGCTTTAGAGACGGTTAGGAGAGGCACTATCGCTTTAGGATTACGTGGAGTTGATGGCGTGATATTAGCTGTGGAAGAAAGAATTCGTAAGCTTCAATCTCCAACTCTTTCACAAAAAATCTTCCAAGTAGATGATCATGTTGGAGTTGCTGCAGCAGGATATGTTCCAGACGCTAGGGTTTTGGTAGACAAAGCACGAGTCTTCTCGCAGTCTAATCAACTTCTTTATGATGAATCTGTTGACGTCGAGTCAGTGGCGAAGTACTTAGGTGACTTGACACAGGAATACACCCAGTATGCGGGTGTTCGTCCTTTTGGTGTCTCGCTAATAATAGCTGGAGTTGACAGAAGAGCGTCTTCTGTTTTCTTGGTCGACCCGAGTGGGAGCTATCTTCAATATGAAGCTGTATCCATAGGAGCTGGTTCAGAGCAAGTAACACAATTCCTAGAGAACAACTTTAACTCCTCGATGTCCCTTGAAGAATTGGCGATTCTCGCTGTTAAATCGATTTATTTGGTGAGTGAGGATAAAGCAAGTGTTAGTCACATAAGGATGGCTTCTATTGACAATAAAACTAAGAAACTTAGAAGATATAGCGAGGAAGAAGTTACAAAGTTTGCAGCGATGGCCAAGGAAAGGTTCAATACTCCATAAAGGTGTAAAAAGATATGAGTAGTAAATTTACAAGCGTTCGTTTAACTATGGGTGGGGAACGTTTTGAACTTCTTGTCCGTCCTGATCCTGCTCTGAACTACAAGATGGGCAAACCTTTTGAGCTTTCACAAATAATAGGTATAGAAGAGATATTCTCAGATTCGGCTAAAGGATTGCGTGTTTCTGAGGAGAAACTTAAAAAGGTCTTCCATACGACCGATTTCTATACTATTGCAGAGATTATTATTAAAAAGGGCGAGCTCCAACTAACTTTAGAACAGAGAAGGAGACTTATAGAAGAAAAGAAGAGGGCAATAATTGCAATATTGTCAAAGAATTTTGTTGATCCAAGAACGAATTCTCCTCATCCCCCAACAAGATTTGAACAAGCTCTAGAACAGGTTCATATATCAATAGATCCGTTCCGACCTGCAGAAGAACAGCTTCAGAATGTTGTGGATGCACTCCGTCCAATAATGCCATTAAAATCACAGAATGTGATTCTTAAGATAAAGGTTCCAGCTCAATATTCATCTAAGTCAATTGGTCTTCTCAAGTCTTTTGGAAAGCTCTCCAATGAAAGTTGGCTTCCTGATGGTTCATATATGGTTGAATTAGAAATTCCAGCTGGTTTACATCCAACCCTTATCGAAAAGCTTGGTTCACTGACCAAAGGCGAAACCGAGGTCAATGTGGTAGCGAGGAAGTGATTCTGGCATGACAGTTGTTCGATCAAAGGTTATGCCAGGCGATTTTATTGGAGACGTACCTCCTGGGCCACTGCCTTTTAATACATATAGGATTGGAAACAAACTCTACTCACTAAAGGTAGGGCTGGTAGAAGTTGAAGATAAAGAGGTAAAGTTCATTCCCCTCTCTGGGCCTTATATTCCAAGAATAGACGATTTCGTAGTAGGTACAGTAATTGATCTTAATGCTTTTACTTGGGATGTTGACATAAACTCTCTGTATATGGCTCACCTTCCTGCACAAGATGTATTCGGAAGAAACTTCTCATCTATATCGAATTCCTTGAATGAACAGTTCAGGGTTGGGGACATGATGGTCGCAAAGATTGTAACATATGATAGGACTAGGGACCCATTGTTGACGATCCGTGAACCTGGACTTGGTAAAGTCGTAAGAGGTGAACCTGTTAAGCTTTCTTCTTCGAAGATTCCAAGGCTTATTGGTAAGAAGGGTTCGATGGCTAAGATTATCGAGTCAAAGACCAAGACAAAGCTGACCATCGGACAGAATGGCGTAATAATTGTTCAAGGTCCTCCTGAAGGAATAATCCTAGCAATCAAAGCTATTCGATTGATAGAAGAAAAGGCGCATGTAGCCTCTCTTACAAATATGATTAATGAATTATTATCAAAAGAGAGTGTATAATATGGGAAAATTGATTGACGAAAATGGTATACGCCTTGATGGGCGTAAGTTAGATGAACTAAGACCTGTAAAAATTGAAGTCGGAGTAATAAAGAATGCGGATGGTTCAGCATACATAGAATTCGGTCAAAACAAGATTGCTGCTGCAGTTTATGGACCACGAGAAGCACATCCTAAGCACATTTCTCTATCTGATAAGGCGATTATTAGATGTAGATATCATATGTCACCTTTTTCTACAGAAGAAAGGAAGCCGCCTCAACCAACAAGAAGAGAGATCGAAATTTCTCTAGTTTTACGCAGAGCGATGGAATGCGCCATCTTCCTAGAAGAATATCCAAGGTCAATAATCGATGTCTATGTTGAAGTGCTTCAGTCTGATGGTGGCTCTCGATGTGCAAGTATTACCGCGGTGTCTGCTGCTTTGGCAGATAGTGGTATCTCGATGCGTGATCTCATAGTTGGTTGTGCTGTAGGAAAGGCAGATGATCAAATAATCCTAGACTTAAGTGATAAAGAAGACAAGGAAGGACAGTGTGATATGCCTGTAGCATATATGCCAAATCTAGATAAGATTACACTACTTCAATTTGATGGAGTATTTACTGAAGAAGAGTTCAAGAAGGCTATCGACTTGGCGATTGTAGGAAACAAGAAGGTCTATGAGATACTAAAGAAAGCATTAACAGAAAAATACTTTAAAACAGGGGAGGAGAAATAAATGTCTCTTAAGAAATCTCCAATAATAGAGAATCTAAGAAAGGCACAGATGCTTGATCTACTGTCAAAGCAAAAAAGAGTCGATGGTAGAGCGTTTAATGAGTATCGCCCAATTACAATAAAGCTAAATCCAATACAGAAGGCTAATGGTTCAGCAGAAGTATCTATAGGTAACACCAGAGTGATTGCAGGAGTGAAGATAGAAACTGGAGAACCTTTTCCTGATACCCCAGATCAAGGCCTCTTGGTTGTCAACGCAGAATTCCTCCCATTATCTTCACCTTTGATTGAACCTGGTCCTCCGGACGAAGAATCCATAGAAGTTTCAAGGGTCGTGGATCGTGGAATAAGAGAATCCCAAATGGTAGATCTGAAGGCTCTCGTGATAGAGTCAGGGAAATTAGTCAACTGTATATTCGTAGATGTAGATATATTGAACATGGATGGGAACCTCTTTGATGCAGCTTTCCTAGCAGCTATTTTGTCGATTGCTACTGCGAGATTTGACAAAAAGATAATGAAGGAGGATGGAACGGAAGAAACTCAGAAGATACCGTTGCCAGTTCGTTTGATCCCGGTGTCTGTTACATCAATTACTATCGGTGATAACATAATACTCGACCCAACAGAAGAAGAAAACTCAGTACTTGATTCTAGGATGACAATAGCCTTCGACGAACAAGGACGTATACGTGCAGGACAAAAAGGAGGATCTATTGGGTTCTCTGTGGAACAGTTATTTAAAATAGTTGACATTTCTAAGGCTAAAGCAGAGGAAATATTATTGATGATTAAAAAAATGATAGAAAATGCCTAAAGCAAAAGCGCCAAGAATTACTAAAGGATTAGGTTCACGTTATGGTTCTAAAGTCAGAAAACGTGCATCTATGGTTCTAACTGTTCTTAGGCAGGTTAGACAGTGTCCATCATGTGGTTCTAAGAGATTCAAGCGAACTAATGCTGGTATATGGGCGTGCAAGAAATGTGGTTATGTCGTTGCAGGAGGAGCTTACGAGCCATAAAATTTAGGTGAAATATTATGAGTGAAGAAATCCCTGCATGGTTAAAGGAAAGGCTTGCAAGGTTTGAAGAAACGCAGCGTAACCTTCAGACGGTTCAGATACAGAAGAGACAGGTTGGAATAGAGATCAATGATATCGAGCATGCTCTAAATGAACTCAAGAAGACAGCGGCTGAAGATGCTGTATACAGGTTTTCAGGTCAGATATTGATTAAGGTAAACAAAGACGAACTTCTTAAAGAGCTAGAAGAAAAGTTGGAGCTCGACAAGACAAGAACTACGATCTTAACGAAGCAGGAAGAGAAACTTAAACAAAGCCTTGCTGAAATTCAAAGCAAAATAACTGGTGCACTTTCAAATCAACCTAGCCAGCGTTTGAAAGAAAGCTAAATATGGAATCTTTCTTTTCGAACATAGATAGTCTTGAACTATCTAAAGTGAAGAAGGCTTTCATAGTTACGCATAGACTTGGCGATGTAGATGCATTCTGTGCCTCATATGCCTTACATTTTCTTTTAAAGGAAAAACGCTCATCAATATCAATTGATTTCATCTTTCCAAGCGGTCTAGACTCTAAAGCTGAAGATCTGAGGAAGTACTTTACCTTGAGAGCATCAGAAACAAAAGCCTTCGATGGAGCTGATTTCATAATCGTGGTTGACACTGGTTCTCCTAGACTATTAGGTGAATACTTTGAAATTCTACAAAATAATGCTGCTCAAAAGCTATTAATCGACCACCATCCAATACAAGAAGAAAGTAAAACCTTCTATAACTACTTCTATGTGAATCAAGAGTCTACTTCTTCTTCAGAACTAGTTTTATCACTATTCAGGAAATATAATGTTGCGCTCTCATCCAAGATATCAAACCTTCTTTTGTTAGGCATCCTGTTTGATACAAAGCATCTTTTGGTTGCGCGTGAAGAAACTATAAAAAATGTTTCCTTTTTGATAGACTTAGGGGCAACGTTGAATTGGGGTGAAACTCTTCTCCCGCATAAACGTAATCGTTCAGAGGCTATCGCTAAGTTGAAATCACTGTCTAGGCTTAGTCTTTATGAAGCTGGTGAAGTAATAATAGCTATTGTCAAGGTTGGATCGTTTCAAGCATCAATTGCAAAATTTCTTGTTGGTGCTGGTTGTGATATTGTAATAGCGTATGGTAAAGAAGATAGTTTACTTAAGGGGAGTATCAGATGCTCTAACGAACTAGGCAGGAACGATTTGGTCGCATTAAATGTTCTAGCCGAAACTATTGGTAAGACATTTAATGGCGTAGGCGGGGGCCATAGACTAGCCTCTTCCTTTAATGTTCAATACGATGAGAGCAAGTTTGTTTCGACAGTTCTTGATTTAACTCAGAATATGCTTTCTACAAAAATAAGGAAGCTACCATTAAAATAGTAATATACTTTTATATTGTATTTTTGTCTGCTATGTGGAAACGTTGGCCCCACTAATACAGTTTGTCGACTTCAGTTTTTCCTATTCAGGTTCTTCTGCTCCTATTCTGAAGAATGTCAACTTGGACATAAATGGAGGTGAGTTTGTCCTATTAGTAGGGCCAAGTGGTTGTGGGAAGTCGACGTTATTGAGGTGTGTTAACGGTCTTATTCCCCATCTATACAATGGGGTGTATCAGGGTAAGGTCATCGTTGATGGGGAAATGGTATCTGAAAAGAATGTTAGTGAGCTAGCGACGAAGGTTGGTTTTGTCTTTCAGAACCCTGAAAACCAGATTTTCATGTTTAGTGTAGAAAAAGATATTGTCTTCGGTCTAGAGAATATAGGGGTTGAGAGGAAAGAGATACGTAGACGACTTGAATGGGTTTTTAAGGCATTAGATATCGAGCATTTAAGATATCGGGCTCCTTATGAGCTTTCAGATGGACAGAAACAAAGAGTTGCGATTGCAGGAACGCTTGTTATGCATCCAAAGATCCTGATACTTGATGAACCAACATCCCTTTTAGATCCCAGAACAGCTTACGAATTCATTTTAATACTCAAAAGATTGAACAAAGAACTTGGCATAACGGTAATCGTTGTAGAACACAGAATCGACCTACTTACTAATGTTGCAGACAGAATTGTCGTTATGGATAATGGGAAAATCTTACATGACGGTTCTTTGAAGGCTATCATAAGACTGAAAGATCTTCATCTTTATGGTGTCACTGTTCCTCCGATAATAGCGCTGCAAAACAGTCTTTCTGAGTCCAAAATAAATCTGCCAAATTTCTGTTTGAATGTTAAAGACTTTGCGAAGATGGTGAAAGAGGAGGCTTCCAATATATGATAGATATCGATTCCCTATATTTCAAGTATCCAACAGCAAAAGACTATATCTTGAAGAACATTAATCTTAAAGTCGGTTTAGGTGAAATTGTTGCTATAATGGGTAGCAATGGTTCTGGGAAGACTACTCTTATAAAGCATTTCAACGGCCTACTTAAACCGAATGAAGGTTCCGTCAAGGTTTTTGGGAAAGATATCCGTAACGAATCTGTAGCCTCCCTCTCAAAGAGAGTTGGTCTGGTTTTTCAAAATCCTGACCATCAGATATTTTCTGATACAGTTTGGAATGAGTTAGCCTTTGCACTGAAGAACTTTTGCTTCGAAGAAGAAGTAATAAAGAAGAGGGTTAAATGGGCTCTAGAATTCTTTAATTTAACACAATACAAGGACACTTCTCCACTTCTTTTAAGTGGTGGTGAAAAGAAGAGGTTATGTCTAGCCTCTATTCTAGCTTGGAATCCGGATTATGTAATTCTTGATGAACCTACTGTTGGCCAGGATTTTCTTCAAAAGGAAAAACTCAGAGAAGTCATCAAGATGTTGATTACACAGAACAAATCCATTGTCATAGTATCCCATGATGTCGAATTCATATGGCTTCTGCAACCGAGGTTAGTTTTGCTATCGAATGGTGAAATAGTCAAGGACGATAAATGTGCTAATGTCTTCAAGGACACAAGTTCTCTGGAAAGATGTGGAATAATAAACCCACAGTTTGTTGAACTCCAAAAAGAGCTTTCTCCTTTGATCTCCAGTCCTCCGATAGATGTTCTAGAGTCGAGAGCCATTCTCTTGAAGCTTCTGAAGGGAGGTACATAGTTATGTTCTGGCTTGCTGAGGGTTTGATTTACCGGAGTCAAGAAAGTCCTTTCCATTCACTTGATCCAAGGATCAAGTTGTTTTTCTCAATAATGCTGTTCTCGCTATCATTGTTGAGTAATACGATACCAGAATTTATCATAATCCTGTCAGTAATCCTGTTCATAGGACTTGTCTCTAAAGTTCTTAAGAGAATGGCTAAGACAATAGTTTTCTCTATTTCCTTTTTAGCTATGATATTTATAATAAACATAATAGTTGGATATGACATAATCTTCTCGATAATAGTGTCATTGAGATTTATTGCTGTAGTCTCTTCTTCTTCTATCTTCTTCTTAACCTCATCTCCTGATGAGCTCGAGCTTGTGATGAAATCATTTCGTTTACCATATGATCTGATCTTTGCTTTCGTGACTGCTGTACGGTTCGTTCCTGTAATAATGCTTGATGCACTTCAGATCTTGGATTCGCAGAGGTCGAGGGGTCTAGAAATAGAAAAGGGTAATCTAATGAAAAGAATAAAAAATTATCTTCCAGTCTTGATTCCTTTGATAGTTCAATCAATAATCAGAAGTGAAGAGCTTGCTGAAGCAATGGAGTCGAGAGCATATGGTTTCTCCAAGAAGAAGACGTCATATTATTCTTTGCATCTTAGGAAAAGGGACTATCTAGCTTTTGTTCTTTGTTTGATTTCCATAATACAGTTTATATTACTCATCTACCTTCTACACATATAGCAGATGGGCATGAACTACATTATCGTGGATCATAGAGAATCCAAATGTTCGGTGCCATTTCTGTTAAAGGAAATGGGTTTCAAAGTTGAATTCAAATTTTTAGAAATTGGCGACTATATTATAAGCCCTGAAATAGCTGTAGAAAGGAAGACTTTACATGATTTTGTTTCCTCTCTATTTGATGGTCGCCTATTTCAACAGGTAGACCGTCTTTCATCGAATTACTCTTCATCTTTTCTAATAGTTGAAGGGAACTACAACGAAATTGAAGGATATGTTCAGAATCCTAAGGCAGTATACGGTGCGTTAGTATCTCTTCTATTGAACTATCGGATCAATTTGATCAATGTGCCTTCTGAAAGAGAGACTGCTGTTATTTTGTCTTCGTTGACTAACCAATTTTCGAGGAAGTCATCTCGCTCCATAAAACATATTAAGAAAGATAGCTTCATAGGCCAGCAGGTTTATGTTGTTTCTTCTTTACCTAGTGTAGGAAAGACGATTGCGACTAGGCTTCTGGAGCAGTTTGGTTCTCCCAAGAATGTTTTTCAAGCCTCTGCTGATGAACTTGCTAAAATTAAAGGCTTGGGGCCTAAAAGGGCTAGAAAAATACGATCATTGCTTGATACATCATGGAAAAATTACGAAAATTACTTTGAAAATATGAGCAAATAACCTTTTTATTCTCTTAAAGTCAACCCAAAAATATGAGCAATAATAATGCTCAAGTCAAAGACAAGGCCTTTATTCTCTTAGATGTCATCAAAGAAAATTTATCCCAACTTAAAGAAAAGGAAGTGGAAAAGTTTATCGAGATCCTGAAATCTCATAAAAATAACAAACTCCTTATTATGGGTGCAGGAAGAAGTGGACTAGTCGGACGGGCTTTCGCAATGCGTTTGCTACACGTAGGCTTTAATGTGTTCGTTTTAGGTGACACAATCGTGCCTTCCATAAACAAGGATGACTTAGTTATTGCTATATCTGGCTCTGGTTCAACAAAACTAGTTGTGACAGCTGCTGAAGCAGCTCAACAAGTTGGTGCTAGAATTATCTCCATAACATCTTATCCTTCTTCACCACTAGCGAAACTCTCAACTCATATCGTTCTTCTTAAGGGTCGTGTAGAAGTTTCTAGAAAAGACTATTTTGCAAGACAGATATTAGGCTTACACGAAACTCTGGCCCCTCTCGGCACAGTCTTTGAAGATAGCGCAATGTTGCTTCTAGACTCTATCATAGCATCTTTGATGGCTCAGCTCCATGTTGAAGAGTCAGAGATGCGCAGAAGGCATGCTAACATCGAATAAGCTTACCAAAATCTTTTAAAAGTATATGTTTAGTGGTTTAGTGTATGATTTACTATGCCAAGATATAAGTCTACTACAGAGGCATTAAAGATTATAGGCAACAAAGACCAGATTCGAAAGGCCTAGAAATAATAGTTCTAGCCCGAATTATCTGGGTGTTATTGCTCACGTAGATCACGGAAAAACGACGATGAGTGATAGCCTTCTCGCCGCATGTGGTATGCTTAGTCCTTCCCTTGCTGGGCAAGCGTTAGCTTTAGATTATATGGACTTGGAACAGCAAAGGCAAATGACGATCAAAGCAGCAAACGTTACACTTTACTATGAGCAAGATAATGTTCCTTATGTCATTAACCTTATTGACACGCCTGGGCACATCGACTTTACTGGTAGAGTTACTCGAAGTTTACGTGCGATTGATGGTGCGGTTGTTGTTTCTGATGCGGTTGAAGGCATCATGACACAGACTGAAACTGTTACGAGACAGGCTTTAGAGGAAAGGGTTCGTCCTATACTTTATATTAATAAGATTGATAGGCTGATCAAGGAACTTAAGCTTACTCCTGATAAGATGCAGGCTTGGCTTGCGAACATTGTGAATGATTTTAACAATTTGATTGACATATATGCTGAACCTGAATATAAGGATAAGTGGAAGGTTAGCATACAAGATAGTAGTGTCGCTTTTGGTTCAGCAAAAGACAGATGGGGCTTTAACTTTATGATAGCACAGAAAAGAAGTGTAAAATTTAGTGACATTTACAAAGCTTACGAAGAAGGTAATATGAAGACTTTGGCAGAAAACTTTCCATTGCATGAAGCTGTTCTGTCGATGGCTATTAAACATCATCCTCCTCCACATGTTGCTCAACGATATCGTATTCCAAAAATATGGAAGGGGGACCTAAATTCTGAACTTGCTCAATCATTAGTTAACTGTGATGAAAAAGGCCCAATCGTCATGATGGTAACAAACGTTGTAGTCGATCCTCAAGCAGGGGTTGTTGCTGTTGGGAGGTTGTTCTCTGGAACAGTTCATGATGGAGATGTGGTGTACTTGCATGACGCCAAGACTCAAGCAAGGATACAATCAGTTAACATGTTCATGGGTCCTTTTAGAGAACTCATAGGTGTTATGGGTTCTGGAAATATACCGGCTCTGCTAGGACTTGACGCTGCTAGAGCTGGAGAAACGATTTCTTCAATCAAAGATATAACACCATTTGAGCAGATAAAATACGTTTCTGAACCTGTAGTTACAATTGCTGTTGAGCCAAAATATCCACGTGATCTCCCTAAGCTAATCGATACCTTAAGAAGGATCTCTATTGAAGACCCAAATCTTATCGTCAAGATCAACGAAGAGACAGGAGAAATGTTGATGGCGGGTATGGGTGTACTACATCTTGAAATCGCAACCACTCTCATACAACAGGCAGGACTTGAAATTGTAACAACACCCCCATTGATTAACTATCGTGAGACAATCAAAGGTTCAGTAGGTCCAGTCATGTCAAAGTCGCCTAACAAACATAACCGTATCTTCATAAAAGTAGAACCCCTTACCCCTGAGATTATTGAACTGATCAGAAACAACACAATTAACGAACAACTTGACAAGAAGACAGTCGCCAAAATCTTAAGGGAGCATGGCTGGGATGCAGATGAAGCGAGGAATGTAGTTGCAGTTGATAACAAAGGAAACATATTCGTTGACGCAACTAAAGGTGTACAATACATGCAAGAGTCAATAGATTCGATAAAGGTGGGCTTTACGGATGTAATGGAAAATGGCCCACTAGCCCAGGAATCATGTAGAGGCATCAAAGTCATACTACATCACGCAGAATTTCACGAGGATTCGGCACATAGAACTTATGCACAACTTCTACCAGCTTCTAGAAGAGCAATATTGGGTGCAATGCTACTAGCAAATCCAACGCTTCTCGAACCAATATTAGGTATTGAGGTCAAAGGAAACAGTGACCTTATTGGTGCTATCGCAGGTGTTATTTCAGCAAGGAGAGGAAAAATGCTCGATGTTGAACAAAAGGGTATTCTGACAATAATTGAGGGTGTAATTCCTGTATCTGAAACATTCGATCTTAGTGAAGCTATGAGAGGCGCTACAGCAGGAAAAGCAATGTGGAATACTCACTTCAAAGAGTGGAACACAGTTCCCCAAAGTCTATTACCACAATTAATCGCATCAATAAGGAAGAGAAAAGGCTTAGCTGAAACGCCATCTACACCGGATGAATTCATCGACAAAGAGTAATCATCCATATCCCTTTCCGATATTTTCTTCCTCACTATTTTTCCATTCCCTTAAGAAGTTCTTTAATATTCTAGTTGACTTACTATTGACTAGGCTGATAATTCTTATCTTACCGAATCTTTTTTTGCATTACTAATCCATTTTCTTCGAGTTCAGACAAGTACCTTATTACTAATGGATAGGCTATTTGTGTCCTTTTCAAAAGTGCGGAAATATTGATTTCTTCCTCCTCTAATAGTATTTGTAATATCTTAGACTTTCCTCTGCTGCCAAAAAGGGTGGATAGATCATTAATTTTCAAGTCTCTTCAAAACCTCTTTGTATATCTGTTCTGCAGGCACATTAAGGAGACTTACAAAAGTAGTTCTTCCCCTTCCTCCCTTTTTTTACCACCTCAGAGTTTATTAGTTCACGCTGGGAAAGGTTTCTTATTCTAAGCCAAAATTGAGTGTATTTCAAAGGCTCCTTATCATATTTTTTACAAGTTATATCATATTCCTGTTCTAATTTCTTTAACGTAACCTTTTCTCCGAAGTTCCTTTTAGCAGCTTTGATAATGATAAAAGTATAATCTTTCCA
>Ga0315289_10003554_pt1 | contig 23552 bp, 22 predicted proteins | sample YL17G11_40_MG_FD_203452 | JGI IMG/M metagenome (GOLD analysis project Ga0315289, IMG submission 203452) | Sediment microbial communities from Yellowstone Lake, YNP, Wyoming, USA - YL17G11_40 | ecosystem: Environmental > Aquatic > Freshwater > Lake > Sediment | place: USA: Wyoming | collected...
GGACAAGTGCCAAGTGCCTGACAAGGACATTATATTCCCCCGCAGCACCTGGGGTGATGGCACCTGGTGCCGGGCACTCAGAGAAAAGAAGATCTTCTATTCCAATCAGCCTTCCACCAACGTCCCCAAGGGACATATTCCCATACTAAGGCATATTTCTCTGCCCATCATCCACCAGGGAGAGGTCATTGGACTTCTTGAGGTTGCTAATAAGGTCACGAACTATGAGCAACGAGACAGGGACTTGTTTGAAAGCATAGCTAACCAGATAGCCCCTATCTTACATGCGAGGTTGCAAAGAGATAGACAGGAGAGAGCACGCAAGCGGATCGAGGAGGCGCTGCGCGAGAGCGAAGAACGCTTCCGCTCGGTAGTACAAACTGCCAACGATGGCATCATCATTATTGGCAGTCATGGGAACGTAGTTTTCTGGAACCAATCAGCAGAGGTGATATTTGGCTATTCTGCCGATGAAATGCTCAGTAAGCCGCTTACACTTATCATGCCTGAACGCTTCCGCGAAGGTTACGAGAGAGGAATGCAGCGATTACTTTCAATGGAAGAACCAAAAACTGACATCAGATCATTTGAGGCGGTTGGGATCAGAAAAGGTGGGAGTGAATTTCCGCTTGAACTTTCCCTTGCAATCTGGAAGACAAGGAAAGGGATTTTTATTATGAGTATCGTGCGCGACATCACCGAGCGCAAAAAGGCTGAGAATCTACTACGGGCATCTGAGGAAAAATACCGTGCTCTGATGAATGATGCCGTTGATGCAATACTACTGGCTGATGAAAAAGGGCATATACTGGAGGTAAATAAGAAAGCAGAGGAGCTTCTGGGTTATCCAAAAGAAGAGCTCATGAATATACATGTATCTCAACTCCATCCCCCGAAAGAGCGAGAAAGAGTCTTTGCTGATTTTAAAGAACTCGTAGAGAAAGGCAGAGGTACGTTCAGGGATGGATTGGTTTTGAGAAAAGATGGGAAGGTCATTCCTGTAGATATAGCAGCGAGCATGATCGAATATGCAGGCAAAAGGATTGCGCAAGGGATTTTTAGAGACATCTCGGAGCGCAAAAAGGCTGAGGAGGAGATGCGCGAGAGCGAGGAACGTTTCCGCCTCTTAGCAGAGAGTGCAAACGATGCCATCATCACGGGTGATATCCATGGAAAAATAATCTTCTGTAACAAGGCAGCAGAAGAGCTATCAGGCTACTCAGCCAACGAACTGATAGGCAAAACGTATTACACCATAGTGCCAAAACGATACCATGGAGATCAGCAGAAATGGCTGAAACATGTTCGTGAAACGGGAAGACCCCCGATTCTCCGAAAAGCAAGTGAAGGGACTATATTAAAGAAAGACGGGAGCGAATCCCCGGTAGAGGTTTCCACTGCAATCTGGGCTGCAAGGGATCAACCCTTTTTAACTGTTATCCTGCGCGACACTTCCGAGCGCAAGAAAATGGAAGAAGAGCTTATCAAGACGAGCAAGCTTGAATCACTCGGTATCCTGGCAGGTGGTATTGCCCATGATTTCAATAATATCTTAACTGCTCTCTTAGGCAACGTGTCCATTGCCAAGACATCGGTAAACCCTGAAGATAGTCTCTTTAAGAGATTAACTGAGGCAGAAAAGGCATGCCTGCGGGCAAAGGACCTGACCCAGCAACTGCTCACCTTCTCCAAGGGAGGAGCACCGATTAAGAAAACAGTCTCTCTCGGGGAACTGTTAAAAGAATCAGCAGATTTTGCCCTGAGGGGTTCCAATGTCCGATGTGAGTTTTCCATCGCAGAAGATTTATGGCCGGTGGAGATTGATGAAGGGCAGATCAATCAAGTGATAAATAATCTGATCATCAATGCTGACCAGGCAATGCCTGAAGGGGGAACAATAGAAATACACGCAGAAAACACCCTTTTAGAGGCACAGGATGGTTTACTCTTACCTGAAGGCAAATATGTAAAGATATCCATAAAAGATCAGGGGGTCGGAATACCGAGAGAGTATCTTATAAAGATATTCGACCCTTATTTCACCACCAAGTATAAGGGGAGCGGTCTTGGACTTTCAACCTCCTATTCCATAATCAAAAACCACGATGGACATATTGACGTAGAATCTCAATTGGGGGTTGGAACAATCTTCACCATCCATCTCCCTGCTTCCAAAAAAAAGATCCCAGCTATGAAGCGTTTTAAAGAAACACCCATTTCAGGAAAGGGAAGGATTCTGGTTATGGACGATGAGGAGACGATCAGAAACCTTCTCTTTGATATGCTTAAAGACTTAGGATATGAGGTTGAGCTGGTTAAAGATGGGAACGAAACAATAGAGTCATACAAAAAGGCCAGATATTCTGGCCATCCCTTTGATGCAGTTATCATGGACTTAACGATACCTGGTGGGATGGGAGGTAAGGAGGCAATCAAAATACTCCGGGAGATAGATCCTCAACTGAAGGCAATTGTTTCCAGTGGGTTTTCCAATGATCCGATTATGTCTGACTTCCATAAATATGGTTTTAAGGGTGTTATTGCTAAACCGTATAACGTAGAAGATATGTCCAGAATATTACATAGGGTAATTACAGGTAAATGACCTACTCTTTAAGGAGAATGGGTTTGGATTTTAACTTACCGCCACGCCAGGAGAATAGTTGTATAAGGAAAGTCTATTGCCTCCTTCACTGCCCTGTCCAGAGGGTAGATGCACGGGTAATATTGTTTTAACTGATCTTCAATCTCCTTGAGGAGAAGGGTCTTAGTCCCGATCTTCTGGAACACCTTATCATAGCCATAGATCTCCCCTGTGTCGTTGAACCATCCTCCTAATATCAGGATATCTCCTACCTGGGCAAGGTTGGTTATCGCCTGGTAATTGGTGTAGGTAAGGCTGTACCGTTCATAGATGAGAGTTGGATGAGAGATTCGATTCATCATTTCTATCGAGGGAGGTTTTGTGATATCCCAGATCAAGCTCTCAATCCCTATCTCAGGGTATTTCTCCTTGAGCTTCAATGCAGCCATTTCCACCAAAGGTTTGGAGTCTGTAAGCAAGAGAGGTAAACGGATGTTTCTCTCTTTCATCCTGGCTAATATCAGTTCAGTTAATCTCCCTTCACCGGTACCTATCTCAGTGAGAAAAGATGCCTTACTCAACTTAGCCATTTCGATTGTTATGTGGGCGATGATCCCTCCAAAGTAGCAGTAAAAAGGGCTCTCCGCCATCTGAGAGAATAAGAGCCTCAAGGTGGGATGGTTCCAGTCAAACTCGCCCAGCTCCTCCATTTCCCTCACCACCTTCATGATCCTCATCTCGGTATGAAAGACAGCAGGGACATCGTCTTCCCTTACCTCTTCACCAGCATAGATCTCATCTGACTGCTCTGCCCACTTTTTCCAGTCTTTAAAGTGAGTAGTAAGGTAACGGGTATAATTCTCTTCGATATCCCTCAAACACTTTTTCACTTTGGCAACACTCAACATGACTTCATCTTCTCCTGAGTGAAAGAGATAGCGCTGAGAGGCTCTATGAAATCCCACCCGACCAACAATAGAGACAGAGTTTTTCTTTGGGAAGGCCAATAGCCTGAACCATATTCTCGATAGTCTGGTATCTCAGGGTGGTGACATTCAGTTCTCTTCTGATCCACTCTACCATCTGCGCATACCTCTCAGTACGATGATCAATGTAGGCACTCACATCCTCTATATCTCTTCCCTCGATCTCCTTGATGGCCCTGCGGGCAACCAGTTCCGAGATTCCTCTCGTGGAAAGAGCATATCTGCAGGGAAACATTAAAGGAGGACAAGCTGGGCGTATGTGCACCTCCCTGGCACCATTTTCCCAGAGTTTCTTTACCGTTAAATTTTTCAGTTGGGTACCTCTTACAATCGAATCTTCGCAGAGGATTATACGGTTACCTGAGATGATATCCTTAATTGCAATGAGTTTCATCTTAGCTACCAGATCCCTGATCTCCTGAGATGGCGGGGTATAGCTTCTTCCATAGCCTGGGTTGTACTTCACCAGAGGTCTTCGATAGGGAAGTCCAGACTCCATGGCATAACCAATGGCATGTCCCACCCCTGAATCTGGAACTCCAGCAACGAGGTCTCCTTTCACCGTATCATTTTTTGCCAGAAATCTTCCACACCTCTCCCTTACCACCTCAACGCTGATCCCTTCATAGCTGGATGCTGGGTATCCTGCATAAATCCAGAGAAAAGAACAGATCTGGCTATCAGAAGTGCCCCCCTTCTTCTGCTTCAATCCTTCTTTAGACAGTAAAACGATCTCACCCGGATTCAGATTTTTCTTTATTTTAAACCCGAGATTGAAAAAAGAGAAACTCTCAGAGGCAACTGCCAGGTCTTTTCCCTTTTCTCCGACAACTAAGGGGGTCCTCCCCAATCTATCCCTTACAGCATAGATCCCATCCTGGTTCAGGATCAAAAATGACGCTGATCCTTTAATGCGTTCAAACACCCTTTCAATTCCATCGATGAGGTTACTACCCTGGGTAATCAACCTGGCAACCAGTTCGGTAGAGTTGATTCCCACATCGATCATCTGTCCAAAAGATTCCCCTTTACTTAACAACTCCTTGGTCAGTTCAGTCAGGTTTTCAATGAGACCGGACACAACAATTGCAAAAGCACCAAACTTAGAGGTAAATATCAGAGGCTGATCATCTCGATCACTGATCGCCCCTATCCCTGAATTACCTTTCATCCCTTTATAGTCATCGACAAATTTTGATTTGAACTGGCCCTGACTGATATCATGGATTGACCGATAAAATTTATCCCCCAGTACTGCCATTCCTCCCCTCTCCGTTCCTAAATGGGAATGGTAGTCTGTCCCATAGAAAAGAATATCCGCACAATTGTTTCGAGATACAACCCCAAAAAGTCCACTCATCTTCTACCCCCTAAGCTCATCGATTATAGTTGCTCTTACCCTCCACCTAATATCGGAGACTGAATCTTTTGAATTCATCCTGGTACCCCTCTTCAACCGATGTCACTTCCGCCACATAGGCATAGGATGGCCCTTTATGACACCACTTAACCATCTCCTTGACACTATCCTCTTCCCCTTCAAAGATTGCCTCCACTTTCCCATCCGGTAGGTTTCTTACCCATCCGAAAACGCCAAGCTCCTCTGCCTTCTCTTGGGTGTAGGCACGGAAACATACTCCCTGTACCTTCCCCTTAATCCAGACATGAACCCGCATCTTTGACATTGACCTCATACCTTAGATTCAAATTACCTTTGATCTCAGGTACTGGGAAATCTTCTCTGCCTTTTCAGGGGTTATGCCGGACATTCTGACAAGGTCATTCATTGAGGCCTGGCGTATCCCCTGCAGGCTACCGAAATGGGCTAATAGCTGTTTCTTTGTTACCTCACCCACGCCTGGTATTTCATCTAACAGGGAATGAAATTCTCCCTTCTTTTTCAGGATATGATGATAGCTCAAGGCAAAGCGGTGGGATTCATCCCTGATCCTCTGAAGGAGTGAGAGGAGACGAGAACCTGCAGGCAGGATTACAGGGTTCTTTCGATGAGGAAGAAATACCCTGTCGTGTTCTCCCTTTCTACCCTTCTCCCCTTTTGCTAAGGCTATCGCATCAACTTCCTTAAGCTCAAGGTCTTCTATTACCTCGAGAGCTACCTTCAAATGACCCTTGCCCCCGTCAACCATGATCAAATCAGGGAGATCATTTTCTGTTACACCCCGCGTGAGTCTCCTTTTCAGTACCTCATACATCATCCCGTAGTCATCAATCTGATCTACCGTCCGTATGCGGAAACGACGATACCGCTCTTTTTGGGGTTCTCCATCCTCAAAGTGTACCATTGATCCTACGGCAAACTGGCCAAAGAGATTGGAGCAGTCATAGCATTCAATACGAGAAGGGAGATGACCTAGATGAAGCCTTTCCTTCAGGTGTTCCAGGATCTGAGTGCCCAAACCGGAAACCTCTTTTTTGCTGAAGAGAGAGCTCAATGCATTCTGATTGGCCATACGGATGAGATCTAAACGATGCCCCTTCTGAGGGGATACAATCCTCACCTTTCCCCCTTTTCTTTCGCTCAACCAGTTTTCGCTTACCCTCTTATCTTCAATCTCTAAAGGGACGATGATTTCTCTCGGTATAAATTTATCCAAACCATAAAATTGGTTAATAAAGGAGGAGATAACCTCATAATCCTGCAATAATTCAAAAGCCTTAAGAGAGAAGCTCTTGCTTCCTACCATCTTACCCTCGCGCATGAACAGGACTACTACCTCAACAGTTCTATCTTCCCGGTAATACCCAATCACGTCTTGATCAATGGCTGAACGTGAACAAATCTTTTGCTCCTCAAGGGTCTTTTCAAGCGATTGGATTTGATCCCTGATGCGGGCTGCAGCTTCAAAATGTAAATCCAGAGACTCCCGCTCCATCCTTTCCTTTAACTCCCTGATCAGTTCCCGACCTTTCCCTTGGAGGAAAAGCTGAACCTCCCGGATGACCTTACGATATTCTTCGGGATCGATAAGACGACAACAGGGGGCAGGACACTGACCTATTTGATAATTGACACATGGCCTTTTCCGGATCTGGAACCCTCTGGTCTGACATTTACGGATAGGGAATAGCCTATGGATCAATCGCCAGGTCTCTCGTGCCGCCTGAGCAGATACATAAGGTCCGAAAAAGAGAGAGTCATCCTTTTTCACCTTTCGGCAAATGGACAAGCGGGGAAATTGTTCTCCTAAGGAAAGTTTCAAGTATGGATAGCTCTTGTCATCCTTCAATACCACATTGTATTTGGGTCGATACTTCTTGATAAGATTACTCTCAAGGATTAGGGCCTCTTTCTCGGTATCGGTAATGATCCACTCAATATCCGAGATTTTGGATCGAAGCATCTGAGTCTTCAAATTGGTTTCAGGAAGATTTTTAAAGTAAGACTTAACCCGGCTTCGGAGATTCTTTGCCTTACCCACATAAATAACAGTATCAGGGGAGATCTTCATCAGATAGACCCCTGGTTGAGAAGGGAGACCCTTTAATCTATCTTCGAGAGGAATGATGGAATGCGAGGTAGATTCTGATACCATATGGCTTTAAATTAACATACCTCCCCCCTTTTTATCAATAACAAACCCCTTCTCATTGAGCAGGGGCTATGATAATGAGTAAAATGTGATAGGTTAAGAGCTGAAAGCTGATGGCTGATAGCTAAGAGCTAAGAATGAAGGAAAAAGAGATGGTAGATGTAAAGATGAAAAAAATTGCCTTGAAGGCGGTAAAAAAAGCTGGAAAGATTCTAAAAGATGGCCTCGGCAGGATCCATGAGATCAGACACAAGCGGGAAATTGATCTGGTCACAGAGATTGACCACCTTTCCGAAAAACGGATCATCACCATTATCAAAGAAGAGTATCCTGATCATGAAATCTTAGCTGAAGAAGGGGGTAAGGAAAAAGGATCTTCCCTCTACCGCTGGATCATAGACCCTCTCGACGGCACAACCAACTATGCCCATGGGTATCCATGCTTCTGTATCTCCCTTGCTTTAGAAAAAGATGGAGAACTAATTTATGGGATCGTGTATGACCCTGTGAGGGAAGAAATTTTTACTGCGGAAAAAGGGGGAGGGGCCAAGCTTAATGGCAAATCCATCACCGTGTCCCGAACAGAGAGGCTTACTGATAGTCTCCTCTGTACAGGCTTTCCCTATGATATTCGAGAAGGTAAGGAGACCAACTTAGATTACTTTCAGAGATTTATCATGAAAGCGCAGGCAGTAAGGAGAGATGGATCTGCTGCCTTAGATCTCTGCTATGTAGCACTGGGAAGATTCGATGGCTTCTGGGAATTGAAACTATCCCCCTGGGATGTGGCTGCGGGAAGCCTCATGGTAGCAGAGGCAGGGGGGATGGTAAGTGATTTTGAGGGGCGAACCTTCACCCTTTCTTCATCGAAGATCCTTGCCAGTAACGGCAAGATACATCAAGAGATGATTGAGGTGTTGAGGGGGAAGTGAGAAGTGAAACCAATGAAAAAAAGTGAAAAAATGGGGATCAGGCAGTTATAATAAGATTACTGATGGGGAATATTTATGTTCAACCCCCTTGACTTAGCAAAGACAACTTGTGGCACTATCGGTAAAGATGCCAAGAGGAAATACTATCGTTTCAGACCAGCGAAGTTCTATGGCGGTATATCAACCGCAGATTGCGTTGGCTGCTGCTTACGATGCATCTTCTGCTGGTCATGGAGAGAAGCCACACAGCCAGAGGAATGGGGAAATTTTTACTCCCCTGAAGATGTTGCAAGGAAACTTATTGCTATAGCAAAGAGCAAAAAATTGAACCAGTTGAGGATAAGTGGAAATGAACCAACACTCTGTAGAGAACACCTTATCAAAGTGCTCGAACTAATTCCGAAAGACTACCTGTTCATCCTTGAGACCAACGGGATACTCATAGGGAGTGATCAGACCTACGCAGAGGAGCTCTCAAGGTTTCCCAATGTCTATGTACGGGTGAGCCTCAAGGGCACATGCGAGGAGGAATTCTTAAGGCTTACCGGTGCGATACCTGAGGGATTCCAGTTGCAGCTCAGGGCACTTGAAAACCTCATGAGGTATCGGGTGAAGGTCCATCCTGCGTGCATGGTAAGCTTCAGCCCTCCTCAATATATTAACATTTTGAGGAAGAGATTGAAGGCGATAAACTTCTCATTTGGGGATTTTGAGATTGAGGAGCTCATCCTCTACCCCTCTATTGAGGAAAGATTGAAGAAGCTGAAAATTCGGTACCACACTGGACATAGACCAGATAGGATACCTGCTGAACAGATATAGAATGCCTTATTTTAAGTCGAGATGGAACCACCAAAAGGATTCAGCATATTCTGGGAAGCTGTTCGCCCAGCGGCATTTCAATGATTCGTGTCCCTCCCATGCTGGTATTCATAATAACCCTCCCTTGGTAATCTGGGATAACCTCACCGATGATCCGTGCCTCTTTCCCATACTTGTTCTTGCGCACCTCTTCAAGTACCAGGGGTGCATCAGTTGGAGAGACAAACATGAGGAGTTTCCCCTCATTGGCTACATAGAGGGGATCCAAGCCCAACACCTCGCAAGCTGCCCTGACCCCATCTTTTACCGGTATGGCTACCTCATCGATTCGGATCCCCACCTCAGACTGGAGTGCAATCTCATTCAATGTAGCTGCCATACCTCCCCGGGTAGGATCACGCATGGCATGGATCTCCCTGCTTACCATGAGGCATTGCCTTACCATATGGTTGAGAGGAGCCAGATCACTCTTAAGATCGGTATCAAAAGCAAGACCTTCCCTCTGGGAGAGGATGGCAATCCCATGGTCCCCAATTGATCCGCTCAGGATAATTTTATCTCCTATCTTTGCGTTGTTTCCAGAAATGTCAACGCCAGGTTGAACAACACCTAAACCAGTTGTATTGATAAAAATTTTGTCTGCTTTCCCCCGGGGAACTACCTTTGTGTCCCCAGTAACAATCGTAACTTCAGCCTCCTTGGAGGCTTCTTCCATTGCAATCAGGATCATCTCCAGGTCTTTGAGGCTGAACCCTTCCTCCAGGATGAAGGCAGCAGAAAGAAAAAGCGGCTGCGCTCCCTGCGCCGAGAGGTCATTGACTGTCCCACAGATAGCAAGACTCCCGATGTTTCCTCCGGGGAAAAAGATGGGATCCACCACATAGCAGTCAGTAGTCATTGCCACCCTGCCTTGTGGTATTTCAACTACAGCGCTGTCATCCATTTTCTCAAGGTAAGGATTGGCAAAGCGGGGGAGAAAATACGTATGGATCAATTCCCGGTAGGCCCTTCCCCCTCCTCCATGATCCAGCGTGATGGTGCCCTTTTTATTCATTGGGATCATTCCCTTTCATACACAACTCTGAATCTTCTCACCGGCGGTTCTTCCTGATCGAGGTAGTCCTCAAACGAAACCTCCTTCATGCCGCACTGGGTGAAGCCTTTGACTTCTTCACGGGTCAATGGCCACGGCATATTGCCCTCTGTATCGCCGGGACCTCTTCCTCTGGTTATCACAAGTAGTCTTCGTCCGTGAGCTACGAAACCACTGATTCTTGCTATGGCCTTTTTCCTGATGTCAGCAGGCAATACCTGGAGCGTATAGGACTCAAGCACAAAGTCGAACTTGACCTGCCATTCTCGGGGAGCATGGAACAGATCCAAGACAATATATTTTACCGCTGACCCCGGAAAGCGGCGCTGACACCACGCAATGGCAGTCGGTGAAATATCGAAGGCCGTTGTATCAAACCTGCGTCGGGCGAGCTCTTCGGCATCGTCCCCTAATCCGCAACCGATCTTGAGCGCGCTCTTGCCCTTGCCCTCTATACCAGACTTGTCAAGCCATGTCACCAGATTCGGATTGGGTCTCAAATCCGCCCACGGGATTACTGTTGTGTCGCCGTCTGCTCTCGAATAGAGTTCTTCAAACCAGCCCAGGGGATCACCCTGCGAGAGGTGACGCTGTGCAATTTCTCGTGCGATTGTGCGGCATGAGTTGTTCATAGTCCTCTCTCTTGCTTAAACTCAGGATAAACTGTTGTTCGGGCAATCTCAGCGACAGTAATGTCAGTCTTAAAGCAGTCTTATGGTTTTTTTACAAAAGCTGCGTTTAAAATATCGAAAGTCAGCTTAACTTTATTATCAGCAACCAGTAAGCAGTACTTTTCTTTTATGGCTGGTGAGGTAGATTTTAACAAACTTTCATATCGTGCATCTAATTCACGTGAAAATGTTATTTTTGAATAAAAACTTTCAATCTCAGTAAAATCATGTTCCCGAAAGAGGGCTATCAACTCATTTTCTGTATACATCTTAACATGACCATCTTTCTTTAATCCCTGAAACTTGTTAATAAAATTATCATTATCCCCCTCATTTCGTACAGCATCTGAAATTGTTACCCTTCCGTTTTCTTTTAAAACCCTGCTTATATCATCAAGTGTTTCATGTACTTTTGGAAAATGATGGAGAGCATATCGGCAGATCACCCCATCAAAATTTGTCTCGAAATCAGGGAATGTAATACCATCATATATTCTGAATTCTATATTTGACAAATCGCGTTCTTTCACCTGTGTCAGGTTCTCATTTATCACCTCATTAGCAATATCTAACCCTACAACCAAACATTCTGGGTAACGTTCTGCAAGTGCAAATCCTACATAACCTGTACCAGTTGCAAGATCCAGATATGCACAATGTGATTTCACATTTAATAAGTCGATTAACTTTTTCAACTGATCATCATCGGCAATTATCTTTTGATAATCTGATGTCCTGAAAAGTTTATTGAAACTGCCTTTTGCTTCAGCAATTAAAACATCTGGGCTTGATTCAAATATGTCTTTCATAAAGCTAACATATTACCATTTGGCCCTTTGTCCATCTTTCTTTATTTCTTTGCAAACACATTCATGCGCCGGAACGTTTCAAAACATCTTCCGTCCCCCTGAAGTGTTTCCTTCACCATCCTTTCAACCACGAACTGCCGAAAGGCGGTTTTGTCGTTCTCTTCAACGTGCTTGAGAAAGGGGACGATGCTGGGCTGGTCAACCCACTTGATCATAGCCTCCGTATCAGGAAAGAAACGGTCAGCATTCTCACCCCAGACACTGGCTTCCCGGAAGAGGGATTGATGCACAAGGGCGTTGTATGTATCTACATCAGGCATGAACCAAGGCCATTCGAACTTCCGGAAATACTTAAGATAGCGCGGGTGCGCCATGGCCTCCCGTATCACTTTAAAAAAGTGTATGCAATTGCCGTCTGCAGCAAAGTTAAATCTCAGGACGCCTCCAAACTTGAGACTACGAAAAACTTTTTTAAGTAATGTTTTATCATCCCTGACCCAATGGAGGGTGGCATTGGAAAAAACTAAGTCAAACTTTTCACTATAATTCAGATCGTTGATGTCCTTGAGGACGAACATCAGGTTTTCAGATTCGTATTTCCGTGCTGCGTCAATCATCCCTTGAGAGGCATCAATTCCCACGACTGACCCTTTGGGGACAAGATGGGCAAGTTACATAGTGATGGCGCCATCACCGCAGCCCAAGTCGAGGATACACTCATTGCCCTGAAGATCAAACTCTGAGATGAGTTTCTCACCCCATTCCTTTTGGTGGGTAGAAGCCTGTTCGTATTGTCTTCCGTCAAATTCGTAGGTCATGGTTTAAAATAGGTGCTGTTGTAGTATGTGCTGAGCATTATTGCTCAGTGCTTTCAAGCCAGGCTATATCAGCCAGGTCCTGTGGTCGTCCTAACGCCTTTTTATTCTTCAGCAAATGAGCGCGTCCGATGACTCCAATCTTGAGACCTTCTATTTCAATCTCTTTACGATGAGGCCAGGCCTCTTCAAACTCTACACCATCAATTGAGGTGAGAATGTCTATACGATTAGGAACTACGCCAATCTGAAAAACAAGGCCGGGTGTTTTCAGATCATTCATTGTTATATCAAGAAGGGGGGCGCCAAAACGGATCAAGGCTCGCCATACTCGCTGTGTATTTTCTTCGGAGCAACGAATCCAGATATCTATATCACCTGTTGCTCGTGGAAGCCCATGTGCTGCCAATGCATAAGCGCCAACAATGAGAAACTCAGTGTTCTCGTCGCACAACGCTGACAACATGTCGCGGAAGTCTGGATTGAGCAATTGATTCCCCCTTAAATAACCATGCATCAATGGTTAGTTGCCACATCATACTAAGTCTCTGAGCTGGTGTACTAACAAGAAGGTCCTGCTCTTTCCCCTGGTCGATCAGCCTTCGAATGCGGGTTTTCAGAGTTCGTTCAGACATATTTTCCCCCTCAGGTTTGTATCATAGTTCACAAACATGAACAAGTAGTACAGGCATACCTAGATAAACCAGGATCTTGCTGGCTCATGATTCCTTAACTCGGGCAAATTGATAGTAGGCCGCACAGGTGCCCTCAGAAGAAACCATACAGGCTCCAACTGGGTTCTCAGGAGTACATACCTTTTTAAAAAGTGGGCAGTCCGGAGGCCTCTTTATACCTCTCAGGATATCACCGCAGATACAACCGGGTGGCTCATGACCCCTTGTAAAAGGGATGTCGTAAATCTGCTCTGCATCAAATCTGTTATAAAAAGTTTTCAATTTAAGACCACTCTTAGGCAGCATACCGAATCCCCGCCAGGTGGAATCGCGCACCTCAAAGACATCCTCCATCAAGGATCTGGCCTTGAGATTCCCCTCCGGAGTAACAGCCCGGCGATACTGAATCTCAACCCTTGCCTCTCCTTTTTCAATCTGCTCCACGAGCAGGGCAATGGCCTGGAGGATATCAACCGGTTCAAACCCAGTCACCACACAGGGAATATGAAAATCACCAGCCACTCTTTGGTAAAATCCCGTACCAATAATTGTGCTTACGTGCCCGGGGCAGATAAAACCGTCGATTTTAATTTGGGGAGATTCGATCAGGGATAAGAGTGCCGGAGGCAAAACCTTATGCATTGACAAGATAGAGAAGTTATTGAGTCCTACTTCATGAGCCCGCTTGATTACTGCTGCCACGGTGGGGGCTGTGGTCTCAAATCCCACCCCCAGAAAGACCACCTTTTGATTCGGATCTTGCTGTGCCAAGTAAAAGGCATCGTATGCCGAGTAAACGATACGAATGTCAGCCCCAAGGCCTCGTTGTTTTAGTAGGGATGTGCCTGATCCAGGTACCCGAATCATATCGCCGAAGGTAGCAATGGTAATACCGTTCCTTTCAGACAAGGCGATTGACCGGTCAATGTCTGTAATAGGAGTTACGCACACCGGACAACCCGGACCAGAGATAAGGCCAATCTGATCAGGAAGAATTTCCTGAAGGCCGTTTCTATGAATAGCGACTGTATGTGTTCCACACACCTCCATCAGGGTGATTTTTCGCTGGCAGATCTTTCTGATCCGCTTAACCAGGCGTTCAACAATCTTTCGATCCCGATATTCGTCAACATACTTCATGGTCAGCCATCAGTTTCCTGGTTCAGGGCAAAAATGCCAGCATCCTCAAAGAGTCTGAGCGTTTCCTTTGCCTCCTGCTCATCAATCTTGTGGATGGCAAATCCAGCATGAACAATCACATAATCACCAACCTTAACATCTTCATCCATGACATCCAGGTAAATATTCCGTGTCGCTCCACTCACGGCGGCAGTAGCTACACTACCATTGATCTTCTGAATCTGCATGGGTATACCCAGACACATGGTAAATCACCCAGCCTCTCTGGATTGAGCGTTCAGCACAGCATTTGCCACTACTACCTGCCCGAGAGAAATTCCGCTATCATTCGGAGGAACCATGGAATGGGTATATACTTCAAAGTCTAAGGATGAGAGGGCCTTTTTAAGGGTGTCAAGTAAAAAGATGTTCTGAAAAACCCCACCACTCAAACAAATCCTCTTCAAGCTACGTTCCAGCCGAAGTCTAAGGCAGCAATCGATAAATGCCTGCACCAAGGTATTATGAAACTTCCGGATGATAGTTCCCCGGTCCACACCCCAAAGCAGGTCTGAAACCACGCCTTGGATGATGGGGTCCTGGGCAATAATCAACCCTCCCTGCTCAATAATCAGGAAGGGGTAGAATCCATCCCCATCACCCATCTCCATCTCAAGCTCAATTGCCGCCTGCCCCTTATACGACACCCTTTCTCTTACGCCCACGAGTGCAGCAATTCCATCAAAGAGGCGACCGCACGAGGATGTCAGAGGACAATTGATCTTTCGCTCGATCATGGTGAGGATGTTCCTTGTTTTTTTCAGATCAAGGCGTTTAACAAATTCTATGGGAAGATCAAGGAGTGCCTTTCCAAATGCCTGATAGAGTAAAGCGAGGGCCATCCGCCAGGGCTCCCGGATAGCAGCCTCACCACCGGGAAGGGAAACATTCTGAAAATGCCCGACTCTCTCGAAGCGCTCATAGTCTGCAATGAGGATCTCACCTCCCCATAGGGTACCATCAGACCCATAGCCGGTTCCATCCATTGCGAGACCAATGACAGGGCCTTGTATACCATTTTCAGCCATGCAGCTCGCAATATGGGCGTGGTGGTGCTGCACCCCAATCCGTGGAATTCCCTCCTGTCTCATGGCATATCGGGTACTGAAATAGTCAGGATGCAGGTCATATGCTACCAACTCGGGTTCAATTTCAAGGATACCTTTCAGGTGCTCCACGGTTAACTCGAAAGATTCCATTGCCTCCAGGTTTTCCAAGTCACCTACGTGTTGACTCAGGAAGGCATGATCTCCCTTGGCAATACAGATTGTGTTACTGAGAAGAGGACCACCGGCAAGGATCGGCCGGACATCAAAAGAAAGGAAAATGGGTACTGGAACATAGCCTCTTGATCTCCTGATCATTCTCACCTTTTCCCCAATAACCCTCACTACTGAGTCGTCATTCCTCATATAGATATCCCGGTTGTGCACCAGGAAGTAGTCTGCAATGCCAGAGAGTCGTCCAAATGCCTCGTCGTTGTCGATGGCTATCGGCTCTTCTGAGAGATTACCGCTCGTCATGACTAAAGCTAAGAAGTCCTCTCCCAGGATTAGGTAGTGGAGCGGCGTATAGGGGAGCATGACTCCCAGGTAGCGATTCCTCGGCGCAACCTCATCAGCAATAGCACTGTCCCCCTTTTTCGGGAGCAGGACAATGGGCCGCTCTCTCGAAAAGAGCACCTGGGCTTCACGTGCCCCTACATGAGCATACTGTCTAATCTGTTCAAGGGAAGGGGACATGATGGCAAGAGGTTTTTCTTCCCGGTTTTTCCGTTCCCTGAGGCGTGCAACCACACTCCCATTCGTGGCATCACAAGCCAGGTGGAATCCACCGATGCCCTTTATGGCGACAATCTTCCCTGACTTGAGTAGTTTCTGCGCTCTTCCTATTGGGTCAATCTCCGCTAAGGGTTGGCCGGTATGGTCGTGGAGAAAAACCTGGGGACCACAGTCAAAGCAGGCATTTGGCTGGGCGTGGAATCTACGGCTTAGAGGATCATCATACTCCTGCTGGCATCTCTCACACATGGTGAAATATGCCATGGTGGTATTTTCCCGATCATAGGGGATATCTTTGATGATTGTATATCGGGGACCGCAGTTGGTGCAGTTGATGAAAGGATAATGGTATCGCCGGTCTTTTGGATCCCTCATCTCGCTCAGACAATCTTCGCAGATACACACATCTGGAGAGATCAGGACAGACTGATGGGTCTGAACCACGCTCTTGCGGATCACAAAATCTTGGTAATGATATTCAGGAAGGTACTGGGTTTCTATAGAGGTAATTCTGGCCAACGGAGGTTTCTGCACCTCAATCTCTCTAAAGAAGATTTCGATTTTCTGACGTTCACCCTCAACCTCAATGTAAACCCCCTCGCTGGTGTTTAAAACATATCCCCCGAGTCCATTTTTTTTGGCCAGTTGATAAATGAAGGGGCGGAAGCCCACCCCCTGAACGATACCCTTGATAGTTGCCTTGGCTCTCTCTATCATTTCTGTTTTCGCTTACCCGAAAGCCAGGTAAACCAATGGGTAAGACCATCTCCTGTCTTGCAGGAAATCTCAAAGATTTCCAGGTTAGGATTAATTTTCAGAGATTCCTTCCGAATCTTTCTTATACTACAATCCACATAGGGCAAGAGATCCGTTTTATTGATCAGAAGGAGGCTCGATTCATGGAAGATGAGAGGGTATTTGATGGGCTTATCATCCCCCTCTGCCACGCTTAAAAGCATCACCTTGTAATCCTCTCCCACGTTGAATTCAGCAGGGCATACGAGGTTTCCCACATTTTCTACCAACAGGATGTCAAGGGTTTTTAAGTCCAATTGTTCTAAGGCCTCCCTGACCATGTTTGCATCGAGGTGGCATGCTCCTCCTGTATTGATCTGCACCACAGGCACACCTGTTGAGGCAATCCTTTCTGCATCTGAGGTAGACTGGATATCCCCCTCAATCACCGCCAGGCGGTATTGGCTGTTCAATGCCTGGATCGTCTTCTCAAGGAGAGTGGTCTTGCCTGCCCCAGGTCCGCTCATCAGATTAATCACCAGGGTTCCCATTGTTTCAAAGATACGCCTGTTTTCTTCTGCGATCCTGTCGTTTGCTTCAAGCACTTTTTTGACAATGGGGATCTTCATGTTCAGTCCTTTTAAGGAAGGGGAAAGCAAAATCAGCTTCCCTCAATCTCAACGATTTCCAACTCCTTACCAGAAGTTATCTCTATGGTAAGGCTTTGGCAAAACGGGCAATCATCCAGCCAGTAATCCATGGTGAACTCCTGGTTGCAGGTAATGCACCGTCCACGGATCGGGATCGTTTCTACCACGAGCTTTGCCCCTTCCATGGGGGTTTCTCTGACCGCTAAATCAAAACTAAAACTCAAAGATTCCTTAACCACATTTCGAAGGACCCCGACCCTCAGTAAGATGGTTTCGATTTTTGATAGCCCGTGGACTTTCATCTGGTCAATAACAATATCAACGATGTTCTGTGCTATGGCGAGTTCGTGCATATCCTAAGAGATTTATATGCTCTGGTTACTCTTTTGAACCCTGACGAGTTAAAGAAATTAACCTCACAGTGAACCTGATACATGCATAGCATGATCCTATGGTTGAGACATATCATGGAGAGATCCTCGATCAGAACCGCTGAGGGCTGCCTGGACTTCTTCCTTTACCAGTTGGATGACTCTTGGGATCTTGGACTCAATTTCAGGTGATAGTTCCATCCCCATCTGAATACTTTTTGGTTCCACGCCGATGATCGTTATTCGGGGAAGAGGGCCGATGAGACCGGACAAGTTTATTACCTCAAGGATAGAGATCTGGTGAAGTGAGGTCTTATAGTCATCCGGGAAAGGGCGGCACTCATCCAGTTCAAATAGATAGATAGAACCAGGTTCCTCCCCACCTTTTATGGCATCAATCAGGATCAGGCGGTCTGCTCTCAAAAAAACATTAATCAAACCAAACCCATCTGTCCCCCCATCTACAACTTCAACTTCCGGTGGGAAATCAATTTCCATTAGCCTTTGGGCAACGTGAACACCTACCCCTTCATCGCTGAGCAGGAGGTTTCCCACTCCCAGGACAACAATCTTTCTCTCCTGTTTTTCCGTAACTCTCTCCAGTTTTCATTCCTCCCTATTCCACGAGAAACTTTCTGACCCCGTTAGTCTTCGGATCAATCAGGTGAATAGCACAGGCCAGGCATGGGTCAAAGGAACGGATTACTCGAACGACATTGATGGGATTCTCTGGATCAGGCACTGGCACGCCGATCAGGGATTCCTCGTACTGCCCTCGAATCCCTCTTTCATCCCTGGGTGAGGCATTCCAGGTGGAAGGAACAATAGCCTGGTAGTTAGCAATCTTCTTATCCTTGATCCTGATCCAATGTCCCAGACACCCGCGTGGTGGCTCAAAAAAACCGGTCCCTTCACCCTCAGCTGGAGGATCCCAATGTTCAGTATCATGAATTTTAAAACCTGGCTTGACCATTGCTGCTGTCAGCTCATCACACCAGTAATACATGGCATCAACAATTTTCTTTGTCTCAATGGCACGGGCAGCATGACGGGCAACGACCCCTGATTTTACTCCATAATCTTTCACCAGTCCAAGAAGGGTGGCATCTTTATCAACAAAAGCCCGCGCTAAGGGACCAACTTCCATGGGAAGATTATTGTATCTTGGTGCTTTCACAAAGGTGTAAGCATCTTTCCGTTCAAGATCAAAAACCTGGGTCCCGTCATAGGGGTGTTTGGGTTTACTCTCTTTCTTGTACCAGCTACTATGAACAGATTCTGTGATCTTTTGCGGGTTGAAAGGTTTAATCTTAATTTCAACTGGATTCAGACCTACAATGACACCTGGCTGGAAAAGAAGTTTGCTGCCAACCTCATCCATCTCAAAAGCTCCGCAGCAGAGGTAATTCTGATGACCGCCACCCAGACCTGCTCTAGCTAAAGGAAGCAACGGTCCCATACCAAAAGAAATAACATCGGGGATGTAGACCTCGTTCACAAAAGTGGCCAGTTCATCCAGCATAGAATGGAATCGGGCAACTTGATTGATGTCAGGGAACATGGTAACCCCACCAACCACGATACTCTGGTAATGGGGCGCTCTGCCTCCGAAGATTACCCCCATGTTCTTAGCCTTGATCTGCATCTGCAGGGCATCCAGGTAGTGCTTCACTGCTGAGATCACCACATCGGGATCCTTAACGCAGAACTCATCAGGCTCATAGCGAGGGGTGAGAGGAAATGTATCACCCCGTTGAATTAAGCTGACAATCTTATCTCTCACCTTATTCAATTCAGGGTCTTTCCCCGTATACTTAGCAATGGCCATGATATCGAGGTAATCCAAGGCACTCAGGTGGTAAAAGTGGACCATGTGGTCATAAATGTACTCCGCACCCATAACGAGGTTTCTTAAGAGGGTTCCTCCCCATGGGACCTTAGCACCAAAGGCAGCGTCGAGGGCACGGGCCGAGGCCATCTGGTGAACACTGAAGCAGACTCCGCAGAAACGGCTGGTTACATAGCTCGCATCCCTCGGATCTCTTCCCAGGAGGAGTGCCTCAAATCCCCGCGCCATGGTGCCGCTGCTCCAGGCATCTTTAACCTTTCCATTTTCTATTTCTATCTCAATTTTGAGATGACCTTCAATTCTTGTTACCGGATCAATAGTGATTCTCTTACCCATAGATTGTTCCCTTCTCTCTTATGCATCTTCTTTCCTGGGTATTAATCCTGCTGCCTTCTTAGCCCGAATTTTCTCCGTAACTGGTCCCTCAGCATACAAGGGGCTCATTTCCCCATAAAATCCAGGTTCTGCACATCCCTGGCAAGGTGCACCACAATCAATACAAGAATTAATGCCATTGTTCCAGCGTCGGATCGTACAGTCTGCATACGTGTCTGGACCCTTACATCCTTTCTGCAGGAGGCACCATTCTCTCTGGGCAGGGTCATTCCAGTTGGTGAGATACTCATCTGCATCAAAGTGTCCCCGGCGCCGGCAGTTCTCATGCACTGTCTGGCTGAAGTAGATCAGGGGACGTCTTAGTTTATCAAGGGGAGGTGCCTTCTTGGCCACTAAGAAATAGACGATGGTCCCCACCAGGTGATCCATATGAACCGGGCAGGTAGAGAGATTAATTACCGTCTTGCCTGGGAGAAGTTCTTTGACAGGAATTCCCTTGGAAGGTGTTGCCTTGGGAATACCACCAAAGGATGAACAGGCCCCTGCAGCGATGATAACTGCGGCCTTTTCAGCAGTCTCCTTCACGGTTGCCCTGAAGGACTTTCCAGCAACCATACAATAGCGGTCATCAGCAGCTGGGATAGATCCCTCCACGATCAGCACATAGCCTCCATCCTTGATCGTCTCCTCCCTGGCCTTTTCAGCCTGATGCCCGGCAGCAACCATAATTGTCTCATGGTACCGTATGGAGATCTTATCGAGAATCAGGCTTGCTGGAGTGGGATCTGCAATACTGATGAGTGAGATGGTGCAACCAGCACAGTCCTGCCCCTCAAGCCAGATGACCGGTGGCTTCTTACTGGCTGTCTCTAAGGCATGGACAATCTTCTCGAAGGTAAAGAGTTCCGAGATCCCCAGAGTAGCAGCTACTGCAGTACAATACTTCAAAAAATCACGTCGAGTTACGCCTTTAAAAATCTCGCTCATTGACGTAAACTCCTTTTCAAAGAAAGCTTCTCTCAAAAATGAGACAGGAAAAACTTTCCAATAAAAAAGCCAGCTCCCTGTACGTGAGGGACGGGCTTTTTATCTCTCGCTCGTACGTTTTAAACCAAGAAGCTATGTATCACAGTTTTATAGCACCCCTGGTAGAGAGACGAGACAGTTTGCCATAGTGCCACAGAAATAAATTTTGTCAAGAGCATTTATCACTTTTCCATTTAGAAGTCTTGGCATTCACTGGAGGAGTAAGACGATATCTTCTCCTTGACAAAATCATTCCTCCTAAATAATATTCCAATATCGGAATATCCGAAAATGAATTAAGAGAAACACGAGATGCAGAAGAGAAACAGGAGTATGAGAAAATTAGATAATCTGGATGGACAGATGATTGTGGTAAGAGAATTTATTGATGAATTTTACAACAAAACCGTGTTCCAGGAAGAGGGGGATCTGAGTTCGGACCTTACCGCTTCCCAGGTCAAGTCGCTTTTTGCCTTCAGGGAGGAGAACAAGGCATACCCGATAGGAGAATTGGGGAAAAATGCCCGGGTTAAAAGATCGACTATAACGGATATGGTTGACCGTCTGGAAAGGGATGGGATTGCTGAGAGGTTGAGAGATGATGGGGATCGAAGGGTAGTTAAAGTACGACTGACTGATAAAGGCAAAAAAATTCGCAGGGAATTTTACCAGAAGAGGAGACAAGAGATGGAGGGGATCTTTTCAAAATTAACTGAGAATGAAAAAAGGACCCTCCTTGACCATCTCAGGGGTGCCTATCAACTCCTGAGGAAAATTTGAGTCTTGAAGTGGGAGACTGAGAAGTTAAAGCAGATCTCTCGGGAAATAGAATCAGAGATAGAGGAGCAGGAGGAATAATTGGTAACCAGTATTGCCAGAAATACCCAAAGCGAGAAATATGAAGGAAGGATTCATTACCCTTTCACCGCCATTGTGGGACAGGAGAAGATGAAACTTGCTTTACTGCTGAACGCCATCAACCCCCAGATTGGAGGAGTGCTGATTCGTGGTGAAAGGGGAAGCGGGAAGACCATTGCTGTTAGGTCTCTCTCCAATATCCTTCCGGATATAGACGTGGTCGCAGGGTGTCGTTTTAGCTGTGACCCCCATGATATCAGTAAGATGTGTACTCTCTGCCGCGAGCAATATGAAAAAACTGGTAAACTCCCTGTTCAGAAAAGGAAGATGAAAATAGTCGAGCTTCCCATAGGAACGACAGAAGACCGGGTAGTAGGCACGCTCAATATTGAAAGGGCAATAAAAGAAGGGGTGAAGGCACTGGAGATTGGGATGTTAGCAGAAGTTAATAGAGGAATTCTCTATGTAGATAATATCAACCTTCTCGATGACCACATTATGGATGTGCTCCTTGACTCAGCAGCAATGGGGGTAAATGTCGTAGAGCGGGAAGGGGTCTCTGTTTCCCACCCCGCTAGTTTTATCCTCATCGGCACTATGAATCCTGAAGAGGGAGAGCTCAGGCCTCAGCTTCACGACCGGCTCGCTTTCCATGTGGAGGTAAAGGGTTTGCGGAATCTTGCAGTCAGGTTAAAGATCGTGAAACAAGCAGCCGAGTTCGAGAGAGATCCCGTGTATTTTAGAAAAGGGTATGAGGATGCGGAAAAAGAGGTTAGTTTAAGGATTCTCCAGGCGAGAAAGGTACTCCCCCGAGTGAATATAAAGAAGGAGTTTTTGAGGATTACTGCCAGGATGTGTATTGAATTGGATGTGGATGGACATCGCCCTGATATCATTATTACCAGAGCTGCAATGACAAAGGCTGCTTATGAAGGCCGGCTTGAAGTAAGTGAAGAAGACCTCCGTTTTGCCAGCGAATTCACCCTTAGTTTTCGCATGAGGAGAACGCCATTTGAAGAGGTTGCACTCAGTGCTAATAAGTTCCAGCAGGTTTTAGACCACGCCAAGAAGACGGAGGAAGAGGAGAAACACAAGAAAAAGAGTCACAAGGGTACACACGCTGGAGCGAGGAGGAAAAAGGTTGCTCAAAGGAAGGACACAGAAAAACCTGCCTCTGAAAAAGGAAGCTCAGTCTCATATGAATAACGAATTGTACTTTCAAAATAGGGTTTTGAGTGCGAATTAAGATTTTTTTCGGTAACAATGCTTATCGAGCGTAACGGCCGCAAATTTGGCTGTTTGATCCGCCTCAAGCGGAGAGTTTCGAATTTGCAGTGGAGCGAGATTTAGCATTGTCGAAAAAATGTTGTTGAGCAACGAAGAACCCTATTTTCAAAATACAGAGATTCACGTATAGCAAGTGTGCCTGCTGGGAAAGGAGTTACGTTAATGGCAAAAGAATCCAGATTGAAGCGGGTTGTATATCCTTTCACCGCCCTCGTTGGTCAGGAGAAGATGAAGCTGGCGCTCACCCTCAATGCTATTAATCCCCAGGTTGGCGGGGTCCTGATCAGGGGAGAGAAGGGTACTGGGAAATCTACGGCGGTTCGAGCTTTAGCTGAACTCCTGCCTGAAATTGAGGTGGTAAAGGGGTGCCCTTTTAACTGTGATCCACACTCGATCTCTCTGATGTGTCCTTCCTGCAAAGAAAAGGTACTTTCTTATACGGTGGAGAGAAAAGGAGGGAAATCCAGTGGAGATGGTATTCAGATTGAGAAGAGGAGGACCAGGGTTGTTGATCTCCCTCTTGGATCAAGCGAGGACCGGGTG
>Ga0315289_10003557_pt1 | contig 23541 bp, 19 predicted proteins | sample YL17G11_40_MG_FD_203452 | JGI IMG/M metagenome (GOLD analysis project Ga0315289, IMG submission 203452) | Sediment microbial communities from Yellowstone Lake, YNP, Wyoming, USA - YL17G11_40 | ecosystem: Environmental > Aquatic > Freshwater > Lake > Sediment | place: USA: Wyoming | collected...
ATTACTGTAAGACAGGTAAAACCAACCAATGTCTGAACGGTTTGGTGATTGGTCATACGGCATCCAAGGAAGGCATGAGACTGGATGGGGGATTCTCCGAAAACGTTGTCGTCCCGGCAAAGAACCTCATTCCTCTCGCCGATCGTGTCTCCTTTGAAGCAGGCTCTTTTATTGCTAATCTCGGCACGGTGGTTTATGCCATTCGACGGGCACACCTGCAACCCGGAATGAAGGTGCTCGTGTTTGGGACAGGTGCAAACGGTTTGCTCCTTGCGAAGCTTTCTAAGAAAGCAGGTGCCTCATGCGTGGTGGTCACCGGTAAAACAAGAAACAGGCTGGCGATAGCTGATCAAATGGGAATTGATGTGACTGTTGTGGCAGATGAGTCTCAGGAGCATGTATTAAAGAAAATTGCTCCTCTGGGGTTCGATATCGTCTTCGAAGCAACAGGTTCCTCTCAAATTGTCGAAAGAACATTTAAATTTGTCAAAAATGGCGGGAAGATTGTTCTTTATGGAATTGTGCCCCCCGAGCAGAATTCTGTAATCAATCCTTTTGATATTTGCAGGAGAGATCTTGAAATCCTCGGCAGCTTCTCTTCTGTCAATACCTGTATCATTGCCCATGAATTGCTATCGAGCGGGGTCATTGAGGTGGAGAACCTTATCTCACACAAGTTTTCATTGGAGGACTGGGGAGATGCCATTGAGGTAGCGAGAGACCCATCAAGATGTATGAGGGCGATCGTATTGATGCCATAGAAACAGTTACATGGTAACTTTCCTGCCGGATTTTTGAACGGCTCCATTTCTCAAACAAATCTTATAGTTCCTGAATTCTTTGGTAGGGACAAAACCTGACAGCTGATTTATGTCTGAGCCCCATGGAATCTCTTTAAAACTGTCAGGATCCTCTTGTCCCCAGAGAAGCGGAGTTCGTTCGAACAGCTACTTTGTCGAAAAGATCCAGGGCTTGGAATTTACCCAAACCGCCTTTGCTGTTTTTTTCCCCTTGTTACTTACCCGATGAGGGATATCAGAAGGAAACGTGATGCCATCTCCCGGTTTCAGATGCCTATTTTGGGTTTGAGATTTCCCTTGACAAGTGAAAATCGGATTTCTTATAATGGCCGCAAATAAGAAATATCGTTTCCCAATGAGAAACGATTTCTTTTCCTAGAAAATTACTTCGCTAAAATCGTATGAAAACTTATCCCCTTATCCTGGTCCTGGAAAAGGCCATCCGCCTTCTCGGCCGCTTCGATGCCGACCGCACGGAATGGGGTGTCACGGAGCTCAGCAGAGAACTGGAGATCAATAAGTCTACGGTTTCCAAAATCCTCTCTACCTTCGAAAACAACCGGTTTCTCGTGAAGAATTCAGAGAACCGGAAATACAGGTTAGGGCTCCGTCTCTTCGAACTCGGGTCCCTGGTCGCCGATCAAATGGACCTTCAAAAGGTGGCCTACCCCTACATGGAGGAATTGAACAGAAAGGTGAAGGAAACGGTCCACCTGGTGGTCATGGATGATTTCGAGATCGTCTACATTAACAAGGTGGAGAGTCTTCAAAGTCTTCGCATCGGAACACGGGTGGGGGGAAGGCTTCCAGCCTATTGTACGGGAGTAGGGAAGGTTCTTCTTGCTGCTCTTCCCTCCAAGGAGCTAAATCTATTTCTGAAAAAAAATCCCTTAAAAAGATTTACGACCAATACCATAACCGATCCAGAAAAACTGAAAGAATCTCTCACGCAAATTCGTGCCCAAGGGTATGCATTGGATCTTGAAGAATTCAGTCAGGGATTGATGTGTGTAGCATCACCCATTTTCAATTACTCCCAAAAAGAAATTGGAGCAATCAGCATCTCAGGTCCTTCACATCGCATGCAGGAGAAAAATTTGGAATATTTGATTGCCTTGATGAAGAGTACCGCCCAGCAAATATCTCTTCGGTTAGGGTACAATGGTGGAAAGCCCAATCAGGGAGTAGCTTAGTTAACCAAAGATCATACTGAACCGTTTCGCAAAAATTAGACGGGAGGGAAGGGGGAAATGAAAAAAGTTACCACGAAAGCGATCTTTGATTTCGACAAGTGCACGGGATGTCATACCTGCACTTACGTTTGCCCGTTTTATGTTGTGACAAATCCTGTGGATCGTCCACTCGAAAAGGATCAAACCCCACCCTGCCGCAATGAGTGTCTTTCATTTAATGATGTCGAAGGCTTTATCACCCTTACGGAGCAGAGGAAATTTTTCGACGCATGGAAACTGATTAAACAAAACAATCCTTTTCCTGCCATAACGGGCAGGGTCTGCTATGCCCACTGCGAAAAGAACTGCAACCGGGCTAGTTTTGATGAACCGGTATCGATCAATGCCCTTGAACGCTTCCTGGGGGATCTCGGACAGCAGTACGGATGGAAAATAGCCCTTCCTCAGATCCGCAAAGAGGCACGAGTCGCCATCATCGGGTCGGGGCCAGCGGGATTGGCCTGTGCCTATTATTCAGCGCTTAGCGGGTATCAGCCCGTTGTTTTCGAAGAAAAACAAGCGGCAGGAGGAATGCTCCGGTTCGGAATCCCTGAATATCGACTTCCCAAAGCTGTTCTTGATCGGGAGATTCAAGACCTGCAAGAGATGGGGATTGAGATCAAACTCGGGCAAAAAATGGGGAGAGATTTTTCATTTGGCGACCTTCGAGAGAATTATGATGCGCTTTTTGTAGCCATTGGAAGCCCCAAGAGTAGGCCTCTGAATGTCCCCGGTGAAAGCCTTCCACAAGTTCTTCATGGCCTTGCCTTTCTCCAGGAATTGAATTTCGGGCGGCCTCCTGAAATCGGTCGCAGGGTTGCGGTTATTGGCGGAGGGAATACGGCCATTGATGCGGCCCGCTCGGCCCTACGCTTGGGAGCCGAGGTAAACCTAATTTATCGTCGATCCCTTGAAGAAATGCCTGCAAACCCGGAGGAAATAAAAGAGGCTGAGCAGGAAGGGGTTAAGCTCCATTTTCTGCAAACCCCAATAGCTTTCTCTCCCCGTAATGGATCGGTGGTTATGAAAGGAATCCGGATGCAACTCGGAGAGCCTGATGAAACTGGGAGAAAACGGCCCCTTCCGATCCCCGGATCGGAATTTGAGATGGAGTTTGATCGGATCCTTTTGGCGATCGGCGAAGCTCCGGATATTTCTTCTCTTCCGCAGGAAATTCCGCAAAGCGAAGGGAAGGTAAAGGTTGACAGTCAGGGCTTCACTACCCTTGAAAAGGTTTACAGCGGGGGGGATGTGGTCACAGGCCCAGCCTTTGTTTCCAAAGCAGTCGGCATGGGGAAACGGGCAGCCCTAGCTATCGATCAGCATCTAATGAAAGCTTCTCCACCAACAGGCCGGAGCGTCAAGGTGATACTCCTTAAAGATATGAACACTGATTATTTTGACCGCCAAGAAAGAACCCCCCTGCCTCATTTAAACGAGTCGGAAGCCCGCAGAGGGTTTTTGGAAATAAAAGGTGGGCTTTCAGAAGAGAAGGCGCTTTATGAGGCCTCCCGCTGCCTCCATTGTGCTGTCCCGCCCGTTTACGACGAAACCCGTTGCCTTGGTTGTAGTAATTGCGAACAACGGTGTCCCCATCAAGCCATCACCATGGCCCGGCGAGATGAAGCGTTCGTGGTGGGGGTTGACATGACAACTGTTGATAACCAAAGAGTGAAGGAACTTTGCCTGAAGGCGCGCTTTAATCCCGAGCAGATCGTCTGTTACTGTTCTGAGACCCGAGCAGAGGAGATTGCCGCTGCTATTCTCAAAGGGGCGAAGAATCCGGCGGAAATCGGGGCGATGACGGGTGCCGGATCCGGGTGCTCCGTCGAATGCATCCAACCCCTGCTCAGGTTCCTGGAGGCAGCAGGAATCGAGCCCGGTCCTCCCAAGGGGACCCAATGGTATGGAAGGACGATCACGGCCTGGGAGATCTCCAAGGAAGTGGCCGAGAAGCCGTCCTATCAAAAATTCCATTTCCAGGAGGATCGGAACCTTTTGAACCGCATTGTCGAGAAAGAAGGGAGGAAATTACCATGAGGAAGGAACCAATCCAACCCGCCCGACTCAGAAAATCTCAATACGGGGTAGACCCGGCCTTAGTCAAAAAAAGAGGCGCCGAACTCCCCGGGATGGTCTCAATCCTGATGACCGATCTTTTCCCAAATCTCCCCAAAACCATCTATCCAGGGAAAGAAGGAGTGGCTGCCATTCGCAATGAGACCGAAGCTGCCTTAGCCAAGGTCGACATGAGCCACATCAAATCAGGGCAAACGGTGAATATCCTTGCCTCCCATCATGGCTTTACCATCCTGGGTGGGGAGCCTTATGCGGAAATGATCCGGACCATCAAGGATGTGGTTGCCAGCCGAACCGGCGCCCAAGTTCGCTTACGGGCAGGAGTCGGCCTCCGGTTTCGGGAAACGGAGGAATACATCAAGTCCTTTGGACTGGATCAACATTTTGAAGGGCGGGCAATGGGGATGGCCCCGATTGACCGCGGCGTCCCCATAGAGACTGAAATCGGCACCCTCTACGGCTTGCACAAGGCGTATGATGCTGACTGGGTCATCCATGCCCATAACAGCGATGTAAGAGAAATTCACTTCCACAGACAGGTGGACCGTGCAATCAAACCCTTTGGCATGTCCTATGCGAGGATCGAAACTCGCTCGACCTACCACCAGAATCTCGGGCCCCGGGGGGCAAACTTTGTGGCCAGGGCGATCTTTGATTCCAAGTTTGTCCAACAAAAATTTGCATTTGCCTCCTTTTTAATGATGTCGCCCCACGGGGTGGTCAAAGTTGACGCCGATAATGACCTCGATGCCCTCGACGAGAGAGTCAATGTGGCCGGGCTGAAGTATTACGGAAAGATCATCACCCTTTTCGGGGAGATTGACTCCTGTATCGCACTTTTGGATTTCTCCTGTCCGGTCTGCTATGTTTTTGCCGGTGGAGTGATTTATGCCAATTTCATTGGGGCGAACAAGGATCTCTTTGATCTGGAAGGAACGCCCCTCCCTTCCTACACGTGGTATACGGAGGCCTTCTATGATCGAGCAGGAAAACCGATGCTGGCTGACATTCCCCCCGTTAACCCAGCGATCAAAATGGTGGTGCAGAACCATGCCTGGGGTGGTTATCCTTGCAAGTTCTTTGCCGAACATGTGCCCACGGTCGTGGTCGGCCGCGAGCAAGCTGACCTTTTCAACATGGATTCACAGAATCTCAGGTATATGGAGCATGCCGTCGTTTCCGACACACTGGAAAGTGCCATGGACTTCGCCTACAAGGTTACGGGAACCGATCAAGTGATCATTTTTGACGGGGCCCCAGGCGGATTGAATCTCAGCGCTTCTTTAGCCAAACGCCTGGAGGAGGCTGCACCCGAAGTGAATGAGAGGGTAGAGAACGAACTCCTGCCCAAATGGATGAGCCAAAGGGGGATTGACCCCAAAATTCTCCAACAACTACCCTGAGCGCCCTAAAGAAAGGAATCCTTATGGATCAGAATAGAATGAAGGTGTTGGCCGAGATGCTCCTTGCAGCCGAAGAGAGCCAAAAGCCCATCCCTCCTCTTACGGAGTCGGACCCGGGGATCTCGGTAGACGAGGCTTACCGAATTCAGCTCCTAGTCATGGAGATGAAAAAAGCCCATAACCAGGTGGTGGTCGGGAAGAAAATTGGCCTAACCAGCCTGGCCATGCAGGCTATGCTCGGAGTCAAAGAACCGGATTATGGTCACATTTTAGACAGCATGGTGGTAATGGAGGGCCAAAAGGTTCTGGCGGCTGATTTGATTCAGCCGCGGATCGAAGGGGAATTAGCCTTTGTTTTGAATGAAGACCTGCAAGGGCCGGGAATCACTTTGACGGAGGTAATACGTTGCAGTGCCGGGGTAATCCCATCCTTGGAGATCATCGATAGCCGGATTGTGGACTGGAAGATCAAGCTTCCGGATACGGTCGCCGACAATGCCTCCAGCGCAAGGATCGTTCTGGGAGGAACGATTACCTCTCTGTATTCCTTAGACCTACGCACCGTGGGCATGGTTCTGGAGAAGAATGGTGAAGTAGTGGCCACCGCAGCGGGCGCCGCTGTCCTCGGCCACCCTGCCCAGGCCGTGGCGTGGCTAGCCAATAAGCTTGCAGCCTATGGCATTACCCTGCGCAAAGGAGAAGTGATCCTTTCCGGATCACTAACGGCCGCAATGCCGATTGGAGCAGGTGATTTCGTTCGAGCTGATTTCGGACCTTTAGGGGACGTAAAGATCAAATTTGCTTAACTTCAAAGAAAGGGGGTGATGCGGATCGCAAGAAAACTTTTCGAGCCACCTCTCGCTCCCCCTCAGGGGGAAAGGGTGGAAAGCGTTGATCCGCTAAGGGGAAAGATGGATTTGCAAGGAAAAGTGGCGATCGTCACCGGGGCTGGCAAAGGAATCGGCTGGGCCGTGGCGCAACGACTGGCCCTGGACGGGGCCAACCTGATTATCGCGGAAATCGACGAAAAAAGCGCAGAAGAAAAGGCGGCAGCAATTCGGGCGACGGGACGAGAGGCTCTGTCGGTAGAGATGGACGTGAGCAAGTGGGCTGATGTCCAGCGCATGGTTCAGGAAGTTATGGTCCGTTTCCAACGGATTGACATCCTGGTCAACAACGCGGGGATTCTGGGCCCCTATTTTCCGGTCATGGACTATCCGGAGGAGGACTGGGATCGGGTGATTGCCGTGCATCTGAAGGGAACCTTCCTGTGCTGCAAGGGGGTTCTCCGGGTCATGAAGGAGCAGAGGAACGGCAAGGTCGTAAACATGGCTTCGGTGGCCGGGAAAGAGGGAAATGCAAACATGGCCCCGTACGCCGCAGCCAAAGCCGCCATCATCGGGCTCACCAAGACCTTGGGAAAGGAGATGGCCCCATACAACGTCCATGTCAACTGTGTGGCTCCGGCATTGATCGAGACGGATATGGCCCGGGAGATGACCCCTGAGCAACGGGCTTTTTTGACTTCTAAGATTCCGCTTGGAAGATTAGGGCAGCCGGAAGAAGTTGCGGCGGTGGTTAAATTTTTAGTTTCTGATGAAGCATCCTTTGTGACAGGCCAGTGTTATGACATCAGCGGCGGAAGATCGGTTTATTAATGAACAAATGATGACAAAGACACAATGGTGACAAAGACACAAGGTTAAAAGAGGCTGAGGTGGAACAGATAACAGGGATTTTGGGGGAGGCTTCCGTCGGTGGACATCGGGGACGAGAATTGAGGCGTGCCGGATACGATGGTAAGGAAGGGGGTACGGCGCAAAACCTGCCTCCCTTACATATCATGCTTACTGAGTACTATGAATACCGCGGATGGAATGAGTTTGGGATTCCATGGTCCGATAAACTTGAGTCACTGGGAATCAAACCCAATTAAGGAGGTGATGTGGACATAAAAGCAGGCTTGAGGAAATCCCGAATGGGAGGTAGCCATTTTAGGCCCCCGGCCTGCATGATCGATGATTCTGGGAAACAGAAAGAGATAAAAAGCTCAACCTAACCAGTAGGAGGTGCAAAATGAAAGAACGTAGATATTTGCCGAAGTTGGCAGTTGTCCAAATTTTGTTTATGAGCCTGGCCGTTGGATTGATGCTCATACCTTCGTCAGCACAGGCTGCGGCTAAACCTGCGGAGTTGAAGATCGCGGTGGTACAGAGCTTGTCGGGCGCTGGAGTGCCTCACGATTTAGCCACTGTCAACGCTGCCAAGCTTCTCTTTGAGCAAATTAATGCGGCGGGAGGAATAGCTGGTGTAAAGCTCAAGGGAATCTATGTTGATGAATCGGGATCCACAGACGACAAGGTGGCTGAATTTCGGCGTTTGGTCCAGGATGAGAAAGTGGACGTGATTATCGGTTATACATCGAGTGCGAAATCTTTGGCGGTAGCGCCGGTGGCAGATGAGCTTAAGACTCTTACCATCTTTCAGGTGACTGCAAATTACCGTTTATTCGAAGAACGAAAATATAAGTATGTTTTCAGAACATCAGCGCACTGCGTGTCGGAAAACGTCAGCGCCGCGCTTTATGTGCTCGACATTAAACCTGATCTCAAGACCATTGCCGGGATGAATTACGATTACGCCTATGGGCGCGATTCCTGGGACATGTTCAAAAAGGCCGTCCTTAAGTTGAAACCAGATGTGAAGGTGGTCGGCGAGCTGTGGACGAAATTCCTCGCGACAGAGTACTCGGCGGAAGTGTCAAAGCTTCTCGCACTCAAGCCTGACGTCATCCATTCCGTGAACTGGGGCGCTGGCCTGACCGCTTTTATCAAAGTTGCCGAGATAAGGGGCTTATTTAAACAGAGCTTGATGGTGGCAACCACCGGGCTTCTGGACCAGGCGGAGATGTTTCCCCCGGGCGTGGCATTCTCCGGCCGTGGTTATCACCTTCAGCATCCTGATCCGGATAAGTACCGGCCGAACCAAGAGTTTATTGAGAGTTACAAGCGTAAGTTCGGTATATGTCCTGATTACCAAGGCCATTTCATGGCTCAAGCCATATATGGTTTAAAAGCGGGAATCGAAAAGGCTATTAAAGCCAAAGGAGGCAATTGGCCAAGCACAGAAGAAATCACTCAGGCCATGGAAAACTTAACCTATGACACCCCTCGAGGGCCAGTACATATTCAGGTGGATCACCAGGCAATACACGATAGCATATGGGGTCTCACTTCAGGTAAAAAACATCCAAAATACGGTTACCCGGTTTTGGATAAGTTGAAAGTGTACCCGGCTGTTAAAGTGAACAATCCTCTTGGGACGAAGGCGGTCGAATGGATCGAAAGTTGGCCCGAGAAGAAATAATGGGCACTCTATAAAGGTTGAAAGAGCAACTGGGGATAGGAGTCACTCGGACTTGGGTCTAACCTCCTGAGCCTGAGTGACTCCTCAGTGAGCGAGCGTTTCGGGCTCATATCAAGAGGATCGATATGGACACTGTGGCCATTATCGTGTTAGATGGGATTGGGTTCGCTTCTTGGCTATTTCTTATATCAGCAGGCATCACATTTGTCTTCGGTGTATTGCGCATCCTGAACGTTGCGCACGGTAGCATCTTTGCGCTCGGTGCCTACATGGGCGCCTGGCTGGCGGCCTGGTTTCTCGGCGGCCAATATCCCGCCTGGTTGAGCTTTCCAATACTCATCGTTGCCGCCGTCCTTGTGGCCGTCACAGTCGGACCGTTCATTGAACGGGTATTTTTGAAACGCATCTACCAGGAAGAGGAGGTCATTCCACTGCTGACCACATTTGCGCTTTTTCTCATACTGGAAGACGTGGTAAGGTTGGTGTGGGGGATTGAGCCGCTTTTTGTCGACAAGCCCTTCTCCATTATGGGGCAGGTGAGGCTGGCTGGTATTTCATATGCTGGGTATCCATTCCTCCTCACAGGTATCGCAGTTCTTTGTGCCATCCTGCTTTGGTTGGTCATTAACAGGACCTATTTCGGGAGACAGGTGACCTCGGTCATTGGCGACAGGGAGATAAGTTCGGCCATGGGCATTAATGTTCCGAGAATCGATACCTTTGCCTTTATATTAGGGTCATTTCTGGCAGCTCTCGGGGGAGCCTTCACCGCTCCTATGATCTCGGTAGAACCGGGTATGGGTATAGAGGTCATTGTATTTGCCTTTGCCGTGGTGGGAATCGGAGGTCTGGGCAGCGTGGGCGGTGCGGCAATTGGCTGTCTGCTCGTGGGCATTGCAAGGGCCGCCGCTGTCCACCTCTACCCTGAACTAGAGCTTTTTGTCATTTACGCCCTGATGGTCTTCGTCCTTATCCTTCGCCCCCAGGGCTTCTTTGGAGGAATAGAGGTTCGCCGAATATGAGATTCTTAGAAAAATTCAAGATCGGCTCTCCGACTGCGATGATGGCGGGCATTCTTCTGTTTATCACTGCTCCGCTATTGCTGTCAAATTGGATCATCTTCGTCCTTGCTATCGCTTTGGCCAAGGGAATAGTGGTGCTCGGGGTGGTCCTCCTCCTGCGTGGCGGGCTCATCTCCCTTGGGCACGGGCTTTACTATGCAGCGGGGGCCTATGCAGTAGCTTTTGCTCTGAACCGCTGGAATATCAGGGAAGCACTCTTCTTGATTCCCCTTAGTCTCCTAGCAGGCGGTGGGATGGCTGCTCTTACGGGGCTACTTCTGAAGCGATATCGCGGAATATTCTTCGCGATGCTCAGCCTGGCATTTTCAATGATTTTGTACACGGTTCTCTTCAAATTTTATGATGTGACAGGGGGCACAGACGGAATGCGCATCCCGCCGGTCACGATTCTTGGTATCCATCCGGCGACAGAGAATCTTCGTCTCTTTTACTACTATCTCGCACTGATCCTGACGATTGGTGTGCTTTATCTGGGCCGGCGTTTTACCGCGTCCCCTCTGGGTTATTTGATGCAAGCAGTTCGTTACAATGAAATTCGCGTTGAATACATGGGAACCTCCGTGGGAAGGGCCATCTACTTTTCCTATGTTTTCTCCGGCGCCCTAGGTGGACTGGGAGGGGGTTTGGTAGCGTTTAATGTGGGGCATGTCGCACCAGAGCTCGCTTATTGGACGGCTTCCGCCGATTTTGTGTTCGTTGCAGTCTTGGGGGGCGCGGGTAACGTCTTTGCGCCATTTCTTGGATCGATTGTCTTCGAGTTCGTGAAGAATTACGCCTTCAAGTTTTCGCCCCATACCTGGCAGATGACCTTAGGGGGGATATTACTGCTGATCATATTTTTCTTGCCACAAGGGGTTTGGAGCCTCAATGAAGTCATCAAGAGGAAGGTGATACAATGGCAGTTATCCTTAAAACAGTGAGCCTGCATAAGAATTTTGGGATGGTAAAGGCCGTCGATAACATCAACCTCAGCATCAACGGAGAGGAGGTAGTAGGTATTGTCGGCACGAACGGGTCCGGCAAAACCACCCTTCTCAATCTCATCACCGGCTATTTGCAGCCGACGAGCGGGGAAATCCGGTTCCGAGATAACAATATTACCGGACTTTCCCCAAGAGAAGTGATTGGTTTGGGGATCGCAAGGTCCTTTCAGATACCCCAGCTTTATACCGGCCTCACAGTTCTTGAAAACATGCTTATCGCGGTGGCTGCTCGGTCGGGGAAGAGCTGGGATTCCTGGACTCCTCTTAATAAAAATTCCTGGATGGAAGAGGCCCTTGGAATCCTCAGACAGTTCGGCTTTGAAAACGACGCCAGACAGGCAGTCGCCAACTTGCCCGAAGGTGGAAGAAAACTCCTCGATGTGGCACTATCTTTTGTTTTGAAGCCCAAGCTTTTACTGATGGATGAGCCCACCAGTGGCGTGAGCGGAAAAGAGAAATTCGCGGTGATGGATGCACTGCTCAACACACTCAAGGATGCGGGAGTAACAATAGTGTTTGTCGAGCACGATGTGGAAATCGTTGAGAGATATGCGGAGCGAGTATTGGCTTTCGATAATGGTAGAGTCATTGCCGATGGCACGGTCAATGTCGTCTTAGCCGACAACTCCGTCAGGCAAGCCGTCTTAGGAGTTGAATAGCTATGCTGAGTGTCGAAAACATCACTGTCAAAATTAAGGCCTACACTATACTAAGGGGATTAACTCTAAACGTGCCCACCGACAGTATCATTGCACTGGTGGGACGAAACGGCGCCGGAAAGACGACGACCATGCGAAGCATCATGGGCCTTGCGCCCGTGAGCGAAGGGATGATCAGCCTTGATGATCACAATTTACGGCCTTTGCCACCTCATCAGAGGGCGAAGCTTGGTATAGGATACCTGCCAGAGGATCGCAAGCTGATCAATGGACTGACGGTTGAACAGAATCTTATGATGCCCGCTCAAGCTGTTGGCTTGCCGGCGGCTGAGCCGCGATTAAAGACCATCTATAGTCTGCTGCCCGAGATCATGGTGTTGGCGGCAAGGAAAGCGATGCAGTTAAGTGGTGGCCAACAAAAGCTGGTAGCTCTTGGGCGAAGTTTTATGAACGCTAAAAAACTTCTGTTGCTCGATGAGCCTTTTGAAGGAATTTCTGTGGCACTTTGTCGAAAACTCGCAGAGGCTATTCGTGAATTCCAAAAAGCAGAGGAGGGGCTCTCCGTGCTTGTGGCCGAATCTGACCTGAAGCGAGCGGCTATGCTGACCGATAGGGCCTATGTAATAGAGCGAGGGGAAGTGGTTGAAGAAAATTCTATAGGCTAGGCAAGTCCAAATTTTCTTTCGATGCCAATGATACGAACGAATTCATTTCTTGGCACGCACTTGCGGCTTTTTGATAAGTTGCAGTTAATGCAGCCGAAGGAAGAATGAGCGCGCGTATAGTCTGGCCGAGCCATTTATCGTAAGTTAGGCGAGAAGCATCCCTATAACTTGGATTTCGCTTGTTCACACGGCCAATTTAATAATTTATAATTCAGTGAAAAACGCTGAATATCAAAGAACAGCGAAGAAAGAACCGCATATTTGGCGATAACCTGCTCTAACCAAGTTTCCGGGGATTAGACATTAAGGTGACCATTGTGTAGGCTGCCCTCCGATTAGTGCACGGTTCAATGGAGCTATAATGCAAAATGAATTTGGGAACATCCTTCATATCGATCTGACGACACGAGAAGTTAGGAGTACGCGCGAAAAAGAAGAAGTTCTCAAGCAGTATTTAGGTGGATCCGGGTATGGAGCATATCTTCTTTGCCAGGATCTCGATAACTTACTCGATCCCTTTGATCCTAAGAGTCCTCTTCTGTTCATGACCGGTCCGATCACCGGAACGCCTGTACCCACCTCCGGCTGGCATATCGTCATTGGGCGTTCGCCGTTGACAGGAATTTGGGGAGAAGCTTCTGTCGGTGGCCATTGGGGACGGGAATTGAGGCGTGCCGGATACGATGGTAAGGAAGGGGGTACGGCGCAAAACCTGCCTCCCTTACATATCATGCTTAGTGAGTACTATGAGTACCGCGGATGGAATGAGTTTGGGATTCCGCATCCCGATAAACTGGAGTCGCTGAAAATCAGACCCATAGGGAGGTGATGCCGACAAAGAATCATTCGGGGTTTGGTAACCTGTTTCTGGGTGTGATGGCTATGGGGTGGTTGCCTTTAAAAGCTTTGAATGCCTGATTTGGCACAGAAAATCTTTGCCCTACGAAATCTTCGTCGTAAATGGTCCAGGTTTGAAGGTGAGCATTTATACCAGAAAAATATTAATGGAAAGAGAAAGGAGAAAAGTAATGAAAAGAAAAAATATTAAGCCCTTCGGTCTGGTTTTATTGATTGGAGCCTTATTGTTCCTCTCCGTACCACCCTTGATGGCCAAAGAGGTCAGCCTGAAAACTCCCTATGACCTTAAGATGTTGGTCTTCCTCCCAGGAAGCGCCTGGCATGTCTATGGTACGGGAATGGCTGGGGTATGGAAGAAATATCTGCCAACAGGATCCAAAATCGATATCATTCCCTCACCCCTGGCCGGGATCCCGACCCCACTGGTCGTTGGCGTAAAGAAAGAATTCAATATTTCATGCATGCAGCATGATATCGCTGGAATGGCCTACAAGGGAAGACAAGATGTCTGGCCAGAATTTCCGAAAGAAGGGATTAAGAATATCCGGGTTCTCGTCTCTCTGATGGACGAGTATTCCTATGGAGCCGCGATTAGGAAAAAATTCGCTGAAAAATACGGGGTATGGTCCATTGATGATTTAGTAAAGAAGAAACCTCCTGTTCGACTTCGGACCCTTCCCCCAGGCGCATGTGGTGAGTTGAGGGCCAGGCTCATTCTGAAAGACTACGGCCTCACTTATGAAGACGTTAAGAAATGGGGAGGAGCGGTGATCCATGCTGATTTTAAAACCAATGTCACCGCAATCATGGATGGACATGCTGACTCCCTCTGGCATGTGATCGTCGAAGGGCACCCTGCATGGACGGAATTGACCACGATGACCGAAATGGTTTTTCTGCCAATGAAGGATGAATATATCAAAAAGACATCGCGTGAATATGGTTCCCTCCCTACTCCTTTGAAAAAAGAGTGGGGATTTCGAGGTGTAACCAAGGATATCCCTATGGGTCTGGGGTGGATCACCATCCTCCTGGTCCGAGATGACATGCCGAAAGATGTGGCCTACGTGCTTACAAAAGCTATTGATGAAAATCGGGATTACTTGGTAAGCATTGGCTCAGGGTTAAAATTGCTCAATATGAAAGAGGCCTGGAAAGAAGAGTACCGGGCGGGAATCCCCCTCCATCCAGGGTCTGAAGCTTACTACAAAGACAAAGGGTATATGAAGTAGTTCTCCCCTTCGGTTTCATTACTATCGAACGACGAAGATGAATCATCCTCCCACTCCTCTTTTACTCAGGAGGAGTGGGAGGATAGGCATCCTATTTTGCCCCATTGGCCAAGGTATGAAAGGGTGATAGAAAGATGAGCAGTGATAAATTTTCATTCTTAAAAAGATGGGCGATCCTGGGCGTGAGCACGGCCTGGCTTGGATTCCAGCTCTGGTGGGCTGCTTTGGGATTTCCTGGCGTCATTATGGTCCGTCCAGTGCACCTCGCATTTGCCATGGCCCTTGTCTTCCTGACTCATCCCCTCAAGTTAGGAAATTCCAAACGATCTGTTTTGGAAGTCCTCTTGAACCTTCTCCCGTTGGTCCTGATCATAATCTCGGCCGTCCATTATGTTGTCGATTACGACAGGATCCTCACCAGATGGGCCATGTACCACTCATTAACGGCTCTCGATAAAATCGCCGGGATCAGTATGATTCTATTGCTTTTTGAAGCGGGTCGAAGGGTCATTGGAGCATTCCTCTCCATTTTTGCCTTCATTTTCATCTTATATGGAGTCCTGGGCCCCTTTCTGCCGGATTTCCTCGCTCATCATGGCCTCTCGGTCATACACATGTTAGACCTTCAGTCGATGACCGATTTCGGCATGTACGGAGTTGCCTTGGGAGTGTCTGTCGTGTTTGTCTATTACTTCGTTGTTTTTGCATCCTATCTCAATGCTGTCGGTGGAGACCGCTTGCTGACCGACATGGCTCTGGCCACTGCTGGTCGTTCATGGGGTGGCGCGGCAAAGGCCGCAGTGGTTGGGAGTAGCCTCGTCGGGACCATCAGCGGAAGCGCGGCCGCCAATGTCGTTACGACTGGAACGATCACGATTCCTTTGATGAAAAAGGCAGGATTCAGCCCCGAGTTTGCAGGAGCTGTAGAGGCTTCCGCATCCACAGGAGGTCAGATCATGCCGCCCATTATGGGCTCAGCAGCTTTTTTGATGGCCTACCTTTTGGGCAAACCCTATTGGGATATCGCCGTAGCAGCCATCATTCCGGCCGTCCTTTATTACGCCTTTATTTTCGTTGCTGTCCACTTCTATTCCGTTCGCCATGGAATAAGGCCTCTGAGACCTGAAGAGATTCCCGATGCTAAAAAGACAGCCTTGCAATATTGGCATCTTTTGATCCCTTTGGTCTTACTGGTTGTCCAGATCGCTCAACTGGTAACCTTGACCATGTCTGCCTTCAGAGCCATCATGGCTCTTTTTGCGGTGAGCTTTCTTCGAAAATCGACGCGATTCACCTGGATGCGTTTTCTTGAGGCCACTGAAGCCGGAGCAAGATCAGCAGCGCTCGTGGCTATCGCATGTGCACTGGCAGGAATCGTTATCGGTGTGGTCGATTACTCAGGTCTGGGCATCAAAGTCACTTCCTCTATCGCCCGTGTTTCCGAGATCCATGTGGCCCTCGGCCTTTTTATCATCATGATCGTCGTATTGATTTTAGGAATGGGCATGCCCACAGACGGCGCTTACCTCTCTGCTGCCATCTTATTAGCTCCTTCGATGGTTAAACTCGGCTACTCGACGCTGGTCTCTCACATGTTCATCTTCTATTTCTCGGTGATATCCATGGTTACTCCTCCGGTGGCCATATCTGCTTACGCCGCTGCTGGAATTGCCGGATCAAACATTAATAAGACAGGATGGTTGGCTTTCCTGCTCTGTTTCCCTGGATTTGTAGTCCCGTACCTTTTCCTAAGGTTCCCATCTCTCATTCATCACAATTCTTTCATAGAAATGTTTGTCGTCCTTTTACCCATCCTGGGTGTCATGGTGATACTGATTTATTTCGCCCCGAAACTGATCAAAACAAAAAGCGATGTGAAGGGAAAGGGAGAAGGTAGTTCCTTGTGATGAGACGATTAGCAGTCCCCAAACACCTGTTTTGACCAGAGCCTAAATGGAGCGATTCTTTTTAAGAAGACCTATAAATGGCCTGTAGCCGCAGGCTTTAGCCTGCGCAAAGAAATTACCCATATTTCAAGGTGAAAATCGCTCAGTTTGGGCAGAGGAGATCAGGAATGAATGAATTCGATATTACTATGAAATCTCGTGTTATTTTTTCTCTTGGTGCTTCTGGAAGGGTTGGTGTGGTAGCCCGTGAATTCAATGCCCATCGGGCGATGATCGTGACGGATCCGGGTATCCAGAGGGCTGGACTCGATACGGTCCTTGTGGAATCTTTAAAAAGAGAACACATTGAGATTTCGGTTTTCACCCGGGTGGATCCGAATCCGACAACGCAAAATGTAAATGATGGTGTAGCCTTCGCCAAGGAATTTTCTCCGGATGTTATTATTGCCTTGGGCGGTGGTAGTTCGTTGGATGCTGGCAAGGCCATCAACATGATACGCACTCGAGGAGGGAAGATCACCGATTATCGGGGGATGGTGACCGGAGGATCGAAGCTTCCTCCTTTGATCGCTGTTCCTACAACCGCAGGGACGGGAAGCGAGGTCTCACCCTTTATTCTCATTTCCGATCCTGTCACCCATGGGAAGATCGTCATCCGGGACATTCATATGATCCCCGATGTTGCAATCTTAGATCCCACCCTTACTACTTCCATGCCGCGCTCCATAACCATTTCGACTGGTGTGGATGCTTTGGTACATGGCATAGAAGCATTCGTGGCTAAAGGCTCTCAACCTTTATCTCAAGCCTTAGCATTGGAAGCCATACAGATTATTTACACTACTTTGCCCAACGTTATTGAGCGACCGGGGGATGTAGATGAACGTGGCAAAATGCTGATCGCCAGCAACTTGGCTGGCATGGCTTTTACCCTCAGCTACCTGGGTTTGGCCCACTCCATGGCCAACCCCCTTACCCGTATTTCAGGAATGGCTCATGGCATGGCCGTAGGCTTGATGCTTCCTTACGTCATCTTGTTCAATGAACCGGTTGCTCAAAAAGAGTATGCCCGTATTGCGAATCAGATTTTCGGCAGGCAAAGCCCCTCAGACCCCAAGGAAGCCACCCTCAAAATGGCTTCGAGTCTAAAACGTTTTCTGGCCTCCTTGGACTTCCCGGAAAACCTCAAAAGAGCGGGTGTACCCGAGGATCGTCTTGAGGAGATGGCAGAGGAAGCGATCCGTCAGGCGACGGTTCGATCCAATCCCCGTGAGGCAAGCCTTGAAGAAATAGCGGAGCTATATCTCCAGGCCTATGAGGGATCGGAGGCCTTTGAGTCCTGAGCCATGTTATTTATGGTTTACAGTTTCCAGAGGGAACTAACCAAACATATTGAAATTTACCTGACGTTTCGATTTATCTGCTCCCCCTTCGATGGGGGAGGATTAAGGCGGGGGTGGCCCCAAAAGGGGATCCGGTAGCCCCCCTCCTCTTAATCTCCTCCCATGAGGGGAGGAGAGATTCTTAACCTATTAGAATCTACGGGTGCTAAAACAGAAGTCCGTAGGGTGGCCATGTCCACCGTATCTTTTTGAAAAGTCGAATTTGTTGGCGAGAAGAGGGAGAAGATTACGGACTTCGTGGGAATTGCCGTGGTGGGAGCGGTCGTCATCATTCAGCGGAGACGTCCTTTGGATCTACAGGTCCGTATCCCTGTGCCTTCGCCGCCCCCTTTGTCAACCGAATCGGAGCAAGTTAGATAATAGGAGAAGAACGGAAAAGGACCGGTGTCATGAATTCCTCCGATCTTGAGATCAATCTCCTTCAAAAGACCGAGCTCTGGATCGAAGGAATTTCTCTACAGAATGCCCGGCTCGATGATATCGCTGCAGAAGTAGCAGATGCTTTAGAACTGGAACGTCGGGAAGTGATGGTGGTCGACGTGCGGGAGGACCATATCGTCCTCGATATCCTTCGATCCGTCCTCAAAGCTGGTCAGATCGCCGGGAAAGGGAGTGAGATTCTCCGCAGAATCTCTGCTGTTCCGGGCGTCATGGTATCTTCCGGTACCTCGGTCCACTCTGAAGGAGCCCTTGGATGGATCTGCCTCGATGAGGATGATTACAGATCCGCCATCTCAAGAGCGTCGGAGATGGGCGAGGAGATCCAAAGGCGCGTTGCGAAGAGGGCCATTGTCTTTTCGACTGGATTTGAAGTCGAAGAGGGGTTGATCGAAGATACCAATTTTCACCTCATTGCGGAGCGGCTCAAGGAGAATGGTTACTCGGTCTGCTTCGGCGGGGTCTTGCCCGACCGGGAAGGAGCCATCTCCTACCGCCTGCAGAAGGCTCTGGATGAGGGCTTCGGATTGATCCTGACGACAGGCGGAGTTGGGGCCGAGGAGAAGGACCGCACGGTAGAGGCCCTGCTCAGGGTGGATCCCCAAGCAGCCACTCCCTATATTCTGAAGTTCGATGTGGGAACAGGAAGGCATGTGAAAGACGGTGTGCGCATCGCCGTGGGAAAAGTGGGGGTCTCGCGCCTCATCGCCCTCCCGGGGCCGACGCGAGAGGTGGAGGTCGGACTCAACCGGCTCCTTGAAGGCCTTGATAGAGGATGGGATGACGTGAAGATCGCAGAACATATTGCCTCCGGCCTGCGGAAGAAGTGGCGAAAGCATGGATGAAGGATCGATCGTTGGCAAAAACTTCGAAGCCCTCCTGGCCAGATGGACCGTCGAGGATCCCTTTTATGGAGAGATCTTTCGGGGGATTGAGGGACGACGCATCGAGGCCTCTCTCCGCTCCAGGTCTTCGGGGTGGACGGCAGGAATCCCTTTCGCGAAGAAAGCTACCACGGCCCTTGGACTTGAAGCAGACTGGAGGGTGGAAAGCGGAAACCCCATCACAGCAGGTGAGGAGATCGGCAATTTCCAGGGAAGGGCTGAACAGATCTTCAAATTCGAGAACCTGGTCATTGGCCTCATCGCCAAACCTTCCGGGATTGCTACAGCAGCGCAGGAAGCCAGGAAGCTCGCGGCAGGGAAAATCCGCCTGGTCGCGGGTGGATGGAAGAAACATCCTTTCCTCATCAAAGAACAGATTCTGGAGGCCATCAGCTCGGGTGGGATCGGCCAGAAGATTTTGGAGGAACCTTTTATCTACCTTGACAAGAACTACGTGCGGATCCTCGGAGGGATTGCTCCGGCACTTCAAAGAGCGATTTCCTTTTCGAAGGTTAGGGTGATTCAATTGCGGGGAGAATTTGCGAGCATTGCCGAAGAGGCGGACGAGGCCATTTCTTGCGGCGCGGATGTCCTCATGGTCGATACAGGCTCGTCGGGGGACCTCGATGATGTCCTTCGAGAGTCGAGAAAAGGGGGGGCTGCCCATCGGGTTCGGATCGCCTTTGCCGGTGGAATCAAACTGAAGGACATCCCCTTGCTTGTCGAGAAGGGAGTGGATATCCTGGACATCGGAAGAGCGATTCTCGACGCTCCCTGGCTTGACTTAACCTACGATGTCGTCAGGTAAAGCTTTGCTTTCTTGGGCTTGATGCGGAGGACTTCAGCGATGAAGGAAAGAATTGAGCGGTTTCGTCGGTGGATGGAGAACCAGGGAATCGATGTCTCCGTCGTCCTGAAACCTCACGATGTGATGTATCTTTCGGGATGGGCACCCGTTTGTTCGGGCCTCCTGGTTTTTCGCCAGTCGCCTCCCGTTGAGGTATGCATCTGGCTGGACGGGCCCGAAGGAAAGAAGAATCGCTCTTTCCTCCAGATTGCCGGTTACCGATTCCCTGAATCCTCCATGGCCAAGAAGATGGCAGGCCTGATCCGGGAACGCCTCAACCCTCCTCTGTCGATTGGTATCGAGAAGGATTTTATGACCGTGCATTTTCTGGAGACCATTCAAAGCGCCTTTCCCCAGGCGGCCCTCGTTTCCATTACCCGGGCCCTTGATGAGATGCGGGCTATCAAGATTCCTGAGGAGATTCGTTCTCTGAAGAAGGCAACGGCCATGGCCGAAGCGGGGATGAAGGCTGCGCTGGCTGCTGTAAGGCCTGGAGTGACTGAAATCGACATCGCTGCCGAGGCGGAATATGCCATGCGTCGGGCCGGAAGTGAAGGGCTGGCCTTTGGAACGTTTGTGGCCTCCGGGCCAAGGACCCTGCTTGCCCATCCATACGCTTCTCCAAGGAAAATCGGCCGGAAAGATGTGATTGTCATAGATCTGGGTGCCAAATATCGAGGGTATTCATCCGACCTTTGCCGGACCACGTTTACCGGAAAGCCTTCCACGGAACAAAGAAATTTCCTGAAGGTTCTTCTTCAGGCTCAGAAGGAAGCATTTGAGGCCGCCAGACCGGGGACGAAAACCGCCCTGGTATACGCTGCAGCGCAAGAGATTCTCGCTGCCCACGGATACGACGGATACCTTCCAGATGATATCGGCTATGGGAGTGGTCTCCGGCAGTCTGAGTTCTTCCCGGTCATTTTAAAGGAGGGACAAGATATTTTGCAGCCCGGAATGGTGGTGGCCCTTTTTCAGACAACAGCCTATCTCCGACACATTGGAGGCATCCGGGTTGAAGACCAGATCGTCATCAGCGAAGAGGGTTATAAGAAATTATCGAAGCTCCGTCAGCCCCTTTTTTGACGACAACCCACAGAAATGGAAATCAAGATGAGGTAGCCGGGGCGAAAATAGCGGAACCAGAAGGTTGCGGGGACAGACAATGTTGAGGCATTGATTAGGAACTAATCTATTGGTTTTCTATACACAGTGTCATTTATCACAACAGAACGCGTCATTCCGGGGAAAGCGGGAATCCAGAAAAGCACTGGATTCCGGGTCAAGCCCGGAATGACAAGCTGCACAGGACTTGTGTCGTCATGTATATTACAACTTTCGCGCAGAAAGGATCGATATGACGGGAGAGAATTTTCGTTCGTGGTTGGCGGATTGGGAAAGAAGAGGCTGGCTCACCCGAGTGACGAAGCCGGTAAATCCGCGATATGTCCTTGGTGCCATCACCAAGAAACTGGAAAAAGAAAAAGGGTTCTTGTTTCAGAAGGTTTCCGGCTGTTCCGTTCCTCTGGTGACCAATTTCTGTTTCTCTCGTAAGGCATTGGCTACTGGTCTGGGGATGGAGGAGAAAGATCTGATCCCGAGTTTAAGGGAGGCGATGGCAAACCCTCGTCGCTGCGAGGTTGTGGAAAAGGCTCCCTTTCAGGAGAATGTGATGGCAGATCTGAACCCTCTTGAGGTTCTTCCCATCCCCACCTATCACGAAAGAGATGCTGGGCCTTATATCACCGGAGGTGTGCTTATTGCAAAAGACCCGGAGACAGGAACTCGTAATGCTTCGATCCACCGGATTCAGGTTTTCGAAGATGGAATACTCGGACTTCTGATTCTTCCAAGGCACCTCAATCTGTGCTTTCAGAAATCGAGACAATTAGGGAGGTCTCTGGAAGTGGCTGTGGCTATTGGCGTCGATCCTTTCACACTGCTGGCCTCGCAGGCCATTCTGCCGTTTGGAGTTGATGAACTTGAAGTGGCCAATGCAATGCGGCCTTCATCTCCCCTGCGCCTTGCCCGTTGTGCCACGGTGGATATTGAAGTCCCTGCCGATTCGGAGATCGTTTTTGAAGGAACCATTAATCCCCTGGAGACCAGAGTGGAAGGGCCATTTGGCGAGTTCCCGCGATATTACAGCGCTGAGGCTTCCCGGCCGGTTCTCCGACTGAGAGCGATCTGTTACCGCAAAGAGCCCTTTTTCTATTCGATTCTCCCCGCCTCCCGGGAGCACCTCCTATTGGGAGCGATTCCCCGGGAGGCCAGTATCTTAACCGATGTCCAAAGAGCTGTCCCTTCTGTTCGAGCGGTCCATCTCAATTACGGTGGAACTTGTCGATACCATTTGATTATCTCGTTGGCCAAAAAAAGCGAAGGGGAAGCACGCGTGGCTATACTCGCCGCTATGGTTAATAATGCTGATATTAAACATGTCGTGGTAGTTGATGAAGACATTGACATTTTCGATATGGAGCAGGTTGAATGGGCCATTGCCACCCGTTTCCAAGGAGACCACGATCTGCTCGTTGTTCCCAAAATTCAAGTTTCTCAACTTGACCCATCTTCCTCAGCAGGGATTGGGACCAAATTAGGCCTTGACGCTACAGCTCCATTGGGTGGGCTTCAGGACGGGTTTAAACCGATCGCTATCCCCGGCTATGAGGATATCGACCTGAAGCAATATCTATGAAAATTAAACCTGAATCCTGCGTAAAAACGATGAATTAGATTTTCAATTTCTCTATATTTCTTTTGGGCGTATTCAAATGCCTTCTATAGTCGGTAATTTTAAGATGGGTCTGTTTTCTAATCTGATCAGCTCACCCGGGGTTAAAAGGAGATGACTTCTTAAGGTTTTAAGCGTCATGTTCTTGAATTCTTCTGGTAAGTCCATTCGCTTGAACCCGTTGATGAGATTGTAAGCGAATAAGAGGATATGGAAATAAGCCTCGTTGGCCGCAAAATATTTTGTTGGGATTTTCCCTAAGGGATAGTCTCCTTTGAGTTCTTTGATAATCAGTTCTACAGAGGCTCGGCCGTTGTAGAATCTCCATGTATTGAGGGGCGTAAGCTTGAGAAAGGAGATAGAGTATCTTAGGGGAAAATTTTTAAACGAATTTTGAAGGTTTGACCCTACCAATTTTCTTTTTACAGGATGGAATCCATCAAAGGAAAATGGGCACAAGGGTCATCCATCTTATCGAAGCAATAGAGGTGAAAGGAAGTCATGGGTCAGAGAGTTGAGCTCGAATCCTTCCTTTCACCTCTCGGTTCACCACAGATCTTGGCCATTTTCCGGTAAGAACATCCGCCACATTCTTCGCCGTCCTCCGCTTCAACTCACTGATCGATTCTACAGAATAGAAACTCACATGAGGGGTTAAGATCACATTCTCCATCTTCAGCAATGGATTGAGAAGATCAGGAGGCTCCTTCTCCAAGACATCAAGACCCGCGCCTGAGATAAGGCCTTCATTCAAGGCCTGAATTAATGCCTTCTCATCGACGATCGGTCCTCTTGAGGTATTGAGGAGAAAGGGTTTCTTCCCCATTTTTTTGAATGCTCTCTCTCCAATCAAGTGCTTGGTGGAATCGTTCAATGGACAGTGGACGGAGATGAAGTCCGATTCCTTTAAAACGGTATCGAAATCTTTCAATTCAACTCCCTGGGGAGCCTTCTCAAGATAGGGGTCGA
>Ga0315289_10003558_pt1 | contig 23540 bp, 17 predicted proteins | sample YL17G11_40_MG_FD_203452 | JGI IMG/M metagenome (GOLD analysis project Ga0315289, IMG submission 203452) | Sediment microbial communities from Yellowstone Lake, YNP, Wyoming, USA - YL17G11_40 | ecosystem: Environmental > Aquatic > Freshwater > Lake > Sediment | place: USA: Wyoming | collected...
AGCTGTGGGTTGCGGCGCGAGCCAGATGACCCTCACCTGCCTACCGGTGATCGAGAAATCCCAGGTTCCGCTGCTCACCAGTTCGATCTCGGATAAGATCACCCAGCAGGGATACAAATATGTTTTTGAGATCTGCCCCAAGGGGAGTCAATTCGGAGCCACCCAGGTTAAGTTTCTGACCTACCTGAAAAATAAATACAACCTTCCCATTAAACAGGTCGGTTTTGTGTACGAAAACACCGCTTATGGGACGTCGACGGCAGGAGGGCTGAAAGAAACAGCCCTCAAGGAAGGCTACAAGATCGGCCTGTTTGAAGCTTATGATGCCAAATTCACAGATGCCTCCCCCCTGGTGACGAAGATCAAGGCCTCCGGGGTGGATGTGATCTTCCCGGTATCCTACACGACGGATGCGGAATTGATTATTAGCACGATGCAGGCCATGCGCGTCAACCCGTTGGTGATCGGCGGGGGGGCTGGTTTTATCTGGCCAGATATCTACAAATCCCTGGGGGATAGAATCAACGGAGTATTCAGCGTTGGATCCTGGAGCTGGGACAGCAAGAATATCATGTCCGATCCGCAGCGGAAAACAGTGGTAGAGCGCTACAAAAAGAGGTTCGGCACCTTCATGCCGGAACAGGCCGGGGAGCATTACGCCATGATCTGGACCTTGAAAGATGCCATAGAAAAGGCCCGTTCTACCGATCCCAAGAAGATCCGGGACGCCATGGCCTCCATCGAGATCACCCGTGGACTTGCCGCAATCATGCAGCCCGGAAAGATCAAGTTTGACAAAACCGGCTGGAACCTGTATGTCCATCCAACCATGATCCAATGGCAGAGAGGGGAACCCAGAACGGTTTATCCGGAGGAAGACGCCACCAACGATGTTGTTTGGCCGATTAAATAACGGGCAATTAAACATGCGGGAGACCTGCTGCCTCCCGCATGTTTAATTCTGTAACCCGGGGAGAGTTCTGAACCCCCGCCGAGGTAGGAGCGGTCGAGCCGGTGGGGAAGTTGGGGTCGAACGGAAGGGGGAAATCGATACGATCACCCTACTCCAATCCATTGTGAATGGTCTCATGATGGGCGGGGTGTATGCCCTGATTGCCGTGGGTTTAACCTTAATTTTTGGGGTGATGAACGTCGTGAATTTCGCCCACGGTGAGTTTGTCATGCTGGGTATGGTCCTGACCTATTTACTTCATCACTATCTCGGTTGGGATCCTGGCGTATCCATTCTCTTCGTCATCCCCATCATGTTAGGGGTAGGGGCTCTCATTCAGAAAACCCTGATAAGCCGGGTCATCGGGAAGCCCGATGAAGCCCAGATCCTCTTGACCCTTGCACTTTCGGTTCTGCTCGCCAACGCGGTGCTCTTGTTCATGGGACCCGATTACCTTACGGTGAAAACCCCCTACAAACTCAGCGTTGTGGCCCTGGGCCCCATCGTGTTCTTGGTTCCCCGGCTGATCGCCTTTATTGTGGGCCTGACCTTTTCGTGGGTTCTGTGGTTGTTCCTCAACCGTACCAATCTGGGTAAGGGGCTAAGGGCCGTAGCGGAAAAGCCCGAGGTGGCCACCCTCATGGGAATCAACCCCAAGAGAATGCACTGGCTTGCCTTCGGCATTGGCATATCTCTGGCCGCGGGAGCCGGAAGCGTCCTCACCCCCTTCTTCTACACCTTCCCTTCGGTCGGAGGCATGTTTGTCCTGATTGCCTTTGTGGTCGTCGTTCTGGGCGGCATGGGTAATATCCCCGGCGCGATCCTGGGTGCCCTGGTGATTGGAATCACTGAGTCCTTGACCGCCCAGTTCTTGGCCCTGGATTTGGCTATGCTGGGAGTGTTTATCATTTTTGTCCTGGTGCTCGTTTTTAAGCCATCCGGCATCCTGGGAAAAGGGAAACTTTACTGATGGGTAGGAATGATCCGAACCGTGCTTCTTGGAAAAGGTATGCGCCGCTGATCCTGGCGGCCATTGTTATTTTGGTCCCCCTGGCCGTGCCCTCGCGCTATATCCTTCGAACTTTGGTGAATATCTTCTTCTTTGCCGCCCTGGGATGCGCTTGGAACATTATCGGGGGGTACGCGGGGCAACTATCCCTGGGCCATGCGGCTTTCCTGGCCATGGGGGCCTACCCGACGGCGCTCCTTCTCCTGAACCTGAATATCCCCCCCTGGCTCGGTTTTATCCCCGGAGTCGTCCTGGCGTCGATTGTGGCCTATTTGCTGGGGCACCTCGTCTTTCGGCTGAGGGGACCGTATCTGGCTCTTTCGACGCTGGCTTTCGCTGAAATCTTGCGCATCCTGTTACTCCATTTCCGCAACCAAACCAGTGGTTCCCTCGGAGTCACCATCCCCTTTAAGGGAACGAGCGTGTGGAAATTACAGTTCGCCTCGGAACAGCCGTACTATTACATTTGCCTGGGCTTATTGGGATTTTGTTTATATGTGACGCACCGGATTCACAACTCCAAAATGGGCTATTACCTCCAGGCCATCAAGGAGAATCAGGATGCCGCCGAAAACCTCGGCATAAACCTATCGGGCAATAAAGTGAAGGCCTTGATGATGAGTGCGGCCCTGACTGCGATGATGGGGGGATTCTACGTGGCCTACTTTTATTATATTGATCCGGACAGCGTAGCCGGGATGGATCTTTCCATCAAGATCCTTCTGGTGGCCATCATCGGCGGGGTGGGAACCGTATGGGGGCCCGTCGTCGGCGCCTGCATCCTGGTGTCCTTAACCGAGATCAGCAATTACCTCTTTGGAGGCGGGCGCGCAGGGGCCTCGCTGGTCATTTACGCCATCATCCTGATGATTGTGGTTCTGTTCAGCCCGAGAGGTTTAATTGCCCTCTTGCCAGGGGGGCTCCGGAGTTATCGGAGTGAGTAGCCAGAATTCTGTAGCAGATCGGTTTTCTGCAGTTTCTTAGGAAGGAAACTATGGTCACGGCCCCAAATGAATCTTTAGACGAAGGGCTTTTGGAGCTTCGTAAGGTCACCAAGGCCTTTGGCGGACTGACCGCGGTGGACGATGTCTCCTTTTCTGTGCGGAAGGGCGAGATTTTGGGCTTGATTGGACCCAATGGAGCAGGGAAAAGCACCATTGTGGGTCTGGTCATGGGAGTCCTCAAACCGAATTCAGGAGATATCATTTTTGACGGGGAAACCCTGGTGAACCTGAAACCTCATCAGGTCGTGCAGCGGGGGATCTGCCGTACCTTTCAGGTAGAAAAACCATTGCTGAATATGACGGTCACGGGGAATGTCCTCATTGGCGCTCTGCTCCGCACGCCGGATCGCGAGGAAGCTTTAGAGCAAACCAAGGGGATCATCGAACGGGTTCGCCTGGGTCATGTGGGCCACGTGCTGGCCAAAAATATAACGGTCCAGGACCGAAAACGTTTGGAATTGGCGCGGGCGCTGGCTACCCGCCCTAACCTGCTGCTTCTGGATGAAGTGATGGCCGGTCTGACTCCCCTGGAGATCGATCAATCCCTTGACCTTCTGCGAAAACTGCGGGACGAGGGCTTGACCCTTTTGATCATCGAGCATGTGATGCGGGCGATTATGAACATCTCTGACCGGATTGTGGTTCTGGATTACGGGAAGAAGATTGCTGAAGGAGGCCCCCGCGATATCGCCCATGACCCTGCGGTGGTGGAGGCTTACCTGGGGAAAAAAGGAACGAGAAATGGCTGACTTGCTGAGAGTTGAAAATCTGTGCGTCGCCTATGGCGACGTCCAGGTGCTCCATGGCATTAACATCCGGCTTCTTCCTGGCGAAATCGTCGCAGTTCTGGGTTCCAATGGAGCGGGGAAGACCACTTTACTGCAGGCCACCTCCGGACTCTTGCCCATCTGCCAGGGACGTATTGTTTTTAAAAACCAGGACCTGGCCAACTTTTCTGCCCACCAACTTCCCGAACTAGGGTTGGCCCATGTTCCTCAGGGGCGCGGGATCTTTGCCACTTTAACGGTTATGGACAACCTGGCCATAGGCGCCTGGAACCCGCGTGGGAAAAAGCAAAGGGAAAAAAATACTCATATGGTTTTCGAACTCTTCCCGCGGTTAAAAGAGCGTTATAGCCAGATGGCCGGAACGCTTTCCGGCGGAGAACAGCAGATGCTGGCCATCGGCCGCGCTCTGATGCAAAACCCTCTGCTCCTGATGCTCGACGAGCCTTCTTTGGGTCTGGCCCCGATTCTGGTTGAGGTCGTTTTTGCTGCCTTAGAAAAGATCATCGCCCGAGGCCTTTCAATCCTCCTGGTGGAACAGAACATCTTTTATGCCATCGACCTGGCCAGTCGATGTTACCTGCTGGAAAACGGGATGATCTCCCTGGAAGGCCCCCGTGCGGAGTTCGCAGAAAATCCGAGAATCAAGGAAGCCTACCTCGGTATGTAACCATAGCCCTCTTTTGCTAACATTTCTGGTTTCCAAAAGGGAAGGGTCGGCATGAAAATCATCGACATTCGGGCTTACACTATTTCTGCTTCCCTGGATAGACCATGGCGGTTTGCGGGGATCCTGATATCCGAAATGACCGCCACCATGGTGGAGGTAGAGGCGGATAACGGGTTGATCGGTTACGGAGAAGCCCTGACCCGCCTGGGCCCCTCGGTTGCCCGTGAGGTGGTGACATCGGTATTAAAACCCGTGGTGGTCGGCGCGGACCCTATGAATGTAGATGTCCTATGGGAGCGGATGTTCTCCACCATGAAGAGCCGGGGGCACTGGAAGGGCTTCATGATCGAGGCCATCAGCGGGGTGGACATTGCCCTCTGGGACTTGATCGGGAAGGCGCTGAACCAACCTGTCTCGACACTCCTCGGAGGAAGGCACCACGAGAAGTTGAAAGCCTATGCCTCCTCCATCATGCTCATGGAGCGGGGAGAGATGGTGAAAGAGGCCCAGGATTTAGTCCGGCAGGGATACGAGAGAATCAAGGCAAAGCTGGGTTTGGGTGTCGATGCTGACTTTGGGAACATCAAGGCAATCCGGGAAGCCGTGGGGCCCGATGTCGGGATCATGCTCGATGCGAACTCCGGGTATTCCACGGAAGAAGCCCTACGGCTGGGGGTGAGGCTGGAGCCTCTGAATATCCTCTGGCTGGAGGAGCCTGTTCCGCCCCATGACCTGGAGGGATATGCTCGGCTGTCGAATTCCTTGCGCATCCCGATAGCAGGCGGGGAATCCGAATTCACCCGCTGGGGTTTCCGCGATCTGATCCTGAGAGGAAAAGTTTCGATCATTCAGCCGGATATAGCCCGTTGTGGAGGATTTACCGAGGGGCGCAAAATCGCTGCCCTGGCCAGCTCCCACGGTGTTCCTGTGGCTCCTCACACTGGTGCATCGGGGGCGGTGAGCATTGCCGCCGCAGTCCACTTTGCCTCTTCCCTCTCCAACCTTTATCTGTACGAGCATATGTACACGGAACATCCCCTTCGGACTGCGATTCTGAAGGAACCCATCCTGGAATGCCAGAATGGATTCGTGAAAGTCCCCACCGGACCGGGACTGGGAATCGAGATAGACAAGGACAAGATAAAGCGCTATTTGCGGGCTTAGATCAAGGTTTAGTATCTTCCACTGCGAAATTCTTCTATCCAATTTTCCAGATTACTCGCTGGGGGCGAGCAATTTCCCATCGATTGGTGACAGTGGAAATCTGTTCAAAAGCAATCGACCCTCCGCTTTTCTGTCCAATAGCACCGCGAGGTGTTGACATTTGCTTGTGAGGAGAGTAAAGAGAATCCGAGCGAGACCCTCCTCCATTGTTTTTACCCGTTTGTGCAGAAAGAGGTGGGCAGGATTACTCAGAAACCGGTTCAATGAGCCTCCAGTAGGGGATTATAAGGCCCCTTGTCGGAGGCTGCTGCACCGAGGGCGCCATCCACAAAGAGCCCTATGACGAAGTCTATTACTCCCTGAGCGGACAAGCCGTCCTTCCCCTCGGAGAAGTAACTTACCAAGTAGATAAAGCGGTTCATGTCTTTTCGCATCGGGAGGGCAGCGTGCACTTGACCGACGAGGAGCAAGGGATTCTGGACGGCGCGTTCGGCGAGCCCCAGCGGATCGCCCTCAACGTCTTGGTCAAGCTGGGTCAGGCCTACGGCGCCGACCGCCTGGTGGAGATTGCGAGCGCCCACGTGGTGGGATCTTCCTATCAGATCGCCGGAGAGGCGGGCATCGCGATCTACACGCAACTCGTGGAGGAGGGGGCCCGCGTGAAGGTGCGCACCACTTCCGACCCCGGCTCCATCGACTTCGCTCGCTGGCGACAGTTCAAGACCCCGGGAGAGTACGCCGAGCGGCAAATCAAGATCGCCGAGCTGCTGGACCGGATGGGCGTGATCCCTACCTGGACATGCACCCCCTACACCACCTTCAATGTGCCCCGGTTCGGCGAGGACCTGGGCTGGTCCGAGTCCAGCGCGGTAGTCTTTGCTAACTCAGTCATCGGGGCCAGGACGAACCGCTTGGCCGCCTATGTGGATCTCTGCGCCGCCCTGGTTGGCCGGGTGCCGCGCTTCGGCCTCCATGTGCCGGAGTGCCGCCGGGGCGAGGTGGCCTTCGAGCTCACGCCTGATCTCTCCGCGAACTTCGAAGACCACTACTTCCCGGCCCTGGGCTATCTGGTCGGCCAGGTTACGGGCGATCGGATCTCCGTCATCCTGGGAGTGCGGCGGGCAACCTTCGACCAACTGAAGGCCTTCGGAGCCGCTGCCGCCGCCAGCGGATCGGTAGCGCTGTACCACATGGTCGGCATCACCCCCGAAGCGCGCACGGTGGACGAGGCGCTCGGCGGACGGCAGCCATCCGAGCGGCATGTGGTCGGGACACGGGAGGTCCGGGAGACCATGGCGCAGATGAGCACCGGACAGGACGGCCCGGTGGATGTGGTGGGTGTGGGCTGTCCCCACGCCTCCATTGACCAGATCAGACGGTACGCCATGCTGCTCCAGGGAAAGCGTGTCCATACCGGGGTCGAGCTTTGGATCTGCGCCAACACGGTAGTGGAGGAGATGTCCCGCAAGATGGGCTACCTGGAGACGATCGAACAGGCGGGGGCAAAACTCATGGTCGGGACGTGCCACAACGATTGTCCGCTCGGGCCCTGGGGCTTCCGCCGGCTGGTCACCGACTCCGGAAAGTTCGCCTATTACACGCCGACCACGGTGGGAACCGAGTGCATCTTCGCCAGCACCGAGGCCTGCTTCGAGGCGGCCATCACGGGGCGGGTGGATCGCCGATGAGTCCGTCGCAAATCATCCGGGGACGGGGATGCTCCCCCGGCGAGTTCGAAGGGGAGGTCGTGGTATCGCTCCAGCCCTTCGGATTCTGGCAGGGGATCGATCCGCGGACAGGGATCGTGATCGACCGGCGGCACGACCTCTGCGGGACCTCGTTGTGCAACAAGGCCTTCGTCTTCCCCTACGGCCGGGGATCCACGGGAACGCCGGGCATCTTTCTGGAGGCAGTCAAGAATGGCTGCGCCCCGGCGGCCATCGTGAACGTCAAGAGCGAACCCATGATCGTAGCGTGCGCCCTCCTGGCCGAGGCCTTCTTCAAGGTGTCGATTCCGATCGTTGATGGTCTGGCGGCCGACTACCGGGACCTTCTTCGCACGGGCGACCGGGTGCGGATCAGCGGAGCATCGGGTATCATTGAAGTCGTGTCCGGTGGCTGAGGGAGAGACAAACCCGGGGCCATGCCGGCACTTTTTTGGTATGAAACAATGAGTGGGTTCAGTTCAAGGATTCGATCCCGATCCTTCCCCGATCCGTTCTTGACGGATCGCCTCGAATGCCTTACTATTAGGTAAGGAATAGGAGTTATTGAAAGGAGATGGTCATGCCGACGGCCACCATTACCAGCAAGGGACAAACTACCATCCCTAAGGAGGTCAGAGATGCGCTCGGTCTCCATGCGGGTGACAAGATCGATTTCGTCATCGATGCCGATGGTAAGAAAGCCACTGTCCTGCCTGTGACCCTCGACGCCCGGAACTTGCGGGGTATCCTAAAACCGAAGCGAAAGCGGCGGGTGACGCTGGAAGAGATGGAGGCGGCCATAGCCTCCGGCGCCGCCGAAGGGATACGAAAGAAATGATCGGGCTCGACACCAACGTCCTGGTCCGCTACCTGGTCGAGGACGACGATCCGCAGAAAAGGGCTGCAGACCGTTTTGTGGAGGAAGCGCTCAACCGGGGCGAATCCCTGTTCGTGAACCAAATCGTGCTGTGCGAAGTGGTCTGGGTGTTGTCACGGGCCTACGGTTTCACACGACGAGAGGTGGCTGAGGCACTGGAGATGATCCAGTGCGCCCGGCAGTTCGAGATCGAGGCCAAGGATATGTTGGTACAAGGCCTTCGGGAATATAGGAAGGGGAAAGCCGATTTCGCCGACTGCGTCATCGGCCTGAAAAATCAAGCCGCCGGGTGCACAGCCACCGTCACCTTCGACCGGAAGGCCGCCAGTCTCGGATCCTTCCAGGTCTTACCGTAAAGCGGGCGAAGCTACCCCCGATACCGAGAGGGTACCCGCTATACCGATGAGATGGATCGATTGTGTCTTTCGAGGCTTCGTTGTTCGTTCCCCCCAGAACTCGCTTCAAAATGCGTGCAGGTCCGCCAGGTGGAAACGCAGATATCGCCGGGATGTCACCAAGCCCAGGGAGCTTGAAAAGGGCGAAATGTGATAAAGCAAGACCTGACCCCAGGCTTCCTAATTCCTGGGCTTGATCCGGCCACCCCTTATTATTCACGGCTTTCTTCGCGGTCTGCGCTCTACACGGAGTTTCATCTGCTTCTCAACGGACAGCAGGTACTGCTTCGTTCTGCGGAATACCGAGCTCTTGTCCTTCAGCAAAACTGTCTAGCGCGTGCCTCGGTCTCGGCGAGACGGAAACTATGGAAAGAAATCAAGGCGCGATACCGTCTTGATTCTAATGACCCGCTTTTTGCGGCCTTTTGGATAGAATGGGGTCGCTGCGATTCCGAAGCCGAACGGGCGCTTACCGCCTATATTCTTTTTTCGCTCAATGATCGCTTGGTGAGCGACCTCGGCACCGAATGGTTGTTTCCGCTCATCCGGCGAGCCCCAGTCGAGATCCGTGTTGCAGATGTGCTGGCATTCATCGAGCGGGCGGAATCTTCTCACCCTGAGGTTCGGTCTTGGTCTTCGGAGACACGGCGTGCGGTGAGTCAGAAGTACACCGCGAGCATCCGCGACTTCGGCCTTGCGAAGGGCAGCGTCCGTAAGACGACGGTCCGTCCAGCACTCTACGGAGCACCCGTCCGGCTACTCATTCGGGCGCTTCGAATGGCGGACGTGCCATTGCTCGACCTCATCCGGTCCACGGCATTTCGACTTCTCGGCCTCGACGTCGGGGAGGTCATCGATGCGCTTGGCGAGCTGAACCGCCTTGGAGCACTGCGTTTCCGCATGCAGGGTGATGTCATCGAACTCGACACCAAGGAGGCTGCCTGATGGAAAGCATGTTCACGGCTCTACTGGAGATCATTCAGGAACCGCTCCGGCCCGACCGCGGAGTCAAGATAGACAACTCCATCCTGCTTGTCTACCCGCCCGAGAAGGAACTCGATTTCCGTGAGTACCTGGTTGATAAGTTCGTCCCAGCCATCGAGGCTCAAAAAATACCTTACAGACTCCTGGATTTAACCGGTTTTCTTTTCGCCGGGTTAAGCGAGGAAACAGTGGAAAGTCTCCAGGAAGACGAATTCGATGACTACACCTGGATGCAGAAGGGGCTTTCTAAGCGAGTAGAGGCTGCACTCCAGGCTCGGCTCGCTGCTATGGCTTCGGAAGTCCACGGTGGGAACGTGCTCGTCTATGCAACGGCCGCGTTGTACCCGCTCGTGCGTTACGGGGAGATCCTTCGCGGGCTACGTGACCTTGAGGCGAGGATTGCTCTTGCGTTTCCGGGCGAAGAAAGAGGCGGTAAGCTGCACTTCATGAACCAGCCCGATGGAGGAAACTACCTCGCCGTCAAGCTGTTCTGGCGTTAATTGAGCGAGGATACGACTTAGGGAGAATATTCAAATGACCACCATAAGGGACATCATCAAGCGTGACATTGGCGTAAAGGTCGAGGGCGTCGTCAAGGTTTTTGATCGTTCCACGCTTGCCACCGAGGTGCGGGAGTACGTCGTCACAAACAAAATCGAGGATGAGCTGAAGCGGATCTTCGATACCTTTACCTATGTGAGCGAAGCGCTACGTCATGGAGGAGCCACCCGCGACGTTATGGGCATGTGGATCTCCGGTTTCTTCGGCTCCGGTAAGTCCCATTTCGCGAAGGTGTTGGGTTACCTTCTCCAGAATGACACCTTAGGTGAGGGTGCCGAAGAAAGATGCATCGACGCTTTCATCAAGCACCTCTCCGATACCCCGCGAGGCAAAGATATCCGACTGCGCCTTGGCGAGATCAAGCTCAAAACCCAGGTCCGAACCAACGCGTTCGAGATCCGAAGCAGGCAGCCTCTCGGAAGACCGGCGACGGTTGGAGAAATCCTTCTGTCAGAGTTCTACAGGGACCTCGGATACTCCGAAAACATTTCCATCGGTCGACTTGAGCAGCGGCTTCAAAAACGGGGTTTGCTTCCACGTCTTGAAGAGGAGTTCGAGAAGGCCTTCGCTGTTCCGTGGCGCGGCAATGACGGACGTGACGACCTTACCACGGTCCGTCGGCGTTTGGCGAAGCTGCTTCCTGTGATCGATCCTACCAGTTTCCCGGATGAACATGCGGCAAAGGCTGGGATCAATGACCTTATTGCGCTGGACAAGCTTACACCCGAAGGGATTGCCGACGAGCTTGTGGCCTGGGTTGACGCGCAGAAGCCCATTGGAGGCCGCGTTCAGCACCTCGTCTTCGTCATCGACGAGATGGGGACATTCATCGGAGACCAAAATGAGCGCATCAGTGAGCTTAACAGCCTTGCCGAAATGATCGGCAACAAAGGGAAGGGTAAAGTCTGGCTCATCGCTACCAGCCAGCAGGACCTGGAGAAGGTGGTTGACCGTACGAATTTCCAACCCGCACTTGTTGGCCGCCTCAATGCCCGTTTTGAGCTTAAGCCCCACCTCATCTCCGACGAGATCAACAAGGTTGTCTCCGAGCGGATCCTCAAGAAGCACCCCTCCGACGAAGCCGGGCTGCGTGACCTTTACAAGACCCACGAGGGCCACATCGCCCAGCTCGCGGACCTCAAGGCGAGCCGCCACCTCGGTAACGTCTCCGAGCGCACGTTCGTGGACGCATACCCGTTGTTGCCCCACCAGATCCGCCTGGCTCAAGACATTTTCGAAGCACTATCGGGTTTCCGCATTTCCGGCGGAGTCCGCTCCATGATCACCGTAGTCATGGAAGTTATCCAGGAACTCGCGGATGAACCCCTGGGTGTCATTGCCAGTTTCGACCAGGTGTTTGATGCGGTGGAGAATGACCTCCTTTCCCAGGAGTATCTCGGCGCTTCCGGTGTGCGCTCCATTTATGAATCGGACGAACGCGTGCCAGGCACTCCCGTTGGGGCTTCGCGGGTCCTCAAGGTGCTGTGGCTCCTCCAGAAGGTGACATGGGTGCCGCGTGTTCCCGAGACATTGGCGAAGCTGCTCGTGCGCGATCTCACCTCAGAGATTCCTTCATTTCGTGACAAGGTCGAGAAGACCCTAATTGCTTTACAAGAGGCGGGCTATGTTGCACGCGACGAAGCTACCGGTGAGTGGAAGTTTCTGAATGAGCGAGAGAGGACCATCGAGCAGGCCGTCCAGGAGATGGTTCGCCCGGGCGGGCCGAAGAGCATCGGGATCGCCGCTGTACGTCGCACCGCCCAGCAGATGTGCAAGGACGATGTGATTACCAAGAAGAAGCTGGGTAACTTCACGGTGAGCTACGGAGTAACCAAAGTGCCTTTCTCGTATGGCGTAAGGCTGGATGGTGAGGCCGTGGAGACCGGACCGGAGATCGAGGTTCACTTCACGAGCCCGCTTGTCTCCGGGCGAAAACAAGAGGTAGAGGAGATACATCGACAGAACCAGGCCTCCGGGGCTAAAGGGAAGGCAGCCTGGTGGGTGGCAGATGTTCCCGACGACCTCGAAGCGCGCTTCAAACGTTACGAGGCCCTCGTCAAGATAACGAGCGACAAGCGTTTTACCGAGGATAGCTCGAAAGATACACAGGACGCCCTCTCTGAGAAACGGAAGGAGCGGGACGAACTGAAGACCACCCTGGCAAAGGACCTCGAACAGGCGTTCTTCGGTGGGACGCTTTTTTGCGGTGGCCAGGGGATTGACCTTGAGGATATCTCCGATCTCAAAGATCCTATCACGACAGCGCTCCAGACGATCATCCCGAATACGTATCCGCGCTCCAGTATCGCTGATCGCCCCTTTGACTTCGCCAGGCAGTTGAAATCGCTCCTTAGCCCAGCGACCACGAATCTGCACAACGTCGCTCCCGAGCTCGACCTCTTTGACACGCAGGGAAGTCTTCAACGGGAATCTGTCCTTGTCGCCGAGGTGCTCGAAGTTTTGTCCGACCTCGAAGACGAAGGTATCGATCCCGAGGGCGGCCGATTGCTCGATGCCAAGGATGAAAAAGGTTTCAAAGGTTTTCACAGGTCGCCCTATGCCTGGCCCGATGAGTTGGTGCGTTTGGTGCTGGCCGCATGCTTCCGGGCGGGAGCTACTTATATTGAGAAACAGACGCCCTCCGGGCCAACCTCCCAGTATGATTACAGGGGGTCTGACGAGCTTTTCTCGAAGATCTCCCTTTTCAAGAAGGTGACCTTTCGCGTCGCGGAAACCAGCCTCACCGTCGACCAGATCAAGCGGGCAAACAAGGCTCTCATTGCGATGGGTGTGAACGGGATACCAGAGTCCGGAAATGCCATCGCTGCCGCGGTACGCGATCTCGGCCTTTCCCTGAAGGCGCGTCTTGAGGATGCAAAGGCCCGACATCAGCAAGGACTTCCGATTCCCGATGCGGTGTTGACTGCCGAAGAAGCGCTCACTGAACCTACAACCGCCAAGAATCCCACCGTAGTGGTTACGACATTTCTGGAGAAGGAAGAGGCATGGAAAGGTCTGTACCAGGGGCTTGATGCCCTTCGTAGCTTTCTTGAGGCAAACCGCCACAAGGATTTCGAGGCATCCCGAAGACTCATTGCGCTGGCCGACAATCACCCAATACCTGAGGGCCACCCTAAGTCTGCGGTCCTGGTGCAGGCAAGAAAGGACATGAATGCGATCACCGAGGAAAAAGCCGTGATTGCCCGGTGGTCCGATTACCGTTCCGCCTTTGACACAACCTTTGCGGCATATTGCGACGCCTATGCACAGATGTATAAAAGGGTTCGGAAATCCACGGAGGAAACGCTCGCGGAAATCAAGAACGGAGAGGCCTACCGAGGCGCACCGGTTCCACAGAGGGACCAGGTGGTGGATAAGGTTTTTGGAGCAGGCAAGGTCTGCCACTATCCGGCGGTAACGCTTCTCACGGTCGATATGCTCCTGGAAGTTGCAGGCAGACGGAGCCTCTCTTCTTTGGAACAAGCCCTCGTCGCCCTCTCAGGCTATCGAGCCCAAGTTGAGGCCGAGTTGCGTGCGTTGACCTTGCCGCCTCCCCGTCCGGGGGAAAAGGTCTTTGAATGGCGCCCGGTTGCCGTCCTTGCAGGGAAGAGATTCACGACCGAGGAGGAGGTCGACCAAACGTTGGAGTCGGTGGCCAGTGACCTCAAGGCCCAGATCCGAAAGGGTTTTACAGTGGTGGTGAAGTGAGTTTGTCATGAACAGAAATGGTGGACCTTCTCAGCAGTCATCAACAGGTCTCCGGGCATTGTCCGAGCGGCATAAGGAGGCTGTCAGGTCCTGGGTGCCGAAGCTACGCCGTGTGCTTGAAGATGAATTCGCTGCACAGCTCGAACGTTTAGGCATGCGACGAGACGGGAAGCACATATTCCTTGACAAGATGCGTTTATCCGAAAGCGATGCGGCCATACGCCGAAGGGTAGAGGCTCTTCTTGAACGCGATGTCCACGGTGAAGGCTCGTTAGAGCGGGGTTACGACAATGTCGTCCGCGAGCTTGCCTGCACGCTGCTTAATCGCCTCGCCGGCCTTAAGGCAATGGAGGTTCGCCAGATCTTGTACCTGCCGCCTCCGGAGAAACCGGATGGTCCGCCCGAGCAAACAGAGGTGATCACGCCGATTCCTGGACAGGCCCGGTCCCGGTACCTGAGAGATCTCCGGGCTGCGGGTAGGAACCGGTACAAACACGAAGACGATGCCGAAGAGGCATTGCTTCGCGATGGGCTGACTGCCGCCTTCCGCCAAATTACACGAGAGATCCGTATCCTCTTCGATCCGGACCACGAGTACTCTTGTATTTGGCCTACACACGGCACGCTCGCGAGTGTCCTCCGCATGATCAACGAAGAGCTCCCCGAGGACGCCTACCGGGCAAAGGATTTCCTGGGCTGGGTCTATCAGTTTTTCAACCGCGAAGAGAAGAAGCGGGTCCGCGAGGAGAACAAGGGGACTCCGCGTTCTTCCTACGAGCTCGCAGTCATCAACCAGTTCTACACGCCATCCTGGGTCGTGAAGGCCTTAGTCGACAACACTCTTGGCCGCCTGTGGCTGCAGATGCACCCCAACTCCAAGCTCCAAACGACCACCCCACCCCCGCTGTCTGACGAACGGGTGTCCGGCGGACCCGTGGCCGACTACCTCGTTCCGCGCACGGGCGAGCGGATCCGCTATCAGCGCCTGAGCCAGGAGGGGCAGATCGACACATTCAAGCGAGCTCGCGACATCGCGCTTCTCGATCCTGCATGTGGAACCATGCACTTCGGTCAGTATGCCTTTGGCTTATTCCACCAGATGTACCTCGACGAGATTGAGCACGCCGGCCAACCAGGTTGGCCGAAAGAGCCGTCGGTGGGTGAACCTCGCGACATCCCATCGGCTATTCTCGAGCACAACCTCTACGGTATCGACATCGACCCTCGGGCCATCCAGATCGCTTCCCTCTCGCTCTTGCTTACGGCCAAGGAGGCTGCGCTGGAGCACGGATTTTCACCAGTCGACGTTAAGATCCGTCGGACCAACCTCGTTGTTGCCAACGCGGTAGACCTTGGAAAAGAACGGCTTCGAGCCCTGGTCGACCACGTTGGAGCGAAACTTGGTTCCGTTAAATTGCAGCAGCGTCTGTTCAAGACGATCTGGGAAAACCTTCAGTACGTCGGTGAACTCGGAAGCCTGATTCAAGTTCGCGAAAGCGTGGCACGAGTGCTTGATGAATGGGTCGAGGCCAAAGCACGGGAAAAAGGGCTCAAGAGGGTTTTCCCGACGGCTGTGCCAGAGCAGCCTACATTTGAATTCATCCAAAAGCGCGCTCAACAACTGGAACTGGAACGCCAGGTTCTCGAGAGTGAGACTCGCGCCCTCCAGGATGAACTCCTTGCCGCACTAGAGGAAGAGGCGGGAAAGGCCGGCGGAGATTTCGCCGATCAACTGTTCGCTGAGGACACGGCCCGTGGTCTAAAGTTGCTCCAGATGCTATCACGGCATTATGATGTGGTGGTTATGAATCCGCCCTATGGGGCCTTCGTTCCCAAAGTGAAGGACTTTGTCAAAGCCGCGTATCCTCTCACATCAAACGATATCTATGCAGCTTTCATCGATCGGGCCACTCAGCTCACCGAGCCAGAGGGATATGTGGGTGCACTCGTGTCGAAGACCTTTGTGAATCTCACAACCTTTGAAAAGCTGCGTACCGAGATTTTGCTCAAGCGAAATCCCCTGATAGCCATGCTCGATCTTGGCATCGGCATCCTCGACGACGCTACGGTTGAAACGGCGGCCATTGTACTGCGAGGAGGTATTCAATGAACCGCATCGTCTGGCGTTGGGAGGAAAGGGATTTCGGTTTCCGTTTTCGTAGCGGCAGGGGGAAGAAGGCTGGTGAATACTATCAGGCAAGGGGTGCGAACGAATTTTATGTGGTCCCTCCATCACAGCGCAAGCTTCCCAAGGCCCGTATCGAAGAACTGTGCAGACTCGTCCCGGAGCCTGCCAGGCCAAGTGTAGTGGTAAACCCCTGGCGCAATTACGAGCGCGACTGGGATTGGATCGAAACAGATGACGGCATTGTTTTGAACTACGCCGGCTGCCTGAATAAGGAGGAGATTGATCGGCGCGAAGATGAAGGCGTGCAGCGGGCCATGGAGCTGGTGGCCGATCTTGTGGAGCACCCGGAACCAGGTCCTCTTACACAACATCTTATCCGAAAGATCCACGTCGAGCTGATGGGTGAAATCTATCCGTTTGCTGGTGAATGGCGCACGGTCTCCCTTCACAAGGGGGAGGGGCCTACGAAGTGGCCTGTTCCTCCGGGTGGTATACAACCGCTCATAAACGTATTGGAGCGCGACGTGCTCGCACGGTCACCGGTTGTCTCGGATAATGACGAAGATATTTTTGAATACGCGAGCGAGGTCATGAACGAGTTTATCGCTATCCATCCATTCCGTGAAGGCAACGGCCGGGCAGCATTTATCGTGGGCAACTTGATTCTCATGCAGAACAGCATGCTTCCGCTAACAACCTACGAGCGGCATTCCGACGAAAACCGTTACTTCGATGCCTGTGAGACTGGGCGCCTTCAGAAGGACTATCAACCCCTCGCAAAGCTACTCGCCGAGTGGGAAGACCAGGCTCTGGGGCGGTGGGAGGCGGCCCATGGGTAAGAAGCGACGAGTGGACATACGAGCAATTCTCGCCAACCCGGACCTTCGCCGAGAACTCATGGTACCGACCATCCAGGCAACACAGGCCCGTGAAGGAATTGAGACTACACGAAGCCAGGCGGAACGAGCCTACTATGTGGTGACTGAGGGAGAACGAACGGCATTCTTTGACCTAGAACGGTTCCGTGGAGGGAAAGGCGAACCTGATCAGCGCCATGACATGTTCGTTCGAGTACTCCGTGAAGAGGTGGAAAACGTTCGGTTCGATGTTGCGCGACGCGACTTCGGAACGATTCAAGGGACTCCCCTTGCATATGGGCGAGTGGGGCTTTTGGCTCATATATTCCGTGAAGCTCCTCCGCTGGAGCCAGCCTGGGGGATAGCTCGGCAAGGCAAGGCGACATCCGATTCAAATCGTTGGCTCAGGTACCGATGGGAGGTCAGTGAAGGATGGGCAACCTATGTAAAGACAGACCACTTTTCGCGATTCTACACTCCTTTTGATATTGTTATCGACTGGCGACCCGAACATCGAATGCTTCTTTCTCAAGATGGCAACGGACTGCCGAACCAACAATATTATATGAAAGCTGGATTAACGTGGACATTTAGATCTCAAAAGGGATTTAACGCTAGACTAATGCCAGAAGGGTGCGTATTTAGCCAAAATGGCATGGCAATAATAACGAACTCAACAGAGGATATAGGGTACTTGCTCGGGGTAGCGAATTCACGGACCTTTGAATTCATCTTAGGTACGCTAATTTCATTTGGCGCATACGAGGCAGGGGTTTTGAAACGAGTTCCTATTGAAGATCCTGGCCATGAGAGACGCAAAACAATTGCATCTATTGCTTTCTCGATTCATGACGCAAAAGCTCAGTGGGATCAGGGAACGGAAACCTCTTCCAAGTTTCATGTTCCATGGATTCTGGATAATAATTACGTGGAAGGCGTGAGCTCTATCCAAGAACGACTCGTGATGCTAGAGATGGTTGAACAAGGAGGAGATGATCGCATCCAGTCCTTGTATAAAGCTCTGAACAACGAAGTTTATGTTCTTTATGGCATTCCAGAGAGCACACGCAAGATCATTGAGGAGACCCTTGTCCAGCGACCGCCGGAAGTGTTATGGCCACAGATGGAGGGCAAATCCGCCGAGCAGAAACGCATGGAGCATGTCTGGCGGCTTCTTTCCTATGCTGTGAAGCGCGTGGTCAAAGCGGATGAAGATGGCATCGTTCCCTTCAGCGGGATAGCGGGCGAACCCGGTCTGGTGGATCGGGTTCGGCAGGAGCTTGGAGCACTATTCCCGGGAAGGGACATCAACCAGGTCGAGGTTGAGATCGTCAATGAGCTGAAGCGAAGCGTGAAGGGTTACCGTCGTTGTGGCGGCCTCAGTGAGTGGCTGGACAACGTCTTCTTTGAGTACCATTGTTCTTTGTACAAGAGCCGGCCCATCTTCTGGCATACTGCTTCGGGGCAGGGAACTTCGCCTTTCGCCTTTGGCGCGCTCGTGCACTATCATTGCTTCGACAAGAACCGCATGGCGAAACTGCGCGGGACCTACTTGCGCGATGCTATTGAGGAGTTTCGGCGTGAAGCGGCACTGGCAGACAAAGAGGGCCGCACCGAGGACCGGATGGAATGGCAGGCTAAGGTCGAGGAAGCGCAGGCCCTTGACCGGAAGCTCCAATGGATCCAAGAGGGCTACCACGAAGGTCCGAATGGCGGCGACCGCGACTACCGAATTCTTACGTCCTGGAAGGATCCGGACGAGCGACCGAAGGGCTGGGATCCGGATATAGACGATGGCGTGAAGGTCAACATCGCGCCTTTTGAGAAGGCTGGAATACTGCGTGTGGCGAAGGTGACGTGATGATTCTCGAATCCCTCGTGAGCCAGTTCGAACAGCGGTTCCAGCACGAGAAGAGGGCGCACGTCTGCCTCTGGTTTGACGAGAAGCAAGAGTTTACTCGTCTGCTTCCCGCGTTGCAGTCCCACCTCGCTGAACGGAAACCGCCCCCTTTCATACTCCTTGAGTACGATGCGACGAAGAGGCAGGGACAGGTCTGGCTCAAGTACCGGATGTACCAGCTTTTGTCCGCCGCTTCGGCTGATGAGCGGCATCGCCTACGCTTCGTGTTGTATCTTCCATTTTCCGAAGATCGCCTTGATGCCTCTGAAGAGGAGGGAGGTGTGCGCCTCGATCTCCTTGCTGAGTATCGCGTTAGCGGCGTAATCTGGCGTGTCAACGGAAAGCGGCCCACCTTGTTCAGTTTTCTGCGTCAGGTAGATGTCTCACTACCTGATAGCCCCGCTGACCAACGGCGCCTGTACGATGGAGGAGGGGATTCCCTGCTTGCCAAGTACGTGGCTAAATTTGTCGACCAGCCTGCGGTCTTCTGGACCACTGAACTCACGCCAGAGCTTGCCCAATCGCGCCTCATCGGAGATGTGGACCAGACAATCTTTGAATTAGCGGTTGACCCGGAAGGGACATGGAAGACCCTCCAAGAGAGAGGACTTGACCGCGAATTCCTGGAGATGGTTCGGGAGAGATACGGCTTCGATGCACCGAGCGGGGGGCCATCCGATTGGGTTGAGGAACTGGTCACTGTCCTCGCCCTCACAGAGACATATCTCGGCTACGGCGAGCCAGCCGATTTTCCCTTTGCCGACCGGTTGCCACCTCTTGGGTTGCGACCCCACCACAAACAGCTTCTCCAGCGGTGGCTCAAAGATACGGAATACCGCACTGCCTGGGACCGTTGGATTGAAGCGGTTGAGAGCAAGGTTGATCTCACCTCTTGGGCCAAAGGTCGGCCTGGGATCTCCTTCGGCTTTCCCCACCTTGTTCGTCTTCGTTGGCGGGAAGTTCTTTTGGCTTTCGAGCAAGCCGCGTCAAAGGCTTCCTCAACGACAGAGTTCTTCGGACGCTATGGAGAGATCATCGCCAAAGAAGCTGAGATCACCAAAGCTACCTCGCACCCGGCCGGCGCGTGGGACCTGCTCAGGAATCTCGATCTCTTTCTCAGGGCATGCAATGAAGCCAGAGAAGAGGCGGAAAGAGCTGAGACCCTTGAGGACCTGATTACAGTCTATGTGAAATGGGCTGGGTCTGTCGATAAACGACACATGGAGATTCGATTCAAGGCCGACGAAGAAAGCCTACCTGTCATAAGCCATCTGGCCGACCGTTCTTATAACTCCTATGTTGACACTCTCAATGCCCGTTTCTTTGAACCATTCTCGAAAATGGACAGAGGTAAGCTCCCCGGGATTCCGCAGGTGACGACTCACCTGGAGGAAGAGGTCTGGTATCATAAAGGAAGACGGGCGGTCATCTTGGCCGATGGACTCCGTTACGATTGTGCCCTTTCGTTTGAAGAGCTTCTGTCTGACTACAAGGTGACGGTGGAACCTATTGGAGCAGCCATTCCAACGGTGACTTCGATTGGAATGACGGCCCTGTTACCTCTGACGAAGACTTCGGTGGAGGTTGAGATTACAAACAACACCTTCCATCCGAAAGTTCAGGGGAGGGATACCTCTGTTCTCGCCAACCGAATCGCTATTTTGACGGAACTTGGCGCAGACTGTCGAGACATCAACGATGTCGAAGCTCAATCCTCGAATCCCCAAGAGCTCTCAGAGCTTCTCGTCGTTTTCGGCCACGACGAGCTGGACAAGATCGGCCATGGAAGCGCTGAGAACCTGATCCGCCACGTCCAGGTCGAAGTTCAGCGGCTGGCCCGCCTGATCCGAAAGCTTCATCGCTGGGGATACGAGGAAGTCCATGTCGTGACCGACCACGGTTTTATTCTTATGGGAGATGAAAATCGACCCGAGGACGTTCCCTGTAACAAGGATTGGTGCCTTCTGCGAAAAGAACGTTTCGCCCTGGTTCCTGCGGCTGCGGACCTTCCGCTTGTTATGTTTCCGTTTCCCTGGGATGAAACTCTGAAGGTAGCGGTTCCTCCTGGTAGGGCTTTCTTCAAGGGAGAAAAGACCTTTTCTCATGGGGGCGCGACCCTTCAAGAGTTGGTCATCCCTCATCTAATCTCAAGAAGTCGAGCGCGTCATGAAAAGCGAGTGGGCGTAGAGGTCGTCCTTCCCGTCTTCGAACTCATGAGAGCGGCCGTGAAGGTTACGCTTCGCCCGAAAGCAGGCGAGTCTGCCGAGAAACAAATGGCACTTTTCAGTGAAACCGGGCGTACCCTGGTCATTGATGTGTTACGAAAGGGACGGGATGGGAAGCGAGAATCGGTGCTTGACCCTGGACCTAAGTCGGTCAGGATCGAGCCGAGGGAGAAGGAGCAAAATGTCACCCTTTTCTTTCACTCAGCCGCCAGGTTACAAAAGGGGGAACTGCTCGATCTGGACATCCGCGATGAAGGGACGATGGAGCAATTTCCTCCAGGTGGAATCAAGCTGACGATGGGAAGGGATATGTGAGGGCCAAATGAACGATCAACCTCTTGTGTTGGACGAACTTGACAAGCTTGCGTCTGAAGCGTTTCCAGGTTTGGTGGTGCGTAAGGACCTACTTCGCCGGATGAGAAATGCCTTTGGCGTACCGGCCTTCGTCATCGAATTTCTCCTGGGAAAGTACTGCGCATCGACGGATGAGGAAGTGATCCGGGAAGGGCTTGAATTTGTACGCGATACCCTCTCCCGCAAATACGTGAAGCCCGACGAGCGCGAAGCGGTGAAATCGGCTATCAAGCAGCATACGACCTACGAGGTGATTGACAAGATCACTGTCCGCCTTGTTGAGACTCACGACAAGTACTGGGCGCGGCTTTCAAACCTTGACCTCGATTACGTCAATATAGACGATAGCCTGGTCCGGGAGCATGACCGGCTGCTGCTTGGAGGAATCTGGGCAGAGATCATTTTGCGTTATGATGGCTCCTATGTATTCAAGGGCCAGAACCGGCCTTTCTTCGTCGATACGATCCGGCCCATTCAGCTTTCGAGCAGGAACATTGAGACCTTTGTGGAGGCTCGTCGACGATTCACCCGGGATCAGTGGCTCGACCTCCTCATGCGGTCTGTGGGATATGAGCCAAGCCATCCCTACTATACCCAACGGCGTAAGCTCCATTATATTCTTCGGCTCGTTCCACTCATTGAGAAGAATTTCAACACCGTTGAACTCGGTCCCCGCGGCACAGGCAAGAGTTTTGTGTATCAGCAAATCAGCCCGTACTGTCATCTCATCTCCGGCGGCCAGACCACGACGGCCCAGATGTTCGTGAATTTGAGCACCGGGCAACGCGGTCTTGTTGCGCTCTGGGATGTGGTTGCCTTTGACGAGGCAGGAGGCATCCATTTTACCGACAAAAACGGCCTCAACATCATGAAAGGATACATGGAGGACGGCGCCTTTAGCCGGGGGCGGGACATTATTAACGCGGAGGGATCTATTGTTTTTGTCGGGAACATCGACGGCGATATCGAAACGATCGTGCGAACCTCGAACCTTTTCTATCCCATGCCCGAGGAGATGGATACGGCCTTCTTCGACCGCATCCATGCCTATATCCCTGGCTGGGAATTCCAGAAGACATCAGATTCGGCTTATACCGATCATTTTGGACTCGTAACGGACTACCTTGCAGAGGTCTTTCGTGAGCTGAGAAAACAGAGCTACGCCGACTACGCAGAGCGGAGCTTCCGTTTCGGGACCCATCTTGGAGGTCGGGACCAGAAGGCCGTTCGAAAAACAGTCTCTGGACTCATCAAACTTCTTCACCCTGACGGTCAGGCTACCCGGGAGGAGGTTGAACAATACCTTGCCTACGCGATGGAGATGCGCCGCCGGGTCAAGGAGCAATTGAAGAAGATGGGTGGGTTTGAGTATTGGGATACGAGCTTTTCATATATTGACAAGGAGTCGGGCCAGGAGACCTTTGTCCCGGTGCCGGAGATGGGAGGCGGGACGATCATCACGGAAGGAGCGCTTCCACCCGGAAGCGTATACACCATCGGGACAGATCTTGCGGACAACCGTCTTGCCCTGTTTCTGCTTCAGACTCAGATGAACCGTGGTTCCGGCCGAATCATCCCGCTGGGCAACCTCTCGATAAAAATGAAAGAAGGAATCAAGACAGCGGACGCCTACCTCAAGGCGAACCTCAAGAATCTGGGGATCGATTATGACCTCAAGGCTTACGATTTTAGCGTTCAAGCGATCAACTTGAATCAGTCAAAGGAAGGTGCGGAAACCGCAGTTGCATTCTTCATCTCGATGGTCTCAGCGATTCTCGGTAAACCAGTTCTCGACCGGACTGTCGTCCTTGGGGAGATGAGTGTTCAGGGCATGCTACTCAAAGTGAACGCCCTACCCGAGCGAATGCAGTTGGCAGTTGAGTCGGGGGCAAAGAGGATCCTGATCCCCAGTGAAAACAAACGTGATCTTCCCGAAGTTCCTGATGCAATCCTGACAGCCATCCAGTGGCAGTTCTACGATTCACCCACGAAGGCGGCGATCATGGCCATGGGCATGGGGTGAGCTGTGCCGATTAAAGGATTTGTGAGTGGACAAGGCGAAAGCAAATGATGAGGCAGGGGAAAAGGGGTCAGCCCTTTGAAAAATGCAAGAAAACAAAGGGAAAACAAAGGGGACGTTCGGGGAAAACAAAGGGGACGTTCGGGGAAAACAAAGGGGACATCCTATCTTCCCCCTGTCAAGAGAAAAGGTGAGGCATTAGAAGACCTTTGATTTCAACAAGATAGAAATCGTTCTTCTT